>Ga0209702_10001721_pt1 | contig 40550 bp, 35 predicted proteins | sample FRY01_FD_187210 | JGI IMG/M metagenome (GOLD analysis project Ga0209702, IMG submission 187210) | Freshwater microbial communities from Lake Fryxell liftoff mats and glacier meltwater in Antarctica - FRY-01 (SPAdes) (version 2) | ecosystem: Environmental > Aquatic > Freshwater > Ice > Glacier...
CAATTACATCGAGATGTTTTACAACAGCACACGCCGGCACGGTTCCAATAACCAGCTATCACCGGTAGAGTACGAGAGACGATTTAACGAGAGGCTGTTAAGTGTCTAGAGAACTGGGGGCGATTCACGTTTCTGTCGGGGAAAGCCCGTCTGAACGCGGCGGTCTATTCAATTGACTGGGATAACCAGCAAGTCACTGCAACTGACCCTGATAATACCCGTCTTCCTATAACAACCAACGTTGCTAAAACTGAAATTCTTGGCGGTGAGATGGAAGGCTTCTATGTGCCTACTGATTGGTTGCAGTTTAACGTTGGATTTGCGTATATCAATGCACAGTACAAAGAAGGCCAATCAACCGAGAGTAATCTGCTCACAGACTGCGATCGATTAAGTATTCCCTGCGATAAGTCTGGCTTAGCTGGTTTTGTCACCAGTGGTGATCTGGCAGGACTGGTACCACCTGGTACGCCGGAGACAAGTTTTAATGCCGGTATGCAGATTGATTGGCCCTTGTTTCAGAGCAACTGGGCTATTCAGGGCCGGCTAGACTATTCATGGCAGGATCGAATATTTATTGATGATGCCAACGCCGGATTTATTCCAGAGCGCCAGACAGTGAATCTTCGTCTGGGCATAGAGGATGGTCATTGGTCGATTGCGGGATTCTGCAACAATATCGGTAATGACGACACTCCGATATTTGCCTTGCCACCCAGAGATATTCTCGGCGTGCCACACTATGCCGTAGTCAATCGTGATGAGCGACTGTGCGGTATGCAGGTGTCTTTCCGCAGCTAGGCGCCGCGCGTACTTAGAGCCACTAGGTGATTTTATTGAAGCCTGCGCGGCCTCTCTCCATGTGAGAGTAAGACAATTGCCCGTGATCTATTCAAAAGCCCGGCTAGCTAGTACTAGCCGGGCTTTTTTATTTCCTACGGCTTTTTTTGCGGACATAATGCTTTATCGAGTAATCTCTTAAGCGTTGTTGGCCCTGGGTTTGGAGAAAGTCTGTTGCGACCTATCAGGGTGCTTGCTAGTATCATCGCGCATAGCGGTATGGCTTCAGGTGGGGAAGTTCGGCTTTCTAGCGGGCCAGCACGCGATGATCGAAAGATGCTGTCCGTTAAAATTCGGTGGTGTAACACCCTCTGTCAATCGCTGTCGTTTTAAAGAAGGCAGCAGCGCTAAGATATAAGGAAAGGCTCTTTAACGGCGCAATACAGGATTAGGTCTTTCATGCTTTATTGATAAGAGTTCTTCAGTTCCTCTTGCCGATTAAAGGCATTAATGATTTTTGCTTACCTTTGACGGACTTCATATAGTTACTGTGTGTGATTCCCCTATAATAATCTGGCTTGCCATGGCATGGCCTAAAGGAATAAAAATATGCGCTCAGGACTGATAGCAACTCTTGTTGTATTGGTGGTCGGCTTTTTTGGTGGTGCCGGCGTTGTCTATTTTGATATTGGTCCTGCCGGGACTATTAAGTCTGTACTTAAACGAGCGGGCGGTGTGGTTGGAATGAAACCATTGCCATACGTGCTGCCTGATCGCCGTTTCTTCGCTTACGAAATGCAGCTAGATGAGCAGACTAGTACGCAGGGAACCGTTAAAGGCCAGGCCATAAAGCATGCTTCTTATCATCTCGGTGGAGAAATTACAGTCCTTCCCGGCGTGTTCAACCCGTTCGAGGCAGAGTGGACGATGCTGCCGCTTATGCAGGACAACGCTAGCCTGTTCAAAGGTGCTGACGTCATGGAGATTGGCACGGGCTCCGGCATTATCAGTCTTTATGCAGCGCGTCTTGGCGCAAAGTCCGTTATTTCTACCGATGTTAATCCAATAGCCATCGAGACTATTACTACTAATGCGCGCGATCTTGGGTTTGCCGACACTATCGAGCCGCGACTGGTGTCTCGCGACGACATGTCTGCTTACGCAGTCATTGCTGAAGATGAAAAGTTTGACGTCATCATTTCTAATCCGCCATTTGCACTAGATCTGAATGCCGCGACTAATGACGCTGTTGTAGATACTGGCGAACTGGGTTTCTCAATCGTTCGGGGCCTGAAGAAGCACTTGAAGCCAGGTGGTGTTGTCATCCTTCTATACGACTCTCTCTTCTACCATCAGGTTATGGTGAAGTTTGCCGAGTACGAGGGATTCGAAGTGGTTAATAACAACCCCAACGGCATGTATCCATGGGCGGCTGAGGCACTATTCAATAACTATCTTGGCTTGCTGCTAAAAGCTGAAAATCTGCCTGTAGATGCATTTGCATTTAGCTATCACAAAGATAAAGCTTTGCAGTTGCCGTATCTTCGCAACGGTCTTTTAAATCCTAGAGAGATTGGCTTTGACGCCCTGTTTCCGCCGCCATCCCCAGACCGCTACTATCCCGGCATGCTGGTGATTCGCAATAAGGCAGAGTAGATACCCTTATGAGTGATTCCCGAGAGGGTTATGGATTAACCCGCCACATCGGGATGCGCTCTGCGACGGCCTTAGTGATAGCTAACGTTATCGGTGCCGGTGTATTTACCACTACAGGATTTCAGGCAGCAGACCTCGGCAATCCTTACCTTATTTTGCTGTTGTGGGTGCTCGGTGGCGTACTCGCGTTTTGCGGAGCGCTATGCTTTGCCGAGCTTGGTGCGGCTATGCCCGGCGCCGGCGGTGAGTATGTCTATCTTAAAGAGACATATGGCCGTGCCTTTGGTTTTATGAGTGCGTTTGTATCTCTGTTTGCAGGGTTCTCAGCACCAATTGCCGCCGCGCTTAAGAGTCTGGTTATCTATCTATCGGCATTTGTTCCGGCGTTGGCTTCCGACAATCCTATTGTCGGGAATCTTCCTCTATATGACATTGTGGCCGTAGCCCTTGTGTGGTTTCTGGTTAGTGTTCAGTACTTTGGTCAGGCAAAGGCCGTTACATTCAACAACGTTATCACCCTGATTAAAGTGGGCGGCATTATAGCTATTGTGCTTGCCGCAGCCTCTGTAGGTAAGGGAGATATTGCGAATATTACTTTTGTATCTGAATCATATTCAGCTATGGAGAGTTCTGCGATATTTACCGCGATGGCAACGTCGTTAATTTTTGTCATGTATTGTTACTCGGGCTGGAATGCCGCCGCGTATGTTGCCAGCGAAATTATTGAGCCACAGCGAAATTTGCCACGAGCGCTGCTTCTCGGTTCAGCGATCGTCATCGTTCTATACGTCTGCTTGAACCTTGTGTTTTTATATGGCGCTAATGTTGATTTGCTCGCAGGCAAAGTTGAGGTGGGTCTTGTGGCATCGCGCGTTCTCTTTGGCGAGTTAGGCGCAAAACTAGTGACGCTTGTGCTGGGTGTTTCTCTGCTCGCATCAGCTTCTGCAATGACCTTTGCCGGTCCTCGGGTTTACTATGCGATGGGTAAAGACGTGTCTTCGTTGCGTATGTTGTCGCGAACGAGCGAGGGCGGTACGCCAACAACTGCGCTTATCGTGCAGGGCGTTGTTGCTTCAGTCATAGTTCTCTCGGGCAGCATCGATCAGATACTTCAATATGCCGGGTTTACGCTCGCTTTTATGTCGGCTCTAGCGATTTCATGCGTGCTTGTGCTCCGCATCCGACATCCCGAGATGCCAAGACCCTTTAAAATGTGGGGATATCCGCTACCTCCTATTTTTTACATTGCGGTTTCGCTCTGGACTATGTATTTCGCATTTCAGGGGCGGCCTATGGAGTCTACACTGGCGCTTCTTACCGTTGCCCTGGGTGGGGGTATTTTCGCTGCGGGCACGCTTCGCCGCAAATGGCGTAATAGGCATAGCGGCTGAGGCATCGCCGAAGCTTGAGATGCAAAAAACACTCACCTGCAGGCTGCTATTGTAGCTCGTAGAAGGCTTTGCATCTTGTTGTCCAGCGAGCTCCTTACCCTCTATTCTTCCGCGCCTTCTTTGGTTGCCGCGCCCCATATTTGTCGGTCAGCCTCAGTAAGTCAGCATTGCTGTCGGAACCCAAGAGAGCGTAGACTAGCGACTCACTCTTGGTGATTAATGAGTTCTTTTTGGAGAGCACAATGAAGGTACTACTAATACCGCTTTTGGCGGCTATGTTTTTGATAGCAGGTTGTGAGCAGGGTCCGGCAGAAAAAGCGGGAGAGACGCTCGACAACATGGGAGACAAAATGAGCGATTCCATGAATGATGTTGCAGATGACGTCGGTGACAGCATGGATGAAATGGGCGCTTATACGGAGGACGCGGCCGATGATGCGACGGCAGGCGCTGAGGGCATGGCTAATGATGCGATGGACGGTGCTGAGGACATGCTTGATGATGCGAAGTCTGGTGCTAAGGACATGCTTGATGATGCAAAGTCTGGTGCTAAGGACATGCTTGATGATGCAAAGTCTGGTGCAGATGCCACCGCGGATGCCGTTGTAGATGCCTGTGATGACGTGACAGGCGATAACTGCTAGACCGTTAGCGGGTACAGTTAAGATATAGAGCCCCTGATTTTCAGGGGCTTTTTTTTGCTTGGGATTTGATCGAGTGGGGCTAACGATTAGCGCACTAGCATTGTGCTTGATTGGATTATAAGCAGTGTAGCAGCAAAATCTTAAGGACGGGATGTTGTCCGATGAGTGCTTAGCTGTATGAAAAAAGTCGCTTGAAACTTTAGCGTCAAGCGACTTTCTAGGCGTTTGGAAGGCACCGATAGAGGCTGATCCTTAGTCAGCTAATAACGTGCCCCTATCTCAAATCTGACGCTATTAATTTGCGGGTCGGTCGGCAGGTCAATGATCAGCGTATTAATGGAGACCTTCAAAACCAGATTGTTTGATGTATCCCAGCGGATGCCCGCAGCGCCACCATAAGAGAAATTGGTATCGCTATAGCTGCTTGTATTACAGACATAGCCATACCAAGGGTCGTACCAGCAGAAAGCGGGTGCTTCGCTATCGACGATATTGGTGTCAATAAACGTAAAGCCACCGCCAGCATCGATATAGGGTGTGATACTCGACTTCAGGATATTCCACGTGCCTTTTAGCTGGCCGGTAACGATGTTTGAGCGATGGTTAATTACAACCGGATCATCTCCGGGCATTTGTGGTTGAAGAGTGGCGGTATAACGCGGGCTTGTGAAGTTTAGATCAAAGCCCATGGCGAGATGTTCGTTAAAATTGTAAGCTGTGCCGAGACCGAAACCAGTGCGCTGGTTCAGATTTAGGTTGCTACCTTGTTCACCACTATAGGTTTCCGAATCGTTGGTGCTCACCTGAAAGGTTAGCTCCCATTTTCCACCTCGCCCGTCGTTATAGCTTGGTACTTGAAAAGATTGTGCATGAACTGCCTGCGACAAGCCGATGATCAGACTAATTAATAGAAAGTATCTTTTCATGCTGTTATTTCCTGGCTATTCCAAGTTAATGATCTACGCGTCTGTTGTCGTGAGAGGTCGTATTTCTCTATCACTGAATGGCTCGCTTTTACCTGAAAAATAGTTATAACATACGTATAAGTAGGGGCAACTGATTTAGTACACATGTTACCGCTAAATTTCCTGGAGTTATGATGACCGTAAACATTGACGTTAATAGTATTGCTCGGCGGCGAGGTATTCGCCTTGGTGTCTATTTGGGCATTGTTCTTGGTTTGTTGAGCGCTCTTAACGGCTGCACTGGTTGGTTTGAGAACATTAAGACGGGCAGCGTTGCTGACCTAACTCGCAGCGACTGGGTACTGAGCGATATGGCCGATGTCGACATACTTACCGACATACGGCCAACTTTGAAATTCGCTAATGCCGGAGAGGCTAGTGGCTTCTCAGGCTGCAACAGGTATAACGGAGTTATGGTATTGGGTGATGCAGATATAGCTGTTGATAATCTATCATTGACCAGCCTTAGTTGTCGGATGAGTTTTATGGAGTTTGAGCAGGCCTATATCGAGCGTCTTCAGAAGGTCTCATTCTGGACTCTTCGGAGAAATAGCCTGCGTTTAAATGATGCTTCTGGCGTGACTCAGTTGAGGTTTCGTCGAATGGGGACTCCTGTAGGCAGCAATATTTAGCCGCACAGCGTTTCGACGTTGTGAGCTCTATTTTTGGCTGGGCATTGCGCTCACTGAATAAGCTGTTTGTTGTATCGTCTTAGTCATTGTCTTCTGCCGCAATCTTCAGCTGTTCTCTGATATGAATCAGTCCGCGCCGCACTTTGGTTTTAACGGTGCCCAACGGGATATTAAGTTGGTCGGCAATCTCACTATGGCTATAACCTTCATAGACTGATAGCGAAATGATTTGGCTATGCTCCGCTTCCATTTCACTGAGCACATCAATGACATTCTGTACCTCTGTGTATTGATCGGCTTCGTAACCTTCTTGAGCCATTGCAGATTCCGGCGTGTCATCAATAGTACTGATACCTGGTGCGCGACCTTTCTTTCTCAGTCGGTCGATCAGGCGTCGTCTTGAAATGGTAGAGACAAAGGTGACTTCAGATCCGAATTCAGGATTAAACCGCCCGGCGTTCGACCAGAGCTCAATAAAGATTTCCTGGACAGCATCTTCGGCATCGGCATCCATGCCGAGATAACGTCTCGCCAGTGACCAAATTAGATCGCTGTATTGATTTATGCAGCCGGCGACGGCCGCCTGGTCGCCCCGGGCAATGCGTTGAAGGAGTGATAGTGACATCTGTCTTGGCTAGCCTGCTGTCAACGTAATGCCAGTTTCGACAGCAGCAATAATTGACGTGGTATAGGCATCAGCCCCAACGGATTTAGCCATTTCCGGAGCCTGATCAAAGGCATAGCCCCCTACCAAAATCTTGATCTGCTTTTCACAGCGTTTACGGATGTCTCGTATGGTTGCGGAGACTTGCGGTATTTGCACATCTAAGGTGGCAGAAAGCACGAGCAGGTCGGCATCAAAATAGCTGATCATTGGTGGCAGATCATCAACAGGGATATCTGAGCCGAGATAGATAACGCGCCAACCGGCCATCTGATAAAGATCGGCAATTGCGCGGATACCGATGTCATGAGCATTTGTTGCGACGGAGGCTGCAATGATAGTTTTGCCATTAGGGGCTTTTCGGCTGCTGTGTTGTGACAGCACCGACATAGCTCTTTGCGTAGTCGATGTGACCATATGTTCTTCAGCAATCGTGATATCACCGATATGCCACAAGCGACCAATTTCCCGTTGTGCTGGCAACAAAACCTCAGTGTAGAGACTGGTGGTACTTTGGCCACTTTTTAACGCCTCGAGAAGTCGGTCTATCGCATCGGCTGAATTGCCTTCAAGCACGCTTTGCAGATAGTCGAGCGTTTGCTTGCCCGTTGTTGAATCCGGATTTGGCTCTAATTCATCCAGAGTGGCAGTACCTTTGCTCAGTGCATCGAGCGCATAATCTATGAAGGCTATCGGCGCTTTCCGGCCCACTTCTGGCAGCCGTTCTTGAAGCGTGTCGCGCAGTGCCTCTAGACTGGCTGCGACATATTTTTCATCGATATTGCGCGCCAGCAAGGCTTTGCGAAACCATGCTGCCCGGTTGGCAAATAGCTGGGGGTGATTGACGCTGAGAGCGGCGGATAGCTCCAGCACCCTCTGAGTGATGTGGCTTTTCCAAATATTGATGCCATCGCTGGTGTTGGCATCAGCATGACGTTCCAACATTAAGCTGGCAGCCATTCCGGCATAGCCGGACGCTCCCTTCTCCAGCAATGTGCTGGCAAACAGGGTGTTATCGGTCATTCTGTACGCTCCTATCCTTAGGACAGATTATAGCGTTACGAATAGACGCCTGTAGAGGGTTGCGACTCTTCTGGCTACAGTGACCAAAAAGATGTAACGCATTGTAAATGGCATAAAAAAAGCCCAACTGCTTGTCGCAGTCGGACTTGGATGCTTCTGGTCGTTGGACGGTCGGGTCTATTGCTCACCCCGACCATAGGCATTTTGTTCCAACTGTTGGCGCGGCGCCGATGAGTGAATATGATGGATACGCCATTCTCCATCGCTCAGCTCCAGAATGGCCGTCGCAAAACCGGAAATGCTGGTTGGTGTACCCCGGAACTTCCCGGAAGCCGTGTACGAGTATATAGCGAAACCGAGCGTGCCCTGAAACTCGCCGGTAATGAGGTTAATCTGGTAGTCGATATCTGAAAAGTCTTCCATTTCAACTAGCAGATGGTTGTCCCTGAAGTCTTCCCATTCCCAGTTTGGGTAGCCGCTTTCGATAATGATGAAGTCACCGGCCGATACAGCACGCTCGGCTTTCTCAAGTGATTTTTCTTCCATGGCTTCGCCATAAAGATTGAGAAGATCCTGGATCTGCTGTTCCTCTAGTGTCAGAGCTCTGAGATTCTTGATGGGTTCCTGCGGCGGCAAACCGGTATGGCTGGCGCCGCTCGCTAGCAACAGTCCGGGTATCAATGCGGCTAACAGGCTCAAAAAGATCGTAATTGGCTTGCTCATGGAGTGCTCCGATAGTGCGTTAATGGCACGTGGTCAGTTTTCGATGGTGTGCTATCCACCACTGTATACAGCGATGCCGGCCAACGAACGGAAAGGTGCCGTAAATCCTGTATCGATCAGTTGCAGCGGTTGTTCCCCTTCCAGATCAATTCTTGCAGCGGCACCGGTCCAGACGTTTGCCGCCAGAGCATACCGTTGATTCACATCCGGGCAGACTTGCGCCCAACCATAGCCAGGCAGATTGATCGTTCTCAATACTTTGCCGGCTTCATCAAATATCTGCAGGCCTTGTGCCGTCGTGCAGATTAATCGGCCGTCAGCGAGGTAGTCTGGCGCGATAAACCAGCGCTTATCTTCACGATCATAAGGGTCGGCATCAGGAAAGCCCGCCAAATCTTCCATTTGCTGACCTGTATGCACGTTGATGCGCATCAGGCGTCGAGCGGTTTCTGTGGTGTAGGTAATGAATTCGCCGGAAGGGTGCAGTGCGGAATGGGTTACGCCTTTGAAGTCCGTAAATTCCGGCGCGTTCTCCGCAGGAAAGTGATTCAGCAGATTAAGTTTTGCATCGTACTTGTAGACGTCACCATCGCCAAGGCGGCCATCTTCAAGAGTTTTTGCTGTTGTGCCTTCCCAGATGTGCTTGCCAATAAAGTATTCACCGAAAACGATGCTGCCATCAGTACAAAAATTGGCGCTGCCGAAGCCGCGTCCAGGGTGCCAGTTTTCGCGTTGCTTGCCGTCAGTACTTACTCTCACCACAACGTGGTTCTGGCTATCAAAGGCCCAGAGTGTGCCGTCGGGTGCAAACCTGCAACCCACAATCAGATACTTCGTACCTTCGGTGTACAGAGTGCCCTTTGGGCGCCAGTCCTTATCGAACTGCAGGATTCGGCCCTCACCCATGTGGTCATCATTGATATTGTTGAGGTAGGTGCAGCCGAGGAAGATGTCGCCCTTTTCGAACGGCTTCATCGTTGAGATTTTCAGTTCGGGAAGTACAGGCATTAGTGTCTCGTTCCAGATGAGATGATTTGTTCTACTCAACCCCCAATCTAGTCGTGACAAATAGCCTGCGCAACTATCTTATCCGGTTCTGTATCGCAGCGTGATAGTCACTTTGGGACAGATTGGTATGTCCAGTTTGTTGGTACTCGGATCAAACTATTCGTAATCCCTCAGGCTTAGTGCGATTCGAAATAATCGTTCAGTGCCCGATACGTTGCGGCGATATCTGCAGGCAACTCGACGTCGTCTATCTGTTCGCTGGTCTGATTGCGCAAAGACGCGTCAAAGAATCCTCGTGCCGCTTCAGATTTGCCACTACCAATACCTAGCCGGATTAGTTTGGCAATTGCGTCATCCAGATAGATCTGCTGCCCTAGGTCAAAGTTGACGATATCAAAGTCTTCCTGATCCAGCAGCTCCAGCATTCTCAGGTTATACGCATTCCATATTCTGAGACCTTCTTCGATGGGGGTCTTATCACGGTTTAGCAGTGAGAGGGCTGTGCGATAGGGGTGTCGATAAGTTCCGATAAACTTCATGTCGGGCTCTGCCTCAAGCCAGAAAGGCAAGGTGAACATTGCTCTTGGATCTTTAAACCCCCAGTGCTCTGAACCTGTTGTTTTTATCTCATCGATAATAGCGTCGCGTTCAGCCCGCGCCGCATCATTCCATTCGCTTACTAGTAATGGTTTATCCCAGCTGCCGCCGGCCAATCCAAGCAAAATATCATTGGTTCTATTAATGCGGGCGTTCTCTCCATTGCCTTTTTTGTTGTGTTCGTTCTCAGTAAAGACTTCGCCTAGCTCAATGCCCATGCTCTGCATAATGCCGGTTAGGCAACTTGTGCCGCTTCTGTGCATTCCTGCAACCAAAATACAGGTCATTGCACGAGGTCCTCTTGTAGGCTAAATGGCCGGTTCATTTTAGTGGATGGCCTTTTGGGCAGCTAACCGGCAGATCATGTTCTGCAATCCTGTGCGCCAGTCTGTCAGAGTTACATTGGCTTCGTTTTCAATGAGTGAGCTATCAAGCACGCTATATGCGGGACGCGCTGCCGGAGACGGAAAGTGACTGCTACTAACACCCTTTACCGGAGTGCAGCGATCGATAAGGTGGGATTTGCTCGCCTCTTCAATAGCCGCTAGCGCAAAATCGCGTCGGCTGATTTCTCCAATATCAGCAAAATGGTAGATGCCCGAATTGGGCTGAACTTCTAGCACTTTCCATATGGCTGTAGCGAGATTTCTGGCATAGCAGGGTGAGCCCACCTGATCTGTTACAACCGATAGTGAATCATGTTTGCTTGCCAGCTCCAGAATTCTCAGAACGAAATTACTGCCATGCTCGCTGTAGGTCCAACTAGTGCGAATGACCCAGATATTCGGATTTTCTAACAATGCTTTCTGGTCACCTTCAAGCTTAGTTTTCCCGTAAGCATTTATGGGGCAGGTAGCATCTGTTGTTTTGTAGGGTGTCGACTTCTGACCGTCGAAGACAAAGTCGGTAGAGATATGAACCATCGGGATCGAATGCTCTAAAGCATACTTTGCCAGCACTGCAGGCGCCTCCGTGTTGATTCGCCGGGCCTGGTCTGTGTCGGTTTCGGCTTTGTCCACGTTCGTATACGCCGCACAATTGATGATCTGTTGGGGAGCAATAACTTCAAGCTGCGCTTTAAGATTATCGGTGTTACTGAGATCCAACGTCTGGCTGTCAGGCATGACTATTGATTCTGACGTTTTTGCCATCTCCCTTACGCACGTTCCAAGCTGGCCTGAGGCGCCTGTTAGTAGTGTTTTTAGCATACTATTTTGCCGAGCCTGCCTGTGTTTCGTTATTCATGTGTTGCCGGGTTAGCAAGATTTCATGGGTTGCGGCGCGTAAGCGTTTCTCGATGGCCTCATTGGCCAGGTGTGGCGGGTCCGGAGGCGTTGTGCTGTCTATCATAGAAGCTAAAACAGCTGAAAAGTATCTGGCGCTGGCTCCGCGTCTCCTTGCCCTGCCTGCCAGGTTTGCATACTCCGACAGGCTTAGTCGCTCCGCTATGTTCTTGCGGCCATAGTAAAGGTCAGCGAATCCCATGGTTAGCGGCGATAGTGGGGTGCCTTTTAGTTTGATCGATAGGTCGTCGAGCTTGCCACGGCTAAATTGCGTGCAATCCGTTATGTTTATGGCGCTAAGGCCGCCTAAGTGCAGAAGGTTATCTAAAGGTGTATAGCTAACCCGGCCACCATCGGCAGTGATTAATAAATTCATCACAATGGCTGTGTCATAGTCATTCTTAGCGGCGCCTAATAGCTCGATGGTTTGTTGCAGCCCTTTTGGTATCGCACCCCAGTAGAATCGTTCAAAGCTAATATCGTATTGTTCGCGTATTCGATTAACGACTGCATTGCGATAAATCATGAAGTAGGTGCAGCCGATGGTTAACCCGTTTTCCAGCTTTACATGAGTTCCTTGGAGTCTTTTGTAGTGGTCAGGCAGTATGGCATCGCTTGCGATGGCCCAAACGGGTAAGCAAGACGTGATGACATCTGAGCCTGAAAGATTAGCGACTTCCGGAAGAAAAGGCCCGGAAGCCAGAATGTCTGAATCCATTGCACAGAACCATTCACCCGAGCATTGCTTTTGAAGAATGTCGAGAGCCTCATTATGGGCGAGCATTTTTTCTTCGCAAATGCAGAGGTAGCTTAATCGCGAATTGCTAGCTGCTAGATCTGAAAGTGCGGTCTGCTCTTCATACGAGCAGCCGTTCGCAACGAGTTGAAAACGACAGTCTGACCATTTCAATAGTGAATGAACGAAGCCAGCAAGTGCTATCGCACTTCCGGGGGTATAAATAATATTGAATTGAAGGTCGCTTGTTTGCATTAGGAGTAATAGCCAGCGCCGCAAAGCGACAGAAGAGCATTCTGCCTGACTGCTCAGTTATATATCAAGTTGCGACTCTTGGTTTCGGGTGCTATTTGGCATAATGCGTCTTAATATCTGTGAATTGGGTTAGACTCGAATCAAGCATTTGTTTAGGGAGCTTTGAAGTGAAAGATTTTATCGGGCGAGCGCTCTTTTCTAGGTTTTGTGTGGCTGCAATATTCATTGGCCTAGCCGTGTTCGGGTTTGCCATTGGCGTGCTTATGACGCCCCCTACGGAAATAGTAGGCATGGATCGCTTGAGTGAACTCACATGCTTGCAAATGGCGGGAACACCCGAACGTGCGTTAACCGTTCTGAACGCTTTCGATTCAAACCAGCAGAGGGCCTTGCAGCAGCTGCTTGTTCCGGGCGATATGATTTTTGCCTGGGGATACGGATTAGTGTTTGCTGGCGTGCTGGGCTTATTGACTACTCGCTTGACCGGGCGTTGGCTTGCTGCGGGCAGCCTGCTCATGTGGGCTCCTCTATGCGCCTCACTCTTTGATGTCTTTGAGGATATTGGCTTGTACAGTACGGTAACGACCATGGTCAGCGGTGATGGGCAGTTGTCATCGTCGGTCGTGTTGTTTACCACGGTATTCGCATCTGTGAAGTATCTGTTATTAGCAGGTGTTGGTCCTGTCTATGGGCTTGCCGGCGTTACTAAGGCTGCGGCGAGTGATCGACGCCTTAGATCCATCGGTTTGTATCTGCTAGTTGTTTTGGTGGCGTTTAGTATGGTGCAGAAACCAATTTCCGAGATACCAGCCTGTTTTTAGATTTTTACGGTGATCGCTAGTCACATTTTTGCGGCGAGGAAATATCAACATGGGTAATCGTTACAATAATATTCTCGGAACCATTGGTAACACACCGGTGGTTAAGCTCAGCAAGTTTGCGCCTGAAGGCATAAATTTGTACGCGAAGGTCGAATCGTTTAATCCGCTTAGTTCAGTAAAAGACCGTTTGGCACTAGGGATTATTGAGGCGGCTGAAAAGAGTGGTGCACTTCAGCCCGGGCAGACTGTAGTTGAAGCTACGAGTGGCAACACCGGTATTGGCCTTGCCATGGTGTGTGCTCAGAAGGGCTACCCCTTGGTTATTACTATGGCTGAAAGCTTTAGCGTCGAGCGCCGGCGGCTAATGCGCTTTCTTGGTGCCAAAGTTGTCTTAACTCCGGCGGCCGAGAAAGGTACCGGGATGCTGGCAAAGGCTTATGAATTAGCGGAAAAGCACGGATGGTTTTTATGTCGCCAATTCGAAAATGAAGCGAATGCCGATATGCACTCTCGGACAACGGCAGAAGAGATATTAGCCGATTTTGACGACATCTCATTAGATTACTGGGTGACTGGTTACGGCACCGGCGGCACGCTTAAAGGCGTTGCCCGCGTTTTGAGGGCGCGCTCCCCGAATACGAAAATAGTGGTTTGTGAGCCTGATAATGCAGGCCTCATTGCAACAGGTATAAAGCAGCAGCGTAATGCTGACGGCCAACCAAAAGGCAGTCATCCGGGTTTTAATCCACATGTCATGCAGGGCTGGACACCAGACTTTATTCCAAAGTTGGCGGAAGATGCCGAGGCCGCTAGCCTGATAGATCACTTGGTGGGCGTTAATGGCGAGAAAGCTATCGAATGCTCCCGCAGATTGGCGACTGAGGAAGGTATTTTGACAGGTATTTCGGCTGGTGCTACCTTGGCCGGGGCGCTGGCGTTAAGTGCTGAGTTGCCGGTTGGTAGTAATGTGTTGTGCATGTTGCCTGACACAGGCGAGCGCTATCTGAGCACTCCTTTGTTTGGTGATATCGATGCCGATATGTCCGCCGAAGAACTCGAGATCTTCGATTCTACACCTAGCTATGCTCGCTAATCTAAGCGGGGCTGATTCAGGAAGTTGGATGCTGTGACTAAGTCAGTCAATCGGGTAGGGCCTATCCATTTAGCTCCAGGGGTCCGGAAATTTAATTTCTGGACCTTTATCTACGCTGCTTTTATTTGCATCGGCATGTTGGCCGGGATGAACTTCCTGCAGGGTTACGTTATTAGTGTGCACCTTGGTGTGCCTCCCGGGGAGCAGGGTGCTGTGACAGGTACCCTGGCATTCTGGACAGAGATAGTTGCCATTATTCTTATTGTGCCGTTCGGTATTTTGTCCGACAGGATTGGACGTAAGCCGGTAATGGTGTTTGGCATTCTGGTTTTGGCCCTGGGTTATGGCTTGTTTCCCTTTGCGACCACAGTGACTGAGCTAATCTATTATCGAATTATTTTTGCGGTAGGTGCTGCGGCACTCGCTGCCTTGGTCGCCATTGTTGGTAACGACTATACGCAAGATGTTTCGCGCGGCAGACTCTTCGGCTTCTCCGGAGTGGCCAACGGACTTGGCGTTATTTTTATGAGTGTTGTGGTCGCCAGTATTCCGTCAGCGCTTACCGCACGGGGCGTTGACCCGATTGATGCAGGTATCGCGATGTTCCTGACAGCAGCTATTTTGTGTTTGCTTACAGGTGTCGTTTTCTTTATAGGTTTGCGAGGTGGTACACCTGTTCAGGCTGAGGCTCGGCCCCCTATGTCTGTTTTGCTTGTGAGCGGTATCCGTGCAGCCGCAAATCCAAAGATTGCACTCGCCTATGGTGCTGCTTTCGCGGGTCGTTCAGACAATGCGATCAAGGGCCTGTTTATTTCGCTATGGGCCATTCAGCTAGCTCAGCTTAACAATGCCCCAATCTCAGAAGCCTTGGCAGGTGCAGGAAGACTGATGGGTATTATGGGTCTTGTCATCCTGATCTGGACACCCATTTTCGGTATTATTCTTGACCGCGTTAACCGACTCACGGGCGTTGCTCTTGCGATGGGGCTGGCCGGACTCGGTTATGTATCCATGGCTCTGGTCGATGATCCGTTGGCCACAATAAATATTCCGTTGTTTATGTTGCTTGCGATAGGGCAGGGCAGTGCCATTATCGCGTCGGCAACTCTGGTCGGGCAGGAGGCCAGTGCGTCTGAGCGAGGCACAGTAATCGCTACTAGCGGTCTATTTGGTGCTATTGGCATTCTATTTGCGGCTGTTGTTGGCGGCCGCTTGTTCGATTCAATTGGTCCTTCGGCACCGTTTGTTTTGCTGGGCGTTTTGCAGCTATTTCTTTGTCTGTCTGCGCTAGCAGTTAAACGCTTTACCGATGTGGCGAGCCACGGGTAAGTTTATCCAGATAGTCATCGACCCACTGGTTCAGCCGGTATTGCTCTACAATTGACTCATCAATTTTTTGGTAAGGACTGTTAAAAAAACCCTTTTTGATATTGATGTTGTCTGAGGCTATGCAAAAGATATTCTGCTTAGTATAGAAAGGATATTCCTTGACGTATGCATTGGTTGTTACCAGTTTTCTTTCATAACCCAGCGATTCCAGTACCCGGAATGATAAGCCATGCTGGTGTTCATGACCAATATCCAGAATGGCCCGACTCTGTGCGATACGACTCAGTAGTTTATCGCCAGCCAGTGGCCTATCAATAACGCTGACGCTCTTGTGAGTAATATGTTTACGTCTATGTTCAGATTGCACATAGATAGTGATGTCGAAATTGACATCCGGGTTGCTGTCTATAAGTTGCTCAATGTAGCGGTACCGAGCTTTGTCGTAACTCATAACCGCAAACACATCATGCGCGTATTTTTCGGGTGTAGGCAGAGCCTCTATCGTGTTGTCCAGATAGTTAGTCGTACCAATGAATCCGTAATTTTTTGCGTCGATAGGATCAAAGCTAATCACATTGTCATAGGCGCCGATATTGGTAAAGAACTGTGGCTCCTTTCCGTGGCTATCCCATAAGTGAGCGCTCAGGGTTCGTGAAAGTTCTTTGAGTTGCAGTATGTGATCCGAGTTACAGGTATCCGGGTGATTGACGACAATAAGATCGAAGGGTTTTCCATCGTGATTTTTCTTCAATCTTTCGAGATATTCTGTCGTATGCCTATACCTAAACTCCTGCTTTAGGTTGTGACCCAACAAATTTTTTGAGAGAAAGTTTCTAATACGCTGTCTCACGCTGGTGTAGCGAAACTTAGAAATTTTACCAATTTCAATAAGGGTTGTTTGATGGCCCTTCTGCTTAAGGGTGTCCAGTATTGGTGTGTACAGCCCATGAAAATTCCGGTTTACGATAACCATGATATTCATTGCTGGATTGCCCGATGATGAATTGCCATGGGAAAGCATTATCCATTTAAAGTGCTTCTAAATCGACAGCTTTTGATACCAACCACTATCTGTCGCCTGTTATTATCCATTTTTTATTATTAAGTTGGCTTGGTTATGACTTTTGGCTGGGTTATACAGAATTCGTCCGGATTTCTTGCGTTTAAACGTTGGTGGAGGCGGCTGCGCGAGTATCGCAAGGCACTGCAATTCGCGATAGCCTGCTACTTTCTGGATCGCAGGCAGTCAAATGAGCCTTTTGATCCTGCGTTGGCTAAGCGAGTAGCGGTCTTCCGTTGGGATGACAAGTTGGGTGACACTATTATGGCCACCCTTTTTGTTGATGCGTTGTCCAAGGCGCGCCCAGATATTGATATTGTCTACATCACCGGCAAGCAAGGTCGTTCGTTGCTGCAATTCTGGACGCCTATTACGCAGCTAGTCGTAGTTGGTCGCCGGGGGTGGAAAACAGCCTGGGGCTTGCGTCGTATCGAATCTGGTTTTGACGTTGTTGTTGAGCTCAGTAGCGGCATGAGTGCGTATGAGTTATTTGCCCTGCGACAACTTCGCGGCAGGCATTATCTGGGTTACCAGAAACAAGGTTATAAGTTGTTTGACCTCAATGTCGCTGATGAGCATCGCCATTTTGCGAAACGCTATTTGGCCGCGGCCGCACTAGTTGCCGGTAAGGAGGTCTCTGGCGAGTTCTATTTGCCTGATCCTGGGCCCGCCGAAGATATTGTTGCGCAATATGTTGGTGCTAAGCCGGCGGGCACTCATAGAGTTCTTATTAATTTGTTTGCGGCAGGTAAGCATCGTAGCTTCAATATGTTGGACGCTTATAAGTTTCTTAACTGGTGGTTAGAAACATGGCCTAATGTTTATATTATGTTGCTGACGGTTCCGGGCAGGGATGCACAGCTTGAAGAGTTGGTTGCACGTATTGGGTCAGCACGGCTTGACCGCACGCCAGGACCGCCAAGTATTGAGCTAACCTTAGCGATGATTGGTGCTGCTGATTTGGTGGTTTCGCCCGATACCGCATTGGTGCATATGGTCGCGGCACTTGATCGTCCTCAGATTGCCATATATCGGCAGCAGGGTCCTGAGTTTGATGCGTGGCACCCTGTCAGCAAGAATACTCATGTATTGTTTAACAAGCCTGCAACCAGTAGGTTTGATCGGCCGGTGGCAGCAGATTTTTCATGGTCTGATTTGCAAACTAAGGTTAACGAGTTGCTTAAATAGGAGAGCCTTTTGAGTGCTGAGTCATGTATCTTCTTTATTGCTGGCGCCCCTAAGACGGCGACTTCAGCGTTGTATGAGTATCTGACTCAGCATCCTGAAATCTATCGTCCGCATGTAAAAGAGTTTCACCATTTTTGCGATGATTTTTTCGGTAATCACATGTCCGATGAGCAATATTTGCAGTCTTTTGCAGCGATGACGGATGAGGAAACGATGGCTCCGGACGGATCCATTCTCTACATGTACTCAGATGTGGCTCTGCGGAGAATCAAGGCTTTCAACCCTGATGCCAAGATCATCATCATGCTGCGCCACCCTGTCGACCTTGTGTACTCATGGCACTCACAATTGCTGTGGAATTTGAACGAAACGGAGCGTAGTTTTTCCAGAGCATGGGCGCTTTGTGAAGAGCGTGCCAAAGGCTTATCCCTGCCGCAAGGTTGCGAAGAGCCGTTTGTTGTTCAATACCGTGAGATGGGTCAGCTTGGCAAGTACCTGCGAGGCGTTTACGCTGTGTTTCCTAAGGAGCAGGTGAAGCTCATTTTTATGGAAGATATGAAAACCGATACGGCAGCTATCTATGCCGATGTTTTGGGCTTTTTTGGGGTTCGTCCTTTTGCGTTGCCTGAGTATCGTAATGTGAATACCAATACCGAGTTGCGTTCACGGTCATTTATGCGACTTGGAAAAATGCAGTTCGGCGGGCGTTCACGTAAGTTGATTGCTCGTGCCAAGGCATTGCTCGGCTTGCGGCGCGTTTCGTTGCGTAGGTGGTTGATAGATGCAAGCACTGTTGAAACCGCGCGCAAGCCTATCGACGCGCAATTGGCGCAGCAGTTACTGGCCTTTTTTCGCGCCGATATAGAAGATCTTTCTGCTCTTACGCAGCGGAACCTGGATCATTGGCTGACTAAAACATGGTGAAGCCTGATTTCTTCTTAGTTGGCGCACCAAAATGCGGTACTACGGCACTGTTTCAGTATCTCTGTATGCATCCTTCTGTGTATTCGCCGTCCACAAAAGAGCCAAACTATTTTTGCGAAGATTTTCCCGGTGTTCGTGGTCCCCGCACTGAGTCTGATTATCTGTCCTTGTACGAAGAAGCGGCTATTACAGGCCAGTGTGTTGGTGATGCCTCCGTTGTGTATATGTATTCGGCGGTAGCGCTGCAGAAAATTTACGATTTTAATCCTGCGGCCAAGATCATTTTCATGCTGCGCAATCCGGTGGATATGGTGTACTCGTTGCATTCGCAATATTTGTTTACGCTCAACGAAGATGAGAGCGATTTTGCGAAAGCCTGGAACTTGCAGAGTGAGCGTTTCACAGGAAATCGTGTGCCGCGAAAGTGCCTTGAGCCTGCAGTGCTGCAGTATGAAACCATGGGCCGTATGAGTGCTGGTGTGCATTTGGCACGCAGCATCTTTCCGCATGAGCAGATAAAAACACTGCTGATAGACGACATCAAGCATTTCCCCCAGCAGACTTTTAATGATGTTGTCGCTTTTTTAGGCTTATCGCCTTTCGAGCTTAATGATTTTCCTGTCGTTAATGCCAATAAGATGAGTAAGAGCAGGCTTGTTGCCGCATTAACTCAGCGAGGCTTACCTCCCTTTATTCGCTTGCCGGCACGTGCTCTTAAGCGAATGCTGGGTTTTGGCGGGGTGGCGGTATTGGCCAAACTGGATGCCCTGAACAAAACCTCGCAGAAACGTGAGCCTTTGAGTACTGATATGCGGCTTCATCTGGGGCGCGTTTTTGCTGATGAGATCACCGAGCTTGAGGTCTTGACCGACCGCAATCTTGATCATTGGCGGCATGCCAATCAGTCGGCATAGCGGCGCTTAAGAGCTTGAGTCGTGAGCTCTGGTGTTACAATCTCAACCTCCTTTCGATGCCGGATCCACGATGTTAGAGCTTGGTGTAAAAATCTTTCTAAGTTATCTGTTGGGGTCTGTAAATGGCGCTCTGGTTATTGGCTATATGCGCGGTGTTGACATTCGTCAATCCGGCAGCGGCAATGCCGGAGGTACAAACGCACTGCGCACTCAGGGTAAAGCATTTGCTGCCGGCGTCATGGCTATCGATGTTTTAAAAGGCGTCATCCCACCGTTGTTTCTCCCTTTGCTGGTTCTGCCGGGCGTGGCGTTAGATGACGCCATAAGCCGCGATTGGCTGACCTATAGTTGCGGGCTGGCAGCGATAGTGGGTCATTGTTATCCGGTCTGGTTCGGGTTTAAAGGTGGCAAGGGCGCAGCGACGGCACTTGGCGTGGTTGCGGCTGCAGCGCCTGTATTGTTGGTGCCCGCTTTTTTTGCCTGGGTACTTACATTGAAGTTATTTGGCTTTGTTGGTCTTGCAACCATTGCCGCCGGACTTGCCATGCCGTTGTTTGTCTTGGTTATGGGCGGACCATTCTCCTGGCCATTATTCGGCTTCACGTTGTTGCTTGGAAATTTCGTGTTGTATACCCACAGGTCAAATGTTCAGCGATTTCTTAAGCGGCAGGCATCGGTCGACGTTAAGCCGTGGATTGATACAGGGCGAGGCTAGTTATGTTGTCCCAGCAAAAGTTACTGATGATGTTGGGTGATGCGGCCGTGCATTCCGGTAACGAGCTTGCCGAAGAACTGGGCGTTTCTCGTGCCGCGGTTTGGAAGCAATTGGAACAGTTGCGTGCATTGGGTCTTGATATTCAGGCCGGGGCCGGACAGGGCTATCAGCTCGTTCAGGGTTATGAGGCACTTGATGCCTCGGTCATTCAGGCCAACCTTAGTGAGCCTGCGGCAAATGTCCTGCAGCAATTGGACGTGCTTTGGGAGTGCGACTCCACGAATAACGTATTGCTCGAGCAGCAGCGGAAAGCGCCGGTTGCCGAGGGAGTTGCGACAGCATGTATTGCTGAACTGCAGACAAGTGGGCGTGGTCGGCGGGGTAGGCAGTGGCAGTCGCCGCCAGGCTGTGGCATTTGGGTTTCTGTGTCATGGACCTGGGGATCCGCGCCTGCCGATCTATCGGCTTTGAGCTTGGCGGTTGGAGCGCGAGTGTTGCAGAAATTGCAAGGCTATGGCGCGCCCGACCTTGCTGTTAAATGGCCCAACGATTTATTGGCGCGAGGGCAAAAGCTGGGTGGCATTCTTATCGATATTCAAGGAGATCTTGCAGGCCCGTTAACAGTGGTTGTTGGTTTGGGGCTAAATGTTGTCGTGCCTCAATCGATTCGATCAGCCGTTGCAGCAGATGGCGGGCGTATGCCGATAGGGATTACTGAGCTCGGTGTCGCCCAATCGCGAAACCAGATTGCCGCCGACATCATTTCAACGTTGTCAGATGTTTTGCGCAACTATGCTGATGAAGGTTTTGCCGTCGATAAAGACTACTGGTGTCGGCATGATTATCTGCGTGATAAGTTGGTTAAGGTTGAGGGTGCCGAGGCAATTAGTGGCACAGCATTGGGCGTCAATGATCAGGGTTTTTTGCGCATCGGTACTGCGGCTGGTGAGCAGCTGGTAGGGTCCGGCGATGTGTCGCTGCGCCTTCAGGTCAGTGACATTTAGGCGTCTGGCAGATCATTAATATGAAACTTCTTTTAGACATTGGTAACACCCGAATTAAGTGGGCTTTGCAGCATGCTGGTGCCCGCCAGGCCGTTTTTTCGGCCCACGGTGATGTGCGGCGTGCTGGCCGGTCTGGCGACGCTATTGCTAGTTTGTGTGCCGCCGTAAAGGACGGCTTAGCTGAAGGCGCACATTCTTCGGGTGGTGGTTTAATCAGTGTTACCGCAACCAATGTTGGTGGTCAGTCTTTTGGTGACGCCATGGCCGTTGGTTTGCAGCAGCAATTTGGTCTGTCCCCTGATTTTATTAAGAGCGAGAGTTGGGGGTTCGGATTGCGGAACGGCTACTCCGATGTTTCACAGTTGGGCGTTGACCGCTGGGTTGCGATGCTTGCCGCAACTCAGGCCGATGGTCGCGATTTTTGTATTGTCGATGCGGGCACGGCGGTGACTATCGACTATGTTGATGCAGAGATGGCGCATCAGGGTGGATTGATATTTCCCGGGCTTAGGTTGATGCGCCATGCATTGTTTGCGGGTACCGGAGACATAGAGGACTTTGCCGCAAAGACAGTTACGCCGGAGGATAGTGTTTTGCTGTTGGGTAAAACGACAGATGCCGCACTAAGATCCGGTGCTTTGCAGTCGACGGTAGGTGCTGTGCAGCGCGTGTTTAGCTCGGGCACTGAAAGCTGTCGACTGATTGTTACCGGCGGAGATGGCCTGCGCTTGCTGCCATTGCTTGCTGAATATGAGCCGGACTATCGGCCGCTGTTGGTGCTGGAGGGAGTTAGTAGGTTGGCAGTTGCTGCGTGACAAACGGTCTGCTGGTCCTGTTGCTTGCCAGCATTCTGTTCTTGTTTGGTAAGGCTCGGTTGAGACACCACCGCGATGGCCTAAGGTTGCCGCTTCACTGCCGGCCGATATTCCTGTCCTACGTCAGGTAGCACCCATTGAGCAAAAGCCAAAGCTGCCCACATAGCATCTTACCCATCTGTTTTCTGAGCAAGCCACAGCCGATCCTCAGCAGCTCAGAAACAGGTGGTGTGGAATTTGCAGACACACGCATTGCAGGAATCGTTGCCGATGGGATTCAGCAAGTCACTGTCGACTAGTCGGCTCGTCTGGATGGATGTTCTGATAGCGCTGCTGCCCGTGTCGCTATAACCCCTTTGCGCACTCCCAGAGTTCGTGACAGCTATGTTGCACAGGCTGCGGATGTTGAAGTTTTCTGGATTGTTTCGCGAGGCATTTATTGCAATGAGTCCGCAGCAGAATCGATCGCTGTGGCTACCAGATACAAGGGGTTTGCAGCTGTCCCGATGGCGCGTTTTGTGAATCCCTCGTTATTTATCGTCTGCTGCTTAAGGGAGCTGAGATGGATTTGCGCGCTGTTGTTAGCGGCGGCGAGTTTTCCGGTAGCTATTTGCCGTGCGAATTTTTGCCGGCGAGTGGTTCGGATATTAGCGAGTAGACCTTTTGTCCCGTAAGGTTTTGGCCTGCCTTGCGCCGGATGCATTGCTTTAGATGCTGAGAACGCTTGCTCAATCGGTCAGGATTTCATTAGAATGCGGCGCCTTGGGCAGTTTCCTGCTCAGGGTTAGTTGCCGGAATAGCTCAACTGGTAGAGCAACCGCCTTGTAAGCGGTAGGTTGGGGGTTCAAGTCCCTCTTCCGGCACCATTTCTGCTGCATTACAGCTTTGGTCAGCCAGTCGACCTCCGTTATAGCCAGAATTCAGTGAGCCTTGTCTCGACCGTTCGGGGTTCTCCAAGCTCCGGCATATTGCCTGATGCAGTAGCGGTTGAAGATCATCTATTTGGCATCTCCCGGAAGAAATCCTACTTTTGCCCCCGACTGGCTGTTGACATAGGCATAGCAAAGCCAGAGAATGCCCTGCTCGCACCTCGGAGGGGTACCCAAGCGGTCAACGGGGGCAGACTGTAAATCTGCTGGCTACGCCTTCGTAGGTTCGAATCCTGCCCCCTCCACCATTTCTTACGAATAGGGGCGTCTCTTTATACAAAGAGATGTTTTTCAAGAGTTTACGAGTGGAATGAGGTGAGGCAAAGCGGATTTCGACAGGCAGGTAATGCCGTTTTCCGTTGATAATTTAGATAGAGCAGGGAGTCTGGACTTTAGGTCTGGGCAGGGCTCCCCTGCCCTTGTGTGTTTGTGAATGCCTTGTCGGTTTTTGCGCTGTTGCGATCGGCTTTTTGCCGAACGAACCGATTTGCTCGCAGATTTTTGTGCGTTTTGAGGTGTCGCTGCTGGCTGACCTATCTGTTTTTGCAAAGCGGGTGTAGTTCAATGGTAGAACCTCAGCCTTCCAAGCTGATGATGTGGGTTCGATCCCCATCACCCGCTCCACGCCTTACTTAGGCGGATGTGTTGGCAGGAAGACGCGCACAGTTTTGAGTACAGGCCCACGTAGCTCAGGGGTAGAGCACTTCCTTGGTAAGGAAGAGGTCACGAGTTCAATTCTCGTCGTGGGCTCCACAAGTTTGATTTTGGTAGTTTTAATTTTTAGTTTTGGCCGGTTCTTGCCGGCAACAAAAAGATCTGGAGATCGAATCGATGGCTAAAGAGAAGTTTGAGCGTACTAAGCCACACGTGAACGTGGGCACAATTGGACACGTTGATCATGGCAAGACAACGCTGACAGCGGCCTTGACTAAGGTTATGGCTGAGTTGAACGGTGGCTATGCTAAGGCTTTTGCTGACATCGATAATGCTCCTGAAGAGCGCGAGCGCGGTATTACTATTGCGACAGCTCATGTTGAGTATGAAAGCCCCAACCGGCATTACGCGCACGTTGATTGCCCGGGCCATGCTGATTACGTGAAGAACATGATCACGGGTGCGGCACAGATGGACGGCGCTATTTTGGTGTGTTCAGCGGCTGATGGCCCAATGCCTCAGACTCGTGAGCACATCCTGCTGGCGCGTCAGGTTGGCGTGCCTTACATCGTTGTCTACCTGAACAAGGCTGACATGGTTGACGATGAAGAGTTGCTTGAACTGGTTGAGATGGAAGTTCGCGATCTTCTGTCAATGTATGAGTTCCCTGGTGACGATACGCCGTTGATTATCGGTTCGGCGCTGAAAGCGCTGGAAGGCGACGAGAGTGACATTGGCGTGCCTTCAGTGGTTAAGCTGGTTGAGGCTCTGGATAGCTGGATTCCATTGCCCGAGCGTGCCGTTGACGGTGCGTTCCTGATGCCGGTTGAGGATGTGTTCTCGATTTCAGGTCGCGGCACTGTGGTGACCGGTCGTATTGAGCGCGGTGTTGTTAACGTGGGTGATGAAATTGCTATCATCGGTGTTAAAGACACTCAGCTGACGACTTGCACGGGTGTTGAGATGTTCCGCAAGCTGCTGGATCAGGGCGAGGCGGGCGATAACGTGGGTATTTTGCTGCGTGGTACGAAGCGCGATGATGTTGAGCGTGGTCAGGTATTGGCCAAGCCGGGATCAATCACTCCGCACACGAAGTTTGAAGCAGAGATCTACATACTGACTAAAGAAGAGGGTGGTCGTCATACGCCATTCTTTAAGGGCTACCGTCCACAGTTCTACTTCCGTACGACAGACGTAACGGGTGCGTGTGAACTGCCGGAAGGCACCGAGATGGTGATGCCTGGTGATAACGTTCAGATGAAAGTTGAGTTGATTGCACCGATTGCTATGGAAGACGGTCTGCGATTCGCGATTCGCGAAGGCGGTCGCACTGTAGGCGCCGGTGTTGTTGCAAAAATTATTGAGTAACTTATTGAGTTAGGCAGTAGGCCAGTAGCTCAATTGGCAGAGCGGCGGTCTCCAAAACCGCAGGTTGGGGGTTCGATTCCCTCCTGGCCTGCCATCACTCAATAGCGGATATAGAGTATAGATGAACGCAAAGGCAGAAACAGGTCCGGGTATTCTGGACACGTTAAAGCTCTTTCTTGCAGTAGTATTTTTGATCGGCGGTATCGTCGGTTATTACTACTTTGAGGAAGAGTCTGTATTGTTGCGCGTTGCCGGTGTGCTGGCAGGCGTAGTTTTTGCTGCAGTTATTGCTATGACCACTGCGCGTGGTCATGAACTGTGGCATTTCATTCAAGGCTCGCGGATTGAGCTGCGAAAGGTTTTTTGGCCGACTCGTCAGGAGACTCTGCAGACAACATTAACGGTTTTTTTGTTTGTGTTGGTTCTGTCGATATTCTTCTGGGGGCTGGATTTCTTTTTGCTATGGGCAACTCGGTTGCTCACCGGACAGGGGGGTTAATGCATGGCTCTTAGATGGTATGTCGTGCATGCCTACTCTAACTTCGAGAACAAGGTTAAGGGCTCTCTAGAGGAGCGTATAAAATTAGCCGGTCTTGAAGATAAGTTTGGCGAAATTCTCGTCCCGACAGAGAAAGTGGTCGAGATGCGTGAGGGCCAACGTCGCAGTAGTGAGCGTAAGTTTTTTCCAGGCTATGTGCTGGTGCAAATGGAGCTTGATGACGAAACCTGGCACATGGTTAAAGAAGTGCCTAAAGTTCTTGGCTTTATTGGTGGTTCTAGCGACCGACCAGCGCCGATTACCGAAGCAGAAGCTAATCAGATTCTGAGTCGTGTAACAGAAGGCGTTGATAAGCCGCGACCAAAAATTATGTTCGAGCCGGGCGAAGTCGTCCGTGTTGTCGAAGGACCTTTCAACGACTTCAATGGTGTCGTTGAAACTGTTAATTACGATAAGAATAAGCTGCGTGTAGCAGTGCAGATTCTCGGCCGGCCTACGCCGGTGGAACTTGATTTTGGTCAGGTGGAGAAGGGCTAGGTTTCCGACCCTGCCTGTTTGTTTTTAGTGTGTGCCAGCCGGCTGTCTTAGCGGTTGTTTTGTAGTTCTGAATATTTTGAATTAGGGGAGTGTGGCTAACGGCCTCACGTTCGTACCCACAGAGGTGAAAAATGGCTAAGAAAGTCACTAGCTACATCAAGTTGCAGGTCCCCGCGGGGAAGGCAAACCCAAGTCCACCGGTTGGTCCCGCTTTGGGTCAGCATGGTGTGAACATTATGGATTTCTGTAAGGCATTTAACGCTCAGACCCAGAATGTAGAGGCCGGCTTGCCGGTTCCTGTTGTTATTACCGTATATAGCGATCGAAGTTTTACATTCGTTACAAAGACTACGCCGGCGGCGGTCTTGCTGCTTAAGGCGGCAGGTGTTCCTAAGGGTAGTGGCACACCGAATACCGTTAAGGTGGGCAAGGTAACTCGTGCTCAGCTCGAAGATATTGCGAAAGTAAAAATGTCAGATCTGAATGCTAACGATCTTGAAGCGGCGGTTCTTGTTATTGCTGGTACGGCCCGAAGTATGGGCCTGGAAGTGGAGGGTTAGACGATGGCGAAGCTAAGTAAGAGAGCTAAGGCTGTGGCAGAGAAGATTGATCGTACCCGCTTCTACCCAATCCAAGAAGCACTGGTATTAATCAAAGAGCTGGCTGGCGCAAAATTTATCGAGTCAGTTGATGTGTCGGTAAACCTCGGTATTGATCCGCGTAAATCTGATCAGTCTGTGCGTGGCTCCACTGTCCTGCCACATGGCACCGGTAAGACAGTTCGTGTTGCCGTATTTGCGCAGGGTGAGAATGCTGAAAAAGCGAAGGCAGCTGGTGCCGATATTGTGGGCTTTGAGGATCTTGCCGAAAGTATGAAGGCTGGCGATCTCAACTACGATACTGTCATTGCCACGCCTGACGCGATGCGTCTGGTTGGTCAGTTGGGTCGTGTATTGGGCCCCCGTGGCCTTATGCCTAACCCTAAAGTCGGCACTGTGACTCAGGATGTTGAGGCCGCTGTTATTAATGCCAAGTCAGGCCAGGTGCGATACCGAGCCGACAAAGGCGGCATTATCCATTGTGCTATTGGTCGGGTCAATTTTGAGCCTGTTCAGCTCCAAGAGAATCTGCGGGCATTATTGGCCGATTTGAATAAAGCTAAGCCTTCTTCCTCCAAAGGCATTTATATGAAGAAGCTTAGTGTTTCATCAACTATGGGCCCCGGCTTGGCAGTTGATCAGAGCACGATATAAGTCGCAGTAGAGATTTTTTAAGAAATGTCGGTGTAATGCCGGTCGCAGCAAGTCTTCTTACATAAGATTTGCTACCGCCGGACTAGCACTGTTCATCGAAGACCGCAGGTGAGTTCGGCGTTGCCGGAATCTTAATAGTTTTTAAGCCTGCGCAGATGGCGTTACCAAAGTCAGTATTGCTGGTGTAGGTGGTGTCCATCACGGTTAGTAAAGTTGTTTTTACTAGTTGAAACATGTTGAAGGCCAGGAGAAATTAGATGCCACTCAGGCTAGAAGACAAAAAGGCGCTTGTTGCTGAGGTAAACCAGGTAGCTGCATCAGCTTTTTCAGCTGTTGCTGCGGAATACAGTGGTTTGTCTGTTGCGCAGATGACGGAATTTCGTGCGAGTGCACGTGATGAAAGCGTCTACGTTCGCGTTGTCAAAAATACTTTGGCGAAGCGTGCAGTAGCAGGTACTGCGTTTGAATGTCTTGTTGACGCCCTGAAAGGTCCGTTGGTGTTGGCATTTTCTCAAGATGATCCGGGCGCTGCTGCTCGTGTCGTCAAGAAATTTGCTAAAAACAATAAGGACCTTGTAACTAAGGCTGTAGCGATTGGTGGAGAGCTTTATCCCGCCTCTGATCTGGAGCGTTTGGCAGCATTGCCAACGTTGGATCAGGCCCGCGCTATATTCCTTGGGTTACTTCAGGCGCCTGCCGGGAAGTTTGTCCGCACTATTGCGGAGCCTCCCGCCATGCTTGCAAGAGTTCTTTCTGCCTATAAAGACCAGCAACAGGCTGCTTAGGCTCGTTGTTAGATTTGGAAACGTTAAAAAATTTTTGGAGTTAGATAAATGTCTGTTTCACGTGACGATATCAAAAAAGCGTTGGGCGAAATGCCCGTTATGGAACTTGTTGAGCTGATCAGCGAGCTAGAAGAAGCATGGGGCGTATCTGCCGCAGCTCCTGTGGCTATCGCTGCAGGCCCTGCTGCTGGGGATGCCGCTGTTGTAGAAGAGCAAACAGAGTTTGATGTTGTTCTTGCCTCTTATGGCGAAAACAAGGTTGCTGTTATTAAAGCCGTTCGTGCTGTAACTGGTCTTGGCCTGAAAGAAGCCAAAGATATGGTTGAAAGTGCCCCTACTCCTGTTAAGGAAGGTGCAAGCAAGGACGAAGCTGAAGGCATCAAGAAGCAGCTTGAAGAAGCTGGCGCTAAAGTAGAACTCAAGTAACCCATCGCTTAGGCGTTGAGTTATTTGTTGCAAGTGATTCCAGCGGCGCAGGTGGGCGGAGTAATCTGCCTGCCTCGTTGTCGTTGGTATTCATTTATTTTGTTTGTTACAGCCTGTGTCGAGGTGCTGTTCAATGGCTTATTCCTTCACTGAGAAAAAGCGGATTCGTAAAAACTTTGGTAAACAGTCCAGTATTTTGGAAGTTCCATATCTTTTAGCGATTCAAATAGATTCTTACCGCAAGTTTGCTGACTTGAGGGCTACCGCGGAACAACGCGCGGTCTCTGGGTTGCATTCTGCTTTCGAGGGTGTGTTCCCGATTGTGAGTTATTCGGGTAATGCTGCTCTTGAATATGTCAGCTATGAGCTAGGCAAGCCGGTATTTGATGTCAAAGAATGCCAGTTGCGAGGCCTGACATACGCAGCGCCTCTGCGCGTGCAGGTTCGCCTTGTTATTTACGACAAGGATGCGCCGGCTTCTAAGAAAGCGGTTAAAGAAATTCGTGAGCAGGAAGTTTATCTCGGTGAAATGCCGCTGATGACTGACCACGGCACTTTCGTTGTTAACGGCACAGAGCGCGTTATCGTGTCTCAGTTGCATCGTTCGCCGGGTGTGTTCTTTGATCATGACCGTGGCAAAACCCATTCCTCCGGAAAGCTGCTGTTCTCTGCCCGTGTTATTCCCTATCGTGGTTCGTGGCTCGATTTTGAGTTCGATCCTAAAGATTCTGTCTTTGCGCGAATTGACCGTCGCCGCAAGCTGCCAGTAACCGTCTTTTTGCGTGCTCTTGGTTTAACTAATCAGAACATGCTCGATGAGTTCTTTGATACTGATGATTTCTTCCTGTCAGAAAAGGGCATCAAGCTAGGCTTGGTGCCGGAACGTCTGCGTGGTGAGACTGCAATCTTCGATATCAAGCTGGGCCGCAAGGTCATTGTTGAAGAAGGTCGCCGTATTACCGCTCGCCATGTGCGCGAGATGGAGAAATCCACCGTCAGCGAACTGCTTGTACCTAACGAGTATCTGGAAGGCAAGATTCTCGGCCACGATATTATTGATAAGGAGACAGGCGAGCTATTAGGTACAGCTAATGATGTGCTGACGGAAGAGAGCATCGAGCTGTTGATCGAGAAAGGTATCACTAAGATTAAGACACTTTATGTCAATGATCTGGATCGCGGACCTTACATTTCGAATACTTTACGTATCGATGCGACCACCACGCCACTCGAGGCGTTGGTAGAGATCTATCGGATGATGCGGCCCGGTGAGCCACCTACTAAGGACGCTGCCGAGAACCTTTTCCAGAACCTGTTCTTTAATGCTGAGCGCTACGATCTTTCTGATGTGGGCCGTATGAAATTTAATCGTCGTGTAGGTCGCGATGAGATTATCGGCGCTGGAATTCTTGATAACGACGATATCCTTTCCGTATTGCATGTTCTGATGAATATTCGCAACGGCCAAGGCAGTGTTGATGACATTGACCACTTAGGTAATCGTCGTATTCGTAGCGTTGGTGAGATGGCTGAGAACGCGTTCCGGGTCGGTTTGGTTCGTGTAGAGCGCGCTGTCAAAGAGCGTTTGACGCTTGCAGATTCCGATGGCCTTATGCCTCAGGAAATGATTAATGCTAAGCCTGTTGCAGCCGCCGTTAAAGAGTTCTTCGGTTCTAGCCAGTTGTCCCAATTCATGGATCAGAACAACCCGCTGTCTGAGGTGACTCATAAGCGCCGCATTTCTGCATTGGGCCCTGGCGGTCTGACGCGTGAACGCGCCGGCTTTGAAGTGCGTGACGTGCATCCGACTCATTACGGTCGTGTTTGTCCGATTGAGACACCTGAAGGCCCGAATATTGGGCTCATCAACTCGCTTGCTGTCTATGCCCGCACCAATGATTACGGGTTCCTTGAGACTCCGTATCGTAAGGTGGTTAAGGGTCGCGTAACCGATGACATCGAATACCTCTCAGCGATCGAAGAGAGCCAGTTTGTTATCGCGCAGGCGAATGCGGAGCTTGATGGCAAGAAGAAATTTGTCGATGAATTCATCCCTGTGCGTTTCAACAATGAAACGACATTGATGTCGGCTGACAATATCCAGTTCATGGATGTGTCGCCCAAGCAGATTGTTTCTGTTGCCGCATCGCTTATTCCTTTCCTTGAGCACGATGACGCTAACCGCGCGCTCATGGGGTCGAATATGCAGCGCCAGGCAGTGCCAACGCTGCGTTCGGATGTTCCTCTGGTGGGCACCGGTATGGAGCGAACAGTTGCTATCGACTCCGGTGTTACCGTCATCGCTAAACGAGGTGGCATTGTTGACTCTGTTGACTCTTCGCGCATTGTCGTTCGCGTGAACGATGATGAGACAGCTGTTGGTGAGTCAGGCGTAGATATTTACAATCTGACTAAGTACACGCGCTCGAATCAGAACACTTGCATTAACCAGCGCCCGTTGGTGCTGACGGGCAATAAGATTGCCCGCGGTGACGTGCTGGCTGATGGTGCTTCCACCAGTCTGGGTGAGTTGGCGCTGGGCCAGAACATGCTTGTGGCGTTTATGCCCTGGAACGGTTACAACTTTGAGGATTCGATCCTTATTTCAGAACGCGTTGTTCAGGAAGACCGCTTCACAACAATCCATATCGAAGAGCTCACTTGTGTCGCTCGGGATACGAAGCTTGGTTCTGAAGAAGTAACTAGCGATATTCCTAATGTCGGTGATGCCGCATTGGCGAAGCTGGATGAGGCAGGTATTGCTTATATCGGTGCTGAAGTTCGTTCTGGCGATATTCTGGTGGGCAAGGTTACGCCAAAGGGCGAAACCCAGCTAACGCCTGAAGAGAAGCTCCTGAGAGCAATCTTTGGTGAGAAAGCTTCTGACGTTAAGGATACGTCTCTGCGGGTGCCTCCCGGCATGGATGGAACAGTTATCGACGTTCGTGTATTTACGCGTGATGGAATCGATAAAGACAGTCGCGCATTGTCTATCGAGGAGTCAGAGCTTGAGAGCGTTCGTAAAGATCTTGATGATCAGGCACGTATTCTTGAAGGCGATATTTTTGATCGTGTACAGAAGATGTTGCTCGGCAAAGTTGCTGAAGGTGGTCCTAACAAGCTGAGTAAGGGCTCTAAAATTGCCCAGTCTTACTTGGAAGAGATTGCTAGGGAACAATGGTTTGAGATTCGTCTGCGAAGTGACGATGCAAATAGCCAGCTCGAGCAGGCGGCGATCCGTTTGAAAGCGCAGCGTGAAGAGTTCGATCGTCTGTTTGCAGAGAAGCGCGAAAAGATTATTCAGGGCGATGACCTTGCTCCGGGCGTGCTTAAGATGGTCAAGGTTTATTTGGCCGTAAAGCGCCGAATTCAACCCGGTGACAAAATGGCCGGTCGTCACGGTAACAAGGGTGTTATCTCAACTATCGTTCCTGTTGAGGATATGCCTTATACCGAAGATGGTACGCCAGTTGATGTTGTCCTCAACCCCTTGGGTGTTCCTTCCCGCATGAACGTGGGTCAGGTGCTTGAAACCCATTTGGGCTGGGCTGCTAAAGGCCTCGGTTTGAAGATCGGCGGCATGCTTGATTCCAATGCCAATGTTACTGAGCTTCGTGGTTTCCTGAATAAGGTATACAACGAGACCGGTGGCCAGGCTGAAGATATTAAGGGTCTTGCTGATGATGAAGTCTTCGAGTTGGCGGGTAATCTTCGTAACGGTGTGCCTACCGCGACGCCGGTGTTCGATGGTGCTACCGAAGAAGAGATCAAAGGTATGCTCCGGTTGGCAGGTCTTGATGAGAGTGGCCAGTCCACTCTTATTGACGGTCGTACGGGAGAGTATTTCCATCGACAGGTGACGGTCGGTTACATGTATATGCTGAAATTGAACCATTTGGTTGATGACAAGATGCATGCTCGTTCTACCGGTCCCTATAGCCTCGTTACTCAGCAGCCGCTGGGTGGGAAGGCGCAGTTCGGTGGTCAGCGATTTGGTGAGATGGAGGTCTGGGCGCTTGAAGCTTATGGCGCTGCTTACACCTTGCAGGAAATGCTGACGGTTAAGTCGGATGACGTTCAAGGCCGTACCAAGATGTACAAGAACATTGTTGATGGTACACATGAGATGGATGCAGGTATGCCTGAGTCCTTCAATGTTTTGGTTAAAGAGATTCGTTCGTTGGGTATCAATGTCGAACTTGAACAGGACCAATAGGATTTAGTGTAGCTATAGCTCGCAGGTGACTTATGAAAGATTTGCTCAGATTCTACAAGACGCAAAACACGGTTGAGAACTTCGATGCTATTCGCATCGGACTGGCTTCGCCCGAGATGATCCGTTCCTGGTCTTTCGGTGAGGTTAAGAAGCCAGAGACCATTAACTATCGTACCTTCAAGCCTGAGCGTGACGGCTTGTTCTGCGCTAAGATTTTTGGTCCTGTTAAGGATTATGAATGTTTGTGCGGTAAGTACAAACGTCTGAAGCATCGTGGCGTGGTTTGCGAAAAGTGCGGTGTTGAAGTTACGCAGACTAAGGTCCGCCGTGAGCGCATGGGTCACATTGACCTAGCGAGCCCGGTGGCGCATATCTGGTTTCTGAAGTCGCTACCGTCGCGTATTGGTTTGATGCTGGATATGACGCTGCGCGAGATTGAGCGTGTGCTCTATTTCGAGGCCTTCGTGATTACCGAGCCGGGCATGACTCCGCTTGAGAAAAATACGCTCATGAATGATGAGCAGTATCTTGAAGCAATGGAAGAGTACGGCGACGAGTTTGATGCCAAGATGGGCGCTGAGGCCATTCATGATCTGCTGAAGAGTATCGATTTACAGCAAGAGATTGTGCAGGTTCGCGAGGACATGGGCGCTACTTCATCTGAGACGAAGCTCAAGCGCTTGTCTAAGCGCCTGAAGTTGCTTCAGGGCTTTTTGCAGTCAGGAATTAAGCCGCAACATATGGTCTTAACTGTGTTGCCGGTTCTGCCGCCAGATCTGCGTCCATTGGTGCCGCTTGATGGTGGTCGGTTTGCGACCTCAGATCTTAATGATCTGTATCGCCGGGTTATTAACCGTAACAATCGTTTGCGTCGTCTGTTGGAGCTGAATGCTCCGGACATTATCGTTCGTAATGAAAAGCGCATGCTGCAGGAGTCTGTAGATGCGCTGCTTGATAACGGTCGTCGCGGTCGTGCCATTACTGGCACTAACAAGCGCCCGCTGAAGTCGCTAGCAGACATGATTAAAGGTAAGCAGGGTCGTTTCCGCCAGAACTTGCTGGGTAAGCGCGTCGACTATTCCGGTCGTTCTGTGATTGTTGTTGGTCCTACGCTTAAGCTGCATCAGTGTGGTCTGCCCAAGAAGATGGCGTTGGAGTTGTTTAAGCCATTTATCTTCAGCAAGTTGCAGTTACGCGGTGACGCTTCAACAATTAAGGCTGCTAAGCGGCTGGTTGAGCGAGAAGGGCCCGAGGTATGGGACATCCTTGAAGAAGTTATTCGTGAGCATCCGGTCATGTTAAACCGTGCTCCGACTTTGCATCGCCTTGGTATTCAGGCCTTTGAGCCAGTACTAATTGAAGGTAAGGCAATTCAGCTTCACCCGCTCGTATGTACCGCATTTAACGCCGACTTCGACGGTGACCAGATGGCAGTGCATGTGCCGTTGTCAATTGAAGCGCAGCTCGAAGCCCGCGCTTTGATGATGTCATCTAATAATATCCTGTCGCCCGCTAATGGCGAGCCGATTATCGTGCCTTCGCAGGATGTGGTTTTGGGCTTGTATTACATGACCCGCGAGAAGATAAATGCTCGCGGCGAAGGTATGGTGTTTAGCGACCTCACCGAGGTGCATCGCGCACGCAATACTCGCGATGATACGGGTGAGTTTCATGTTGATCTGCAGGCACGCATTCGCGTCCGGATTCAGGATTCAGCCATTGATGATGATGGCAAGCTGGTCGAGAGTAGCTACATTGTGGATACCACAGTAGGGCGCGCACTCCTGTCTGAAATACTTCCTGAAGGCCTGCCTTTTGAAGTGATCAATCGCGATATGTCGAAGAAAGCCATTTCTGATTCGATCAACCAGTGCTATCGCAAGGTAGGTTTGAAAGAGACTGTAGTTTTTGCCGATCGTCTGATGTATACGGGCTTTGCTTATGCAACCCGCTCGGGCTGCTCTGTTGGTATCGAAGACATGGTCATTCCTGAGCAGAAGCCGCAGATTATTGCTGAGGCTGAGAAGGAAGTTAAGGATATCCAGAACCAGTACAAAGATGGTTTGGTGACCGACGGTGAGCGTTACAACAAAGTTGTGGATATCTGGTCGCGCACAAATGATTTGGTTGCGAAAGCTATGATGGAGAAGCTCGGCGAAGAAGACGTCGTCGATGCAAAGGGCAATGTTGTTAAGCAGCCTTCGTTCAACTCTATCTATATGATGGCCGACTCCGGTGCTCGTGGTTCTGCTGCGCAGATTCGTCAGCTTGCTGGTATGCGTGGTTTGATGGCTAAGCCCGATGGCTCAATTATTGAGACGCCAATTACCGCTAACTTCCGCGAAGGCTTGGACGTTCTGCAGTACTTTATCTCCACTCATGGTGCTCGTAAGGGTCTCGCCGATACTGCTTTGAAGACGGCGAACTCGGGTTACCTGACTCGTCGTTTGGTTGACGTGGCTCAGGACCTGGTGGTTACTGAAGTCGACTGCGGTACCCATGCTGGCGTCATTCTTAATCCGATTGTTGAAGGCGCCGATGTCGTAGAAGCTTTGCGCGAAAGGGTTTTGGGTCGTGTCCTTGCTGATCCGATTCTGAAGCCGGGTCTGGACGAAGAGTTGTTGCCTGCAGGTACCTTTATGGATGAGGCGATGGCTGACATTCTCGAAGAGAATAGTATCGACGAGGTGAAGGTGCGCTCTGCGATTACCTGTGAGACTCGCCATGGTGTTTGTTCTAACTGCTACGGTCGTGATCTGGCCCGTGGCCACCTTATTAATATTGGTGAGGCAGTTGGTGTTATTGCTGCCCAGTCGATCGGTGAGCCCGGCACTCAGCTGACTATGCGTACCTTCCATATTGGTGGTGCTGCATCACGTGCTGCTGCGGTAAACAGCGTTGAAGTGAAGCTCGGTGGTTCCATCAAGCTGCATAACGTTAAGACGGTCTCGAACAAGAAGAATAATCTGGTTGCGGTAAGTCGCTCCGGTGAGATTGGTGTCATCGATGAACATGGCCGTGAGCGAGAAAGCTATAAAATTCCTTACGGTGCAGTATTGACTGTTTCGGACGGTGATGTCATCGCTAAGGGTCAGGTCGTAGCAACATGGGATCCGTTTACTCACCCTGTGGTGTCTGAGGTGGAAGGTTATCTCCGCTTTGAGGACTTCATTGATGGTGTGACCGTTGTCGATCAGACCGATGAAATCACCGGTCTTTCAAGCACTGTTGTGCTTGATCCGAAAGAGCGCGGTGGCTCAGGTAAAGATCTGCGCCCCATTGCTAAACTGGTTGATAACAAGACGAAGTCTGCCAAAGAAATTTGTTTCCCTAACACTGAAATCCCTGCAGTTTACGCCCTGCCACCTGGCGCGGTTGTGAACATAAAGAATGGCGACAAGGTTGAAGTGGGTGACGTCATTGCTCGTATTCCACAAGCGAGTTCGAAGACCCGTGATATTACTGGTGGTTTGCCCCGTGTTGCCGATCTCTTTGAGGCTCGGAAGCCTAAAGAGCCTGCCATTCTTGCGGAGCACAGTGGAACAGTGAGCTTTGGCAAGGAAACTAAAGGTAAGCGCCGTTTGGTTATTACTGATGACACAGGCGAGAGCCATGAAAGCCTGATTCCGAAGTGGCGCCATCTGACTGTGTTTGAGGGTGAGCAAGTTGAGCGTGGTGAGGAAGTGGCTGATGGTGAGCCTAATCCACATGACATTCTGCGCCTTAAGGGTGTTGAGCCTCTGGCCGATTATGTCGTTCGCGAAATTCAGGACGTTTATCGTCTGCAGGGCGTCAAAATCAACGATAAGCACATCGAAGTGATTATCCGACAGATGTTGCGTAAGGTTGAAGTTGCCGATGCAGGTGAGACAGCATTGCTTCGCGGCGAACAGCTCGACTATGCGCGTTTGCTGGAGACTAACGAAATTGCCGTCAGACAAAATAAGGTGCCTGCTCGCCATAGTCCGCTGCTGCTTGGTATTACCAAGGCATCATTGGCGACAGAGTCGTTTATTTCTGCCGCATCCTTCCAGGAGACTACGCGAGTTCTGACAGAGGCCGCTGTTAAGGGGCTTCGCGATGAACTGCGCGGACTCAAGGAAAATGTGATTGTGGGTCGTCTGATTCCTGCAGGCACCGGCTATGCCTACCATGCAGAACAGCGTCGAAATCGTGATCGTGATCAGCTTCTGGCAGCAGAGCTTCAGAGTCTGGAGCGGGCTACTCGGGCAGAAGCGGAAGCTTCAGTCGAGCCTAAAGCCCCTGAAAATGAGGGAACTGCCGCTTAGTTAGAAGATGTAGCCTGCAGGCTTTGCTTGACAGGCTGAGAGTGCCTACCTACAATTTGCGCCCCATTCACTATGGGCCGCAGATTGTGCGGCACTCTGCCGATGACAGCGTTAAAGCTGTTAACCAGGTTGGTCAGCAAGGGCGCGAATATAGCGCTCCACAAGCGGGCCTTAGTACGTTAAGTAACTGTCCGAAAAAAGGTTTTCGGGCTTAAGAGATTTGTTTGTTATGGCAACAGTTAATCAACTAGTTCGCGGACAGCGTAAGAGTAAGGTCGTTAAATCTAACGTGCCTGCACTTCAGGCTGGTCCGCAGAAGCGTGGCGTTTGCACCAGAGTTTATACAACGACACCGAAGAAGCCGAACTCGGCTTTGCGTAAAGTTGCTCGTGTTCGCTTGACCAATGGCTTTGAAGTAACCAGCTACATTGGTGGTGAGGGTCATAACTTGCAGGAGCATTCGGTTGTGCTAATCCGTGGCGGTCGTGTAAAGGATTTGCCAGGTGTTCGCTATCACACCGTCCGCGGTACTTTGGACTGCTCTGGTGTTAAAGAGCGTCGTCAGGGTCGAAGTAAGTATGGCGCTAAGCGTCCTAAGAATTAATCGCGTCATACGCATAAGCATTTAGAGGCTCAAAATGTCCAGAAGAACTCAGGCACCAAAACGTATTCTGCTGCCAGACCCTAAGCACGGTAGTCAGCGGCTTGCTAAATTCATCAATATGCTGATGAAGAGCGGTAAGAAATCCGTTGCAGAAAAAATTGTGTACGATGCGATCGAGCAAATTTCAGAGCGCATCAATGTTACACAGCTTGAAGCTGTAGAAAAACTTGGTACGGCGTTAGATAACGTCAAGCCAGCTGTTGAAGTTAAGTCGCGTCGCGTTGGTGGAGCTACGTATCAGGTTCCTGTCGAGGTTCGTCCACAGCGTCGCGAGACACTGGCAATGCGTTGGGTTATTGATGCATCGCGTGCTCGCAGCGAGAAGACGATGTCACAGCGCTTGGCAAACGAATTGATTGATGCTTCCGACAACCGCGGTACTGCCGTCAAGAAGCGTGAAGATACGCATCGTATGGCTGAAGCGAATAAAGCTTTCTCGCACTACCGTTGGTAAGCGCTGTGCGCGCCCCGGCGCGATGGTGTACGAGGTTTAGTCGTGGCACGCACTACCCCAATTGAGCGTTATCGCAACATCGGCATCATGGCTCATATTGATGCCGGCAAGACAACAACCACTGAACGTATCCTGTTCTATACCGGCGTATCTCACAAGATAGGCGAGGTGCACGACGGCGCGGCTGTCATGGATTGGATGGAGCAGGAGCAAGAGCGCGGCATTACCATCACGTCCGCAGCTACAACCTGTTTTTGGACAGGTATGAGTGGGCAGTTTTCCCAGCATCGCATCAATATTATTGACACCCCTGGACACGTCGATTTCACGATTGAAGTCGAGCGTTCTTTGCGTGTGCTTGATAGCGCAGTCGGAGTGTTCTGTGCCGTAGGCGGCGTAGAACCACAGTCTGAAACCGTCTGGCGTCAAGCCAACAGATATAGTGTTCCTCGTATGGTTTTTGTGAATAAGATGGATCGCACCGGTGCGGACTTTCTTCGAGTAGTGGCTCAGATTCGCGACCGTCTTGGCGCTAACCCGGTGCCTGTGCAGCTGCCTATTGGCGCGGAGGAGGGCTTTAAGGGGGTTGTTGATCTTATCCGGATGCAAGCTGTCTATTGGTCCGAAGAAAATATGGGCACCAGTTTTGAGTACTCTGATATTCCGCCTGAGTTGGCAGGCGACGCGCAGATTTGGCGTGAGAAAATGATCGAGGCTGCGGCCGAAGCCGATGACACCCTCATGGAAAAATATTTTGCAGATGGTGAGTTATCTGCGGATGACATTAAACTTGGTTTGCGCAAAAGGTCTTTGGCGAATGAGATTGTTGTTGCCATGTGCGGCAGCGCGTTTAAAAACAAGGGAGTCCAAGCAGTTCTCGATGCCATTGTGGACTTCATGCCTTCACCGGCGGACGTGCCAGCTATCCGGGGTATCCTGGAGGATGGCTCTGAAGGTCAGCGCCGGGCTGCTGATGACGAGCCTTTCGCTGCTCTCGCATTTAAGATTGCGTCCGATTCTTTCGTCGGCAGCCTAACATTCTTCCGCGTCTATTCGGGAGTGCTCGCTACAGGCGATCAGGTTTACAACCCCATCAAAGGAAAGAAAGAGCGCATTGGCCGTCTCCTGCAGATGCAGTCCAATGACCGGGAAGAAATTAAAGAGGTCCATGCCGGCGACATAGCGGCGGCAGTGGGTCTTAAAGATGTGACTACCGGCGACAGCTTGGTGGCCCCAGGGCATATCATTACGCTTGAGGAGATGGTTTTCCCGGAGCCGGTCATTTCTGTCGCTGTTGAGCCTAGAACGACTGCCGATCAAGATAAAATGGGTGTTGCGTTGCAGAAGCTGGCAAAGGAAGACCCGTCGTTCCGCGTTAAGACCGATGAAAACTCTGGTCAGACCATTATCTCGGGCATGGGTGAGTTGCATCTCGACATCATTGTTGATCGCATGAAGCGTGAGTTCGGCGTCTCTGCTAACGTGGGTAAACCGCAGGTAGCGTATCGTGAAACGATCTGTAATACGGTTGAGCAGGAGAGTAAATTTGTCCGCCAATCCGGTGGTCGCGGGCAGTACGGACATGTGTTTTTGCGCATTTCTCCCGCAAAAGAGGGCGAAGGCTATACGTTTTCGGATGAAATTACCGGTGGTGTAGTGCCCCGTGAGTACATCTCAGCAGTCGAAAAAGGTGCCCGCGATGCCATGGAAAGTGGCGTCATTGCTGGATATCCTATTGTTGACGTTCATGTAGCCCTATTCGATGGCTCATATCATGATGTTGACTCTAGCGAAGTTGCCTTTAAGATAGCCGCCTCCATGGCCTTCCGCGAAGCTGCGCAGAAGGCTGGTCCGGTGCTACTTGAGCCCATGATGTCCGTAGAGATAGTGACTCCGGATGATTACATGGGTGATGTAAACGGTGACTTGAACCGTCGTCGTGGCATCCTTTCCGGCATGGATGAGTCTCCTGCCGGAATGGTTGTGAAGGCTGAGGTACCGCTGGCAGAAATGTTTGGTTACGCGACTAGTCTGCGTTCTATGACGCAGGGTCGGGCAACCTACTCCATGGAATTTGCCAAGTATGCTCAAGTACCACCCAACGTGGTCGAGCGCATAAAGAATGGCGAGTAGTTTCAAAGTTTGGCAGTAGCAAAAAGATCTGGAGATCGAATCGATGGCTAAAGAGAAGTTTGAGCGTACTAAGCCACACGTGAACGTGGGCACAATTGGACACGTTGATCATGGCAAGACAAC
>Ga0209702_10001723_pt1 | contig 40548 bp, 34 predicted proteins | sample FRY01_FD_187210 | JGI IMG/M metagenome (GOLD analysis project Ga0209702, IMG submission 187210) | Freshwater microbial communities from Lake Fryxell liftoff mats and glacier meltwater in Antarctica - FRY-01 (SPAdes) (version 2) | ecosystem: Environmental > Aquatic > Freshwater > Ice > Glacier...
ACCCGACGTTCTGGGCGGCCTACGTGTCGTCCGAGGCGCGCAAGCAGTGCGGCGTCTTCGAGGGGCAGCTCAAGAGCCAGCCGGGGCACATGCACGAGCAGCAGCGCGTGGACAGCGGCTACGCGCTGAACTGCCAGGCTGCGAACCCGACGTTCTGGAAGGCCTACGTGTCGACCGCGGCGCGCAAGCAGTGCGATGTCATCAAGGGCCAGCTCACGAGCCAGCCGGGGCACATGCACGAGCAGCAGCGCGTGGACAGCGGCTACGCGCTCAACTGCCAAGTCGCCGAGCCGGCGTTCTGGAACAAGTACAAGCCCTCGAAGTAGGGGCGAGAGGGCGTAACCGTGCGGGGGCGTCTCCGCGTGGCCATCGCCGCCTTCATCTGCCGCGAGGGCCTCCTGTAGCCCTACAGGTCGAAGCGGCGCTGACGCTGGTCGTAGCTGCGCAGCGCGCGCAGGAAGTCGATCTTGCGGAACGACGGCCAGTAGGTGTCGCAGAAGTAGAACTCGGCGTGCGTGCTCTGCCAGAGCAGGAAGAGTATAGGAAAAACAAAGCACCGGAGCCGGGTACGAAAGGCACACAGTCGCACACACTGGGCTGCGAGGACTCCCGGCGACGCACCTTTCGAGGGTCTGGACGCGGGAGACGGGGCGTTGTCGCGGTGGCCGTGGCTTTGCTTCGGCTGGTCGGTCGTGCGGAAGGCGCACCGCTGCGCTCGGCCGGTTGACGGTCGCTTCGCGGCGGCGGACGGGCCACTCAGGCGGCGTGGGTGTGGTGCTCCGGCGCTCTGGGCGGTGGATCGCGGGCGCCATCGGTCCTCTCTTTCGCGTCGACTGCGGCGAGGATTGCGGTGATCGCGTCGGGATTGCGGATCGCACAGATCACGCGCATGCGCCCTCCACAGTAGGGGCAGCGAAGGGCGTCGATGCGCCATACCCGCATGAGGAGGTCTGCCCAGGACATGCTCTTGGGCCGTTTAGGCGCAACTGGTGCGGCGGCGCTCTGGGGGTCGGGCGGAGTCGGGACGATGTGTGCGCGCAACCCACGGTTCGGTGCGAAAATCCCGTAGAATCTGCGCAGGTGCATGTAGGGCGTGGGCACGAGGGCCGCGAGGCGGGCGATAAGGGCGAGGGGCTCGAAGACGACGGCTTTTACCCCGCCCTTCCAGGTCCGCTTGAGCGACATGACGAGCTTGCCGTCGGGGCGCCATGACAGGCGATCCTGAGGGATCGGAGGTCGTGCCATGTAACGACAGATGCGCAAGAGGGCGAGGCGATCGTGGGAGGCGATGAAGACATCGGCGTGAAGCGGATGCCAGAAGGCCTGGCGGAGCCAGGCTGCCCGCAGGCATCGAGGCCGCCCGGACTTCGGGCGCACAACGGTTTGTAGGGCCGTTTGGCGCGCTTGGGTTCGGGAGCGGGCTGGCCTTGGATGCGCGTGAACTCGCTCGGCGCCGCAGCGGCGCACATCGGCACCCCCACCGAGCGCGTCCGCGCCTTCATTGATCGCGCCCTCGCCGACGACAAGCCGCTCCTCCGCAGCTTCTGGCTCGCCGCCGCCAGCGATGTCGTCCTCGACGAGCCTGTCGCAGCGCAGAAGCCCCTCTACATAGCCGCCGCTCGACGCATCCACGCCACCTTCCGCCTCCATCCTCACGAACGGCAGGCCGCCGTCCGCGTGCTCGCCGAGCGCATCCTCCCCGTCGGCTGAGCCGCGCGCCGCCACCTTGGGACGGACCTTTGCCAGAAGCGCGCCCCATCGGAAAAAGATTTTCCTTAGGGGTTATGCAGCAGGGGCACGACCCGATCAGCCAGTCAGGGTGCAGATCACCGTGGCGATCGACCCGTGACCCAGGCGCTGCTCCAGCGCCCCCACCACATGGGCGTTCAGGGTTTTTCGTGGGTCAGGGATTGACAAGCGCAGCTATGCCATGATTGGCCTCGGGATGAAGACCGACTGGACGGGCGGTAATACCTGTGATGGCGACTGGGGTGCGCGCGACTCGGTGCTCCTCTGGATGCGCTGAGAAAGGTGCGCCCGTCCCAGCGATTGACGCGCCGGCTGGGGTGTCGCGAGGTATTCGCCGGTCCCGAATTTTCATGGTCGAGGACTTGACCCGCCGGTGGCTCTTGGTTCCGAATATTGTCGCCCACATAGAAAATGGTGGCATCGCATGAATCCACCGTTTTCCACGTGTAATCAAATGCTTACGCGTGCGACTTCAGCGTCGCCGCCAAGAAGTCCACCACGCGCCCATGGGACACGACGCGCACCGCGTCTAGTAGCTCGCCGCCAAGCAGCTCAAGGCGGACGATACCTTGGGCCGGGTCATGGTCGATAATCTCTTGCAACAGCAAGAGGTTATCGGGCTCCGACAGCTGCGGCTGGAGTTTTAGGACCTAGACCAACTCCTCGTAGCTCTTGAGCTTAAACATGCGCGCGCCGCTGCCGCCCTGCTCGGGCTTTAGGAGCACAGGGCACGGGATGTCGCCCTTGATGGGCAGCAGCGCGGTGGGGGTCGTTAAAGACTCACGTGCGCGGGCCCCGGAGGCCGAGTCGCTTCAGAAGAGCCGCCTGGTGGCTCTTGCTGAGTTCTAGGGCGAAAGAGACCGACCCGTTGAGTTTCCACTGCGCCCGTCTCCTCGATGGCCTTCAAAAGGGCCATACAGAGTGGCACAGCGCGGGTGTTGCCCCGGACCTACGCGCTGGGGCTCTAGCCTGATTGAAGTAGAGGCGCGCCTTTGGCAAGGCCTTCGGGGGTGAAGACCGCGCCCTGGAGATCGAAGGTCCCGAAGTCGATGCCGCGCTTTTCCAGCGCCGCAAAGAGGGGCTTTTGCCAGTCGGGGTGCTCGTGGATGACAAGGAGGTCGTGCATGCTGTGTCCATTAGGCCGGTGCGGTCGTGACCGGAACTGTGCCTTACCGTCTTGAGGGCTTGACGAACGCTGTAGATATCGCGGGCACGGCTAGCACTTTTTGCGCACGTCGCGAAAACGGCACGATCTGGTGTTGGGGGGGGAACTCGCAGGGCTCTTTAGGTCGAGACTCAGACATCAGCTACAGCGCGACTGCGGGCGCGGTCGCGGGCATCAGCAACTCCAAAACCATTGCGTCGGGCGGCTTCGGCAGCTTCTGCACAATCACCGAGAGCTATCAGATCAGCTGTTGGGGCAGTAATTGGGGCGGTCAGCTCGGTGACGGCACCACGGAGAATCGATTCGTACCCGTCGCGGTGATGCTGCCTTAGCGCGATGGAATAGCTCTGCGCAATGACGCCCGAGCGCGTGGCACGCGACTCGAATCTGCTTCAATTGCAACATTGTTCAGCTAGTCCCACGCGAATCGATGAAACCTCGAAAGCGCCCTCACAAACACAAAGGGCCCCAGCATTACGGGGCCCTTTGTGTTCAAATCTAAGCGTCGACTACTCGCCGCCACCGGGTCCTGCGCCCGGTGCTGCGCCGATTACATTGATCCCGCACTGGGACGCATCCACCGAACAAGGCTGAATGGTCTCGGCGTTGATTCGGCATTCGCGGACTTCATTCGGAAATTGTGTCGAACTGTAGCATTCCGAGTCAAGGCAGTAGCGAAGCTGGAAATAGTACTGTGCGTTCTGACTCGTCGCGGCCTGAAAGCATCCACGTGCACAACGAAGATCGTCCTCACAGTCGGTAACGCAACCACGAATGGCCGGACAGGGTCCGGTCCCTGTCGTCTCGCCCTGATAGCAAGTGACCGATTCGGCGACGCAGTTGTCGCGAGCGCAGTTGGCAGCCGCCCGAACCTCGGCGTCAGTCGGTGTGTCGGACGCCGGCACGCAAGCGTTGGTGGCGAGGCACGTGTTAAGCGCCGTCAACGCAGCCGTCTCGGCCTCAGAGTCGGACGCGGCCAGGCACGCCGTCTCACACTCTTCGGTGGTGCAATCGTCCACGCACGCAACCATCCCAAGGCAGGTTCCCTCGCCGAGATCCGGCGGCACGACCGTCGTGTCCGTTTGGACCGTTGTGTCCGGGGTCGTCGTCACATCGGTCATGACCGCGACGTCGGCGGTGGACGTATCCGTGCCAGCCACATCGGTCGTCGCGACGTCGGTCCCAGTGGTCGTGTCCTGAACGGAGACGGTGTCAGCGGACGGCGTCTTCTTGTCATCGCCGCAAGCGGTGATGGTGAAGACGGCCGAGAGAGCGAGAAAGCATGAGAAGCGGCGCATGGGTAGTCCTTGATAATATGGGGTGGTCGACGCCAGCGTCGGACAGGTCTTTGTGTGTCAAGGCATGCGGTCCGTGTCAAGGGGCCCCGGGCGGATTGCAACGGCGCGAGGTCAGAAATGCGGCCGCGCGTAGCAAAACCTGAGGACGTTGACGAAGAAGGGCGCGACGCGATGTAACTCGCGCGCGCCCTTGATATCAGCGACGGCAGACGTCGCCCTGGCGGGACCAGCCCCTAGGCCAGCCTACGGATGACCTATTAAGGCCAAGGGTTCGGGGGGAAAGAGCCATACATCGGTTCAAAACCCATCGCTTCAAGGCCAGGCGTGTCACCGTAGCAATCAGTCCGCAACGTCACACAAGGGCCGTCCTCGGCAATCGCCATCTGCGCACAGAGGTCGAAGTCAGCCTGAGTACCGTTCTTCTCGTAGCAGTTGGCCGACACACAATATTGCAGCTTAATGAAGGTTGTGGCGTCGGCTTCGGTAGCCGCACCTAGGCAGCCGCGATAGCACCTGAAGTCGTCGCGCGTGCAATCCGCGAGGCAGCCCCCAATCGGGACGCAATCGTCCGTGCCCGCCACCCCCTGCTCGCAAGCGGCGCGCTCCGGCAAGCACTTGGTCTGCTCGCAGTTATAACCTAAGCGGACGTTCTCGGTGGTCGTCTCGGTCGGCGGGACGCACTCACCATCGACCATGCAGGTGATGTATGCGTTGGCGAGCGTCGCTTCGGCCTCGCTGGACGCGTTCGTCGTCAGGCAGGTGTCGAAACAGGCGGTACTCTCGCACTGGGCGATGCACTGGCCGATGACGCCGAGGCAGAGGCCCTCGCCCCGGTCCGCGTCAGTCGTGTCGACGTCAGCAGCGACGTCCGTCTGCGGTGCCGCGTCTATAGGCGTCGCGTCAGGCGCCGTGTCGGTAGTTGACACGTCAGTGGTCGTGTCCGTCGCGGAGGGTTCTGTCTCGGTGGTACATGCGCTGGTCGCGAAGGCCGCGAGGGCGAAGGGGATTAGGATACGGTGGGGATGAATCATGTCTTGTCTCCTTTTGATGCGTTCTTCGCCACGCCGGCGCGACCGTCTCTTCTGATCGCGCCGGTGGGGGTCGGCGACGCGGCGTTAGTCTCAGGGAGCGTAAGCACGCATCTTTCGTGCCAAAGCCCGAAAGACGTTGAGGGACCAAGGATGGACCGCAGAGAGCACGGCAGATGTCCGGCAAAGCCCACTCCGTCAACGACGCGGCGCTGTTTTCAATTGGGTCATTTCACACGGACGTGGCAGTTTTCGCACACGGGCACGGCCGGCAGGCCGCGACGATTCGCGCGACTGGCCGGACGAACATTGACCGGCGCGCTCCCACCGTTTAGAGCCGCCAACCCTGCCGGGCGTTCAATTCGCCCGAGGCCACTGGAGAATTCGCCGATGACTGACACGACGACCACCGCTACCCAGCCCACCAGCATCGCGCGCCACCCCTACGCAGACTTCGTGACCTCCGTGCTGAAACCCGCGCGCTACCTCGGCGGCGAATACCTCGCCGTCGTCAAGGACTGGTCCAGCGTCGACGGCCGCATCTGCATGGCCTTTCCCGAGATCTACGACATCGGGATGAGCCACCTCGGCACGAAGATCATCTACGGGATCTTGAACAAAAACGATCGCATCGCCTGCGAGCGCGCCTTCACGCCTTGGGTGGACATGGAGGCGGCTCTCCGCGAGCGGAACATGCCGATCCTATCCCTCGAGAGCGCACGACCCCTCAAAGACTTTGACGTCATCGGGTTCTCGCTGCAGTTCGAGATGACCTTCACGAACGCCCTCAATATCCTTGATCTTTCGAACATTCCGCTGCGCTCGGCCGACCGCTCCGAGGCGGATCCCATCATCATCGCCGGCGGCCCGACCTCCACCCACCCGGAGCCCGTCGCGCCGTTCATCGACGCCTTCCTCATCGGCGACGCCGAGGAGGCCCTGCCGAACGCGCTCTTGGCCATCGCCGCTTGGAAAAAAGAGGGACACCCCCGCGCCGAGATCCTGCGCCTCCTGGCCAACACCCACGAGGGCTGGTACGTCCCGGCCTTGTATGACCTCAAAGAAGATCCCCGCTCGGGTTTTCTCTATATTGACCCCGAGACCGCGCGTGGCCCCTACCCCGTCAAGCGCACCCTCGTCGACGACATCAACCGCTTCCCCTTCCCAGACGACTCGCCGGTGGCCGCCGCCGAGGCCATCTTCGACCGTATGTCAGTCGAGATCAGCCGCGGCTGCACCGAGGGCTGCCGCTTTTGCCAGGCCGGCATGATCTACCGCCCCGTGCGTGAGCGCGACCCCGAGCAGATCGTCGACACCGTCATCGCGGCTATCGAGAAGGGCGGCTACGACGAGGTCTCGCTGACCTCGCTCTCGACCGCGGACTACTCGTGCATCAGCCCGCTCATCAAGCGCGTGATGGAGAAGATGCGCGAGAAGAAGGCCAGCCTCTCGGTCAGCTCGCTCCGCGCCTACGGCCTCGACGAGGACCTCCTTGACGAGATCAGCACCGTCAAGACGACGGGCCTGACCTTCGCCCCCGAGGCCGGCACACAGCGCATGCGCGACGTCATCAACAAGAACATCACCGAAGCGGACATCGAGAAGACCGCGCACAACGTCTTCTCGCGCGGTTGGCAGAAGATGAAGTTTTACTTCATGATTGGCCTGCCGACCGAGACCGACGAGGACGTCTACGGCATCGTCGAGACGGCCATGAAGGCGCGCAACATCGGCGCCAAGTACCACCATCGCTATAAGGTCAAGGTCACGGCCTCAGCCTCATGCCACGTCCCGAAGCCGCATACGCCCTTTCAGTGGGCGGCGATGGACGACGTCGAGACGTTGAAGCGCAAACAGGGGATCCTGCGCGAGCAGGGCCGCATCCACCAGATCCCCGTCAAGTGGCACAACTACAAAGAGAGCTTCGTCGAGGGCATCATGGCGCGCGGCGACCGACGTGTGGCCGACACCGTCGAGCTGGCGTTCAAAAAGGGCGCGCGCCTCGACAGCTGGGACGAGCACATGAAGTGGGACGCCTGGCTTGAGGCCATCACGGAGACGGGCATCGACCCGCAGCTCTACCTTGGGACCATCCCTCTCGACGCCCAGCTGCCGTGGCAGCACATCGACGTCGGTTTGAAGTCAAAGTTCCTCGCGACCGAGTGGAAGCGCGCCTCCGCCAATCGCCTCTCGCCCCCGTGCGGCAAGCCCTTCGGCGCCCAGGTCCACCACACCAACATCGCCGACGCCCAGGCCGAGGCCCGCAAGCTCGTCTGCTATCACTGCGGCGTCGCGTGCGACATGACTCAGATGCGGACGGAACGTGTGGACTACCTCACAAAGCTCGGCGCCTTTACGCCTGATGACGTCAAACCTTCTGGCTTCGTTCCCGCCTATCGCCTCGTGCGAAAAGACAAGAACAACAAGAGCTTACCGCCCCAGCGCCGGAACCAGGGCGAGATCTATCGTTACCGCGTCGAGTACACGAAGCTCGGCACCGTCGCGATGACGGGACACCTAGACATCAACCGAAGCCTGCCGCGGGCCGCCCGGCGCGCCGGCCTCGAGATGCAGTACAGCACGGGCTTCACGCCGCGGGCCCAGGTCTCACTGGGACCGGCCTTGGCCCTCGGTATTTCAAGTAATTCCGAGGTCTGCGATCTCTTCCTGACGAACGACATCGACAGCCAGGAGCTCCTCGACCGCCTCAACGCGGTCACCGACCCGGGTCTCCGCTTTCTGCGGGCGCGCCAGGTCACCCTCGACGCCCCGACCATCGCGCGCGAGGCCAAGATCGCCGAGTACATCTTGTCCTCGCCGGACTTCGCGACCGCGGACGACATCGCGAGAGTCATCGGGCGCGCGACCGGGGACGAGCCGCTGATGCTCGATGTGATTCGCAAGCATGGCCCCCGGCCCATCGATGTCCGCGATGGGCTGGTATCGATCCTCTCCTCACAGGTCCTCGCATCGGAGGCCGCCTTCTTCGGCCTGCCCACCGGCGCACCTGTCCTGCGGTGGCGCGTGAACCTCGGCATCGGCGCGCACGTGCGACCCACCGAGTTCGCCGAGGGGATCGTCGGCCAAAAGCCCCGCGAGCTATTCGTGGCTCGCACGACGCTGCTTTCGCTCATCGGTGACGGCTCTCATGATTTGTTTTCGGATGCAGTGAGTGTTAAGGCCGTCAAGGGCTCGCCGCCTCCAGCCGCCTCGCCGGAGCTCTTCGCATGAAAGCAATCGCTATCACCTTGTCGTTCTTATCGGCCATCTCTCTCGCCGCCTGCGGCACCACCGGAGCCTCCGGCGGCGACATCGCCGGGTTCTCGCGGTCGTCCGTCACCGGCGAACGCTTTGACCTCACCGAGCATCTCGGCAAAGACGTCGTCCTGATTAGTTTCTGGACCACGTATTGCGAGCCGTGCAAGACTGAGATGCCATTTCTACAGCAATATCATGACAAGTACGGCCCGAAGGGCTTCCAGGTCGTGTCTGTGAGCATGGACGGCCCCGACTCGGTCGCCGAGGTCCGCCCTTACGTGCGCCGCATGGGCTATACTTACCCCATCGTCGTCGATGAGGATGGCTCTATCGCGCAGCGCCTAAACCCAATCGGGGCGGCGCCTTTCTCGATCCTCGTCGGGCGCGACGGCAAGGTCATCCGGCGCTTCTCGGGCTTTAAGGCCGGTGAGGCCCCTCTCCTCGAGGGGGCCATTGTCGCGGCCCTCAACGTGAGCGCTGCGCCCGCGCCAACACCAGCGCCAGCCGAAGACACGAGCGCAGTCCCATCGGCCGACGCGCCGATCGTCGATGAGACGCCATCGGTAACCGACGAAACCCCTCAAGACGACTCCGCGCCGTGACACGGGCGGCGGCGATCGCCGGACTTATTGTGGCCGCGAGTGTAGCCGCGACGGCGGTCCTTGGGGGACAGGCCAAAGCTGAAGACGTCATCATCGACTTCACCGAGAGCCTCTTCGCCGACTGGCACTTTAAGCTCGACGATCCTCTGCTCTCGGATGCGAATCAGAAGGACGTCATCGACTTTCGCAACCGGCTGAACACCCGTGTTCGCTGGGATACCCTGAGCTTCGGTCTGCGCCTCGACGCCGCGGTCTTTCCGTCGGCGCCTTCAAGCCAATATCAGAGCGACTTTCGCCCTGAAGAGGTCTTCGCGACCTGGCGTAAAGACGGCTGGACTCTGACCCTAGGCGATGACTACCTCACCGTCGGCCGCGGCATGGCGCTGTCGCTGCGGAAATTTGACGAGGTCGGTGTTGCAACCTCTCTCAGGGGCGTACATGCCCTCTTGCGCCAAAACGCCTTCCGGATGCGCCTCGGCGCCGGCTTCTCGAACGTCGTCAACGTCGATCTCGTCGAGGAAAAGAAGGTCCCGGACCCCAATGACCTCGTGGCCTTGGCAAATTTTGACTTCGCGATCGCCGACGACGTTGAGCTTGGTGCTCATATCGTTAATATCGAGAGGCGCCACTCCGACGCCCGCTCAGGGCTCACGGGGCCCCTCTTCGGCGACGATGACGACGGCCGCATTCAAGGTCGACGTTTCGTCCGCTCGACGATCCTCGGGGGCCGCGTCGATGCCAAGCGCATCGGGGATTCGGTCGACCTCTACGGCGAGTTCAACTACCTGATCAACGAGGAGACCCGCACGACGCTGGACGGAGACGTCCCATCCGGAAGAGACGGCCTCGCTGCCTATGGCGCGGTCACCGCTGGTCTTGGCGACTGGACGGTCCTCGTCGAAGGCAAGCACTACGACAACTTCCGGATCGAATCGACGCTCCACCCCGACACCGCGGATCAGCAAGGAATCACACAGAACTTTCGCTACCATGCGGCGCCGACCCTCGAACGCGTGGACCAGCGGGTCGTCAATAATACGGACGTGACCGGCGTACACCTGCGTGTGGACCGGGCCTTCCCCCCAAAAGACCCGACCAAGGACACACGCAATTCACTTTTCTTTTCAGCCGCTTGGTTCGCTGATGCGCCGGCGAAACACGAGTGGACTCTACACAGCTATGTCGGCTGGGAGCGGAACTCGCCGAACGGAGAACGCCTGCTACTGCAAGCGGGGGTGCGCCAAGAGGAGGCGCCACGCGAAGGGATCACACGGCTGAGGATGGTCCATATGGACCTTGACTGGTCCCGTGTCGTCGTCCCGGGCGTCGACTTCCAGCTGCACTGGACCCACATGTTCCAAGACAGAAATATTGGTGCTCCATCCATCGCCGACACCTTCAACGAGGGGACCTTCTATATGTCCCTCAACCTCGTGCCGACTTGGTCCTTCACCGCACAGGTTGAATACTTGACCAGCGCGATCAGTGAATCCCCCGTGTTTCCAGCCGCCTTCATCCAGTTCCGCTGGTCCCTCGACAGCTTCGTGCGCCTCTTCGTGGGCCGCGGCAAAGGTGGCCTCAAATGCACGGGCGGCATCTGCCGGATTTTCCCGAACTTTGAAGGTGTAAAGCTCGAGACGACCTTCCGGTTTTAGGCGAGTGAAGAGGTCGTGCTGTTGACGCCTAGCGAGGGCCAGTGGCAGGTTGGGCGCATGCAAACCGACACACCGACGCTCATACTCTACTCCAACCCTTGGTCTCGGGGCCGCATCGCCCGCTGGATGCTCGAAGAGGTCGGCGCACCTTACGAGGTGAAGACGGTGACCTACGCCAAGGAGATGAAGTCGGCCGAGTACTTGGAGCTCAACCCGATGGGCAAGGTGCCGACCTTGGTGCACGGTACCTCTCTCGTCACCGAGGTCGCGGCCATCTGCGCCTACCTCGCCGACACCTTCCCCGAGGCCGCCCTAGCGCCCACGGACGCCGAGCGGGCCTCCTACTACCGCTGGCTCTTCTTCGCGGCCGGCCCAGTCGAGGCGGCCGTCTCAAATAAATCCGTGGGTTGGGACCCAAGCGACGAGCAGCGCGGCCGCTTCGGCTATGGCAACTTCGCCGCGGTCGTCGAGACCCTGACCCACGCTGTCAGCCAGCATGAGTTCATCGCAGGGCCCCGTTTTACGGCCGCTGACGTCTACGTCGGCGCCCAAGTCTCGTGGGGCCTTCAGTTCGGCACCCTGCCAAAGAATGACCAATTCAAAGCCTACGCTGGGCGTGTGATGGCCCGTCCGGCTGCCATCCGCGCCCGTGAGCTCGACGACGCCCTGTCGGTGACCCTCGGCCCGCCGTCGGCTTAGCCCCGACGAACCACAATTCGCGTCGACATTCCGGCGATCACGATGAAGTGCGCCTATGGCGATGGCCAACGCTCTACTTCAGGATCACTTGGATCTGTGGGTCAATCCGGTAGCCGTCGCCGACGTGCTGGATGATGTCGCCGAGGCCCAGTTGCCGCAAGGTCGCGATCGCGAAGTAGAGTCGGTTCGCGGCGTGGATGGGGTTGATGGCCTCTTTGGGCCAGCCGATCTCAAAGAGCTCCGCCGTGGACGACGCCCGTTCTGGGGCGACGCACGCAGACTCAGCCATAAAGGCGAGGATGCGGCGCGGTGCCTGCCGCCGACCGAGGCTCACGCGGGTTTCACCCTGTGCGATGAACCAGGAGCCATTGGCCTCGACGACCAGGGCCGGACGTGCGGCCGACCATGCCCCGTGTCGGCCGATGGCGCTCACGACAAGGCGATAGGCGAACTCGACGTGTTGTTGGCGATAGGGATGAGGCGAGTTTCGCGGCGGGGAAGCCTCGTGCCAGAGAGCGGTCGCGCGGTCTTTGACCACGTCCGCGGTGTCGCGGTGCAGACCCAACAGCGTGGACTGAATGGCCACCGCGCGTTGCAGCGCTGCCTCGCCGGAGGCCACGAAGAACCCTTCGGCGACCGCAAAACGTGCGGCAGCGCGCTTCCATCGACCCAGCTCGCAATCGAGGGAGCCCATACACATGTCCAAGAGCGCGGCAGACAGGGCATCGCGCTCGCTCGGCGATAGGATCCCGTGCGCGTCCGCATAGTCGCTGTCGGCATCGTCAAGGCGTCCGTTCACGTGGTGCACGGCCGCCAGATAACCGGTGGCGATTCCGTTGAGGCGGTCGAGGCGGCGCGTCTGTGCGATGGTCCGTGCCCGTTCAAAATAGCCTTGTGCGGCAACGTCCTGTTCGAAGACGAGATGGCTCTCCCCGAGATTCAGCGCACAGGTAGCCTCGATCATGTGATCACCAAACATCTCGGCGAGGACTAACGCCCCCTCCGAACACACAATCGCCTGCTGCCTCTTACCTTCGAGGGCGAGCCACGCCCCATAATTATTGAGAAGCAACATCTCCGCCGAACGATGTGAGGTCTTGACTGCCAGCGCGAGCGCCTCCCCGTAGATGGCCTCGACCTCATCAAACGACCCGCCCGCGCTAACTGAGATCGCGAGACGGCTCAAAGCGACCAGTCTCAGATGGATGGCCTCATCGCTGGCATAGTCAATCGGGATAGCAGCCAAGGCTGCGCGCACGCACCGCTGCCCTTCGTCTAGGCTGTGTCCGTGTACCATCGCTTGGGCCAGCGCGAACCGCGCGACCACCTCCGGCGAGTCGGTCCGTGGATCCGGCAAAGGCACGCCATCGAGCCAATCCGACGCGACTTCGAGGCGTCCGTCGGCGAAGGCGAGCTCTGTAAGCGCGAACCTGACCCGAGCGAGGTCGCGCGCCTCCGCGTCGGGCACACCGACACCTTCGTGAAGCAACCGATAGAGTATGTCGCGGGAACTGAACTGACGAAAGAGGTCGAATGCTTCACCAAGGACACGGACGGCCCACGGCCGCTTCGCGGTGAGACCGGCGTCGACTGCACCGACCAACGACAGGTAGTCGCAATGAAACCCGACCCGGGCCTGATGTTCACCGCGCCAAACCGTGCGCTGAAGGTCTCGCCCTAGGATCTCGAAGGTCGCCCTATAGCGCTCCTCCAATGCGGATAGCTCTGCGGTCTTGGTCGCGAGATGCTCAGCGGCGAACGCCCGAACGCCGGCTAGCAGGCTCAGCTGACGCATCGCGAGATCGGTCGGCTGTCGACTCGCGATGAGTGATTTGGCGACCAAGGCCTGTATGACATCCAACGACGGCTCGGACTTGGCGTCCACCACGACCTCGGCGATCGCAAAGCGGACCCCTCCTTCGAAGATGGAGAGTTGAGCGAGCACATCGCGCTCGATGTTGTTCAAGAGCGCCCACGCACGGGCCATGGCCTCCCGCAACGAGCGACCGCGATCGGAAGGATCGACGAGGAGGGCCAGCGGATCGCCGACACGCTCGAGGAGCCCCTGGGCCCCAAGCACCCCGGCGCGGGCCGCCGCCAACTCAATCGCGAGAGGAATGCCGTCGAGGCATCGAAGAAACTCCAACAGCACAGGATCGTCGCGATTCACCTGCGTCCCGGGTGCCGCGGCTTCCGCCCGAGCCGCGAAGAGCGTCGTGCTGTCTTCCAGGCTGAGTGGATCAAGCCGATGCGTGTACCCACCACAACGGCCTAGAAGGTGCTGACAAGCCACCAGGAACCGCGCGCTGGGGGCAGACTCTGTCAAGTGCGCGAGTATGTCCTGAAGCGCGTCTGAGCAGCTCTCTGCGGCATCCAGGACGACCAGGCACCGGCCGCGGCCCTCAAGAGCCGACACAAGGACCTCGATGGGGTCGCGGCCGTCCAAGCCAGAGGCGCCCAGCGCGGTACACATCAGAGCCGCGAGACCCGCCGTCTGGCCAAGCCGCGTAGACCCGTCCCCGACCGCGAAACACCGCAGGTCCAACCGGACGACCTCAATATGTTTGACCTGCATCGACACCAGGACATCCAAGAGCGCGGACTTGCCCACCCCCACGGGTCCCCAGAGCATGAGCGCTTGTGGCCCCGCGTCCTCAAGCCGCTCGATGAGTCGACTGACATCGCGGTCTCTTCCAATGAGCTGCTGAGGCTGAACGAGTGAACGGGACACGTCTTACAAGTCTCCGAAAGGCGTCGCTAAATCTCTACCCGCAACATCTGCAGGCCGACAGCCACGGATGGGATTCTAAGAAACTCTAGGACCGATTGCCCGTCGTTTAACGGTAGCCTTAGATGGACGACAATTCGCAATTTTATTTTTAGGAGCACGCCATGGAATTCCAGACCCAACGAAAAGCGACCCCACAGGGCCCCGTTTTGGCAGAGAAGGCCCCTGCCGGGACAAGCGACTTGAAGGCGTCGCTGCGCACGATGTCCTACGACGAGGGCGCCAAGGCGCTATCGCCGACCGGTTCACTCACAGGTGCGCCTGTGCAAATGAAAGAAGGGGCGGACGACAAAAAGGATTCGGCGGCGCAGACGAAAGGCGACGGCAAAAAAGCCGCGGCGCCGGGCGCACCCACCTCAAACAAAGCGACGAAGCCCAAGGGGGACGCGAAGGGCAAGGCACCGACCGCCGACGCCAAGTACTGGTACGAGATGCCGCTGGACTCGACTGGGCTTCCCCCAGCGTATGAAAAAGCAGTCCCCGCAGATTTGCGCGTGGTCAAGGCCTACGTTCCGGCTCCCGGTGCGCCGGCGGTGAAGGTCTGCACGACGCAAGCGGATTGGGTGGCCGTGAAGATCGCGATTCAACAAAGTCGCTATGACGCCGCGCAGTTCGAGGCGGATGTCGCGAACAAGAACGCAACGGATGCGAAAGCGGGAGCCAAAGCGGGCAAGCTGGTCGTCAAAAAAGGCGTATTGGATGCCAACGGCTTCATGACGTATTACACGGCGCCTGAGGAGATTCCCGAGCACGATTGTTATAAACTTGGGTTCAATTTCGTGACGCGACAAAACTTCTCGCAGCTGCAATCAGGCGGCTGGCCCAACAACGAGATCCAAAAGCTCTGCAATATCCAACCAGGCTTTACGACCGCCGTGCAGATGGTCGGGGTCACCGGTCCGGCCTACCGCAGCGAGATCCCAGAAGGGCAGCCCGTCCCTACCAAGTATGCGATCAAGCACCGCGCGCAGATTTACCCGCAGAACTGGGTCAAAGACTGGACGGACGCGACCAAGCCGGTCGATTGAACGCGACAATCGCAAAGAGGCCGGAGCATCTGCCCCGGCCTCTTTGTGTGTCTAGCTATCGCGTCGGGCTCAGGTGCCCTTGCCGCCCTGCACCGCGACCGAGAGAGCCCCGTCCGCGAGCAGCTGGACCTTACGGATGCGCTGCTTGTCGCGGGTGAAGCTGGGCATCGGGTGACGACCCGAGTCCATTCGGATGGCGTCGCAGGGGCAGGCCTCTTCGCACATGCCGCAGTAGACGCAGACGAGCAGATCGATCTCGAAGGAGACCGGGTACTTCTCGATGGAGCCGTCCTCGCGCTCGCCGGCGACGATGTGGATGCAATTCGCCGGGCAGGCCGTCGAGCAGAGCATACACGCCACGCAGCGGACGGTCCCGTCTTCGCGGTGCATCAGGCGATGGCGGCCGCGGAAGCGATCCGGATACTTTCTGCGCACTTCCGGGTATTGCACGGTCGCAATATCTTTTTTGGTGAAAAGATTTTTGAAGAGCTGGCGCGTCGTGACCTTTAGGCCGCGGAGCACCTCGGGGATGTAGATCTTTTCGGCGAACGTGAGCTCGTGCCTCTTGACCTGGATGGTAGCCATCTGGATGCCTCCGAATGAGTGGTGGCCGCCCCGCGCAAGGGGGGCACGGCCACAGAAGAGTTTCAGCGGACCGCGTACATGACGATTGCGGTGATCACGAGGTTCGCGATGGCCAAGGGCAGCATGTAAACCCAACCGAGCTTCATCAGCTGGTCGTAGCGGAAACGCGGGAAGTGTTGTCGTGTCACCTATTTAAAGGTGCAGAGCCGAATCCCGGACCACCCCGATGTAGCCACGGGCCTTGAGAACATGGCCGCACTCTATCGAAAAACGGGCCGCGCCAAGGAAGCCGAATCACTGGAGATACGCGCGGCTCGTATCCGTGCAATCACGCAATGAATGCAAATGGCTCACGAACCACAATCTGAATCGTCCACCCTGGCGCGGGCGCGATTCGGGCCCAAAACCGCTCGCCCCAGCGAATTCAGGCACCGAGCGGCGCGGTCGTTGGCGGGGCCGGTGGATTCTGGTTGGCATCTTCGCTTGCGCCCGCTCAATCACGGCTATAACCTGTTGGGGCAGCGGAGGTTTGTGATGGCCGCGACCGAACAAGTGATCGTGACTCTGCCCCTTGAGCTCGTTGCGCGTATCGATCGACTCGATCAAAATCGAAATCGCAGTCGTTTCATCGCGGAAGCAATTGAACATGAACTGGGGCGGCGGCGACGCGATGCTCTCCACCGATCACTTCAGACTCCGCACGTCGAGACCGCGGAATTCTCTGAAGCTGGGCTTTCAGAGTGGGGTGCGCACCTGCCGACGGGGGATGAGGACCTCGTCGATAGCGAGGGTGGCAGGGTCGTGCGCTGGGTCGACGGGCAGGGCTGGGTGGAGGAGACCGAATGACGGTCGAGCGTGGCACCATCGTGCTTGTTGAACTCGATCCAACGATCGGTCACGAGCAACGTGGTATTCGTCCGTGCATCGCAGTGAGTGATCCGGCGGTGAACAACGATCAGCGCTATACGCTTATCGCGGTCATTCCGGTCACCGGTGCGCCTGGCGAGGGTGCGCTCTACCCGAAGCTAGCTTCTGGCAAGAGTGGACTCACAAAGGTGTCGTTCGCGCTCATCGACCAGCTAAGATCTGTCGACAAGCGGCGCATTCGACGCCTGTTCGGACAAATCTCGCCCAACGAACTCGCGGCCGTCGATAGTGGGCTTGAGCTCTTTCTCGGCCTGAGCCGAAGGGACGCGCCCTAACTCGCGCATGGCCGCCAATCGGTGCTGGTCAGGCTCAGGTGCCCTTGCCGCCCTGCACCGCGATCGAGAGAGCCCCGTCCGCAAGCAGTTGCACCATGCGGATGCGCTGTTTGTCGCGCGTGAAGCTGGGCATCGGGTGGCGGCCGGAGTCCATGCGGATGGCGTCGCAGGGGCAGGCCTCTTCGCACATGCCGCAGTAGACGCAGACGAGGAGGTCGATCTCGAAGGAGACCGGGTACTTCTCGATCGAGCCGTCCTCGCGCTCGCCGGCGACGATGTGGATGCAGTTCGCCGGGCAGGCCGTCGAGCAGAGCATAGTCGAGTACCTGACCGACGCGGTCACCGAGTCGCCTGTCTTTCCCGCCGCCTTCATCCAGTTCCGCTGGTCCCTCGACAGCTTCGTGCGCCTCTTCGTGGGCCGCGGCAAAGGTGGCCTCAAATGCACGGGCGGCATCTGCCGGATCTTCCCGAACTTTGAAGGCGTCAAGCTCGAGACGACCTTCCGCTTCTAAGCAGGGCAAGAGGCCAGGACCGGGCCGGCCTGCTTCCCGACACGAGACGCGACCGCCGAGTCGACACGCCTGCCCCATCCTTCTATGGTCCGGACATGAGCCGAGACCAAGAGACGCCCATCGAAGACCACGCGCCAAGCCCCCTCGTCTTTTTCAGGCGACGGGAGGTCGAGGAGCACGCACGCGACGCGGTGCGCCTCGCGACGCTGCGGGCCGCTCTTCCGGCCCTCGTCCAGCTCATCGAGGATGCTGGCGGCGTAGACGTGCGCCTCTTCGGCTCCGTCGCCGACGGGACCGTTCATGCCGACTCGGACATCGATCTCGGGGTCAGTGGCTTGTCCTCCAGCGCGTATTTCCGGCTCCTCGGCGAGCTCCTCGCTGCGGCGCCGGCCCCGGTCGATCTCGTCGAGATGGAGCGCGCCCCCGCTAGCTTGCGAGACCACATCCTCGCGACCGGGGTGCGGCTGTCGCGCGCCGAGGGGCCCACCTCATGACGCGCGCTGCCGCTCGCCTCCTCGGTGCGATTCAGGCCGACCGCGCGGTCCTCGCCGGCACAACGAGTTCCTCGACCAGATGGGCCACCCGATCCCGGACACGCGCCCGGCAGTCCTGTCCCGCGAGACGATACGAGACCTCCGAGAGCTCCTGTCCTTTCGCCACTTCATGCGGCACGCCTACGCGGTAGAGCTTGAGTCCGAGCGCCTCGAAGACCTCGCGAACGCTCTAGCCCTTGTAGACAGCCGCCTCGCGGCCGATCTCGACGTGTTCGAACGCCTCCTCGGAGGGACCGAGGCGTAGCGACGTCGCCACTGAGTAGTGCGACATCGGAATTGATAAAGGCCGGAGCATCGCCCCGGCCTTTATTCGTCCTACCGCTCCGGTTCAGGTTCCCTTGCCGCCCTGAATGGCGACCGAGAGAGCCCCGTCCGCGAGCAGCTGGACCTTACGGATGCGCTGCTTGTCGCGGGTGAAGCTGGGCATCGGGTGACGACCCGAGTCCATGCGGATGGCGTCGCAGGGGCAGGCCTCTTCGCACATGCCGCAGTAGACGCAGACGAGCAGATCGATCTCGAAGGAGACCGGGTACTTCTCGATGGAGCCGTCCTCGCGCTCGCCGGCGACGATGTGGATGCAATTCGCCGGGCAGGCCGTCGAGCAGAGCATACACGCCACGCAGCGGACGGTCCCGTCTTCGCGGTGCATCAGGCGATGGCGGCCGCGGAAGCGATCCGGATACTTTCTGCGCACTTCCGGGTATTGCACGGTCGCAATATCTTTTTTGGTGAAAAGATTTTTGAAGAGCTGGCGCGTCGTGACCTTTAGGCCGCGGAGCACCTCGGGGATGTAGATCTTTTCGGCGAACGTGAGCTCGTGCCTCTTGACCTGGATGGTAGCCATCTGGATGCCTCCGAATGAGTGGTGGCCGGCCCGCGCAAGGGGGGCACGGCCAAAGAAGAGTTTCAGCGGACCGCGTACATGACGATTGCGGTGATCACGAGGTTCGCGATGGCCAAGGGCAGCAGGTAGACCCAACCGAGCTTCATCAGCTGGTCGTAGCGGAAACGCGGGAAGGTCCAACGGATCTGCTGGAGCAAGAAGACCATAAAGAGGGTCTTCATGAGGAAGGCCCCGACCTGCAGCAGGGTAATCCAACCGATATCGACCGAGCCATCGGGCAAGAGCGCCGTCTCGACGCCAGGGATCTGCCAGCCGCCGAGGAAGAGGCAGGTCGCGATCGCCGACATGATGACGATACCGATGAACTCACCGAGGGCGAAGACCGCGAAGCGCATGGACGAGAATTCGGTGGTGTAGCCGGCGGCGAGGACGCTCTCGTCTTCAGGGAGGTCAAAGGGAGCGCGCTTGATCTCGGCCACGGCCGTGACGATGAAGAGCACGAAGCTTAAGGGCTGGACGACGATGCCCCACTTGGGGAGCCAGCCGAAGAGGTACTCGCCTTGGCCCCAGATGATGTCGTTGAGCTCGAGGCTGCCGAAGATGAGGAAGACGCCGACCATATTGAGGCCGATGGAGACCTCGTAGGAGATCATCTGGGCCGCGGTCCGGAGGCCACCAAGCAATGAATACGCGGAGTTAGAGGCCCACGCACCCATGACAGCGCCGTAGACAGACAGCGACGCGATCGCGAGGATAAAGAGGACACCCGCGTCGAGATTCGCGACCTGAAACCAGTGTTCGCCGTCGACTCCTGGCGGTGGCCCAGGCCCAAAGGGGATGACGACCCACACCATCAGCGCCGCAAAGAACGGCAGGATGGGCGCGATCTGGTGCATCCAGCGGTTGCCGTGCGGTGGCTCGTAGTCCTCCTTGACGAGGACCTTGAGCGCGTCCGCCAGGATCTGACCGATGAAGCCCGAGAGCGGAAAGTTCTTGCCGAAGAGGAGGGCGCGGTTAGGACCGACGCGGTTTTGGATGAGCGCCGACTGCTTGCGCTCAAGGAGGGTCAAGACGGTCGCGACGACCATCACGAAGCCGAGCACGATGGCCGCGAACTTCAAGAGGCCGTAAAGCATTACTTCGCCGAAACTCATGGGGCCTCCGCGTGGGTCGAGTCGGTCGTCATGGCCGGGGCCGCGGCGATCTCAGCCACGGGCAGCTCGACCTCGCCGAAGCGGAGACCGAAGTCGCCTAGGTCTGCGAGGCGCATCCCGGCAAAATCCGAGACCTCGGCTGCTAGGGCCGTGAAGATGGCCCTTGGCGTGGCGAAGTCGAGACCGAGGCCGAGGTGCTGGGCGATCTTCATCGCGAACCAACCCTCGGACTTGGCGGTCGACGCCGCCTGCGAAGCGCGCACGATGCGCTGGACGACGCCCTCAAAGTTGGTAAACGAACCATCTTTTTCGAGGTGGGTACGCGCCGGCATAAAGGTCGTCGCGGTGTCCCAGAACTTGGTCTTGAACGCGCCGACCATGATGCGGGTCGGTACGGCCGAGAGGCGAGCGAAGAACCCCGCGTCGACGTCGTGGTTATCGCCAAAGACGAGGGCCACCTGAACATTCGCCAGCGTAGCGTCGGCCAACGGCGCGGTCTTGAGGCCGAGGGCCTGAAAGATGCACGTGAGCCCAGCCCGGTTTGGGTTCTTGTCTGCTTGGCGCAGGATGTCATCGCCCTCGCCCGCTGAGCGTCCACCCACTAGGATCTTGGCGCCCGCGAGAGGCCCCTGGAGGAGCTTGCCGACGAGGTAGGCGTCTTCGTTGGTAAACCAGGGGCTGACGACGACGACGATCTCGCTGCGTTGCACGCCACTGAGGGCTTGGGCCGCCTGCTCGACCGCCTGCATGACGGTGCCGACCGAGCGGCGTCCGCCGGGGACCGTGACTGTCGGGCCTTCCATGCGGCCTTCGAGGTACTGGCCGAGGCTGTTCCGGCCCTCGTCGCAGATCCAGAAGTCATTGACCTTCGGGTTGTGCAGCGGCTTGAGACGACGCGGCACGTTCTCGAAGCTGTCGACGCGCGTCGTGCAGCCGCGGCTGCACTCGGGGCACACGCCGCGGGTCGCCTGCAGCATCCAGACGCGGGTCCGGAAGCGGAAGTCACGGCTGGTCAACGCGCCGACCGGGCAGATATCGACGACATTACCCGAATAGGGGTTATCGAGCTGTGTGCCCGGGAAGGTCGTGATCTCGCTGTGTTCACCGCGGTTGATGACCTCGAGCTGCGGGGTCTTGGCGACCTCATCGCAAAAACGCACACAGCGGGTGCACAGGATGCAGCGCTCGGCGTCGAGGATAATATCAGGTCCAAGCACTTTGGCCTTCGCCTTGTGCTGCTTGCGGTGAAACAAGCGCGACGGCTGGGCTGAGTACTTGAAGTAGTGGTCCTGGAGGACGCACTCGCCCGCCTGGTCGCAGATCGGGCAGTCCACCGGGTGGTTGAGGAGGATAAACTCCAAAACCGACTGGCGTGTGCGCTTGACCTTATCGCTTTGCGTTGAAACCGTCATGCCATCGCCCACTTGCGCGTGGCAGGCGGGGACGAGTTTCATCGGACGCGCGGGGTCCTTAGTGATGTCGACAAGGCACATGCGGCAGTTAGCCGCGATCGAAAGGCCCGGGTGGTAGCAGAAGGTCGGAATCTCAATCCCGAGCACCTCTGCAGCCTGCAGTATCGTCTTCCCGGGTTCGACTGTGACCTCACGCCCGTCAATGGTGAGCGTCGGCATGCGAGTCTCCTGTAAGATGTAAGCGGATGTCAGCGGTCGATTTCGCCGCCGATCATGTTGATCGTGTCAAAAGTCGGGACGATATCGGCGAGGAATCCGCCGACGATCATGGGTTTGAGGCCCTGCATGATGGCAAAGCACGGCGGGCGGCACTTGACGCGCCAGGGGCGCCCAGAACCGTCCGAGACGATATAGAAACCGAGCTCGCCGTTGCCGGCCTCGACGTAGCCGTACACCTCGCCCGCGGGGACCTTGACGCCCTCCATGATGAGCTTGAAGTGCGCGATCATGCCCTCGATGGTGTTGTAGACCTGCTCTTTGGGGGGCAGGACGATGGTCCAGTCATCGACCGAGACGGGGCCAGGCTGCATCTTGTCGAGGCACTGCTCGATGATGTGGTAGCTCTGGTGGATCTCTTCCATACGGACGAGGTAGCGGTCGTAGTTGTCGCCAGTCGTGCCGACGGGGACGTCGAACTCGACCTTGTCGTAGTTGAGATAAGGCGCGTGGGTCCGCACGTCGTAGTCCACGCCAGTCGACCGGAGGCAGGGCCCGGTAAAACCGAGCTCGACCGCGTGCTCTTTCGAGATCGCGCCGACGCCAGCCATGCGGTCATAGAAGATGCGGTTGCGCGTCAAGAGCGCGTCAGTGTCGGCCAAGAGCTTAAGGACCTTGACCTTCGTCTCGCGATGCCGCTCAGCGAAGCCCTCATAGAGGTCATGCCTGAGCCCACCGACGCGCGTATAGTTGGTCGTCAAACGAGCGCCCGTGAGCTCCTCGATGACGTCCCAGATCTCTTCGCGCGCCTCGATGCAGTAGAGAAACGGCGTAAATCCACCCAATTCCAATGCGCCCGCGCCGATCGACGTGAGGTGGTCGGTGATGCGGCTGATCTCGCTGACGATCATGCGGATCCACTTGCAGCGGTCCGGCACCTCGATGCCGAGCGCCTTTTCAACTGCAAGCACCCAGCCGACGTTATTACACAGCGGCGAGACGTAGTTGAGGCGATCGGTGTACGGGATGACCTGATTGTAGGTCGCGACCTCGGCCATCTTCTCGAAGCCGCGGTGCAGGTAGCCGATCTTGACGTCGACATCGACGACGGTCTCGCCGTCGAGGGTCAGCATCATCTGCATCGTGCCGTGCGTCGCCGGGTGCGACGGGCCCATCGCGATCTGCAGGTATTCCGTGTGCAGATGGTCGTCGACCTTCTTGGGCGCGGCGGGCGCCTTCTGGAGCGTTTCAACCATGGTTTAGACCTCAGTCGGGAGGGTCGGGAGCGGCATAAGGGGCTGGTAGCCACGCTGCGGGTAGTCTTTGCGCAGCGGATGACCCACAAACTCCTCGTACATCAGCATTCGGCGAAGGTCCGGGTGGCCGACAAAGCGGATGCCGTACATGTCCCAGGCCTCGCGCTCGAACCAATCGACTCCGCGCCACACCTCGTAGACAGACGGGACCTCACAGAGGTCTTCGTCGACTTCGACTTTGAGACGAATGCGGTGGCGCTTCGTGATGCTGAGGAGGTGATAGACGACCTCGAAGCGTGGCTCTTTGAAGTTCAAATAATCCACACCGCACACGTCGATGGGCATCTTGAAGTCCATCTCGGGATCGTCGCGCAGGAAGCGACAGACCGCGACCAGATGGTCGGCTTTGACGACGACCGTCTCATCGCCGTGCAGAGCGTGCGTGGACACGACCGCATCGGGGAAACGGGCGACGATAGCGTCTACGACTGCCTTGGCCATCGCTTACTCCCAGTTCATCGCGCCGCGCTTCCACTCGTATACGAGCCCCAGCGTCAGCACGGTCAAAAAGACAAGCATCCCACCGAGGGCGACCCCGGCGAAGGCCTCGTCAGCGAGAAAGTCGCTGTATTTCCGAGCCCATGGAAAGATGAAAACGACCTCAAGGTCGAAGACCAAAAAGAGGATCGCGGTCATGTAGAACTTGACCGAGAAGCGCTGGCGGGGGTGGCTCACTGGATCCACACCCGACTCGTACGGAATCGCCTTCTCACGCGTCATCCGGCGCGGGCCGAGGATACGATTCAAGAGCAGGATGATGGCGCCGAGTCCAAGCACCAAGATGGCGCAAGTGACCACCAGCACATAGGGCGAGTAGTTGGGATCCACGTGTATCTCCGGCTACTTAGAAGATTGGGTGATGCTGGCGAGCGCGGTCGATGTCCCGCCAGCTTGCGTGAGGACGCCGCGGCGGCGGCACTCCGTGTTGCCTTCCCTCACCCGAGGGTCGAGGGAAGGCAGAAAACTCCCGAGGCTGCTATCATGGGCACCCCCGGCGGTCAAGGACCGATCGGTGCTGGTGCAGGGCGAACAAACGCGAGGTCCCGACTGTCGTCGGCCAGCACCTCGCGTCCCATCTCATTTAGCCCGCGCCATCTCTGCCAACACCGCCGTGGCAGCCGCGATGGTCGCGTCGATGTCAGCGTCGCTGTGTGCCAGCGAGATGAACCAGGCCTCGTATTGCGACGGTGGCAGCATGACCCCGCGCTCGCGCATGCCCCGGAAGAAGGCGCCGAATTTGGCTGGGGCGGTCGCCGGGATGTCGTCGAGGCAGCGCACGGGGGCCCCCGCCTTGTCGACGAAGAAGAGGGTCATCATGCTGCCGACGCGCTGGACGGTGCCGGCCATACCGCTGGCCGCGAGCGCCGCTTGAATACCGGCGCCGAGACGCGCGCCGAGGGCCTCGAGGCGCTCGTAGGTCCCAGGCTCGGAGAGGAGCTTGAGCGTCGCGAGGCCGGCGGCGACGCAGACGGGGTTGCCGCTGTTGGTGCCCGCCTGGTAGACGGCGCCCTCGGGGGCGATGTGGGCCATCAGCGCCGATGACGCGCCGTAGGCGGCCATCGGCATACCGCCGCCGATGATCTTGCCGAGGCAGGTGATGTCGGGTTTGAAGCCAAGCGAGTTCTGTACCCCGCCCCAGGCGAGGCGGAAACCGGTCATGACCTCATCACAGATGACGAGCGCGCCGTGTGCCTTGGTGACGGCGAACATCCCGTCGAGCCAGGCTTGGTCGGGTGGGACGACGCCCATGTTGCCGACGACGGGCTCGAAGATGACGGCCGCGATGTCGTCGCCGTTGGCCGCGAAGAGGGCCTCAAGCGCCGGGAGGTCGTTAAAGGGCGCGACGAGGGTCGTCTTGGCGATAGCCGCCGGGACACCGGCAGAGTCGGGCGTCCCGAGGGTCATCGCGCCAGAGCCGGCCTTGACGAGCAAGAGATCGGCGTGGCCGTGATAACAACCCTCGAACTTTACAATGCAATTTCGGCCTGTTGCGCCACGAGCTAGACGGAGTGCTGCCATCGTCGCCTCGGTACCCGATGACACCAGCCGTAGCCGGTCAACCGCCGGCAGGGCGGACACGATGAAGGCGCCGAGCTGAGACTCGATCTCAGTCGGGACCCCGAAGGTGAGGCCATCAGCCATCGTCTCGGACATGGCCTTTAGGACGTCCGGGTGGCCGTGGCCAAGCACCATCGGTCCGAAACCGCAGACGTAGTCGATGTAGGTGTGGCCATCGAGGTCTTCGACCTTCGAGCCGTGTCCACGACGCACGAAGAACGGGTCGGCGCCGACGGAGAGGCACGCGCGAGCGGGGCTGTTGACGCCGCCGGGGAAGATGCCCTTGGCTTTCTCGAACGCGGCCGCGGACAGGGGGTTGGCTTTCATGTGATGGACTCCAAGGGTCTTGAGGGGGTTCGTGGTGGCGCGGGAGCGGCTCAGCGTGGTCGGAGGGCGTTCAGAGCGTCGGTGAGCTCGGCCTCGTGCGCCTCAAGCGTCATGCCGAGCTCCTCCCAGCGTTCGAGGAGGCTCTCCTGTTCGCGGCTGAGCGCGTCGCGGCGGGTGTAGGCATCGCGAACCGCGGCGCCGTCCTTTAAGAACTCAGGGTCTCCGAGGTTGGCGTCGACCTCGGCGAGCGTGCCATCGATGGCGCTGATGCGCAGCTCGACACGTTCGTGGTCCGCTTTGAGCGACTTCACCTTCCGACTGTGGCCTTGGCGAAGCTCGGCCTCGGCGCGCTTGAGCTCTTTGTGGCTGAGGCCGCTACCGCCGGCCTCGCCCGAGGATGAGGCCGTGAGGGCCTGGGCGTCGGCGAGCTCTTTCTTTTTGAGTTCAAACTCATCCCAGGTGCCCGCGAAGACATCGAGGCGCCCAGCGTCAACCTCGACGATGGTGTTCGCGACGGCGTTAATGAAGTGGCGATCGTGGCTGATGATGACGAGGGTGCCCTCGTAGCCCTCAAGGGCCTCTTCGAGGACGTCGCAGCTGGCCATATCGAGGTGGTTGGTCGGCTCGTCCATCAGCAAGAAGTTCGCGGGCACAAACATCATCTTGGCGAGGGCCACGCGGGCCTTTTCGCCGCCTGACAGGACCGAGATCTTCTTGTCGACGTCTCTTCCCGAGAAGCCAAAGGCGCCGAGGACGCCGCGGCAGCGCGGAGCGTTTTCGAAGTCGGCGACGGACTCGAGCTCGGCGAGGACCGTCTTATTCGCGTCGAGGGTGTCTAGCTGATGCTGTGCGTAATAGGCCCGGATCACCTGGTGCCCGAGGACGAACTCACCCGCGTCAGGCTCGTAGACGCCAGCCAGCATCTTCAGCAGCGTCGACTTGCCGGCGCCGTTGGGCCCCACAAGCGCGATGCGCTGACCGCGCTGCAGCGTCAGATCGAGGTCGCTATAGACCGTCTTGCCCGGCCAACCCTTGGCGACTCCTTTAAGGACCGCGACGTCCTTGCCAGAACGCGGTGGGGGCGCGAAACGAAAGTGGATCGTGGCGTCGTCGCGTGTGGGCGCCTCGATGCGCTCGACCTTGTCGAGCTGCTTGATGCGCGACTGGACGGCCTTGGCCTTCGATGCTTTGGAACGAAACCTTTCAATGAAACGTTCTGTTTCAGAGATCGCGCGCGCCTGCTGCGCCGCGGACTTCTCGAGGCGCTCGAGCTTCTCGACTTTGGCTTCGAGATAGCGCGTGAAATTGCCGGTGTAGACGTCGACGCCCCGGCGTGACAGCTCGACGATGTGGGTGGCAAAGCGGTCGAGGAAGGCCCGGTCGTGGCTGATGACGACGATCGTGCCTTCGTAGCTCTGAAGGAAGCCCTCGAACCACATGAGGGTCGCGAGATCGAGGTGGTTGGTCGGCTCGTCGAGGAGGAGGAGCTCGGGGCGCGCGAAGAGGAGGCGCGCGAGGGACACGCGCATGCGCCAGCCGCCAGAGAGGTTGACGACGGGTTGATCCATGACTGAGTCGGTGAAGGCGAGTCCAGACAGGATCCGACGGGCCGTAGCCTCTAGCTCCCAACCGCCGAGCTGACCGAAGCGCGCGAGGGCGTGCTCGTGTTCATCGAGGATCTCTGGATCACTGCGGCCCCCGTCCATCAGCGCCTGGAGGCGCGCGATCTCAGCCTCTAGGGTTATAGCCTCGCCGCCGGCTTCGAGGACCGCCTCGAGGGGGGTCACCGTGCCGAAGTCGTCGGGCTCTTGAGCGAGGTGGCCGATTTTGGCGCCCTTGCGAAGGATCACCTCCCCGCTCTCGGGGCTCTCGGTGCCGACGATCATCCGGAAGAGCGTGGTCTTCCCGGCGCCGTTTTTACCGACGAGGCCGATCCGGGTACGTGGAGGCACGTGCCAGGAGACGTCCTCAAAGAGGGTCTGCGGCCCGTAGGACTTGGAGATCTTGACGAGGTGTAGCACGGACGTCGCCTTAGCCGCGTCCGAGGCGCGAGGCAAGCGACAATCGGGGGCTGCCCCCACCCCGTCCCGGCCCACGAGACGAAATTGGCAGGTCCTTTACTGAACCGGAACTTGATTATGCCCCCCTCGGGCGTGTACAAGGGCGCCCGCGCTGGTAGGGGCTTTCGCTCCCCCCGCGCCATATCTTTACGGCGAGGCGCACGCGCGCTGCCGTCCACGCGTTTGAAGGGCCCACGCGGTCCCGACGCCCGAACCCGACCACGCCCCGCACCATTTAAGCTGTGCCGAGACGCGATCACTTGTCGGTTACCCAGCAGAGAGGATTCCAGCTATGCTTCTTCAGCCCAAGAGCTTCGTCGAGCCCGAGATCTTTCAGTGCCGCGCCATGGCCAAGAAAATGTCGGTCCACGACTGTATGGCCATGTTCGTCGACGCCAACGCCCTCAATCAGAAAGAAAGGCCCTGCTTCCGCTGCACTCAGGGGCAGGATAACCGTGTCAACTACGCGAAGATCTAGGTTCAGTTTGGGTGGCCCACGGTCATCCGCCAAAGACCGCGCTGCACCACGCCACCCGTCTCATGACGGGCGGCTAAGGTGGCGCGGTCTTTCGGTTTTCTGGGCTCTCTTCCTTTGCGCTGCGCCGGGTACGAGCGACGCGGCTCCCCCTGAATCAGCCCCATCCTCGCGGCGCCCTCTCGAGCCCGAGGAGCGCCTGCCTCGACCGCGATCCCTCACCGGCGGGTTCCAGACGCCGTCCGACGAGCCATCCGACGAGCCGCTCCATATTGAGTGGCGCGGCGAGGGCTGTGCTCTCGGCGTCCAGCCTGCCCTCGCCCTGCGTCTGCGGACCCTGGCCACCCCAACCGACCCATTGGTGTCGCTGGAGGTCTGGGGCGGCAAGGACGCCTACGCCGAGGGCGACGCGGTCCAGTTTCATCTTCGGTCGCCCCGGCGAGGGTACGCGACGCTCTTCTGGGTCGGGCCGAACGACGACGTCTTTATCGTGTTTAATGATACCAAGGTGGCCGCGGCCCGTGACGTGCGAATCGACGCCGGCGCGATCATTGTGGCGCCGACGGGACCCGAACACTGGGTCGGCGTCCTAAGCCTTGAGTCGGCCCCTTTCCCCTGCACGACCTCGCGGCAGGGTCCAAATCGCTGGCTCGGCGCGCTCTCGCAGCGGGCTCACGCCGTCGGTCATTGGGAAATCACGACGACACCCACCGGCCGGCGACCCTAGGCCCGCCGGGATCCGCTTGCCCCTTTGAGCCCCTTCACGGTTCGTGTTAGCTTCTGTCCGCTCTCGGCACTGGCCGCACACCTTGTGCCCATCCGCGGCGGACCATCGACTCGCGAGGACCCTCATGAACGGCGACGAAAACACCCCCACCGAACCGACCACCGCCAGCCCAACGCCGGACACCGCGCCCGCGGCAGAGGCAGCCAAGCCCGAGGCGTCCGCCGAGGCAGCCAAGCCCGAGGCGTCCGCTGAGGTGCCCAAGCCTGAGGCTTCCGCCGAGGCAGCCAAGCCCGAGGCGTCCACCGAGGCACCAAAAGCAGAGCCTCAGCCCGAGGCCGCGAAGGCCGAGCCTCAGGCGACGCCGGTCGGCGGTATTGCCGATGCCCTGCGGCGCGCCTTTACGGACTACCTGGACGAGAGCGGCGCCCGCGAGCAGTACGGTAATGAGGTCAACATTGACCTGGATTTCCTTAAGGATCACGCCGGCCCGATGTTCTCATCGATGTTTCAGCAGCTGACCTCGAGCATCATCCCGAAAGATCTCAAGGTCGGCGTGCCGATCAACCCCGCTACCGGCCAGGCTGGCGAGAAGCCGGTCGCGGTGAACTTTGACCTCGGCGGGATCCTGACCAGCTTCTTTAGCCAGAAAAAGCAGGCCGCCGCGAATGACTCCGCAGCCGAGGCCGCCAAGCCCGCAGCCGACGCGGCCAAGCCCGCAGCCGAAACAGCCGAGGCCGCTCCTGCATCCACGCCAGACGCGGAATGATCCGATCGCGAACGCTGACGAGACTTAGCGCGGCGTTCGCAGCTCACACCTGTCTCGTGCTGCTGATCGCGGCGGGCGATCAGCGTGCCGCGGCCGAGACGCCGGACCCGTGGTCCTTTTTGCTATCGAAGAAGGACACGCGCGTAGACGCATGGCTTGAGGATAATCCCAAGGCGGACGGGCGTGGCGTGGTCATCGCGATCCTCGATACGGGCATTGATCCGGGGACCGTCGGGGTCGGCTCGGACGATAAAGGGAAGCCCCGTATCCAGGCGATGCGCGACTTCTCTGGCCAGGGGCGTGTGACCCTCGAGCGAGCGCGCCTGAACAAGACGCTGGACCTCCTCGAGATCGATAGCGGTGGGGTGCTGGGCTTTCCGGCCGGACACGACCGAGGGGCCCCTGATCGCGGACGCGGCGTGTGGCTCGGGTTCTTCAAAGAGACACGCGTCGGGCGCGACGACGCGCGAGACCTTGATGGAGACGGCGACACCGGGGATCGCTTCGCCGTCGCGGTCTGGGTGGACGCGAAGACCGGAAACCGCGTGGCGGCCATCGACACGAACGGCGACGGCAACCTGGCCGACGAGGTCGTCCGCGCCAGCTGGGAAGATGAGCCCGAGGCCTTCGTCTTTGGCTCTCGCGATGCGCGCCGTACCCTCGCGCCGCTCAACTTTGGCCTCTACGTCAACGAAGACGCGTGGGAGGTTGAGTTCGTCTTTGACGATGGGGGGCACGGCACACACTGCGCGGGGATCGCCGGTGGGCGCGGCATCGCCGGGAAGGCGGGTTTCGACGGGGTCGCCCCTGGCGTGGAGTTCCTCGCCCTCAAGATCGGCGACAACCGCCTCGCTGGCGGCGCCACAACCGACGGCGCCATGATCGCGGCCGTACGCTATGCGTCGGCGTGGGCCCGCCAGCACGACCGCCCGGTCGTCATCAACCTCAGCTACGGCATCGGCGCGCGCGCCGAAGGAGCCAGCACCATCGCGGCCCTCATCGACAAGGAGCTGGCGGCGAACCCACGCTTGCTCGCGGCAGTCTCCGCCGGCAACGAGGGCCCGGGGCTGTCGACCGTCGGCACCCCCGGCGACGCGGACCTCGTCTGGACGGCCGGCGCCCTCCTGCCGGCCGAGCAGGCCGCCGCGATCTACGGGGCCCCTGAACCCAAGGGCCGCCGGCGCTCGCGAGACCTCGGCCCGACCCTCTTCGGATTCTCAAGCAGGGGCGGCGAGATCGCTAAGCCAGACGGCCTCACGCCCGGGGTCGCGTGGTCGACCGCGCCACCATTCGCGCGCCGCAACGTGATGGCCGGGACCTCGATGGCGTCGCCACACGCGGCCGGCATCATCGCGCTCCTCGTGGGCCGCGCCAACGCGGCCGGCCTCGGATGGACACCCTTTGATATCAAACGATCACTCATCGCAGGTGCCCGTCTAGTCGCAGGCCTGACCTACCTTGACCAAGGCGCGGGCATCATCGACATCGAGCGGGCGTGGGAGGCCTTGAGATCCGTCGCGAAGGGCGCGCGCACCCCCGAAAAGCTGGTGCTCGGCGGCTACCACGTCGCGACACCGGTCCCCCATCGCCCAGGTCGTCATGGCTCAGCCAGTCTCTGGCGCATTGGCGGCCTCCCCCGCCGCGAGGCCGACGTCGTAGTGTTCAAGATCACCCCTGTCTTCTATCGCAACTATGATGATGCTACTGCAAACAACTGGTTCGAGGAGCACCGCCTCGACAGCGACGTGTCGTGGGCCCGGCCCACCAAGGCGCGCATGGTCATGCGTGGCGCCACCAGCGCAGACGTTCAGGTCCGTGTAGACTTCGGCGCGCTCGCGGGCAAACCCGGACTCCACACCGCCCTCATTCGCGCGCGCACCGACGCCGGGTACGCGTTTGTCCTCCCGATTCACGTGATCGTGCCCGACGCCTTCGACGGCGATGCTCCGCTGGTCACCAAGGGCGAGCTCAAGCCCGGTGCCGTGGCGCGGGTCTTCGTGGCGATGCCGGCTCCGGTCGAGGGACTCGACGCGGTGCTGTCAGTCGCGGGTCCAAAAGAGCTAAAGGCCACCCTCGCGGCGTTCAACGCCGACGGCGATCCCGTCAAAGACCAGCAGGACCCCGTCACGACGGATAAAGACAGCGTTCAGACCACCACCTTTGATGCCGATGAGCTGAGCGATGGCGTCTGGGAGCTCGTCGTGAGGGCGCCGGTCACGAACGCGACCCCCATCAGATGGGAGCTCGGGCTCGTCGCCCGGCGCATGGCCGCCCCCAAGGTGATTCACCTCAAGGTCGGCGCCGATCGACTCCCGACCGGGTCCTTTGACGTCATCAATCGGCACAGCGTCTCGTTCCGTGGCCGCGTGGCGGTGACCGTCGATGGTTGGTCTCGCACAGAGAGCCTATCTCTGAAGGGGGGCAGCCTGACACACAGCGTCGCGATCGGCCCAGGCGTCGACACGTTGGCGCTTACGCTCGAGGCGCCCGACGAGACCTGGCTGGCGGTCACAGACCTCGCGGTGACCATCCGCGACGACGCTGGCAAAGAGGTCTTCGCGAGCGCGATGTCTGGCCCGCCGTTACCCATCGAATTGAACGTAGCGACCGGCACCTACCGCATCGAGATTCAGGCCGCGCGAGCCTCAACCGATGCAGCCAAGACGCTGACCATGGCTCTTACCGAGAGGCACGTCCTCGTCGATCCGATGGTATTCAACACAGAGGGTCCTGGCGATTCAGAAGATGTGCGGCTGTACCCAGGGGTGCTGACCCCCGTCCAGGTGGACGCGGATACGGCCTTTCCCTTCGTCCCCCCCGCGTTTCAGGCCACCGGTACCCTCGAGCTCAAGGACGACGGCGACGCGACTTGGCTCAGGCGACGGGTCGCATTTATATTGAACTGAAACCTTGTGCCTCTCACGCCCGGAGACAAGCGGTCGTCGAAGTCGTTGCTGGGGCACTGGTTAACCTGGTCAGCGGGGCACGCGTCTGGACCGTCGTCGCAGTCGACCCCGTCAGCCCTCGTCGCACCCGGCTCTCGGCGGTAGAACACCAAACATTTCCGAATGTGGCGCCCGCCCCGAGCAAGAAAAGAGCTTGCATTCAGATCGCTATTTTGGGCTCAGCAAAATGTTGAGAACGATATTCGGTTTTTCTGGGAGGTTGAACATGAAGCGTTTCGCAAATTTCGCGACCGTAGTGCTCGCGATCACGGCATCAATTAGTTGGGCGGCCTGCGGCGAAAGCGAGGACACGTCCGATACTACGGGCACGTCCGATACTACGGGCACGTCCGATACTACGGGCACGTCCGATACTACGGATACCGCGGGCACGTCCGACACGACCGTGAACAACGACGCTGTTCAGGACACGTCAAACGACGCCACGGGTACCGGTGACTCGTCAGTCACCCCGGACACCACGGCGCCCACCGTGGTCTCTACAATCCCTGTCAGCGCCGCGACCGGGGTGTTCGTTAACATGAACATCAGCGCGAACTTTGATGAGGCGATGGACCCTGCGACGATCACCACAGCCACCTTTACTCTAAAGCAAGGGACGACCTCTGTTGCCGGCGCTGTGACATTCGCGGGGACCACCGCGACCTTTAACCCGACGGCTGACCTCGCAGCCAGCCTGCCATTTACTGCCACCATCACCACTGGGGCCAAAGACCTCGCTGGCAACGCACTGGCAAGTAACAAAGTGTGGACCTTTACGACAGGCACGACGGTCGCGCCAAGCCCCGCGCCTGTGGCTCTTGGAATGGCTGGCAATTTTGTGATTCTGGCGAAGAGCGAGATCTCAACCACCGGAACCACCGCGGTTGTGGGAGACATCGGGCTTAGTCCAGCCGCCGCGACCTTCATCACTGGATTTGGATTAATCGCTGATTCCACGAATGTATTTTCGACATCAAGTCTCGTGACCGGAAAGCTGTTTGCGGCCACCTATGCGGTCCCTACGCCGACCAACCTGACCACGGCTGTGAGCAACATGGAGACCGCGTACACCGACGACGCCGGACGACCGACACCCGATTTCAGTGAACTGGGCAGCGGCGAGATTGGCGGACTGACGCTTGTCCCCGGCCTCTATAAATGGGGCACCGATGTCCTGATATCATCGGACGTTACGCTAAACGGTGGCCCAAACGATGTCTGGATCTTCCAGATCGCGGGAGGTATCACCCAGGCGAATGGCACGCGCGTTCACCTCACGGGTGGTGCGTTGCCCAAGAACGTCTTCTGGCAGTCCTTCGGCGTTGTCGCGCTTGGAACGACCGCCCACTTCGAGGGGATCGTTCTGACTCAGACGTCGATCACGCTCAATACTGGCGCGACGTTCAACGGCAGACTGTTGGCCCAGACGGCGGTCTCCTTAAAGGCCAGCGCGGTCACCCAGCCTGCCCCTTAAGGCATGAGGACCACGGCCTAGGCTGGCTGTGTAGGCCTGTCACGGACCGGAGTCTGCAAACGGCCGGAGTCGCCTGAAAAGAGACGCCTAGGCTTCGGCCAGCTCGACGACAGACAGAATGTTGCGATTGTTTAGGAGGGCGCGGACCACATCGATGTAGTCCGCGCCCTTCTGGCCGTCTGGGCCCTTTGAAACATAGGGCACAGACCATCGAACTCGACGCTGTCGGTCCCGTCGCGTGGATTCAGACGGCGGATGCAATTCACATTGAAGTGAAACTAAATTGCTCAGCGCCAGGTGAGGACTGCGGTCAGGGCGATGTCGCCTCCGCGGGGCGCGAGGTCTTCGCCCAGGAGACCCTCAAGGGTCACCGTGTTCAGGCCCCCGCGGATAACCAACGCGTCGACGTCGATCCGATGCCACGGGACCGTCAGGCCAGGGCACCAAAACGCCCTCTGCTGCGACCAGTTACCCCATTGCAGCGGTATCACCCCTTCCGCCAAGGCGCAGCCGCGCGGGGACCCGATCGCGGGCCCCTCGTGCAGGACCATCGGCCCCGCTTGGCCGTTGATAGTGAAGCGATGCCGATGGTCGCACCACTCGGCGCAGTTATCACCCTCGGTCTGACCATGGCCGCTGAGTAATACGAGGAGCTCAACCTGCTTGGCGTCCTCCGGCAGCTGGAATGAGGTCGTCCGCGCGTAGGTCCCATCGAAGGTATTCCCCCCGAAGAGGCGCGCCAGTCCCCGCGGTGGCGCGTCCGGGCGCGCCTCGACGACGAGGTCGACGGCGAGGTCCCACTCGGTGGCGCGCTCCCAAGACGGGCCGAGCTCGATTTGCACGACGGCGCCTTGACCGTCGGCGGCGTGCGCCCCCCTTATGACGGTCACAAAATCGTTGAGCTCAAAGCTATAGCGCTGCTGACCGCGGCGCCAATACGGAGTAATCCAGCGGGCGACCTCCAGCGTATCCGCGCAGTCCAGGCCGTCGAGACACAACCGCACGCTCGCGATGCGGTCCCACTCGGAACACGCCAGGGGGTTGAGCGCCCGGCAACCCACGCCGACCTCGAGGCGCGCGCCGTCGCCCGCGCTGAGCGCCTCTGGCAGGATCCGCGCAGTCACGAGCCGCGAGGCCGTCGTCTCCGCGAAGAGAGACATGGACTTGCCCGCGGATGTCTCGCGGCGATAGTCGGCGAGCGCACGCCACTTTAGGAAGGGCCCAAGGAAGGTCGCCATACCGAGCTCCGGGGCCGCCTGGACGTTGGGGCTGAGGCTACCTCCCGCGTCGAAAATTTGATCCGGCCCGATGGCCACGACGCTGGGCGGCGGTAGGCCCGCGCGACCTCTCTCGCCGAGATCGACGACGTATTGAGGGTCCCGCGTCGCGGCCATATAGTCTCGGAAGTGCGCGCCGAGGCTGCCCTCTACCTCAGAGGCGCGGTCGAGGCCGAAGTGAAACCGCGCCCGGCGCTCCGACCGCCGCTCGGGGCCCGCGACCCAGACCTTCAAGCGGCCGTCGACATTGGTGGCGACGCTATCCATCAGCGCGGCGCGAGCCTCTTGAGTCTCGGCGTCCGAGATAAAGAGATAGTGCGTGTCAGGTGCGCCTTCACGGACCAATAGCTCGGGTGAGCTGGCGAAGAGCCCGTCATTCACACCCGGCACGTGAAAGAAGATAACCCACGCCTCGCATCCCGAGTAAACCTCTGAAAACGTGAGCTTTCCCGCGTAGGTGAGCAGCGCAAAGTCACCCGCGACTCCGGCAAAGGGGAGCCCGACCGGCCCTGCTGCCGGCGCCACAAGAGCGCGGCGAGGTAGATCGCCTCCCGGACACTTGCCCAAGTCGGGCGCTACGTCGGCGACCGCGACGTCGACCATCACATCCGCCGATGTGACCTCGTCGGTGTCGGCGTCGACGACGGGACCGGCGCTCGAACCACCGCATGCGGCTAGGACGACGATGGCGACGAGAGGTAGGCGACGGATGGCTAGACTCACGGGCATTCGCCAATCCTAGACCGCACTGCGAGGCATTTCAACGCGGATGCCGCCAAGCCGACGCACCTTGACGGCCGGCCCCTCGACGCACCGCATCGCCGCAGGCGCGGCTCATGGGCCCTCTTTGTCACCGAGGAGCCTCTTCCAGAAGCTCTTCGGCCGCTCGCGGCGCGGCTCGACCTCATCGAGCTCTAAGGCACGAATACGTAAGAGGTAGTGCTCAACACGCTCCATCCGCTCGATGGCCACCTGAAACTCGCGATCCCCGCTGCGGGCGCTCGGCCCGAGCGCCTGGATGATGGCCGTCGCGTCCGTGGCGATCACGTCGAGTCGCTGGCCCACTGACGCGGAGTGCCCGCCTCGAAGGACATCGCGCTCGATCACCTCTAGCTCGCGAAAACTCTCCTCGTAGAAGGCATGCGCCTGCGCGGGTGTCATCAGATGCGAGGCGATGCTCGACCGCAGCGCGCTGGGCGCCGCCTTCGAGGCCGGTGAGAGGGTCGGGACGCGGCGGACGACGCGCGGCGCGGCCTCGACAACGGGACTAGGCGCTGGGGCCGGCCGAGGCGGCGCAGCCGAGGCCGGGGTCGCCTTCTTGGGGGCCGTGGGCGGCGCGATGACAGGGATCGGGAGGCCGGTCACGGGGCGCGTGCGCATCGGCGGCGGCTTGGGCATCGGGGGTAGTTCGAACCGGGAGGCTGTCGGCACGCGCTCGACCCTCACCGCGGCGGGCGGCGTCGAAGAGGGCGACGCCGGGGGGGCTTTGATCGCCAGGTCGGCCGCGCCTGCGGCCGCCTTAACTGGGGGCGCCGGCCAAGGGGCGCCTAGCTCACTTGCGGCTTCGACGCCCGGTTTCGGCTGCGCCTGCTCCGAATCCATTAAAGGTGCGGGGCCGGACTCAACGTGTTCGGACGGTGCCGCCGCCCTCTGCTGCGACACTGGTTCAATCGCGTTGTCTTCATCCTCCGGGGCGGTCGCGAGGGTCCGCTTTCCGGGCGCGATCTCCGGCGCACGCGGAGGGCCAGCCACGATGACGTTGACGAGCGCCAACCGAGCGCTCTCCGCGGCGATACGCGCGGTCTCGACGAGCGCTCTCTCCTCGGAGACGACGGCCGCCTCCACCGCAAGCTTCTGAAGTGATTCGATCTTTTCCGACAGATCGTCGCCACGCGCGAGCCACGTGTCACACACGCGCAGCAGGTCCAGCCCGTCGAGCGCCGCGCGGCTACGCAGCCACCTCGGCCTCAGGCAGTGGTCTCTGAGGCTCTGCAACCCGCGCCGGAGGGTCGGGTCTAGCTCCTCATCGACGCGACCGTCCTCGACCTCCGCGAGGCGCATCAAGGCCTCTTCGATCTCTGGGGGCGCGATGGCGGTGACGGCGGCGCGCGCAGCCGCCGGAACCTCCACCCACTCAGACCACAGCGCTAGATCCTCTGGGGGTACGGAACAATAGCCGCGCTCGACCATCGGATCGGGCGCCGCGCTCGCGAAGACCTCGGACACCAGCGCGGTCGCCGCGGCGGTCCAAGGCGCGTCTAGCTCCACACCGAGGCGCGCGAGACGCCGCTCGAGACCACGTGGCCCAGGCCGGTGGTGCTCTGGCAGCGCGCCATCGCGATTGTGTGCGACCAGCGCCTCGGACAGGTGCGCACGCAGCTCGGGCGACATCCGGACGATCGCCTTTTGCACGCTCGCCACGTCGATCCCAGGTCGCCGCGCGATCGCAAAGAAACGCGCAGTCCAACGGCGCGCCTCGGCGCCATCAAGCCCGGTGGCCCCCTCGACGGCGATCCACGTCTCGCGTAGCACCTCGATCTCGGCGGTCTCCATCTCCATCGCCAACACCGGCCCGCGCGGGACGGCAAAATGGGCATCTGGCACACGCGCGAGGTCCACCGGATAGACGAGGGCCAGCTGTGTGCCGTGACTCCCAATAACCTGCAGACGTCGTCCAGCCACGAGGCGCAGCTCTGGCCCGACGATGGTCCCCGGCCTCAGGCGTTCCCTGCGCAGGTCGGTGAGCTCACCCAGGCGCCGCAAAAAAGGTGCACGTCCAAAGAGTCTCTCGATGGACGAGGCGTCCACGAGCTCGACCTCAAGGTCGTCTTCGAGGATCTGTCCGATGACAGCCCTAAGGATCGCCGGTAGCCCGGCGGGGTATCCGCGCAGGGTCTCTTCCGCCAAGAGCAGGGCGAGCCCCGGTAGCTCGCTGCGCGCCCGGCGACCGAGCACCAGCGCGCAGAAGCGAGGGAGATCGGTCTCAGCCAGCGCTGCTGGGGGCAATCCCGCTAAAAAGGCTGATAGGGAGAGCATACTCAAGTCTGCACACGCCCGTTGGCGTCATGCTCGGCCCCAAGCCGCCGCCTCTCGGTCGCGAGGGTCAGGCGCTGCTGCCGTCTGACTGCTCCTTCCTCGGCGCGGAGGCGCTCCGCTTTGGTCGCCAAGACGAGCGGTCGCACAGTCTGGGGACGGCCATCGGCCCCGAGCGCCACAAAAGTGAGGTATGCGCTGGCGGCATGATTTAGCGAGTCGCCTGTGGGATCGCCCGCCTCGACGCGCACGCCGACCTCCATCGACGTCCGTCCGACGTAGTTGACCATGGCCTTCAGGTTCACGACGTCGCCTAAACGCACCGGCAACATGAAATCGAGCGCATCCATCGACGCGGTGACGCACGACAGACGGGAGTGCTTCATCGCCGCGAGCGCCGCGCAGATGTCAATCCAGGCCATGATCTGCCCCCCAAATACGGTCCCGAGTGCGTTGGCATGCGTCGGCAACACGAGCTGATTCATCTCGACCGCCGACCCCGCCGGGGTGCCGCCAGCGTCCGCCGCATCAACCAGATGATTTTTTTCGTTTTCCATGCCTCACCTCGTGTCCTACCGCCCCTCGGGCACGGATGATGGAACAAATGCCCTCCGCTGACAAAGGACTAAGGCGGTCAGGCTTGCCCTACCCCACTTCCACGCGCATGATCGACCAATGATTCACGATCCCTCACCCCGCCGCCATCACCACTTTGTGACGCCGGAGTTCAAAATCGCTTGGTACGCGTGGGGGAACCCGACGGCACCTAAGTTGTTCTTCGCCCACGGATTTCTGGACTTCGCGCTGAGCTTCGACCCCGTCGCGCGCCTCCTCGCCGAGACCCACTACGTCGTCGCCTTGGATCATCGGGGACACGGCGACAGCGATCGCGTCGGTGCCGGCGGATACTATCACTTCCCCGACTACGTCAGAGACCTCGCGAGCCTAATCGAGGCGGTCGTTCCGGCGGACACCGAAGAGACTTTTACGCTGATCGGCCACTCGATGGGCGCCTCAATCGCGGTGTACCTCGCCGGCGCGATGCCCGAGCGCGTGCATTCGCTGATCCTCCTCGACGGTCTCGGTCCTGCCCACGTCGGTCCCGACGACGGCCCGCGCTTTATGCGCCGCTGGCTCAGCGATCTGCGCCTTCAAGCGCTGCGCGACGATCCAGCCATGGTCGACCTCGAGACCGTCGCCCAACGACTGGCGAGGACGGCCCCGTTCGCCTCGCCCGTGCGCCTCCTAGAGCTAGCTCGCCTCGCGGCTGTCCGGGCCGATGATGGGCTGTGGCGCTGGCGCTTCGACCCGCTGCACCGGACCCGCGCGCCTACACCATTTGACGTGCAACGGTTTATCGCGTTTCTGGCCGCGATCGCGTGCCCGACGACCATCATCCGCGGCGAGAGGTCTCCGATGTGGGAAGAGGACGCGGATCTACGGGTCGCCGCGCTCCGCGACGTCACGGTGGAGACCCTTGCGGGAACGGCGCACAACCTCCATCATGAGGTGCCGCTTGAGCTCGCGGCGCGCCTTGCGGTCTTATTGAACGAGCCTAGGCCCAAGGGAGGTTGATAGGATGGTTGAGTTGAAACTACGTCTCCTGATCGTCAATATCAACTATGACCCTCGGATGCTCGAGGGCTGCGAGCGCATCGCCGCCGCCTTCTCCGCCCTCGATCCCGAGCTTGAGGTGATGGTGCGCCCGTGGCGCCTCCTGCTCGACGCGGCCGACGGGCTCGCCCCCGACATCGCGCGCTGGGCTCCGTCGGCGGTCGTCCTCGGCCCGAACGAGACGCCCTTCCCCGCCTATCCGGTCGCCTTCGACCGCTTCCTGGGCTGGGTGCGGGCGCGGCGCGGGCCGACCCTCGGGATCTGCGGCGGTCACCAGGCCATCGCGCTCGCGCACGGCGCACCTGTCGGTCCCGTCCACGCCGTCCCCGCCGCCACGACCACCTACGCCGGCATGCCCAAGGTCTCGGGCCCGATGCGCATCCGCGTGATGGGCGACACGGATCCCCTCGTCGACGGCCTGCCGGAAGACTTCGTCGTCACGGCTAGCCACGTCGATGAGGTCAAAGACATCCCCCCAGGCTTTCGCGCTCTCGCCATCGGCGACCCCTCGCGAATCCAGATCCTGCGCTCAGACCGACGCCCGATGTGGGGAGTCCAGTTCCACCCGGAGAAACCTCCGACGGACGGGAGCCCGGATTCTGGCCCGACGATCCTCGGCAACTTCCTTGAGATCGTTCGGCAATGGCGCAGCCGCTTTCCCCAGACCGGGATGTACGACCGCCCGAGCTGAGCGACGCCGACGCCGACGCAACCACCGCCATGG
>Ga0209702_10001727_pt1 | contig 40515 bp, 37 predicted proteins | sample FRY01_FD_187210 | JGI IMG/M metagenome (GOLD analysis project Ga0209702, IMG submission 187210) | Freshwater microbial communities from Lake Fryxell liftoff mats and glacier meltwater in Antarctica - FRY-01 (SPAdes) (version 2) | ecosystem: Environmental > Aquatic > Freshwater > Ice > Glacier...
GATAGCGTCTTCTGTTACTAATTTTTTAATATATTTTTCAATATCATCTACGGATACCAATCCTGCATCAATATTTACATAAGAAAGAAATATTTTAATCTGAGAAACATATGTTCCTACCCTGCTCTGAGCATACCTCTTTATTTCTAATTGATCTTTATATCTCGGTATATACTCCTTATTCATACATATATTGCAATAGCATGCTTTGGCAATAAAGTGTATAATATAATTATTACGTTTGTGCAATTGTCGAGTTGCGTATATACGAGCGTTGGGCACAATTTGAATAAACTATATGATAATAATAGAATATTTATTTCCATTTAACACAGAAGACGGCTTGTGTAAAAACATAAGTTCTTTTAATTCCTTATTGAGCGCTCATTCTGACATATCAATTAAGAATGATAAAATAATTTTTAAGAATTCATCTTATAACTATAAAATTTCATTAGATGAAGTGCCTAACCAACATTATTCGGTTTTTCACGTCGTATTTGAAATTTCCAGAGCTACCGAGAAATTTAGAGATATGCTAAAGGCAATTAGGAAGACTGTTGGAGTTCATTTGAAAAAAGATGATATTCAAATTATTTGGGATGGAATTGGTTTCGAATGGAGTAAAGAACTATATCCAAGAATCTATACAATTGAAAATAGTTTACGTAAATTAATAAGCAAGTTTATGCTCATAAATTTAGGCGTTGGATGGCATAAATCTTCTGTACCACAAGAAGTTAAAACATCTATCAAAACTTCAAATTACAAAGAAAATCATACAATACTCTATGAATTAGATTTTATTCAGTTGGCTCATTTCTTATTTAAGCCTTATTCTATTAAGGATATTAATGATTTACCATCAGTAATATCTAAAATGATGGATAAAAAACTTTCTGACATTGAGAAAAAAGAAATAGAAAACTATATACCTAAAAATAATTGGGATAGATATTTCAACGAGGTGGTCGCTTGTGAATCCGAACAATTAAACAGTAAATGGTTAAGACTTTATGAAATTAGAATAAAAGTCGCACATAATAAATCGTTAAAAGAGATTGACTATAATACAGGGAATGAATTGTGTGATTTTCTTCAACCAATAATTGAAGATGCAATTAGTAGTTTAGGCAAACTGGAAATACCTGAAGAGGAGAGAGAAGTCATATCGTTGAATACAATGGCAACTATTAATAATTCAATTAAACCATTTATTGAAAACTATCAATCTTTTACACTTGGACTGTCTGAAACCATACAAGCGAATCAAGATATTTTTTCTAATTTATCAAACTCTATGCAACCAATTCAATCAATTTTAGACACTTCACATATTGATTCTTTCTCAATTGGCAGCTCACTTAAAGATGCTCTGGATTCAATTGAATCCACAAAAGGGATTATTTTGAGTGGCTCAAGTATTGGACAATGGTCTAACTTAACTAACAATTCAATCCAATTGTTTAGTGAAGCAAGTTCAAGCTTAAAGGAAAATTTTGAAGGAATAAAAATTTCTGATAGTATTTCAGGGTTTTTAAATTTAGATAATGACTTACTAAACACAAATATTGATAAGGAATAAAAACTGTGCCCAACACCGTATATAAGCTATGGCTTGGTCTGGGTCTATTTGGAAAATTTATGGATTTCCCAAAGTTAGTTTTTATTTGGAGTGGTTCGTGCCAAAACACGCCACAGCTCATATACATCAACGTTGAAAGGCTATAGGATAAGTATCACAATAACAAAAAACATACTCAATTGAGTATGTTTTTTGTTATTGTGTATCTATAATTAAAGAGTTTATTACAACCCTTTAACAGTTAGCTGTCTTTTGTATCCCAAGTCACTAAGTATAATTCTTCGCTTTCGCTCAAATTCTACTAAGTGCTCGTGATCTCGGCTCGGCTATTTTCTTGTCAGAAAATTATGCCTCCGCCTTCACATTTCGCTCACACAAAGAAAACTCTTTGTGTTTTCTGCTCATGTGACCCCACGGAGAATCGAACTCCGATTTCCAGGATGAAAACCTGGCGTCCTAACCGTTAGACGATGGGGCCTTTTTATATGCAAATGGTAAACATATGGATATATATCAATCTTAAAATTGACTTCCCAAGTGTAACATATTTTACAAAAATGACAATATATAAAAATTGACTCACCCCCGTAAGGATGAGCCAATATAGAAACTTGTTCAGAATGCAACATTACCAATATTTGCATCAAGAAGTTTTTTAAACATATGCATCAGAACAACTTGAGGCATTCTGGGTACTATCTGAGTCATTAATGTTGGCGCAGATAATTTCTTATCATTGTTAGTATGAGAAACTTTCAGCCAAAGATCAAATGCCTTTTTTTCTTTTATGTGAAGCAAATTATCTTGTTCAAAAAAACTCCCTGGAAAATGTTTTAAAAACCAACCCAATTGAGGTTCGCTGAATTTTTCTCCAAACTTTTCCAATAAAGGGACAAGCTTTTCGTGTCTTTCTACAGCAAATATTAACAATGCAAGTCTTCTTTCCTTTGTGATTTTCTCTAAGAATAAAATCATGCCCCATTCATCAGGTTGTTCATCTAATGCCCGAAAGAATTCAGCTTTTTTTTTAGTATCCATGTGTAATGTGCAGTTTGGTTCTTTTGCAGAATATACCTAAAAAGATATTTTGTCAAATATGCAGATGTTCTCTATTTTGATATAATCACCATATCGGGCAATTAGCTCAGTTGGTAGAGCGCGTCATTGACGTTGACGATGTCAGAGGTTCGAGTCCTCTATTGCCCACCAGAATAGCTTAATAGTAATAAACAGCATTTTTCCAAATAAACCCCTTTCAATAATTGAGAACATATGGATATATCAAAACCCCAAATTAAAATATCTTTTATTACCGGATTAAAAGAAATTGTATTACACGAGATCAGTCAGTATAAGAATCTTCATATTTTAAAAGCAGTTGATGATTTTGTTTATTTGGATTTCGTAACAGATTTTACAGAAATTGTTTCTTTAAGAAGCATTTCTTGTGCATACGTAATTATACAAAATTTTCATTATAATCCATCTTATATTTCGAATCATAAATCGATTTTAGGTACTCTTATTGAAACAATTGTTCATAAAAATAAATTTAAAACTTTTAAAATAATCTGTGCTGGATCAGATTCTCCAGAGGTTCACAATATCTCTACATACATACAAAAAACATACGGATTAATAGAAAAAGATGAAGCCGATATGAAAATACACATCATTAAAAATGATGGCTTATGGGAAATCGGTATTCAAATTACACCAAGACCCTTGTCTCTTAGAGATTACAAAATAGAAAACATGAGTGGTGCAATGGATCCCACAATTGCTTATGCGGTAAATTCTTTGTGTCAGTTGGAAAATGCAGATACTTATCTGAATATTTTTTCAGGAAGTGCGACATTACTGATCGAAGCTGCCCAATGTTACCCTGATTTAAAAAAACTGGTTGGTTTTGACAATAATAAAAAGCATATTTCTTTGGCAATACAAAATATAAGAAAATCTGGACAAATAAAAAGAATACAATTAAACGAAGAAGATATTTTTACAAAACCTGATTTGGGAAAATTTGATGTCATTACTTCTGATTTGCCATTTGGTATGTCTATATCAAAAAATGAAAATTTAGAAAATGTATATAAAGAATTTATTGATTATTGTGAAGATATATTGAAAAAAGATGGTGTCATGTGTGTCTACACCAGCGAACATGCAATACTGAAACGGATTATTAATAAATCAAATTTTATTATTTTAAAAACAGTCGAGTTGAAATTTATAACATCCATACATGCGTATCTGCGTCCTAAAATATTTGTGTGTAAATTTAAATAACGATTAGATAAAATTCACGCATGATGGAGTGTGTTTGAATTATTTCTCGAAAAACATACATTATAGGTTGTCTGAAAATCCATTGTAATGTAGCATGTTGTATATGAGAATATTAGGTATTGAAACATCTTGTGACGAAACATCTTTATGTATTTTAGATGCTCATATTGATGTACATACAGGTACAACTATCTATACAAATAAATCCCATATTATTGTATCTCAGGCTTCACTACATGAAGAATACGGGGGTGTGTTCCCTGCCATGGCAAAACGTGAACATCAAAAAAATATCATTCCCGCACTCAGTCAGCTTTTTAAAAAATTATCTCCGCCGGAAGATCAAGAAATCTTATTTTCTGAAAAATCAAATGAACTGCAAACCATTTTAGAACGTGAACCAACTGTATATGAATTTTTATCACAGCAAACTGATATTCATAATAATCCAAATATAGATGCAATTGCGGTTACCCATGGTCCAGGATTGGAACCCGCGTTGTGGGTTGGCATTAATACAGCAAAAGCTTTGGGGAATTTATGGAACATTCCAGTGATTCCCGTAAATCATATGGAGGGGCACATTTGGTCAGTATATGCAAATGAAGAATCTTTTTCATTGCCAGAAAATACTGAATTCCCTATTACTGCATTATTGGTATCTGGTGGTCATACTGAATTAGTTTTAGTAAAAGATTTTTGTGACTATGAAATAATAGGTCAAACAAAAGATGATGCATCAGGGGAAGCATTTGATAAAATTGCACGATTACTGGGGCTATCCTATCCCGGAGGTGTACATATTTCACGTTTGGCAAAACAGGCACGTGTCAATGCACTATTGAATCCTTTTACCTTTCCACGTCCAATGATGCATACACCTGATTTTAATTTTTCTTTTTCAGGATTAAAAACCTCAGTTCGTTATACCGTAGACAAAGAAATCATCAAAGACAAAGATATTTTATCTTCAGAAGTTTTTCAACAATACATAGCACAAGAAACCGAAGATGCAATTGTGGATGTATTAACTGCAAAAACCGTACGCGCGATAAACCAATATCAAACAAAAACATGCATTATCGCTGGTGGGGTATCTGCAAATGCACAATTGCGAATAGTTTTAAAAGATAAATTAGAAGCTATGGGTGTAACATTGCTGGTTCCACCATTATCATTAACAGGAGATAATGCGCTGATGATTGCATTGGCAGGACATATTCAATATAAAAAAAATCCTGACACCATCTGTGGCGATATCAGGGCTGTAGGGTCGTTATCTTTGTGAATAAAAAATAACAAAGTCTTTCTTGCTCATTTTTTACTGTCTCTGGGAATATAAAGTATTAAGATACAATGAATATCCACATGAATTTATTAAAGATTATTTAGACAAATAAAACCTTTGAAAAATAAAGTTTATTTGTTATTATGTGTGCATGTCATTACCTGAAAAATTTTTAAAACCCTTTGATGCTCAATCTATAGAAGATGGTTTATATGCAACATGGATAGCCAGTGGTCTTTTTAATCCTGATATATGTATTGAAAAAGGTTACACAAAATCAGATGCAGAATCTTTTTCTATTGTACTACCCCCGCCAAATGTAACGGGAACATTACATACTGGACATGCATTTATGTTAGCAATCCAAGATATTATGGTTCGTTATAATCGTATGCAAGGAAAAAAAACACTTTGGATTCCCGGAACTGATCATGCTGCTATTTCTACAGAATCAGTAATTGTAAAACAATTAGCAAAAGAAAAAATAACAAAATTTGAACTGGGTCGTGAAGAATTTTTAAAACGCGTACATATTTTTGCAAAAGAATCGCATGATACTATTGTTAGCCAAACAAAAAAAATGGGTGCATCATTGGATTGGTCTCGTGAAGCCTTTACACTGGATGAACAACGTCATCACGCTGTTGTTACCGCATTTAAAACTATGTATGATGATGGATTAATTTATCGTGGTAATCGTATTGTAAATTGGGATCCAAAGGGTCAAACTACTGTTTCAGATGACGAGGTAGATCACGAAGAACGGATAGGTAAACTATATACTTTTAAATATGCACATGATTGCCCTATTGAAATTGCTACTACTCGACCAGAAACAAAATTAGGAGACACTGCCATTGCTGTACATCCAAACGGAAAATGGAAAGAATATATCGGACAAAAATTTTCATTTGAATTTGCGGGCGAACCAGTAACAGTCACTGTGGTTGGAGATGAATATGTTGATCCAGAATTTGGAACGGGTGCGTTAGGTGTAACTCCTGCTCATGCACAAGTAGATTTTGAAATAGCACAACGACATAATTTACCTATTAAACAGGTTATCAACGAGTACGGAAAAATGATAACAGGTATGGAGGGTGTAAGAAATGCAAAGACAGAAATAGCTCGTGAACAAATCGTTTCTTGGTTGTCCCAAGAGGGTCTATTGATAAAAACAGAAGATATCAAACAAAATATCTCCCTTTCTCAAAGAACAAAAGCAATTATTGAACCATTACCTAAAATACAATGGTGGATTGATGTGAATAAACCAATTGCAAAAAAGGATAATCTTTCATTAAAAGAACTCATGTTACGTGCTGTACGTGAAGATGGTATAACCATTATCCCTGAACGATTTGAAAAAACTTATTTTAATTGGATTGAAAATCTGCGTGATTGGAATATCAGTCGACAAATTTGGTACGGACACCAGGTTCCTGTTTGGTATAAAAATAAAGATACCAATGAAGAGATTCATGTTGGTACACAACCCATTGGAGCTGATTGGGTCCAAGATCAAGATACTTTGGATACTTGGTTTTCTTCTGGATTATGGACATTTTCAACATTGGGTTGGCCAGAAAGAACAGCAGATCTAAAAACATATCATCCAACATCAGTATTAGAAACAGGTCACGATATTATTTTCTTTTGGGTTGCGCGTATGATTTTAATGAGTACCTATTTATTAGGTGAAATTCCATTTAAAACCGTATACATGCATGGAATGGTATTAGATAAGAACGGAAAGAAAATGAGTAAATCCAATCCAGAAACAGCTATTGATCCAATAGAAACAATTAAAAAATATGGAGCCGATGCATTGCGTATGGCAATGTTGGTTGGTGTTGGACCAGGTCAAGATGTAACCCTGTCAGAAGATAAAATCAAAGCATACAGTAAATTTGCAAATAAAATATGGAATGCAACGCGGTTTGTATTAGAACAAACAAATCCAAAAGATACAGAGATAAAACCTACCTTGGATACAGAACACGCAGAATACATAAATCAATGGAATATAATACATTCTGAAATCACAAAAGAAATGAATACATTTAAATATTATCTTGTATCAGAAAAATTGTATCACTTTTTCTGGCACACTTTTGCAGATATTGTTATTGAAAAATGCAAATCGGATATGAACGATTCAGCCCGTTATACATTACGATATTTATTGCATCAACAACTAATCGCATTGCACCCATTTATGCCATTTATTACCGAAGAAATTTGGGGTTCTTTTTATCCAAACGGTGATCTTTTAATGATAACACCATGGAAATCGGAACAATAACATTAGAACACATTGGATATGCTATTTTAGGTGGCGTTGGCCCTGTGTTGTTATGGTTATGGTTTTGGCTTCAAGAAGACCGAAAAAACCCTGAACCAAAAAGTATTATTCTCCTTGTATTTCTTGCTGGGGCGACCAGTGTCGCATTTATCATCCCATTAGAAAATGCAGTAGGTGCATTTATTCATGAACCTTGGTGGTTATATACTGCATTATCTAGTATCGAAGAAATTGGAAAATTTATCGTTGTTGCGGTTATTGCATTTCGAGGATCCTTTATTGATGAACCAACAGATTATGCAATTTATATGATTGTGGGTGCATTAGGTTTTGCAGCAATGGAAAATGTTTTATATCTTTTAGACCCATTGGCATCAAATAATATTACCATTGCACTATTAACTGGAAATCTACGATTTTTGGGGGCAACAGTCTTGCATGCAGCAGCCAGTAGTATTATTGGATTATCATTGGGTTTGGCTTTTTGGAAAGGTCGCGCAATGAGTTTTCTTTATTTAATTTTAGGATTAATAGGTGCAATAGGATTACACACTGTCTTTAATTTTTTTATAATAGGATCACAAAATAATATTTTTCCAGTATTTGCTGGTTTATGGGTTGTGGTAATCTTTATTCTTTTAATTTTTGAACGTGTCAAAGCATTGGGAGAACACAGAGAAGTGCATGAAAATCTTTTATAAGGTATACTATAATTATTATGAAACGAAAAAGATCATTTTTTGAGAGATTAACAGGAAATGTGAATATGGACGAAGACGAGATTTTTGAAGATGAAGAAAAAACAATAGATGAAATTGAATCCGAAGAATCTACAGAATCCGAAGGTCAATTAGGTGTAGATGTTTATGAAACACCTCGATCTATTATTATCAAAGCAATGATTGCGGGCGTTTCACCAGAATCTTTGGATGTGTCATTGTCACGAGAAGTAATAACCATACGTGGGCATCGCGAAGCAGTAGACAATGTGCATGAAAATGATTATTACTTACGTGAATTATATTGGGGTTCATTTTCAAGAACTATTGTGCTACCACAGGAAATTGAAATGGACGAGGCCGAAGCAATAGAAGAGCATGGATTACTGACTCTTACCCTGCCAAAAATCGACAAAGAGAAACAACGAACATTGTACGTAAAATCAAATTCACAGGATTAACTATTTTTATGTCCTAAATTAAAAAGAACCCCAGATGGGTTCTTTTTAATGGTACTCTTTTTTTGTGCTCGGGACCAGACTCGAACCGGTGACCTATCCCTCTTCAGGGGAACGCTCTACCAACTGAGCTACCCGAGCATATTTATTATTTTTTTGGAACCAGATTACCTAATTGATTCCCTACATTTTGAATATCTTCTACATTTCCCTGTATTTGAATATAAGCATCAGAAACAGCTTTGATATAAGGTTGCATGTAATAATAACCGAAAATTGTTAATCCTGCAAGTATCAAAAGATATAAGGTTCTTTTGAATCTATCCCATCGTTGTGCAGACCGAAGACCCTTTAATATTTTATTATTCTCCTTGGTTAATTCAAGAATTTCTTGCAATGTATCTCCTTCTTGCATGGAGAGATTATAGCATAAGATATACTAATATCAAAAAAAATCCTGTCATTCAAAATGTATAGAAAGAATAGCCTAAAAGTGCTACTATATATTTATATGAAGATTACAAAACTGGGACATTGCTGTCTTTTGATTGAATACCAAAACAAAAGAATTCTTACTGATCCCGGATCATATAGCATTTGTCAGAATGAAATCCTTGACCTTGATTTAATATTAATAACGCACGAACATGCAGATCATCTTCATATTGAATCACTGAAAATAATTTTAAAAAAGAATCCTTCTGTCAAAATAATAACTAATACATCTGTTGGTAAAATTCTTTCTGAAAAAAAAATTAATTTTACTATTCTAGAAGGTAATCAGTCTACGTCTTTTGATTCAATGTTACTAGAAGGTTTTGGTACCGAGCATGAAGAAATTTATCAAGAATTAGGTAAGGTTGAAAATACTGGATATTTTATTGATAATAAGTTTTTTTATCCTGGTGATTCTTTTACAAATCCAATGAAGCCAGTTGAAATTCTTGCCCTACCTATTGTTGCCCCTTGGACAACCTTTAAAACAGCAATGGAATATGTTTTAGAAATAAAACCTACCATTGTTTTCCCGGTACATGATGGGATGATAATAGATGGCAGGTCAGGACCAATATACAAATTACCTCCACAAATCTTAGAATCACACAATATTAAATTTATACCATTACAAAATGGTGAAAATATTCAAGTATAGTTCTTCTTTTCTGGTGCAGTATTTTTGAATTAGTCCGAATGCATTTCGCTGCCTGCGGCGGTGAGGAAGCCCCCTCCACAAAAGTTCAGAAAGTCGGCGGAGCCGCACCGCTGACAATTTCAAGTTTTTCTTTGGCGGAATTAAATCCAAGAATTCAAAAAGCGAATACAAAACTATGAAAATATCTTTCTCAAAAGACCAAGAGTCAAAACAAGCGTGTCGTCAATTTCGTTTTCGGCATTTTGATAGCCCAACTTTTGCTCATCACTCAATGCCTCAAGAAATTGATTCGCGTGTTCAATATCGGCTTCGCCATGGACGTCGGTATATGTTAAATCTTTGCAACCTAACTGTTTCGCTAATTCAGCCAAATAAGGTATAAAAGAAGCCGAAGTATTTTCCAAAGCAGTCATGAGTGTAATATTTTTTACACCAGAGAGATCACTAACGAGGTTACGGATTTTCATAACCTCGTTGTGCACATATTGGAAATCTGTTGCGTCAGGTTCTGCTTTTGAACATTTGGCAAAATTCCGCAACATACTTGGATGGTCGTCTCGAATTTCCACCCACAAGTTTTCGTCAGCTGCAAATTTACTAACTACAGAACGAGCAGAAATTGAAGCACCACCCATCCAAGTTAAAAAATTTCCTTCGAAAGCCGCGACATATCGCTTAATAATTGTTTTTGCGTCATCATCAGAAACACCGTCTAGCGGTTTTAAGAAACTTTTTGCACTAGCTGTTGTGCTTGCTAACTTCTTTTTTAGGTTTTCATCAATTTTATGCATAAGATTTTTCTTTATGATTAAAAAATTTTCTTCCTCCAAAATTAAAATATGGTTCGAGCCGATGTTTTTCTCCGGGTTCTTTTGTGGTTTTCAGCGGTGCGGCTCTGCTACCTTTCCAAATTTTCGTGTGGGGATTTTTTCGGAAAAATGCGTTCGAACTAATTTAAGAATACTGCACCACGTAGGAAAAGTCAAAGGGTTTTGGTTCGCCTCGCTTCGCTCGGCGACTAATTTGTATTCAATTTTGGGGGTAAAAAAGAATTGGCGGTTTCGCATTTTGGGGGAAGAAAATTTTTTAATCATTAATCCTAAAACAATATGAAATATATACTTTATGTAAGAAAATCTACGGAAGAAGACGATCGACAAGTGCTTTCGATTGAAGCGCAACTCGTAGAGTTGCAAGAGTATGCCGCCAAAGAAAAACTTGAAATTGTCGCTTCCTTTCAGGAAGCCAAAACCGCAAAAGAACCCGGGCGAATTAAATTCGCAGAAATGTTGTCATTGATTGAGAGAGGAAAAGTAGATGGAATTATTTCATGGCACCCTGACCGACTTGCGAGAAATTCTGTGGACGGAGGCAAGATAATCCACTTCGTAGATCGCGGTCTGATTCATGTCAAGAAGTCATGAGTAAGCGTGGCAAAGTTCACCATGTGAGAAAAAATGATTTTGCTTTTCTTGGTCTCTTAAAATGCGCTTCGTGTGATACTAGCATTACTGCTGAAAAACAGAAAGGTCATAGTTATTATCGTTGCACCAAGAAAAAAGGACCGTGCCAAGAAAAGCATTATCTCCGCGAAGAAGTTCTCACCAAACAAATCACTTCTTATCTTCAAAAAGTTTCTTTGTCGAGCCAAGACACTGAAAAGGTTTTGGCGGCGTTGGATAGCGAGCAGGATAAAGCGAGACAGGACGCACAAGCCGAAGTTAGTGTTTTGAAAGAGCAACTGACGATTATAGAAACCAAGTTAGTAAAATTGCTCTATGTCTATTTAGTCGACGCTTTATCCACAGAAGAATACGCCGCCAAAAAACAGAGCTTATTATCCCAAAAAGTTGGTCCACCGACTTTGAGCAAAAAGGATTGTCTTGGTTCGAACCGGCTCGCGAGTTCGTAAAATCCTTAAATTAATCCGCTAATCTACTTTCCTCTCCTAATCCTTCCGTAATGACAACATTTCTGAAAAACATCGACTCGAACCATATTTTGCGAAACCATTAATTCATTTTTGAGCCCAAACCGCCGTATGATTTAGCCGCCGCCAAAGGCGGCGGGAGGTCTGACAACTTGCAATTTCCTTTTTGGTGCCCTCGGTAGGAATCGAACCTACATCTACTCCTTAGGACGGAACTGTTCTATCCATTGAACTACAAGGGCAAGGTTATGATAAAAACACCCAGCATGGGTGTTTTTATCATAACGTAATTTCTGTAATATGACTAGGCGGCTAAGCCAAGTAATTCAGAAATTTTCCCCTTGTCAAAACCAACTATAAAATCATTTTCAATCATGATAACAGGTACACCCATTTGTCCTGATTTTTCAATCATTTCAGATCTTTTTTCTGCATCAGCACCTACATTATGCTCTGTAAAAGAAACATTGTTTTCTTTAAAAAAATCTTTTGCAAGATTACAATATACACATGTTGGTGTTGAATAAATTGTTACATTTTTCATATCGCAAAATTAAACTTATATTTATAATAGTTTTATTATACCAAATAGAGTCTTTTTTTCCTAATTTATTCCTAGCCACCGCCATAAAAAAAATCTACGTCGTTTAATTTCTTCTATCTGATCTTCTTTTGAATCAACAATCAGAATAAGAGATTCACCCGGCTGAGTAATGCGAAACCGGTTATGCAATTCTTCTTCTTGTCCACGTTCTGTTCTCAGAAAATCTAAAGCAAAAACCAATTCTTCTTCTTTAGATTTTATTCTTTCTAATTCTACCTTTTTTTCTTCTGTGACTTTTTTAACATACTGCAATCGCATATGCATACGAATCGCAGAATAACCAAATAGAATAACTAATAAAAATAAGACTCCAATCATTACAGGAGAAGAAATGACGCGTAAAATTCTACGCAAAGCGATAATAATATATTGCATGTGTGTACAGTATACCCTATATACGATTTTCTGAAAAATATGATATACTGAATAAGTATGAATATTTTTGAAAGTAAGCACCGAAAAAAATTACGTGGCATTTGGATCGTTTTGGTAATATTAGTTATTACCAGTATGATTCTTTTGTATACACCTATTTTTTAACGAAATTAGTCTCCTGTACGCATCATTTTTAGGAACACATCATGAGGGATGTGTATTTTGCTTTTACCTAAACTTTCCATCTTTTTCTTTCCTTTCTTTTGTTTTTCACGAAGTTTCATTTTTCGCGTAATATCTCCACCATACATATGCTGAGTAACATCTTTTCGGAATGCTTTGATTGTTGCAGATGACAAAATACGCCCCAATGCTTTCCCTTGAATTTTCATAACGAATTGTTGTCGGGGCATGATTTCTTCAAGTTTTTTGACAGCTTTTTCAGCTTCTTCTTGTGCTCGTCTACGAGATACAACCCGAGTAAAAGCAACAACAGGTTCATCCGCAATCAGAATATCTAATCGCACCACATCTGCAGAACGATATTCCCCTATTTCATATGAAATAGATGCATATCCTGATGACGCACTTTTTAATACATCAAAAAATCCTCGCATTAATTCTCGAAGTGGCATAACAGCATCAATTTCAGAACGATCATCTCCAAAACTTTCTGTACGGTTTGTTTCTGCTTCGTGTTCGTACAATAACTGAGCAATAATACCTAAATATTCTCGAGGTGTAATAATACGTACATTTACCCATGGTTCTTCGACAGAAGAAGTTTCTCCATCATTCGGAAATATATGAGGCGAATAGATAATTTCTTCTTTTCCAGTAGTTTTTCGTACAATTTTATAAGTGATACTTGGGCTGGTTACAATTAATTGCAAATCAAATTCTCTGTGCAGTCGCTCACTAATAATTTCAAGATGCAACATTCCTAAAAATCCAACACGAAATCCTCGCCCTAATGCACCTGAACTTTCTTCTTCATATGAAAAAGAAGAATCACTCAGTTTTAATTTACCTAAAGCAGATTTTAGATTGTCAAAATCATCCTGACCTTCTGGGTATAACGAAGCCCATACAACGGGTCTTGGTTCTTCATATCCTGACAAAGCATCCAATTGGTCTTTAAACAGGGTTAATGTGTCTCCTACGCGTGCAATACCTGGTTTTTTGATACCTGTAACAATATAACCAATTTCGCCCGCTGTAAGCTCATCTTTTGGTTGTTTTCCAGGAGAAAAGGTACCCACCTCGGTGGTAATACATTTTTCTCCTGAAACCTTGAAAATCAATTGATCATTCTTTTTTACCTTTCCATCAATAATACGTACATAAACAATAACACCTTGGTGATTAGAATACTCAAAATCAAAAACCAAAGCTCGAAGACTTTTAGATCCTGAAACTATTTCAATAGGAGGTGGTACCTTTTTAATAACATGCGTCAATAATGCATCTACACCTTCTCCAGTTTTTCCTGAAACTTCCATGATTTCATCAATATCACAATTCAACAAACCGGCAAGCTCTAATTTTGTATCATCAATACGTGCCAGCGGAGAATCTACTTTTGTCAAAACAGGAATTATAGTCAATCCAAAACGGCGAGCCATCGATAATGTGGTAAAAGTCTGAGCCTGGACACCCTGAGTTGAATCAACTAATAATAACGATCCTTCAACTGCTTTTAATGCACGAGATACTTCATAAGAAAAATCAATATGCCCGGGAGTATCAATGAGATTCATTATATATTTTTGCCCTTCGTGTACATATGCCATACGAACAGGTTGCATCTTAATGGTGATACCGCGCTCTTGTTCTAATTCCATAGAATCTAAAACCTGATCACGCATATGACGCTTTTCAACTGTTTCAGTATTCTCCAGCATACGATCTGCCAAAGTACTCTTTCCATGATCAATATGGGCAATAATGCTAAAATTTCTTATATTTTTCATAAACGATAAAGATATCAACAGCCTAGCATATTTTATACTAACTACAAACCCTCTTGTGGCAATACAACTGATTCTGTTTTTTTGAAAAAATTTCTTTTGATAATTTCAGTAAATAATAACCATTCTTTATTTTTTATAATAATGAGAATGCTTGCCCAGATCATAATCCCTACCCCAAAAGAAATAATAGTTTGAGAAAGTAATGCCAAAGTTGTTGTACCTGGTACTAATGGTGCCAAAAATTGCAACACAGCATACGAACCCAATGCCATACCACTTACGGCAAATAATGATTGCCAAATAGTACGAGCAAGATTATGTACATATGTTTGCATATAGGTTCTTGCAAATGAAAACCACAACAGCACGCTGGTAATCAATGCCCCTAATGAATATGCTAATGGCAATACAAGAACTTTTGTTCCTGAAACTCCATCTACGCGCATTAACAACTCAAACCATTTCCATAATAATCCCTCTGAATCTACAACATAGACTGCATATAATCCAAAACCAATTGCAAAAAAAGCACCAACAAGATGAATAAAAAATGGGAAATAGGTTCGCCCAGCTGCATAATATGCACGCACAAATAACAAAGATAAACTTTGTGCAATTACAGATAATGCAAACAATGCCAAGGCGGCGGCGGTTAATCGTGTATCATTCCAATCAAACATACCTGTACCCAAAACCAAACGCACCACATGTGCTCTTAAAACAATAAAGACAACAATAATTGGCAACGACCAAAAAATAATATATCGTATGGGTTCGATTACCGAACGTAAAAAAGCTTCTCTATTTTCTTGTGCAAAATTCTTTACCAACACAGGAAATGCTGCAACAGAAAAACTCATACCCACCAAAGCCAAAGGCACCGATTGAAGATTATAGGCAAATTGAAAAATAGAAATAGAACCCAATCCAATCAAAGACGCCAAAGCACCTAACACAATAAAGGTTATTCGTGCAATACCTAATGTTAATGTACGCGGTAATGCAATAGATATAACCTTTCTAACATAATACCAATCAATAGAAAATGAAAATTTGGGGACAAAATCTTTTTGTATTAAAACCGGAAGGTGGATAATCATATGAAGAAATGCTCCGATAATAACCCCCCATGCAATACCAGGAATTCCATATGATGCATATAAAAATACAATACCAAAAATAATTCCTAAATTATAAAGAACAGGAGACAATGCATACAAAAGAAATTTATTATATGTCTGTGTCACTGTTGCAAAAAGACTCGACAACCCCAATAGTAATGGAGATAACAATAATATCCTCGTAACATCTATTAATTTTTCCAAAGATTCATTTGGAAATCCCGGTGCGATATATGGAACAATCATAGGTGTAAGGAAAAAAAGTATTCCAGAGATAACAACAAGCATTATAAAAAACAAAGAAAAAATAGTATTCAAGAATTTTTTTGCTTCTTCTTTTCCAGAGTCTGTTCCATAAAGTTTTTCGGAAAAAAAAGGTAATAATATCGTTACGGATACCACTGAGGCCATAATTGCAAAGAGAAGATCAGGTATGCGAAAGGCAGTATTATAGATATCCAGAGAAACCCCAACACCAAGATAGTGTGCAAACAATCTATCTCGGATCAATCCCAATATCTGAGAAAATAAAGTTAAAAAACCTAAAATAAAAGCGGCTTCGCTCATATTTTTTGTTTCTCTTTGAAAAAAATGTAATACTTTTTTAACCATGTATAATTATTCTCCTTCGATAATTTGTTCCTCAATATTATCTTCAGAATTTTCTGATAATGCATCCATGATAATAATTTCAGAATTTTTATCTTTTCTATTCTGTAAATTAATCAAAAATTCTTTTAACTGAGAAGATTCATTTTCATATTGTCGTAAAAAATCAATATGTTCTTGTGCTACAGTAATATTTCCCCTATCAACAAAAAACTGAGCAACAAGAATACGTACGTCTATATTTTGTGGATATTCCCTGACAAGAAATATCAAAATTTCTTCTGCCTTATCTAATAATTCAGATCTGACATAAAAAGATATAAGCTGAACCCATGTATTTAATTGATTTTTTTCAAGAAAAACTGCTTGTTTAAAATAAGATTCTGCACGAATCAAACTTCCAAATTGTTCTTCTAATAGACCTGCTTTTTGAAAAAAAGATGCATCAAAAGAATGCAATGTAAATAATTCATCCAGTTTTAATCTTCCCTCTTCTACCGAATTGCCAATAAATAATTCTTTTGCTTGAACAAAGAGAACATATGGATTATAAGGACGAAAATCTAATGATTTTTGATAAGATTCTTTTGCAATGGAAAGAGCATCTTCTAAGCCAGCTCCATAAAGAAGAGTATAAAAATCACCCAAAAGAACATAAGGTTGATGTTTTTTTGGCTGCAATGTAATTGCTTTTTGCAAAGATGATAGAGATGCCTGTACTATTGTTTGAATAAATTCCTGAGTTAATTTTTCAGAAAATGATGATTGCAAAATAATAAAAGAACTTTGTGCAATCATCATATGAATATCATAATTATTTCTAACATACGATTGAGCACGCTGTATGTACAAAATTGATTCTTCGGGATTATTATTGTTTAACGCAAGAGTACTTTTTTGAATCATTTGTAATGATCTAAAATAACGGACATGAGCAAACAAAACATATACACAAACAATCACGAGACAAAGAATAACAGCTAAAGATACAAATCGTTTCCAAATAGAATGAAATGAAAAGATATCATATGCATACATTTGTTTAGGTGAAAGATAAGAAAATCCAAGCAATATACCCATAAAGAGAAACAATAGAATAAAGATTATCATGCTGGGAATAGTAAAAATTAACAGCGGTAAAGAAAATAAAGTAATCACATACAAAAAAGAAACAATTCCCCTATCTTCTTTTCGTGCATGAACCAGTGATTGATATCCATCAATAAAAATACTACTAAACAAAAGTATCATCAGCAAAAAACCTATAACCCCAAAAGTAATCAAAAATGTTGGAACATAACCAAAAGCAAATGGGAATCCAGTATTCCATAAAGATGTTTGCATCACCTGTGGATTCAGATATTGAAACCATACATTTTCAAATGTCCCCAATCCTGAACCAATGAAAATCTGAGACATCGGCAACTGTATTAAAATTTCATATGTTGCAGAAAAAGAAGGCCTAATTTCTTGAACTGAAACACCCGTCAGAGATTGAACAGGATTAGTAATAAAAGAATTTCCAATAATAAATATTAGAGATATTAAAAACAAAACAACAGGAATCAATACTACTGCATCTTTTTTAAATAGAGTTTGTAAATTATTCTGTGCCTTGAAAAAAGCCATAAAGATAGCACATAAAGAAAATAATCCCAAAAGAACCCACCCTAAATGATAGGTCGTGAATATCATCCCCAAGAGTCCTGTAATTCCAAATATCCACATGAATTTTTTCTGAAAAGAATTTTCTGCAAAAAAAGCATATACAAAAGAAGCCACCAACAACAGTAACGAGATTATATTGAGGTCGCTCCATGATCCAAAAATATTCATTCCGCTGTTTGAAGAAAATCCAAGAGATAAAAATTGCCACCCTGATATATTAAAAACAAGAGTATGAAGAATAACAAGACTTGTTATGACACCCAAAATAAAAAAGAATCGACGCAAAAAAGACTGACCTGATGATACAACCCCCACAATAAGAGTAAAAATAAAGAAAGTAATAAAAATCAAAGGATGATCGAGGAGAGATGATGTTGTTCCAAATGAAAAACTGACAGAAGAAAATGTAATCACCTGGAACAAGGTATACAAAATAATACCCAAAATACTATACAAAGAATATTTTTTAGGTATAAGAAACTTCCCCTGAATAATAACAGACAGAAGTAGATAGAGTAATCCCAGCCATACAATTCCGGTAAATAATAATCCTTGTACCGAAGAAATACCTACTAATTTCAATAAAATAAACGAGATTGGTGCGATAAATAATACAATACATAAAAAAATAATTTCGAACATATTTCCCTGTGTATATTTTTTAAATTGAAATAATGAACTAAAAAATTGTTTCATAAATAATGAATTATTGAATAATAAAGTTTAATACACGATTTGGTATGTAGACTATTTTCTCTGGTTTATTTATAAAATATTGCTGAACTTTTGTTTCTGATAATGCACGTTCTTTTATATCATCTTCTGATGTACCCATTGGTACATCAATTGTACCACGAACTTTTCCATTTACTTGCACAATAATTTTTACGGTATCTTCTACAATCTTTGATGTATCATATTCTGGCCAGATTGAAAGATGTATAGAATCTTTTTCTTCAAAAATTGTATGCCAAATTTCTTCGGTCATATGTGGTGCAAACGGTGCTAATATTTGCAATAAAGCTATATATTGATTTTTTCCAATATAATCCCCTTTTACCATTTCATTAACCAAAATCATCATATGGGAGACAGCCGTATTAAATTTAAAAGCTTCGATATCATCACTAATTTTCTTTATTGTTTTATGTAGAATTACTTCAAGATTTTTATTATCTTCGTCTTTAATTTTTTCTTTTTGCTTCCAAACTTTTTCTAAGAATCTTCTTGTTCCCACCACACCATCAGTATTCCACGGAACCGTATTTTCAAAAGGTCCAATAAACATCTCATACAGTCGAAAAGCATCAGCCCCAAATCGTTCAACCATATCATCTGGATTAACAACATTTTTCCAACGTTTACTCATCTTTCTTCCATCTTCTGCTAAAATAAAACCAAGGAATTCTAGTCGTGGAAATGGTTCAAGACCAGAAACAATTTGAATGTCATACAAAAATTTATGCCAAAATCGTGCATAAATAAGATGTCTGGTAGCATGATCACCGCCGACATACACATCAACAGGAAGCCAATCTTTTTCTTTTTCAGAATCAATAGCTGATAGATTATTTCTTGGATCAATGTATCGCAAATAATACCAACTGGACCCAGCCCACTGTGGCATGGTATTTGTTTCACGCGTAAACAATTCCCCATCGGGATTTTGTATAAAAGTACCCTTTTCTGTAATAAATCCACGAATATTTACCCAATCAGAAATTGCAGCAAGTGGCGATTCCCCTGTTCCTGTTGGTTCATAGCTTTCAACATCAGGAAGCAATATAGGTAATTCTGATTCATCAACAGGATACACTTTTCCATCGATATCAAAAACCATTGGAATTGGTTCGCCCCAATATCGCTGTCGTGAAAATACCCAATCTTTAAGACGGTATGTTGATTTCATTTCTCCGCCTACAAATTCTGTAATTTTTTGTTTTGCTTCTTGTGAAGTGAGCTCATTAAATTGACCAGAATTAATCAAAATTCCTAAACCAGAAAAAACTCGCTCTTTTTTAAGAAACATTTCCCAAACATAAGCATGGTGAGGCCAATTAATTAAATCTTTTATTTTTTCTTTTGGCGCCCATAATAAAGAAGATCTTCCTTCTTCAACTTCACTTATAACCTTATTGTCAGATGTCAATCTGACATGAAAAAAATATCCCCAAGTTTTTTGATTTTTTAATTTTGTATGCCGAAAACCAAAAGCAGACACGAGATTGGGTATCTTTTCAATAATTTCAAAGTCTGTATATCCTGTCTCTTCTTTCACTTCTTTTTTAAGGGTTTCTATTTCATCTTCACCTTCGGTTCCACCACCAACAAAATGAATATTTTCTGTATTATTAGATATTTCTTTGATGAGTAAGAATTCCCCCTTTTCATTTTCAATAATTACGTCAACCACTTCGCGGTGTAACGTTTCAACATTTTCTTTTGGTGCATCAGATCCTACCCCCTTGTAATAATAAGAAACGGTTTCCTTGGTCGGTAAACTAAATTTCTTTGCAAATTCAAAATCTCTTTCATCATGTGCTGGCACCGCCATAACCGCGCCCGTTCCATAATGTGCCAAAACATAGTCCGCAATAAATACTGGAATTTCTTCGTTATTTGCTGGATTGATTGCCGTGACACCTTGCAGTTTGACTCCTGTTTTTTCTTTTCCTTCCGCAGTTCTATCTATTTCAGTTTTTTCTGCAACTCTTTTTACATATGCGTCTACTTCATCACGATTTTCAACCGCTAATCTTTGCACCAATTCGTGCTCTGGAGCTAAGACAACATAGGTCACACCGAACAAGGTATCGGCACGCGTAGTAAAAATCTTTACGTCATCATCCGTATTTAATGTAAACGTAATTTCTGAACCTTCGCTTTTCCCGATCCAATTTCTTTGTGCCTCTTTTACACCTTCTGGCCATTTTGGTAAAGTATCTAAATCAGCTAACAATCGATCTGCATAATCAGTAATTTTTAAAACCCATTGTCGCATTGGTTTTTTCTCGACAATACTTCCACATCGCTCACACGTTCCATCAGATTCAAGGTCTTCGTTTGCAAGCCCTGTTTGACATCCTGGGCACCAGTTAATCGGCTCATGTGACTGATACGCTAAACCTTTTTCATACATTTTCAAAAACATCCATTGTGTCCATTTGTAAAAATTTGGATCAGTAGTATCTATTTCTCGTGACCAATCATAGTCTGGACCAATAAGCGACAGTTGTTCTTTGAATCTGGCAACATTACGGTCTACGGCTTCGCGTGGATGTACTTTATTTTTAATAGCAAAATTTTCTGCAGGCAAACCAAATGCATCCCAACCCATAGGATGGAGCACATTGAATCCATGCATACGTTTAAAACGTGAATACACATCAGTCGCAATGTATCCACGCGGATGTCCCACATGCAATCCTTCGCCTGATGGATAGGGAAACATATCTAAAATATAAAAGTTCTCTTTGCCAGATTTTTCTTGTGTAGTATAGATACCATCCTTTGCCCAAATATCTTGCCATTTTTTTTCGATATCTTTTGGATTATAGTCTTGCATATTTATGTATCATACCTGTTTCTTTAATTTTCATCAATGTTTATAAAAGAAAATCCACACCACACCATGTAATTTCTATTGATAACAAGTTAAATAGGCGTATAATGATTTATATGACAAAACTACCCCATATTATTTCTCAATTACAAAGTGCGACCCCTGAGGATATTGATCTGGTAACACGTGCATATTATTATGCTGAAAAAGCCCATCATGACCAAAAACGATTTAGCGGTGAGCCTTATTTTTTACATCTTGAAGAAACTGCTCTTATATTAGCTGAATGGAAGATGGATAGCGCCACCGTTGCTGCAGGATTATTGCACGATATTATTGAAGATACCACTGTTACAGAAAAAGATATAGAAAAAGAATTCGGGAAAAAAATATTGTTTATCATCGAAGGAGTCACAAAACTTGGGAAATTAAAGTATCGAGGAGTAGAACGTCATGTAGAAAGTTTACGGAAATTATTTATGGCAACATCAAAAGATGTTCGTGTAATTATTGTAAAACTGGCAGACAAACTACATAATATGCGTACACTGTCTCATGTACCAAAGGAAAAACAACGTCGACTGGCATTAGAGGCTCTTGAAATTTACGCACCTATTGCAAATCGTCTTGGTATGGGTTATATCAAAGGAGAATTAGAAGATCTAGTATTTCAATATACACATCCAAAAGAACATGAAGAAACAATGCATGTTTACAAACAAAAATCTCATAGAGACAAAGCATACTTGGAAAAAGTATATCGATCTCTTCAAAAAGAACTTGTGAAACATAATATGACTCATGTGCAAGTAGATTATCGACTGAAACACTTGTATAGTTTCTGGAAAAAAATGCAACAATACAAAATGGATGTAGAAAAAATCTATGATGTTGTTGCATTGCGTGTCATTGTTGCATCCATAGAAGATTGTTATCGAGTATTAGGCATTGTACATAATATGTGGAAACCATTACCTGGAAGAATCAAAGATTATATTGCTCTACCAAAACCAAACGGATATCAATCATTACATACAACTATTTTTACAGGCGATGGTGGTATTGCTGAAATTCAAATAAGAACTGAAGAAATGCATGACGAAGCAGAATACGGTGTTGCCGCATGGTTTGCATATAAAGAAACCAATCAAACATCAAAGAAAAAAATTTCTATTACAAAAAAAGAATTTCAACAAAAATATGCATGGGCCCGTGATGTAGAGTCATTTGCAGATATTGAAGCGCCTTCAAAAGAATTCCTATCTGAAATAAAAACTGACATGTTTGAAGATAGAATCTTTATCTTTACCCCAAAAGGAGATGTAATTGATTTACCTATGGGATCAGGTCCAATCGATTTTGCATATGCAATTCATAGTGATATTGGAAATAAAATTTCTGGCACCAAAATTAATGGGAAAATGAGCTCTCTTGATACCATATTGCACAATGGTGACATTGTAGAAATTATAACCAGAAAAGATGCTAAACCATCCAGCAAATGGCTTGATTACACAAAAACCTCTACAGCAAAAAAACATATTAAACAATATGTTCAAGAAAATAGCATCATGAATAAATTATTTAAAAATTGGACGTCTTAAAATTAAATAGTAAAACGAGAGATATTATACAGATCATCTTCTTCTTTATCATCTTTCATCGGTGAGTCTTCATTTGTGGTATAAGAAGTATTTGCAAATTGTGCCTGAGAGGGTATTTCTTGATGATATTCATTCACTGAAACATTTTCAGGTTTATGAGCGATATGATCAGTAATTTCTTCATGATATGATTCTACAGCCAATGGTTTATATTGGTCCAAAATCTGAGATGTGATTTCTTGATGATAGGGTTCCAAAGCATCAGAATACCCCGCCAGTTTTCGAAGAGAGAAATTATTCATATTATCATTATTGACAGCATCTTTAATAACAATATCTTGTGGTTCATTATTCATAGGCTCTGATTTCAGTACATCAATTGTCTTTATCTCTGTAGCTATAGTAAATTCCAAAGGGGTTGCAGTAGATAATACCGGTTGAATAGATTTATATTTTTCTGATGTCGCGATATATTTATCCAACATTGATCCGTCTTTCCCCATATCTGCTTTTTCTAACAAGGCAACCAACAAGGCTAAATCATCTGAGGTAAAATAATCAATGACAATTTTTCCACCTACTTCTTTTTTCTCAATATGTACACGTGTACCCAATTTTTCCGCCAATGATTTTTGATATGCCTGCATTTTAGGATCTTCAGTAATATTAATTTTTCTCACTTTATCATGAGCGATGTCACGTGCAATACGTTCTGTTTCTCGAACACTCATTTTTTTATACAATAATTCTTTAAATAAAGTATGTTGTTCTGCTGGGCGGTCAACCAACATCATTAATGGTCGAGTATGCCCTTCTGTAATTTTGCCTTCTGCTAATGCCTGCATGATTTCTTCTGGCAATGACAATAATCGCAACGTATTAGATACATATTCTCGACTGCGACCCATCTTTTGACCAATTTGACTATGTGTTAAACCAAATTCATCTACCAATCGCATAAATGCTTTTGCACGATCAATAGCATTTAAATCTTCACGTTGAAGATTCTCAATAATGGCTAATTCAAGCTTCATTTTTGAATCATCTCCAGTGCGAATAATTACCGGAACTTCACGTATTCCAGCCAAACGAGATGCACGCAAACGCCGTTCACCAGCAATCAATTCATATACGGTTGCCAATCCCCCATCTGGTTTTTCAACTTCGGAACGTGTTACAACCAGAGGTTGCAAAACTCCGTATTGACGAATAGAATCTGCCAGCTCTTGTAAACGAGCTTGATCAAATTCACGACGAGGTTGATATGGATTTGGATTTATTTTATCAACATCAATCCAAAAAATAGAATTACTATAAAGATTTCCCATAAACACAAGTATACCAAATAAATTTCAAAAATGAAAATTGATTTTTTGTAAAAAATAAGTATGATGATATGTGTAGCCCGGATGGCGGAATTGGTAGACGCGCACGACTCAAAATCGTGTCTCGAAAGGGGTGCTGGTTCGATTCCAGTTCCGGGCACAATAAACGAACTAAACAGTTTTTTAGAAAACAATAAAAAGAAGGCACGGCAGAATCCTCAAACATCCTTTCTAGAAGAGGTGTCATATACACTTAACCCAATGCAGAGTTTTGAACTCGTCCACAATCTCAGATATTGCAGCAGAATCTCTATCGAAACACAAAGGAGAACTTTGGCTTTCCGGCCTCACCACACTTTCAGATACTGCAGCAGAACATTTGTCGAAACACAAAGATTTATATGTACCTAAAGCTATTCGTGCTAAAATAGATACATTCAAGAAGTAACATGAAAAATTTAGAAAACACATTCCAAGAAATCAAAGGCACCAATGGTGCTTCAACAAAGCAGGGATTTGAAATGGTTGCTGATAAGAAAACTACAGAAGTCACCAAATCACTTGATACTCTACACGACGCCATCACCCATGACAGACCAATCACAGAATCAACCCTGAGTGGTCTCACCACTGCAATTGGAGCTCTATCAATTGATGTTGGTGGTACTTTAATGTCTGTTGCAGAAACTGAGAAGATTCCAGACCTCAAGAGAAACATAGAGATTTTTAAAGAAATACAAAATGGTGATGTTAGTAATTCTAAACAGTTAACCTTTATCACCCCTTTAATTGCAGAACAGCTGTCAAAACATGAAGGAAGACTTGATCTTCACGGACTTACCACAATCTCAGATGTTGCAGCAGAATCTCTGTCGAAACACAAAGGACCCCTTTATCTTTACGGACTCACTACACTCTCAGATACTGCAGCAGAACATTTTTCGAAACATGAAGGAGATCTTTCTCTTTACGGACTCACCATGCTCTCAGATATTGCAGCAGAACATCTTTCAAAACATGAAGGATACCTTAATCTTAACGGACTGACCACACTCACAGATACTGCTGCAGTATATCTTTCGAAACATGAAGGAACCCTTTGGCTTAACGGCCTCACCACAATCACAAATATTGCAGCAGAACATCTGTCGAAACACAAAAGAGAACTTTATCTTCGCGGCCTCACCACACTCTCAGATACTGCAGTAGAATCTCTATCAAAACATGAAGATTTAAGCGTATCTCAAGCTATCCGTTCTAAAATAAATACATTCAAGTAATATGAAAAATTTAGAAAACACATTTCAAGAAAAAACAAACTCCAATGGTGCTCCAAACAAGCAGGGATTTGAAATGGTTGCTGATAAAAAAACTACAGAAGTCACAGAATCACTTGATACTCTACACGACGCCATCACCCATGACACACCAATCACAGAATCAACCCTGACTGGTCTCACCACTGCAATTGGAACTCTATCAATTAATGTTGGTGGTACTTTAATGTCTGTTGCAGAAACTGAGAAGATTCCAGACCTCAAGAGAAACTTGGAGATTTTTAAAGAAATACAAAGTGGTGATTTTAGTAATTCTCATGAGCTAACCTTTATCACCCCTTTAATTGCAGAACAGCTGTCAAAACATGAAGGAAGACTTGATCTTCACGGACTCACCACACTTTCAGATACTGCAGCAGAACACCTGTCAAAACATAAAGGGGACCTTGATCTTTTGGGCCTCACCACGCTCACAGATACTGCAGCAGGGCATCTATCAAAACACAAAGGTGCCCTTTATCTTCGGGGCCTCACCACGCTCACAGATACTGCTGCAGAACATCTTTCAAAAAACGAAGGAGACCTTAATCTTTCCGGCCTCACCACACTTTCAGATACTGCAGCAGAACATCTATCGAAACACGAAGGAGCCCTTTGGCTTAACGGACTGAACACACTCTCAGATACTGTTGCAGAATCTCTATCAAAACACGAAGGATGGCTTGTTCTTAACGGTCTGACCACACTCTCAGATACTGTTGCAGAATCTCTATCAAAACACGAAGGATGGCTTGTTCTTGACGGACTCACCACAATCACAAATATTGCAGCAGAACATCTATCGAAACATGAAGATTTATATGTATCTAAAGCTATTCGTCCTAAAATAAATACATTCAAGTAATATGAAAAATTTAGAAAACCAGGAAGCTTGGAAAGGGGCAAAATTTTGGGATAACGAAATTACAAAAGCTGAAGTAAAAAATAAGTTACGATTTTTTAATGATATTGTTACAGAAAAAAGATTATCACACCCCGATTCTAAGTATGGAGAAGCAATTTTGATTGATCTAATTTTAGATGGAAAGAAGTGTGATATTTACCATACAGATAAGACTAATCAAGATACTTGGCATAGATTATTTCTTCCCCTATTCCTTTTTCAAAAACCTCTCTCATTAAAGAAGCTTGTTCCTCTTCTGGTGCCAAACGAATCATCTCTGCTGCTTTAATCCATACTTCAGGATTATCTTTAGTAAACGATTCTCTGATTAGTATATTTAGATCTTTCCTAGCATCTTCAGCACTTTTCTTGATTAATTCATCCTGAGCCTTACTTCTCAAGTATTTATTTGTATTTGCTTCTTTAAATCCTGAAACGGTATACATTTCAACAGGAATGGCTTCCTTTGATTCATCTACAGATTCGGGTTGTTTAGGGAATTCCATGATATAAAGTATAGCATATAGTTTGAAGATGGTCTTTTGCATCAACCTCGGAAACACCTCAAAAACCATAGATATACTATTGCTAGATAACGTTATTCTTTAAATAAGTTCAGATTTGGTAATATAAATGCATCAATATAAAACTTTTTGATATGAGAAATATATTCTAAATTGATACAATAAACACACATAGAAAAACGAGCTCCACTGTCTCGTTTTTCTATTCCATAATCACTGGCTCTTGTTCCAAAATAATTCCAAATTTTTCTTGCACTGATGCAATGATTTCATCTCGAAAAGTAAAGATTTCTTTACTGGTTATATTCCCATGATTTATCAATACCAAAGCATTATGTTTATACATTCCAACATTCCCCTGCCGTAGACCTTTGAAGCCACAATTTTCAATTAACCAACCAGCGGGTATTTTCACCAACTTTTCAGAAATTACAAACGATGGCATATCTGAATATGTTTGTAACAAATCATCATACTGAATCTTTTCAATAATTGGATTCTTGAAAAATGATCCTACATTGGGAATTGTTTTTGGATCTGGTAATTTCTTACTGCGTATATCAATAATAACATTTCGTATATTAGAAACCGTTGGTGTGGAAATTCCTTTTTTTTCTAACGCATCTGAAACACCTTGATATTTTGGAACCATTGGTGCTAATTTTGAAAGTTTAAAAAGAACATGAGTAATAATAGTTTTACCCCGTAATGATTGTTTAAAGATACTATCTCGATAAGCGAAAAGACATTCTTTCTTTACCAGAGAAAGAGATTCTTCTGTTTCTTTATCTACATAATATATTTCTGTTATTACATCAGATACTTCTGCTCCATATGCTCCAATGTTTTGCACCGGAGATGCTCCCACAGTACCAGGAATACTGGATAATGCTTCGATTCCTGACCAATTATGATCCACGGTATATGCAACAAACGCATCCCAAGATTCACCCCCACCAACACAAATTGTTATAGATTCTGGATCTTCTTGTATTATTTTAATACCCAAAATACACATACGTATGGTAACTCCTGAAAAATATTCTTCTGAAACAACAACATTTGTCCCCGAACCCAGAATACGCAACGGTAAATCAGTTAATCGTGCAAATTCTAAAATTTTTTGTAATTCATCTACGGTCGTAACATCGGCAACATAACGAGAAACACCCCCAACACGTAATGCTGTTTCCTGTGACAAAGGAATATTTTCTCGGATACATGAGGGGATATTGTTTTTCATAGTATGTACAAAATATATCATATATGCTATATATATACAATATGAATATAACATCAAGTACAGCAAAAATAGGTGCATTGATTAAAAAAACTCGTGAAGAAAAAGGAATGACTCAGGAAGTATTTGCAAAAGCATTACGAACGTCACAAAGTGCTGTTGCACGCATGGAATCTGGAAAACAAAATTTTACCACCAGTCAGTTGATTAAAATTGGTGAAGTATTAGAACGTCGTATCGTAGAATTATCTCGAGGAGGAAACGATTTTGAAATTCAAGGTGGACATAAATTATCTGGAACTATTACTACTAAAACATCAAAAAATGGTGCTTTGGGATTATTATGTGCTTCTCTGTTAAACAAGGGAAAAACAATATTACACAACATGCCCAATATCGAAGAAGTTCATCGCATTATAGAAGTCTACGAGAGTATAGGTGTGAATGTAGAATGGATATCAGAAAACAGTTTACGTATTCAACCGCCAAAAAAATTCAAACTAAACAATTTAGATAAAGAAGCTGCTGGAAAAATTCGATCTGCATTGATGATGATTGGTGCATTAATTCATACAGAAAAAGATTTTCGATTACCCCATGCAGGTGGTTGCAAAATGGGTGAAAGAACTATTATTGCACATAAACATGGATTGGAATCTTTTGGAGTTTCAATTAAAACAGAACAACATGCGTATCATATTAGTAATAAAAAATTAAAACCTGCAACTGTTGTATTATACGAAGCAAGTGATACTGCAACTGAAAATATCCTTATCGCTGCATCTGGCATTGCTGGTACTTCGACCATAGAATTCGCACAGCAAAATTATATGGTTTTAGACGTGTGTTATTATCTTGCAAAATTAGGCATAAAAATAGAAGGACTTCATACACATACTCTTACCATAACAGGGAAAAAAAATATTAATGTTGATGTAGAGCATCACAACAGCGAAGACCCTATTGAATCTATGATGTTAATTTCAGCAGCGATTGTTACCAAATCTGAATTAATCATCACACGTTGTCCTATTGATTTTTTGAAACGCGAACTTTTGGTTTTGGAAAATATGGGATTGAAATATAAACAAACAAAATTCTATCTTTCTTATAATAAAAAAACTCGACTGGTTGATATCACCATATTTCCATCAAAATTACATGCTGTATCTGACAAAATTCATGCAACACCCTATCCAGGAATAAACACTGACAACCTACCCTTTTTTGTACCCATCGCCACCCAAGCAAAAGGTATCACATTAATTCATGATTGGATGTGGGAAAATCGTGCGATTTATTTCACTGAATTAAATCGTTTAGGTGCGCACATTAATTTGGCAGACCCTCATCGAGTTTTTATAGAAGGACCAACAAAATTACAATCAACTCAGATTGTTTGTCCACCAGCATTACGCCCATCAACCATGATATTTGTAGCAATGTTGGGTGCAGAAGGGACATCAACATTACGAAATGTATATGCAATCAAACGTGGTTACGAAAATATTGTAGAACGATTGAATGCTATTGGTGCAAAAATTCGACATATTGATGATTTGTAAAAAATACCCTTGAACACAGGGTATTTTCAAGGGTATTCAAACTAGTCCGTTTCAGATATACAAAGGTAATGTCTGTATTTATTTATCCCTCAAATCACGAATCAAGCTGATTCCGAACTAGAATTTATTACATCTCTCTGAAAGAAATAACTTTTTCAGCATGTTATTATATAAAAACCTTTAAAACAATATTTTTATATCTTTCCTACCAAATCCATTCCGGGTTTCAATGTGTCAGACCCCGGTTCCCAACTGGCCGGACATACATTACCATTATGTTCGCGAACAAATTTTGCTGCACGAATTTTTCGTAATGATTCCTTCGCACTGCGACCAATTGCATTGTCATGAATTTCGATAGTTTTTAATATATTATCAGGGTCAACAATAAATGTACCACGCAACGACAAACCTTCTTCTGGAATGTATGTTCCAAATAATTCACATAATTCCCCTGTTGGATCTGCAACCATAGGAAATGTGACCTTCTTGATTGCGGGTGAATTATCATGCCACGCTTTGTGTACAAAAACAGTATCAGTCGAAACGCTGAATATTTCGACATTTTCTTTTTGAAATTCTGGATACAAATCGGCCATTTCTTCTAATTCTGTTGGACACACAAACGTAAAATCTGCAGGATAAAACAAAAATATTTTCCATGTATTTTTATAATCATCCAAAGATAATTGGACATCTTTACCTTTATAAAAAGAATGCAAAATAATATCATCTGGTAATTGTTCACCAATTTTCATTGGTTCAAAAAAATCTAATTCTTCCATATTTTACTATAAATTAACTTGTAGTAATACCAGTATAACATGTATTAAGAAACGGTTTATTTTTTGATTTGCATACATATAAAATTCTCATATTTTTTATATTCTGTGCTACTATATCAGCAATGGAAGAATCTTCTCAGAAACCCAAAATCATTGTCATTTGTGGACCAACCGCAACAGGAAAATCAGATTATGCCGTAAAACTTGCCAAGGAAATTAATGGCGAAGTTATTTCTGCTGACAGTCGACAAATATATCGTGGAATGGATATCGGTAGTGGGAAAATTACACCCAAAGAAATGAATGGGATTCCTCATTATGGATTAGATATCAAAAATCCTCATGAAGATTTTTCTGTTGTTGAATTCCAAGAATATGCACACAATACAATCTCCAATATTATTTCTCGTAACAAAGTTCCAATACTGTGCGGTGGAACTGGATATTTTATTGATGCGGTTATTCACAATACGCAATTCCCCGCTGTTGTGCCAAATGAAAAACTTCGAAAAGAATTATCCATAAAAACAACCCAAGAGCTTTTTGAAATATTACAATCTCTTGATCCAGGATATGCAAAAATAATCGATCAGTATAATCCTCATCGATTAATACGAGCAATAGAAATTGCAACCAAACTAGGTTCTGTACCCCCACTACAAACCCCAAAATCACGTTATAACGCTGAAATTATATATATTGATAAGCCAGATAAGGAATTGCGACAACGTATTGAAAAAAGGCTTGTAGACCGCATAGGGCAAGGAATGATACACGAGGTACAAAATTTACATGATTCAGGTATTTCGTGGGAACGATTGGAAAGCTTTGGATTAGAATATCGTTACATTGCAGAATTTTTACAAGATAAAATAACTAAAGAAAAAATGATTGAGGAAATAAAAAATAAAAGTTGGCAATATGCAAAAAGACAGAGAACGTGGTTTAAGAAATATACCAAAAGTAAATAACTTCATATACTATTTTTTTACATTAATACAAAAAGCAGAAAAAGCTGTTTACTCTTTTCCTGGTCTTACTTTTTACCAAAAGGCTGGAGGAGATACTGGGCAGTGTATCGGTTTAACTGTTTTCTCCAAAGCAATAAGTTTTAACAATGAAACATTTGTTATTATAACAATCATTAAGAAAAAATTAAATCTGTAGTGCAAGTTTAAAAACTTTTTATAATCTATAATCCCCTTCGGCGTAATGTCGGAGGGGATTATTATTTACATAATCTCTTTTAATTTCTCTCCAAATAATCACTGGAATCTTTTTTAAAATTTGACTGATATCTTCTCTTTTAATATTCGCTTCTAAAAAATCTACTGACAAAACTCTACCATTTTTTGTAAAGTATTTATATAACATATGCTTCTGTGGTTAAGTTAATGATTGACGTTATTTAGCTATTATACCCTATGAGCATTTCTTCTTTTAAATTTACATTAAAAGACTATTCTGAAAATACATTGCACTTGGGGGTAGAATTTGGATTACATGTATTGACAAGCTTTACATTCTATGACAGAATAACGATGAATCTACTCGACATGTGTCGAGTATAAAAAAACCAAGCACATGAAAAATTTAATAGTAGTTTTGATGGCTTTGATGTCAAGTTTTGCCTTTGGGCAGACACATCTTGAATTCTTAGAAATGTCGGACAATTCATATGTAGAAAAGTCTACGTATGAAACTCCTCCAATTCCAATAAGAGAAATCAATTTCATTGGAGATGATAATCTCACCCCAGAGCAAAACTGGAAAGTGTATCTTGCAGAAGGAAAAGACGTCCTTCTCGAGAAATCGAATGCCGAGATTATCTATCAAGGATTTGTTCGGAAACTTTCCGCAGAAGAAACCATAGGGTTTCTTGATGAGGAACAAGCCGTTCAAATCAAAAGATCTGAAGCAATCCAAAAGACTGGCATAGCCTGGGAACTTATTTTATATGGTTTGTATCTTGTGATTATCATGAGCCTTTTTCAAAGGATTGTTATTAAAAAAACAGACGTCCAGGTTTTGGCTTTACCTTTGATTTGGATTTCAGTTTTGACCTTGCTTTTAGGTTTGGTTTTGGCTTTACCTTCGTTGTTGGCTTCGGGTCCGGCTCCGGCTTTGGCTCCGTTTTTGAATTCACATTCATTTTGGGCTTTGATTTTGACTTCAGTTTTGACCTTGCTTTTAGCTTTGGCTTTGGGTTCGGCTCCGGGTTCGGCTTCGGGTGCGAGGAAGTTCTTTATACTGACGAGTGGCATATTCCAAGCCTTATTCAGTTTTTGCCTCTTTCCTGACACCGAAGAAATCTTCTCTATTTGGATTGTGTCGGTATCTTTTGGGCTATCCACATACTATTTGTGGAAACGTTTGGAAGAAAAGAGAATTGCTACACAAGAGATTGTGTAGGCAAAAGCCCGACTCATTTGAGTCGGACTTTTTTATTTATGATTTCTTTTTACTCACTTTATTTGGTCGCCGTGATGGAATCAAATATTTGTTTGGTTCAAGAAAAACAAAGATTGATTTAATACAAGACATGAAACCAAGTGGAATGATTTATCTTAAAGCCTGTGATGTGTTGTGGATTGCTTCGTGCCTCGCAAAGACGGTGCGTTTGTTTAGTGTTCGTGATAGAAAAAACTTGTCATTCTTAAAAAAAATGATTATCCAGGAATAGATAACAAAACTCCTGGATCCCCTCGTCCACGAGGATTGCAATGTAGTTAAATACAAAAACCTAAACTTCTCATCGTAGCTTAGCAGTTCACTTAACCCCCTCACCCCAGCCCTCTTTCTTGGCAAGGAGAGGGGCAACAAATACTTGACAAATTAGTCATACTATTATACATTTGGTATAAATAAAAAAGAACATTTAAAATAGAAAAAAATGAAAAATTTAATAGTAGTATTGATGGCTTTGATGTCAAGTTTTGCCTTTGGGCAAACAAACCTGACGTTTTTAAAATCTTCAAATGGATCATATATGGAGAAATCTGTAGAAATTTCTGTAGAAGAAATAAATTTCACAGGAAATGATTCACTAACCTCGGAGCAAAACTGGAAGGTGTATCTTGCAGAAGGAGAAGAAGTCCTTCTTGAGAAATCGGATACTGAGACTACTTATCAAGGATTTGTTCGGCAAGTTTCCACTGAAGAAACCATAGGGTTTCTTGATGAGGAACAAGCTGTTCAAATCAAAAGATCTAAAGCAATCCAAGATACTGGCTTTGCTTGGGAATTGGTTGTCTATGGATTAATTCTTTTTAGCATCATTAGCTTTTTTCAAAAAGCTATTGTTGAGAAAACAGATGCTTTGGTTTTGAATTGGGTTTTGGGTTGGTCTTTGGCTTTACCTTTGGCTTTGGCGAGGATTTCGTGTTGGATTTTGGGTTGGTCTTTGGCTTCGGCTTCGGATGCGGCTCCGGGTGCGAGGAATTTCTTTATACTGATGAGTGGCATATTCCAAGCCTTATTCAGTTTTTACTTGTTCCCAGACACCGAAGAAATCTTCTCTATTTGGATTGTTTCGGTATCTTTTGGGCTATCCACATACTATTTGTGGAGAGGTTTGGAAAAACTAGAAGAAACTACTGTATAATTAAAAAGCCCATTATTCAAAAAGAATGATGGGCGTTTTATTTTATCAACGGTCGACATTAGATATTTCATGTTCTCTAAAAAATACTCGTATTTTTTAGAGAACGACACTTTTTTTAATAAAGATATCCCAAATTCATTAAGGAATTTACCCGTTTGAAAAGCAGGAAATCATTCAGAACTTTTTTCCGAACTGACTTTATCTGAATATATTTTTCAATATAAGTGTCTAAATTGATTTAAACTTTTGGAAAAGTATACCTTTGCTATATGCGGGCGATGGAGGAATCGAACCACCACCAAAGGTTTTGGAAACCTTCGTTCTACCACTAAACTAATCGCCCAACTGAGAATAGTATAACAAAAAAATAGCCGTGTGGCTACTTTTTTGATTCATTGAAAGTAATGTGCTTTCGTAGAGTTTTACTGTATTTTCGAAGCTTTAATTTGAATGAAGCCAGCTTTTTCTTGTTTTTAAAAGTTGGATATACATCTCCTTTTGCTTCTTTGCTTTTTAAATATATAAGGTTATCTTGTGACATAGAATGTTATTACGCTTGTAGCACTTTGATATTACTATAAAACTAATTAAAAATCAACCTTACGACTAAAATTAATATTCACTCTGCTCGAACTGTGCCGTGGGCAGGATTTGAACCTGCGTAGCCCGAAGGCGTCTGATTTACAGTCAGATGCGATTGACCACTCCGCCACCACGGCATATACGTTTTTTACAGAACATAAACGTATCATCACTGTACACAAAAATGAAAAATTATGCAAGAACTATACAGATGCTTTTGTTTTCTTTTTTGTTGGCAATTTTATAGATGCACTTTTTTTAGTTACCACCATTTCTTCTTTGGACATATCAACATATACAGTATCTCCCGAAGATATTTTACTGGTAATAATTAATGTTGCAACGGAATTCAGAATTTTATTTTGAATTAACCGATTCAATGGACGTGCACCATATTGTGGATTATATCCTTTTTCAGCCAAATAAGCATATGCAGAATCTGTAATAGACAAGGTAATATCTTTTGCCAAAAGACGTTTTACAACAACCGCAACCCGAACTTTTACAATATCTCTGATCACCTCTGGAGATAATACATCAAACACAATAATATCATCCAATCGATTCAAAAATTCTGGTCTGAAAAATTCTTTTAATGCTGATTCTACTTTTTCTTTGGTATGTTGATATGCTTCGATTTCGCTTTGTGCAGAAAACCCAATAGATTGCATTTTTTCAACATATTGAGAACCAATATTTGATGTCATTATAATAATAGCATTTTTGAAATTTACGATACGACCCTTGCCATCAGTTAATCGCCCATCATCCAAAACTTGTAATAATACATTAAATACTTCGGGATGGGCTTTTTCTACTTCGTCAAACAAAATAATAGAATATGGGCGGTGACGAATAGCTTCGGTAAATTGTCCTGATTCTTCGTGTCCAACATATCCTGGGGGTGAACCAATTAATTTTGAAACAGAATGTTTTTCCATATATTCTGACATATCAACACGAATTAATGCTTTTTCATCATCAAACATAAATTCAGCCAAAGCTTTTGTTAATTCTGTTTTTCCGACACCCGTTGGACCCAGAAACATAAATGAACCTATGGGACGATTGGGGTCAGAGATACCCACTCGAGAACGTTTAATAGCATGAGCAATTTTTTCAATAGCTCCGTCTTGACCTTTGACACGCTTTTTCAAATCATCTTCAATGCGTCCCAATTTTGCCAATTCTTCTTCTAGCATTCTTGATACTGGTATCCCCGTCCATTTTGCAACCACATGAGCAATATCCTGTTCGGTTACTTCTTCTCGCAGAATACGCTCGGTGCGTTGTGTCTTTCGTAATTTTTCTTGTTTTGATTGCATTTTCTTTTCTAATGCAGGAATTTTACCATAGCGAATTTCAGCAACGCGACCCAAATCTGTTTGCAATTCTGCATTTTCTGACTCGACGCGGAATACATCAATTTCTTTTTTTATGATTGCAATTTCTTGTAATAATTCTTTTTCATTCTTCCATTTAATTTCCAATTCTCTTGTTTTGTCTCGTAATTCTGCAATTTCTTTGTCAATTGCTTTTTTTCTATCTTGAGCTTTTTTATTTCCAGAAGAAGCTTCGATATCTTTTTTCAAAGCTTCTTTTTCAATTTCCAATCGCATAATTTTACGATGAGATTCCTCTAATAACGCTGGTTTATTTTCCAAAGAAATACGCAAAGAAGAAGCAGCTTCATCAATAAGATCAACGGCTTTGTCTGGAAGAAAACGATTCGTTACATATCTTTCTGATAATTGAACTGCGGCCAATATTGCATCATCAGTAATGCGAACACTGTGAAATAATTCATACTTACCCTTTAAACCTCTCAGTATTGCAATGGTATCTTCCGTTGAAGGCTCTTGAACATAAACGGGTTGAAAACGTCTTGCCAATGCAGCATCCTTTTCAAAATATTTTTGATATTCTTTTGTTGTTGTTGCACCAATCAGACGAAATTCTCCACGAGCCAAAGCGGGTTTTAACATATTTGCAGCATCGACAGAACCTTCAGATGCACCGGCACCAACTAATGTATGTATTTCATCAACAAATACAATAACACGACCTTCAGCACGTTCAATTTCTTTCATTATTTTTTTCAAACGCTCTTCAAACTCTCCACGATATTTTGTACCAGCCAAAAGAAACCCCAAATCCAGAGACAATAATTCTTTTTCTTTGAGAGATTCTGGAACATCACCTTTTGCAATACGAATAGCCAAACCTTCTACTATCGCGGTTTTCCCTGTTCCTGGTTCTCCAATTAATACAGGATTATTTTTTGTACGTCGTGATAAAATCTGAATAATACGCATAATCTCATTATCACGACCAATCACTGGATCCAATTTATCATTTGCAGCCATTCTGGTTAAATTTCTGGCATATTTTGTAAGCATTTTAAAATCCTTCATAGGGCCATTTCCCTCTTGTTCACTTTGACGTATCTCGTCAAGGACCTTGAGAACTTTTTCTTTTGTTACTCGTACAGTTATCAAAATATCTTTTGCTTGGCCTGATGTTTCTAATACAGCAAGAAAAAGGTGTTCCACTGAAACTAATTCATCTTTTAAGTCTTTTGCTACGCGAGAAGATGTTTCTATAACAGAAGCAAGATCAGGTGTTAGATAAATCTGATGAGCCGGAGTGGTGGTATTTCCAGTTTCTACCTCTGGTTCAATATATTCCAACAACGAATCAGTTAATATCATCGTATCAACCTCAATACGTTCCAACAATGGAATGATCAAACTTTCTTCTTGTAACAACAAAGCTAACAATAGATGCTGTGGATTCACATGGTTTTGTCCACGTTCTATTGCTAATTCATGAGCTTTGCGAATAGCTTCTTTTGCTTTTGTTGTAAACTGATTAAATGGTGGCATAATGTTATTAGTATACCATATTTTTATAAATTTTCATTAATACTTTTATTTTCAAGATTTTCTAAAAAGATAACCAGAGGTAGATTTGATTCTTGTGCTAATTTTGCCAAAGTTTCACCTATGTAACGCCAATGCCACGACTCGGCGATATACCCAGTAATTTTTTCTTCACCATTTTTATAGCTTTGCACAAAGCCATATCGATGTGCATTTTTTTGCATCCATAGATACTCAGGAGAATTTTGAAAAGATTCATACGTAAACGGTTCGACACTGGCAGATTTCAAATCGACTACAGTTCCTAATTGATGCTCTGAATGTCCAGATTGTGCGACTGATGGAAATTCACCAAAAGAAGGTTTTGCATTGTTATATAAAATCTTCTGCGTATTTGCATCACGATATCCTGATGTCATGACAATTTTTATATCATCTTTTAGTGCATCATTTACCAATCGTTCAAATGCAAAACCCGCTTCTTCATCTAAACAGGTTGCCGTACCACGAGCATCAACGCGATTATTCATATGAATCAATTTAGGCGGAGCATATGAACCCAATGAACGAGCATGCGACATGGGAACTAAAATATTTCGCACCTGACCAGGGGCTGTGCGCGGACATAAATCAGGAATAGTAATTTTTGATTTTACAACATCCGCCTCAACTAAATCACGGACACGTATAGGCTGGTACGTTCTGTCTAATTCGACCACAAAGGGATGATGCGACCAAGTATTCTTATCTTGCATTTCAATAGATAACATCATGCCACGCATAGTATGTTCAGAAAAATACTGATCAAAAATAAAATTTCCCAATGAATACGCAATAAGCCCACCGTTATATTCTTCAATTTCCTGTATCACATGTGGATGATGTCCAATAATAAATGTTGCTCCTGCATCGACAGCTGCTCGTGCTAATTTTTTTTGCCTATCTGATGCACCAACATATTCACCTCCCCAATGAAAAGAAATAATAACAACATCAGCTTGTTCTTTTGCTTTTTGTATTAACAATACCATTCGTTCATCTCGTGCCAATAATTGACCAGGACTATTTTCAGATGCGCGCAACCAATCTGGACCAACATCAGAGAATCCTAAAAAGCCAAATTTTATACCTTTTTTTTCAATAATTTTTACCGTAGTTGCATCTGCATCATTTCTTCCAGCACCAGTAAATAATATTCCTGCTGATTCCAAACGTGAAAGAGTATCAGAAAAAGCTTGCACGCCCCAATCTCCAACATGATTATTTGCAAAAGAAACAATGGATACTCCCGCACCAGCCAAAGCATCAGCAACTACAGGATTCATGCGAAATGAATAAATACTTCCTACGTTTTTTCCCTTATCTGAAATAGGTCCTTCGAGATTTAGAAATACAATATCTGATGCATCAAAATATTTTTGAACATGCACAAATAATTTTTGAAAATCTCCAGAAAAATTTCTTTGCACAGAGGATTTCACTCCACGATCTAACATGGTGTCACCAAGAAACAACAAAGAAACAGAAGTATCTATTTCTTCTTTTATATCATTTTCATCTTTTTCTTGTATATTTTTTCCTTGTTGTATTAGATTTTGTATTGATGTACGAACCAAAGAAGCGCCCCAAACATCATACGCATACAAACCACCCAATAAACAAACAATTATTAATAAAAAAATGTATTTATGTCTTTTTTGCATATGATAAAAATCGATTACGGTCTGTATATAATTTTTTTACGGATTCACATACTGCATAGTGTATCTGAATAATATCATTTTTTGATATATCTTTACCTAAACTAATACGAATTCCTTCTTGTATGACACCATCATAATATTTTGCAATTGCTTGTAATACATGAGAAACCTTACCGCTCCCTGTACTGCATGCAGATTGGGAACTGACCGCAATACCCCGTGCATCCAATTCAATTACCAACTGCTCTGCAAAAATACCTGGAAACACAAGATATAGATTTTGAGGCAATCTTTCTTTTTGTGAACCAATTAATATAACCTCAGGAAAAGTTGACTGAATACGTGTATACAATTCTGTTCGTAGTTCTAATAATCTATCATATTCTTTTTTATATTCTTTTTGAGCCATTGATAATGCTTTGGCGAAACCAATACATGCTGATACATTGTGGGTGCCAGGACGAAAACCAAATTCTTGGGTTCCACCAGAAAACCATGATCGTGGATTTATATGACTTTGAAAAACCCACACCCCAGAACCTTTTGGTCCATAGATTTTTGAACCAGACAAAGCAATGCTGTCAACGTGCATTCCGCTTAATTGTACAGAATGAGTATTACCCATTTGTACAATATCAGAGTGTACAAATGGGTAAAGACAATTATTATCTTTTCTGAATTGTCGAACCATTCGACCAATACGAGAAATAGGTTGTAACGTTCCAATTTCATTATTTGCACCCATAACAATTACCAAAGCAGTTTGTGCATCAATTTGTTTTTCAATAAAAGAAACATCTACAATACCCTCTTTAGTAACGGGAATAAAAATAATTTCG
>Ga0209702_10001728_pt1 | contig 40499 bp, 31 predicted proteins | sample FRY01_FD_187210 | JGI IMG/M metagenome (GOLD analysis project Ga0209702, IMG submission 187210) | Freshwater microbial communities from Lake Fryxell liftoff mats and glacier meltwater in Antarctica - FRY-01 (SPAdes) (version 2) | ecosystem: Environmental > Aquatic > Freshwater > Ice > Glacier...
CTCCGAGAAGGCGGCCGCTTTTCCCCGGCAGGACGTCTTCACCGCCAGCCCGTCCGGAGGACGCGCCCCACCTGGTGGGACGTGGCCTCCGGACACGTAGGCGGGGGGCGCATCGTGCCCCTGGACGCATTCCTCCCGGAGCGAGCGTTCGTTGTGAGGGAGGGGCGGCGATCCGCCGCCACGGCCAGCAGCCGCCGCGGAGCCTACCGCACGCTGACCGGCAGCTTCGCGGTCAGCGCCTCGACCACGCGACCGTGCGCGGCGTCAACCTCCCGGGCTTCCAGGGTGCGGGCCGGATCGCGGTAAGTCAGCGAATAGGCGAGCGATTTGCGGTCCGCGGCGAGCCGGATTCCTTCGGGGTCGGAAAAAACATCGAAGAGCGAGACTTCCACAAGCAGCGGTTCTTTGATCTGCTTCGCAAAAAATTCTTCGATCTGCCCGTGCGTAAAGTCGGCGGCCACCTCCAGGGCGACATCCCGGGTGCTGGCCGGGAACCGCGGGATTTCCACGTGGCGGCGGGAACCGCCGAGCAGTTTTTCCAGCGCCCCGAGGTTAAGCTCGGCCGCGTAGAGCGGTGCCGCGGCATCCAACGCGCGCGCCCGCGCCGGCCGCAACTGGCCGGCCAGCCCGATCACCTTGCCGGCCACCGACACCTCGGCCGCAAGCACCAGCAGCGGGTGTTCGATCTTTTTGAGCCGCACATCGTCGCGCCCGAGCAGCGATTCGATGACCCCGCGCAGATCGAAAAGATCGGACGGATACGGCGCTTTCTTCAGCCACGACGGCGGCACGTGCGGCCCACCCAGCAGCAGGGCCAGCGCCTGGGCCTCAGCGGAGCCGGCTTGCGGGTTCTGCGCGGCGGCAAAGACGGTCCCGACCTCGAAAAACCGGAGCGCCTGCGCGCCCTGCCGCAGATTGTGCCCGGCAACTGCCAGCAGCCCCGGCACCAGGCTCGGACGCAGATGCGTGAGGTCCTCGCTCAGCGGATTCTTGAGCCCCAGCGGCTCGCTCCGGCGGCGGTCAAAGCCGAGGCTGTCGGCCAGCTGCGCCGCGGACACCAGTTTGATCGTGCGCGCCTCGTAGAACCCCAACGCAGCCAGCCTGTTCTTGAGCCCGAGGGCAAAATCGTAACTCGCATCGTCCGCCCCCGGCACCGCGAAATGCGCCACCGTCCGCGCCGGAATCCCGTCCAGCCCGGCAACACGCGCCACCTCCTCAATCAGGTCGACCGGCCGCCGCAAGTCCTGGCGGTACGACGGAACGGTCCACGTCACGCCGCCTTCCAGCCCATCGGCCTGGCCATGGTCATTGCCCTGACTCGTCGGCTGGAAGCCGACACGACAAAGCCCCAGCCGCCCGAGAATCCCCGCGATTTCCTCATCGGCAATGGCCGAGCCGAGCAGCCGCCGTACCTGGCCGCCACTCAGGAAAACCTCGCCGGTCAGCACCGGCTCCGCGCCAGCCGCGATGATCGTATCGTCGGCCACCCCGCCGGCCAGTTCGACAATCAACGCCGCCGCCCGCGCACTCGCCTTGGCAATCATCGCCGGATCGACCCCGCGCTCGAATCGATAGCTGGAATCGCTGCTCAGGGCGAGGCGACGGCTGGTCCGGCGCACGCCCGAAGGCGCAAAATACGCGCTTTCCAAAAGAATGTCGGTCGTCGTTTCGGTCACCCCTGACTCCGCACCGCCCATCACCCCGGCCAGCGCCACCGCCTGCGCCTGGTCGGCAATGACCAGGTCCTCCGGGGTCAGCAAGTACGCCTTGCCGTCCAGCGCGATGAAATTCTCCCCCTCGGCCGCCGCGCGCACGATCACTCCACCAGTCAGCTTTCCCAGATCAAAGGCATGCAGCGGCTGACCGAGGTCGTGCAGGATAAAATTCGTAATGTCGACCACCACGTTGATCGGGCGCAGGCCGATCGATTCGAGTTTCGCCTTCAGCCAGACCGGACTGGGACCAACTTTCACGCCGCGGATGATCCGAGCGGTGTAGAACGGGCACGCCGGCGAGCGCAGCTCGACCGTGGCACCTCCTTCCAGGCACCGCGCGAGTGCCGGCCATGAAGCCCCCGTTGCCTGGAAAGTAACGCTGCGGAGCGCGCTCAACTCCCGCGCCAGCCCGGAGTGCGACAGCAGGTCCGGCCGGTTCGGAGTGACCTCGATTTCCACCAAGGTGTCGCTGCCGAGGTAGGCGCCCAGCGGCGTGCCCACCGGCGCATCGGCCGGCAGAATCAGCAGCCCCTCGTGGTCCTGGCCCAGTCCCAGTTCCTTACCCGAACACATCATGCCCTGGCTCTCGACGCCCCTGAGCTTGCCCTTCTTGATCGTAAAATCGCCCGGCAGCACCGCGCCTTCGAGCGCCAGCGGCACCTTGTCGCCCACCTGGAAATTCTTCGCGCCGCACACGATTTGCAGCGGCTCGCCCTGCCCGCCGTCGACACGGCACACGCTCAACTTGTCGGCGTCCAGGTGCTGCGCGAACTCGAGGATCTGCGCCACGACCACCTTGTCGGAGGTCACGCCCTTGTGTTCGATGCCTTCCACCTCCACGCCGGCGAAGGTCAGCAGCCGCGACAGTTCATCCACGCTCAACCCGTTGAGGTCGAGGTGGTCCGAGAGCCAGTTGAGCGAGATGAGCATGGAGAATCAGGGGCGTGGAAGGCCAAGGTCTTTGCAGATTTTCACGGCCGTCCACTCCTTGATCTCGGCGGGGCGCGGCACGGCGGACACCTTGGCCTCCGCACGATTGACGTAGATGGTATGACTCCCGCCTTCGCGCAACCACTGACATCCATTTTGTTCCAGATGTCGGATCAGGTCTCGGCGTTTCATGCCGCCAGCGGCTGAAATACTTCGCGAATGGCATCGGTTCCCTGAAGCGATTCCTCCGCCAGCTGCTTATTGGCCTCCAAAACCAAGGCCACCGCCTCGGCCAGATTGGCCCGCGCTTCCTCCAATGTTTCCCCTTGGGTATTCGCGCCCGGCAATTCTTCCACGAATGCGGCATAGCCCCCGTCGGGACATTTCAGGAAAACAGCGGTCCATTCCATCCGGGCACCATAACCGCTCCAGACGTTCAGGAAATCAAAAACAGGCCCTTAGCGATGAACTGGTTTTGCCATGGCACGGCGGATTTTTGCACCAGCCTGCTGGCGCATCAAATCTCCGTGAAGACGCGCCCCACGGCCATTGCTGTCAGTTTCAAAAAGCCAGAGTGAGCGCAGGCGGGCCCGGACAAATGCCCCTCCAAAACGCATGGAAATCCGCCGGGGGCCACTGGAATTTTTGCGCAAGAAAGATCGCTCCCAGTGGCCAAAACCAAAACGGCCGACGATCTCAAAAAAGGTGGCGCTCCATGGTTATTTTCGCGTCAATGGCAGGAGCACTTCGCGATCGGCGTCGCTGAGCCGTGGCGACGCCTCGACCCAGACGCGGGCCGCGGCGGCGTCGTATTCGCTCCACGCTTTGACATTCTGCCCCAGCCAGTTGCCGCGTTCGCCGGCATTCGACATGGCCGCGGTCCATTCCAGCCCGGCTTCCGGATCCTTCTTCGAGATCACCGCGGTGTGCCCGAATCCCTGGATGGCGGCATCGCGGGTCAGACCGTCGGGCTGGGCGGCGACCCAGGCACTGGCGGCTTCGGGGTCCTGGCCGGTCCATTTCAGCACGGCGTTGCGGGCCGCCGTCGCCCGCCCCGGCCCCTCCGCCCCAGCCTCCACCAGACGGATCACCTCGGCCACGCGCCCGGGCTCGTCCTTGATGCTGCCCCCCAGGGCCTTCAGCGCCGCGTCCTGCTGGCCGGGCGCGAGTCCGCCGGCTTCGCGGATGGCCGCCGCAAAATCCTTCTCCGCCAAATGCCCCATGGCACCTTCGACGGCCTTGGCCGTCAGGTCCTCTGGCAACCCTTTGGCCCAGGCCAGCGCCTCCTCGGGTTTCGTCGCCGCCCAGCCGCGGGCCATTTGTTTGGCAAACTCGTCGCGGTTCGGCAGATTCTTTTCCGTGACCAAAAACCGCAGGGCCGCCTCGGAATCGGTGTGCGACAGCGTCTGGAACGCCCCGTGCGCGACCTGCGCCTGATTTTCCTTCGGCAGCCCCTTGATCCACACAAAAGCCGCCGCCGGATCCTTTTTCACCAGTTCGCGGGCCAGCCCCTTGGCCGCATCGGCCTGCTTGTCCGCCGGCAGCGAGCTCAGGTTTTTTTCAAAATACGCCATCGCCGCCGGCAGGTCGTGACCGGCCCAGAAACGAAAGGCCGCCATCGCCACGCCATCGTCCCGCTCGCCGTCGTCGTTCTTTTCCTGGCCGGTGCGCGTCTCCATCACCCCGCTGAGCAGGTCCTCCGGGGATCGCTGCATCATGAACGATAAAACGGACTCCATCATGCCGAACGCCGCCATGAATGACCCCGGCTGATCGTCAAACTCGCCCCGATCCCCCATTTTTTTCATCGCCGCAAGAAACCCCGGCCAGCGGCTGACGGGCAGCGTCTCCAATAACTTCTGCACCGCCGCCTGACGTACCGCCGGATCTTTGATCGCCAGCAGCGCCTTAAACGCTGTCTCCAGATTGTCGGTGACCTTGATGACCGGGACCGCGCCCGAACTCCCGGCCCCCGACTCGCCCGCCCGTGCGCCCGCCCACCCACCGCCGGCCCCCGGTGCCGCCGGCACCCGCGGGCCGACCGCGTCCTCAACCATGACCCGCGCCAACCGCCGCGCCTCTCCCTCCACCTGCCGCCGCATCGCCCACCACGTGGCCCCGCCACCGACCAGCAATCCGCCCAGCACTCCAGGCAGCATCCAGCGAAGAAACGGACGGGCAGTCGGAGGCAGCGGACTCATAGGCTTGGCCGCACCATACCCCGAGGAACGCCCGCATCCACGGCCAATTCGTCCGTCGCCAAGGGAACCCCAGGGTGGATTCGTGGAGCTAGAACCTTCCGCCCATTCCTGACATCGCGAGTGCTCGCACCACTGGGTGATGAGATAAATCATCGCACTCCATGAGCACACTCACCGTCAGGGACTGGCGCTGCGATTTCGCCAGGGTTGAGGCGTGGTTGGCCGATGGCCAGGAAATCGAAATCACCAAGCACGGCAAACCCGTGGCCCGGCTCTCGCATGACCACCCGGGCGGCACCACGCCTCGATTCGATGCGGAGGCGCACCGGCGGCGCTTGCAGGAATCCTGGGGCGACCGCGTTTTCACCACCGATCGATCCCCCCTGGCCCGCCATCCGTAAGTGGATCCACGACGACGACACACCGATCCACAGGCGGTTTACCCAAAAGACATCCTCTCCACCCACTGGGTCCCCGCGGAAATCCGCCTCGACGAGGGGCTGGGATTGAGAGCGGTCTGGTCTGCAGCTCAGCGAGCAGCGGATTCAAGCAGTTTTCCGCAATCCACTTCACCACCGGAACGCACACAGCATCGCCGAATCCGAACCATGCTTGGTTGAGTGGTATTGATTCGCCAATTCGGTAGCCCTCGGCTCCCATCAGGCGCGCGCATTCCCGCGGGGAAAGCAGCCGAACCGCAAACCGCCCCTGACCCGCGGCAAAGAGGATTTTGCGCAGAGTGAGTCCGTGGTGATAGTGCAGCGAGAGCGCCTGCGCCAAAATCTGCGGCCCCGTCCGATGCGCACTGGCTCCATGCTGGCCACCCGCTCAGCAAGTCCAGCACCAGCCCCACCAGATCGGCGTGGCTGACGTTGCCCAGGCTTTTACGGATTTAAGGGGTCCAAATTTCCAGAGTAATTCGCAATAATGAATAATTTTCACATTTAATGAAATCCGCTAATCGATTACCGTTAAGCGCCGACGGGCCCAGAAGCGGCGGGGTTCTTTCGTGACGCGGCAGGGCCGACGGGCCTCACACCTGCACAGCCCTTTCGAGCGCGGCAAGCATGCGTTCGAGGCGGGTGGCGAAGTCTTCAGTGCTGAGGTGGCTGGAAATGCCGTCGGCCCAGAGGGGAAAGGCCATGGGGGAGAGACGATCACAGTGTTGGAGAATGAGTGTTTTCGACTGGAGCGCGGCCAGGGTTTCCTGAAGCCGGGTGAATTCAAGCTGGCGTTCGAGGACTTCGCGCTGGGCCTGGGCGAGGAGCAGGTTCTCCGGGTCGTATTTGGCGAAGACGTCGTAGAGCAGGCCGCTGGAGACCTGCAGGGCGCGGGTGGTTTTCGGACTGCCGGGAAACCCTTGCAGAACCAGGCCGGCGACGCGGGCGACCTCGCGGAACTGGTGGCGGCCGAGTTCAGCGGTGTTGAGGCAGCCGCAGAGGTCCTCGAGCAGGTGGTCGGGAGAGAGCAGCGTGCGCCACGCCTCGGCCTCGAAGTTCATGGCGGTGGCCGAGTGCAATTCGCAGCCGTAATCGTTCGGGGTGACCTGGATGCTGCGGGCCTCGCTCCGCGCCATGCGGTAGGCGACGAGCATGCCCAGACCTTCGTTCACCAGCCGTCCGGCAAACGGATAGACATACACATGAGACCCGTCGCGGGTGCGGGTGTGTTCGATGAGCAGCTCGTCGGGAGCGGGCAAGGTGGACCACTGCTGCTGAAGCCTGAGCATCGGAGCGACGAGCTCCATTTCGGGGTCGCCCCCCGGAGCGTTGCCTTCCAGGCAAGGAGTCGGAGCTTTTGTTTTGCCAGGGGCCGGCAAAGAAGCGGTGTCGGCGGCGAGGTTCCCCGGCGAACCGGCATCAGACGTCGCGTGACTCGTTGCCTGGCAGGCAACGCTGCGGTCGGAGGCACCGTCACGGTCGCGGAACTCAAGCAGTTTCAGGCCGACGGCGGCGGCGAGTTCGGTGCTGAGCGGGCTTTTGCCGCCCTGCCAGCTCGGGATTTGACCGCGGGCGTTTTTGCGGTTGGCGGGTTTGACGGTCGCGGTCAGGCCGTGGTGGCGGACCAGCTCCAGCCGGCGCCCGCCGAAGATGAACATTTGCCCCGGTTTGAGGCGCGAAATGAACCACTCCTCGACGGTGCCGAGCCGGCGGCCGTTGACCAGCCGGAGCGAAACCGCGGTGTCGCTGACGATGGTGCCGATGCTCAGGCGGTGGAGACGGGCGACGCGCGGGTCGAGCACCTTGTAGCGGCCGGCCTCATCGACGACGGCTTTTTGATACTGCGGATATGCCCGCAGGGTGCCGCCGGTGGTGATGAACATCAGCAGCCAGGCCCATTCACGATCCGGTAGCGCGGCATAAGCATGCGTGGACCGGACTTCGGCGAGCATGTCGGCCGACTGAAACCCCTCGCCGACAGCGACGGTCACGAGGTGCTGCAGCAGCACGTCGAGCGGCAGCCGGAGCGGCCGACGCGCCTCGATGTTCCCGGCGGCGAGTGCGGCGCGGGCGGCGGCGAACTCGACCAATTCAAAGGCATTCGTCGGCACGCCGAGGACGCGGCTGACGGCACCCGGGCGGTGCCCGCTGCGGCCGGCGCGTTGAAGGAGGCGCGCGATGCCCTTGGGGCTGCCGAGCTGCATGACCTGCTCCACCGGTGAAAAATCCACTCCCAGGTCCAGGCTGCTGGTGCAGACGACGCATTTCACGGTGCCGTCGCGCAGCCGCTGCTCGACCTCCTCGCGCACCTCGCGTTCGAGCGACCCATGGTGCATGGCAAGCACCGGCTCCCACTCGGGCTTCGCGTCGAGCAGCTCCTGGAACCAGATTTCCGTCTGGCTGCGGGTATTGGTGAAAAGCAGGGTGGTGGTGGCGGCTTCAATCCGCCGCACGACCTCGCCGAGCATCCGGGTGCCGAGGTGGCCGGACCACGGAAAATGCTCCATGGTCGGCGGCAGCAGAGTTTCGATGACCACGGGTTTTTCGGCGTGCGAGTGGACGATGAGACCATCGTCCCGGCCTGCTCCGAGCAGCACCCCGAGCGCCTGTTCCAGATTCCCGATGGTGGCGCTCAGCCCCCAGGTGCGCAGACCCGGCGCAAACTGCCGCAGCCGGGCCAGGCCCAACTCCGTCTGCACCCCGCGCTTGGTGCTCAGCAGCTCGTGCCATTCGTCGCAGACGACACACGTCAGCCCGGCAAACCGCTCCCGCGCATCCTCCTGGCTGAGCATCAGGCTCAGGCTCTCCGGCGTGGTCACCAGGCAAAAGGGATAGCCGTGCTTCTTCAGCCGGGCGCGCTGGCTCGGCGCGGTGTCGCCGGTGCGCGAGACCACCGTCCACGGCTGCCCCAGCGCGGCCAGCGGCTCCTGCAGCGACCGCACGGTGTCGGCCGCCAGGGCTCGCAGCGGCGTGATCCAGAGGACCCGCAAGGCGTCCGGGCCGCCCCAGTTTTTCATGACCGGACCGAACCACGCCGCCAGCGTCTTTCCCAGGCCCGTCGGTGCATGCAGCAGGCCGCTTTTCCCCGCCGCAAACGCCGCCCAGGCCTCGCGCTGGAATTCCAGGGGCGACCACCCCCGGTCGGAAAACCAGGCGTCAATGGCGGCGGCGGGGGCGTCCATCAGGCACAATCCAGCCTCCTTTTCCTCCGCTGGGATCCTCATCACGTGACCCGGTGGTTCGCCGATTGAAGCCGCGGTTCCCGGGCCATTCGACTACAACCCGATCACGTAAAACGCCCCCTTTGACACCGCCTGCGCCTCTTCGACCCGCACCCACCGCTCAGTGTATTGCTCGCCCCAGCTGTCGCTGAAGGCGATTTCTCCAGTCTCCCGGTTGTATCCGATGATCATGGTGCAGTGGGCGCGGGTGCCGTCGCTGACGATCTCGCCCGCGCCCGCGCTGGCCAGTTCCTCCTTCCAGGCAGCCCAGTCAGTGATCGTTTTGCGTTTCCTGGTGCGGGCATTGGCCAGTTCGTTGAAGGATTCCGCGGAATCCATCAGCCAGAGGACCGGCAGGCCGTCGTCGAGGTGTTTGGCGAGCTTTTTCAGGCTGACCGCCCCGCCGAATGTTTCGAACGAGCGGCCTTTGCGCCGCAGGTCGCGTCCGACCGTCTGGAGCATGCGATCAACCGAGACTCCGCCGCCCAGGCCGCTGCCGCCGGCCACCGCGAGCAGGTACATGTCCGCCTGGATGCCGACGTGGCGCATGGCCCGCTCGCAGGTGGCCGGGGCGCAGTAGCCTTTCGGCCCCTGGTCCACCATGGGAATGTCCTTGATGACCACATCCCCATTCGGGCGCTTCTCCAGGGTGGCGCGGATGCGCTCGCGCACCGAGGCGTCGGAGACCCGCGCCGTCTTGCCGCGCTGGTCGGCCAACGCGGAAGGCACCACCGCCAGGCCGACGTATTGCTCCGCCTCCTCGGACAGCAGGAACGCGTGACCAATCCAATCCCAGCGCAGCACGCGCCGCCGCCCTTCGCCCTCGCCATAGTTTTGCTTCTCCGGCGCGCCCAGCACCCTGGTGAGGGCGGCCTCGATCGCCCCGGCATCGGCCTTGATCGCCGCCTTGAGCCTGGTCAGGGCGTCGGCGGGAAGCTCGTCGTCACGCTCGAAATGGTCTTCGCCCCCGCGCTTCGCTCCGAAGGAATCGCCGCGGTTGGCAAAGACCAGGGAAACACTGGTCGTCTGGCCCCCCTCGCCATAAAGCGAGGCGGAGAACGGACGCGCCCCGGCAAACCGGTACTCGCCGCCCGGATACGCCCGAAAACTGATCTGCGCCGGAGTCCGCGACTCGCGCGGCCATTTCAGCCGCGACGCCACGCTCTCCGGAGCCGCCTGCCAGAGCGCCCCCCCGGCCGGCATCAGCGGCTGGCCCAGCGCCTCATTCAGCGCGGCCACGGTGACCTGGGCATTGGCGGTCGCCCCCGGCGAAACGATCGAGCCCAGCGGCGGCTGGAGCGATTCCTGACGCTTCCATTCCGCAAGAAATTCCTGATCCGCCGCGGAGAGGGTGGTCGCCGCCAGCGCAAACTGGACGCCATCGGCCCGCTGGATTTTCGCCTGGCCATTCTCGTAGGAAACCACGCGGGCCTCGATGCTTCGGCCCTCGCGGTTGGTGAAGGTGTGCAGCGGGGCCTGCGCGGTGGCGCGCGAAAACGCGGGAAAGGCCAGCATCAGGGCGCAGGCCAGCAGGCAGCGGGCGGTCGGGGGTCCGAGGGTCATGGGGTGAAACACCTTTAGAATGCGGGATGCGCCCGCCCTTCGCAACCGGATCCCGCCGGTTCTCGCGGAGCACGGCGGGAGGCCCGCCAAAGAGCTCGATTATGGGGTTGATGAAGCCTGCGTCCTCCTTTTAGGCTAGAGAAATGACGCCTGACGAGTTCGCGCGGCTGGAGCGCCCCAATCCAAGCCTGCTCACGCTCTGCGGGCGGTCCTGACCGGCCCCGCCGTGGTGGTGACCCTGCCGGTGCTGCTCTGCCGGTATTGGACCCTGCGCTACCGCCTCCGCCAGCCTGAATCCCATTCACTCCGCTGTTTTTGTCCACATGAACACACCCCCATGCCAGCCCGCGCCTCCGCAGCCCCATCAATGGCCGCCCGCGCGCCCGTCCGGTCCGCGCCCCGCCAGCCTGGCGGCCCGGATCGCGCGGCATCTCGGAGGGCTGGCCTGCGCCCTCCAGATCACCCTGACCCCCGGCTTCGCCCAGGCCATGGACATCCTGCCTGGCTTCACCAGCACACGGGTCTGTGATGGCCTGACCGGTGCCACCGCCCTGGCCGCCCTGCCCGATGGACGGGTCCTCATCGCCGAACAGACCGGAGCCCTGCGCCTGGTCAAGGACGGACGCCTGATCGAACCGCCGGCGATCACCCTGCCGACCGACAGCACTTGGGAACGCGGCGTGCTGGCCGTGGCCCTCGCCCCCGACTTCCCCCAGCCGCCGCACGTCTTTGTCCACTGGACGGTGGCCCAGCCCTGGCCGCATTTTCGCCTGAGCCGGTTTACCCTCACCGGCGACACCCTCGATCCGGGCAGCGAGCAGATATTGTTCGAAGGCGACAACCAGAACGAGATCCGCGCCAACGTACCGGCCGGACACCAGGGCGGCGGCCTGGCCATCGGCCCGGACGGCTGCCTCTATGCCGCCGTGGGCGAAATGACCACCCAGCAGCCGGCCCAGCGGCTCGACTCCCTGCTGGGAAAAATCATCCGCCTGCGGATCGACGGCTCGATCCCGGAGGACAATCCGTTTTTCACCAAAACCTCCGGCAAAAACCGCGCGATCTGGGCGCTGGGCATGCGCAACCCCTGGTCGCTGGCCTTTCATCCCACCAGCGGCCGCCTCTTCGCCAATGACATCGGCCAAGCCTCCTATGAAGAAGTGAATGAAATTGTCGCCGGCGCGAATTATGGCTGGCCGGAGGCCGAGGGCCGCGTGGAAATGCCGAAGTTTCGCGACCCGCTGCTCGATTACGGCCGGAACATCGGCGGTTCGCTGGGCGGCGGATGCTTCTACCATGCCCCCCCGGGCGCTCCGCACGCGTTTCCCCCAGAGTGGCAGGGGCGCTATCTGCTCATGGATTTCATGGCCGGGTGGCTCGCCTGGCTGGACGAAAGCAAAAAGCCGCGGCCCGGACTGATCCTCGTCGCGCGCAAGTTCGCCAAACCCGTGGCTGCGGCCGTGGCCGCCGATGGCTCGCTCCTCGTGCTTGAACGCAACACCTGGCTCAAGGACGAAAAATTCCGGCCCGGCCAAGGCTGGCTCACCCGCATCCTCCCCGCCCCCGGAGGATCCGCGGCCGCCGCCGCCGCGACCGCCCCGAAACCGGCGCCCAGCCCACCCGCCGCCGCCGGCGTCTGGCCGGCGCGCTGGACCGCTGCGGATTTCGAGCGCGACAGCATCGCCTATCAGGCTTTGGTGGAGCCGTGGCGGCCCGGGGTGACATGGGAGCGGCGCGTGGTCATGCCCGCCGGACAAAAGCTGACCGCCGCCGGGGACGGCGATGAATTCCTGCTGCCTCCGGGCATGCTCGTGATCACGCATGCCAGCGTCGCCGGCCACCGCGTCCAGACGACCCTGGTCCGGGCCCGGGCCGGTCTTCCCCACCTCGCCGCCGCCTACCGCTGGCAGGAGGACGGACGCGACGCCAGCCTGGTCACCGTCCCCGTGGTCGCCACCGTCGCCGGGCTGCCCTGGCTCTTTCCGGAACCCTCCGACCAGTTCACCCTGCCGGCCACGGTGCAGGGATTCGATTGCGAAGTGCGACCGGCCAACCTCGACCCGGCTTCCCCGCTCGCCCCGCTCATCGCCGGCCCGGCCTCCAAGCTCCGCCTAGTGGCCCTGGACCACCCCAAGGCCTCCGCGGAGGAGAAAATCCGCTCGTTTCTCGACGTCAATTGCGCCGCCTGCCACCGTCCCGGTGGGATCGGCCGCGGTCTGTATGATGCGCGCGCCATCATCCCCCTCTCCCGGCAGCAGGTGATCAACGGGCCACTGCTCTCCGGCGACCTCGGCGTGCCCGGGGCCAAGGTGGTCGTGCCCGGCCACCCGGAACAATCCATGCTCTATCTCCGGCTGAAAAAACCACCTGGCGACCCGATGCGCATGCCCCCCGGCTGCGCCTCCCCGGCCACCCCGCCCGTCGCCCCGCTTCTGGAAGCGTGGATTCGTCAGCTCCAATGAAACCCCCGTCCGCACGGGGCGATTCCGGAAGAATTGCCCTTCGCGGTTGCCGCACGGGAAAAAGCGGGCATGATGTGTGTTCCCCGCGTCCGGCGAGCCATTCCGCTTGCCTCTGACGCGGCGTTTTCTTTTGAACACGCACGATTTCAACATCATGGAGCACATCCGCAACATCGCCATCATCGCCCACGTTGACCACGGCAAAACCACGCTCGTGGACTGCCTGCTCAAACAATCGGGTACCTTCCGCACGAATCAGTCCGAATTCGCCGAAGAACGGCTGATGGACTCGATGGACCTCGAGCGGGAAAAAGGCATCACCATCCGCGCGAAAAACGCCGCCTTCATCTACGGCGACTACCACATCAACGTCGTCGACACCCCCGGCCACGCCGACTTCGGCGGCGAAGTCGAGCGGATCATGAACATGATCGACGGCGTGCTCCTGGTCGTCGATGCGGCCGAAGGCCCGCAGGCTCAGACCCGCTTCGTCCTCCGCAAGGCCCTCGAAGCCGGAGCCAAACCCATCGTCGTCATCAACAAAATCGACCGTGACAACGCCGACCCGCACAAGGTGCTGGACCAAGTTTTCGAACTCTTCATCCAGCTCGAAGCCACCGATGAGCAGCTCGATTTCCCGCACATCTACTGCTCGGCGAAAAACGGCTACGCCAAAAACGAGCTTGAGGACGAGAACGTCGACATGAAGCCGCTGTATGACGCGATCGTGAAGCACATTCCGCCGCCGCGCGCCTACGCCGGTCATGATTTCCAGCTGCTGATCGCCAACCTGGACTACAGCGACTACCTCGGCCGGATTGCCTTCGGCAAAATTGTCCGCGGCAAGATCAAGGTCGCCGAACCGGTCGTGCTCAAGCGCGGCGATGGCACCCAGGTGAAAGGCAAGGTCAGCGCGATTTTCCACCACCAGGGCATGGCCCGCATCCAGGTCGAAGAGGCCCATGCCGGCGACATCGTCGGCCTGACCGGATTCGACGAAGTGCAGATCGGCGAGACCATCACCAACGGCGAACACGTCGAGGCCCTGCCCTACAAGCCGATCGACCCGCCGACGATCTCCATGCAGTTCGCCGTGAACGACGGCCCGCTCGCCGGCACCGAGGGTAAACACGTGACCGCGCGCCATATCTGGGACCGCCTGCAGAAGGAGATCCGCACCAACATCGCGCTGCGCGTCTCGCCATCAAACGATCCGAAGATTTTCAACGTGATGTGCCGCGGCGAAATGCAGATCGCCATTCTCGTGGAGCAAATGCGCCGCGAGGGTTTCGAGGTCTGCGTCAGCCGCCCCGAGGTCATCATGAAGAGGGACGAAAACGGCAAGACCATCGAGCCGCGGGAAAAAGCCTTCATCGAAATCCCGAACGACTGCATGGGTTCGATTCTCGAGAACCTCAACACGCGGAAAGGCCAGATCACCAACATGGAACACCACGGAGACCAGGTGTCCATCGAGGCGATCGTCCCGACCCGCGGCCTCATCGGCTTTGAGACGGACTTGGTGAACGGCACCAAGGGCATGGGCGTGATGAGCCACCTGTTTCACGACTACGCGCCGCATGCCGGCGAGATCGAGACCCGCCGCAACGGCGTGCTCTGGAGCATGGAGGACGGCGTGGCCACCGCCTACGCCCTGGTCATGGTGCAGGAGCGCGGCAAACTCTTCGTCGCCCCGGGCGACAAGATCTACAAGGGCATGGTCGTCGGCGAAAACGCCCGCATTCAGGACATGCCGGTCAATCCCGTGCGCGAAAAGCACCTCACCAACATGCGCTCGCAAGGCGACGGCAAGGGCGTGCAGCTCGAGCCGCCGGTGCAGATGAGCCTGGAGCGCGCCCTCGAATACATCAGCGCCGACGAATACGTGGAAGCCACTCCCCTCAGCCTGCGTCTGCGCAAGAAAATCCTCGATGACAACGCCCGCAAACGCGCAGCCAGCGCACGCGAAGTCGTGATGAGCGACGATTGAGGCCGGGAATTTTCCGTCAGCGGCGCCGCCCGGCGGAGCCCGCCGGAGCGTGTGATGATCAGCCCCCGTTCCGGGCGCTCCCTCCCACGGAGTGCCGGCAACCTGCTGAAATGCTGAAAGGGCGCGGGTCAAAAAAGTGAATGTCTTCCAATTGGAAGGCGAAGGCTTACCAGCATAGCTTTCGGCCACGTCCACCGGCCCAACGGGCCGACCTGCGACAGCCCAGGGCAACACCCCCTAGGCGCTAACGTAACAACGAAGTTATCCTGGACATTCGTTTTCGGCTGCGCTCTGCCAGGTCTTTTTGGATGGCTGGCCAGTTTTTCAAAAACCCAGCCAGGGCCAACGGCCCGTTTTAACATAGCCTGGGCGAAAGGCCCAGGACCCTGGAGCGCGGTGGGAAAAAGCGCCAAAGGCGCGGGTCCACGCGTCACGTAGGGAAATTGGATTGCCGGGCGGTTGACCCGCGCCGATGGCGCTTGGCGGGACAGGTGGACCGGTCGTCCTGGGCCTTTCGGCCCAGGCTAGGTTGAGTCCGGCCGTTGGCCGGGATGGCCGGGTGCGGGTGGCGTGATGGGCCGGGTTTTCAGCGTTCCATGGGCTGTGCGGATGGTTTTCCTGTGACAACTCGTGGCGGGCGCCTGTTCTTCCTGCCTGCCTGCCTCGGGTGAGGGCGGTCCGCGCCACCCACCGGGCTTTAAAAAATTCGTTATCCGCCACTTCGCTGAGTGTGAAGTGGTGGAGCGTAGCGGATTCGAACCGCTGACCCCCACAATGCCATTGTGGTGCTCTACCAACTGAGCTAACGCCCCCTTTTTATAAAACCTCCGCCTTGTTGCTGCGGGGGTGAAATGGCTACCACGGCGCAGCCACTTGCCAAGTGATTTTTTCCGCAATCCGCCCGTCTCGCGGAATTTTTTACGCGCCTTGGGCGGGTTGGCTCAGCCCGCCTCCGGAAGCGGCCCCGGCCCGCTTTCCCGCGCCAGCTGTCCGACCACCACCGCCGCCGCCATCAGGCCGAAAACGCCGGTGACGAAGCTGGCCGCGCCATAACCGCCCGCGCAGTCGAGCCGCATTCCCGCCGCCCCGTCCGGCCGCGCCGGGGCGCAGGTCCCGTCGACCTGGGGAAAAACCGGCGGCTCCGGGGAATAGACCGCGGGCACGCCGTACACCTGGTTTTCGCCCCGGGCATACCCGTGTTCGCGGCGGAGGCAGCGGCGCATCTGCCGCAGCAGCTCGTCATGGCCGGCCCGGCCGAGGTCCACGACCCGCACCTGTCCCGGATCGCGCCGGCCGCCAGCCGAGCCGCAGGTCAGCACCGGATACCCGCGGGCCTGGCTCCCGGCCACGATCAGCGCCTTGATCGACATGCGGTCAACCGCATCCACCACAAAATCGAACGGCGGCTCCAGCAGCCGGTCGGCCGTGGCGGGGGTGAAAAAATCCGCCTGGCAGACGGCTTCGCAGGCCGGATTGATCAGTCTCACCCGTTCGGCCAGGACCTCGATCTTCGGCCGGCCAACCGCGCCATCAAGGGCCGGGATCTGGCGGTTGACGTTGGTCACGCACACATCGTCCAGATCGACCAGCGTCAGCCGTCCCACCCCGGAGCGGGCCAGCGCCTCCACCGTCCACGACCCCACCCCGCCGACGCCGATCACGCAGACATGCGCCGCCGACAGCCGCGGCAGGGCCTCTGAGCCGTAAAGCCGGGCGATCCCGCCAAAACGGGCCAGATGGTCGTTGGAGATGACAGTCATGCGCGTGCATCTATGGTTCCTTTTCATTCCGCCGCCGTCATGGAATTTCTCCGCTTCAAACACGCCCGCTTTTCCGCCCGCTTCCCCAAGGACTACCGCTATTCGCGGTCGCACTACTGGATGGCCCCCAGCCCCGAGGACCCGGAGGTGTGGCGGGTCGGCTTCACCAAGTTCGCCACCCGCATGCTCGGCGAACTGGTGGAGGCCAGCTTTTCTGTGCCCCGCGGTGGCGCGGTCGAGCCCGGCGAGGAGATCGGCGCCGTCGAGGGCTTTAAAGCCGCCGCCAGCGTCTTCTCGGTCATGCACGGTGCCTTCGAGGGCCTCAACCCCGCCCTCGCCGCCGACGCCTGCCTGGTCAAAAGCGACCCGTACGAAATCGGCTGGCTCTACGCCGTGCGCGGCCGCCCCGAGGACGATTCGCTCGACGGCGAAGGGTATGTCGCCCTGATGCAGGAGACGATCGAGCGCATGGCCTCCGCCGAGCACGCGGCCGAGGAATAAGCCGGCGGGCGGGCGCGGCCGGCCCGGCGAACCGCGGACACACGTCGGCGGCACCTCTCCAGGGCGGCGCGGGTCACCTCCCCCAGTGGGCGATCTGGAGCCACAGCTTGAAATAGAGCGGGGTATTGCCGCCGCGGCTGAGGCGTTCGGAGACCAGGGTCGCGAGGTCGTCGCTGCCGATGGGGCTGACCTGGGTGGCTTCGGTGCCACCGGCCCGCACCCGCACATGCAGAAAATGGGCTCCGGGCTCGCGGGTGATGTCGATGTGGCAACCGCCGTCCCCCCGCAATTCCAGCCGCGAGAGCGGGGCCTCGCCGGCCTCCACGAAGACCCGCTCGGAGGGATCGAGCGACCAGCCCGCCTTGTAGGCGATCCACGAGGCGAAAAGCGCGGCCGTGGTCCGGTGGCCCGGCGCGTGGGTGATGGTCAGCGCATGGAGCTGGCAGAGGCTGGCCCGGGCCAGCGCCATGTCGAAGGCTCCGGCCAGCGCCTGGCGAAACGGGAAAATCCGCATCCACGCCACGTCCAGGACCACAAAGTGCGAGCCGCTGTCGCGCCAGGCGGCGCGCAGCCGCTCCACCTGCTCCTCCGCATCGGTCCAGGTCGTGCTGTCGACCACCAGGCGGTCGATCCGCCGGTACAGGTGCGGCTCCCAGCGCTCGGAAAAATCGCCCTGCCAAAAAAACACCAGCGGCAGGTCGCTCTCGAGATGGGCGAAGACCACATTGCGCAAGGCATCGCGCAGCCGGCCGGCCAAGGCGAAACTCACCTGTTCGGAACAGACCGACTTGCCCCCCGCCCCGCTGAGCTGACAGTGAGCGGTAATCCAGGCCCGCACCTCCGCTTCCACCTCCGACGGCTGGGCGGCGATGAGGATTGCCCGGCAGGCGTGCTCGCGCGTCACCGCCTCGATGAGCACGGTGTTGCGCTCCAGGCTGCCGGGCTGCTCGGAGTAGACGGCAAAGTTGATCAGCGAGGCCTTGGTCAGCGCCTCGTTGCTCGCCCACAGCGCCCGCAGGGACGAGGCGATGGAGGAAACCGGGGTTTCCTGGCCGAGGGCGGGGAGTGGCGGAGCGTCGGTCATGCGGCGTGGCGGAAAGTGGTGTCTCTCATGCGGAGCGGGTGGGGTGCCAGTGTTCCTGGTTTCGCGGGCTTCGCGGCAAGGTCCCGGAACCGCTAAATCCGCCGCCAGCTGCGGCCGTCCCGCTCCAGCAGTTCGTCCGCCTCGGCCGGCCCCCAGGATCCGGCGGGATAGCCGGCCATGGCCGGCGGCTGGCCGGACTGATGCCACGCCTGCTCGATGGGATCAATGAAACTCCAGGCGTTCTCTACCTCGTCGCGGCGGGCGAAGAGGGTGGCATCGCCCGCCATGGCGTCGAGCAGCAGCCGCTCATACGCGAAGGGGCTGGCCTTGCCGAAGCTGGTGGCGTAGCGGAAGTCCATCTTGACCGGCTCCATGCGCAGGGCGAGGCCGGGCACCTTCCCGAGCATGCGCAGGCTCACGCCCTCGTCCGGCTGGATCCGGAAGACGAGCACATTGCTGCGGCCGCGGGCCGGCAGGGTCTGGAAAAGCACGTGCGGAGCGCGGCGGAAATGCACCGAGATCTCGGTCGCCTTCTTCGGGAGCTGCTTGCCGACCCGGATGTAAAACGGCACCCCCTGCCAGCGCCAGGTGTCAATGAACGCGCGCATGGCCACGTAACATTCGGTCTGCGACTGCGGGTCCACCCGGTCCTCCTCGCGGTAGCCCACCGCGTTCCGGCCATCCACCGAGCCGGCGAGGTACTGGCCGCGCACCACGTTCTCGGCGACCTCTTCGACCGTGGTGTATTTGCGGAGCGCCCGCAGCGCCTTGACCTTCTCGTCGCGCACCGAGTCCGCGCTCAGGTCGGTGGGCGGCTCCATCGCGATCAGGCTGAGGAGCTGGAGCAGGTGGTTTTGCACCATGTCGCGCAGGGCGCCGGCCTTGTCGTAATAGGCACCGCGACCTCCGGTCATGCCGAAGTTTTCCGCGCAGGTGATTTGAATGTGGTCGATGTAATTCCGGTTCCAGAGCGGCTCGAAAATCGAGTTTCCGAAGCGGGTCACGATGATGTTCTGGGCTGTTTCCTTGCCCAGGTAGTGGTCGATGCGGTAGGTGTTTTTTTCCGCGAAGACGGCGGCCACCATGTTGTTGAGGCTTTGGGCGCTGGCCAGGTCCTTGCCGATGGGTTTTTCCACGATGATGCGCGCCCAGCCGCCCTGCCGGCCGTCATTGAGCCCGGCCTGCTTCAGGTGGCCGAGGATTTCCTCGAAGTTGTCCGGCGCGGAGGCCAGGTAGAAAAGCCGGTTGCCCGCCCCGCCGCGCGCGGCGTCCAGCTCGTCGAGCAGGCGCCCCAGCGAGGCGTAGCCAGCGGCGTCACCGAACTCGCTCTGGTGGTAGACGATCCGCTCGCGGAAGCCGTCCCAGAATTCCTCATGGTGCCCCTGGCGCGACTGCTTCGCGTTGGTCGCGGCGAATTCCGCGCGGATTTCCTCGTTCGTTTTCGGACGCCGCGCGAAGGCGACGATCCGGAGGGTGGGCGGCAGCTCGCCATCCAAGGCCAGGTTGTAGAGTGCAGGAATGAGCAGCTTATGGGTGAGGTCGCCGGTCGCGCCGAAGATCACGAGCGTGCACGGCTCGGGACTTTGGCGGGTGGCGAGATCATCGCGGAAGGGGTTATCCGGAACGTCGGCAGGCGGCATGAGCAGGTGGAAAGGTTTGGGCATCCCGGAGCGCGCCTGAAGACCTCAGGCGCGGACCCGGCAGGGTCAGAGCGAGAGGCCGCTGTCGGTCACGGCCCCTTCGCTGGCGCTTTGAACGAGGGCCGCATACTTGGCGAGCACCCCGCGGGTGTAGCGGGGCTTCGGCTGCTTCCAGGTCGCCAGGCGCTGGGCCATGTCGGCATCGGACACCGCCACATCAATGGTCCGCGCGCTGGCGTCGATGGTGATGACATCACCGTTTTTCAGCACGCCGATCGGACCGCCGACGTGGGCCTCGGGCGTGATGTGCCCGACGACAAACCCGTGGCTGCCGCCGGAGAATCGACCGTCGGTGATCAGAGCAACGTCCTTGCCCAGGCCCCGGCCCATGATCGCGCTGGTCGGCCCGAGCATCTCGCGCATTCCCGGGCCGCCCTTGGGCCCTTCGCGGCGGATGACCACCACATGGCCTTTTTTGATCTTCCCGGCCAAGATCGCGGTCATGGCCTGCTCCTCGGAATCGAAGACCCGGGCCTTGCCGGTGAAGGTCATTCCCTCCTTGCCGGTGATTTTCGCCACGGCTCCCTGCGGCGCGAGGTTGCCGCGCAGGATGATGAGGTGGCCATCCTTCTTGATCGGGTTGGCAAACGAGCGGATGACGTCCTGGCCTTTCGGATACGGCTTCACCTTGGCGAGGTTTTCCCGCATGGTCTTGCCGGTAACGGTCATCACATCCCCTTCGATAAGTTTTTCATCGAGCAACATCTTCATCAGCGGGAGCGTGCCGCCAATCTTGACCAGCTCCCACATCACATACCGCCCGGACGGCTTGAGGTCCGCGAGCACCGGCGTCTTGCGGCCGACCTTGGTGAAATCATCGATGGTCAGCTTCACGCCGGCGCTGTACGCCATGGCTACGAGGTGGAGCACCGCATTGGTCGAGCCGCCCAGCGCGGTGATCAGCGCGATCGCGTTGAGAAACGATTCGCGGCACAGGATGTCCAGCGGCCGGATGCCCCGCTGGAGCAGGTGCAGCACGGCCGCCCCGGCATCGAAGCAGTCGCGCATCTTGTCGTCGCTGATCGCCGCCTGCGCGGAACTGTTCGGCAGCGAGAGCCCGAGCGCCTCGATCGCGCTGGCCATGGTGTTCGCGGTGTACATGCCGCCGCAGGAACCCGCGCCCGGAATCGACACCTCCTCGATTTTTTGCAGCTCCGCGTCGCCGATGGTCCCGGCGGCGTGCTGCCCGACCGCCTCGAACACGGTCACAATGTCCGCATCCTGGCCCTTGTAACAGCCGGGCAGGATGGTCCCGCCATAGACAAAGACGCTGGGCCGGTTGAGGCGCGCCATCGCCATGACGCAGGCCGGCATGTTTTTGTCGCAGCCGCCAATGGCCACAAAACCGTCGAGGTTTTCGCACCCGACCACGGTCTCGATCGAGTCGGCGATGACCTCCCGGGAGACCAGGGAGTATTTCATGCCCTCGGTGCCCATGGAAATGCCGTCGGAGATCGTGATAGTGTTAAAAATGATGCTTTTACCGCCCGCCGCATCCGCCCCCTTGGCCGATTCCAACGCCAGCCGGTCGATGTGCATGTTGCACGGGGTGACCATGCTCCAGGTGCTGGCGATGCCGATCTGCGGCTTTTTGAAATCCTCGCGCGTGAAGCCGACGGCATGGAGCATGGCGCGGCTGGCCGCCCGCTCCGGACCATCCACCAGGATGGACGAGTGCGGACGCGGGAGCGGGGACTTGGGATTTTTGGCGGCTTGGGCCGGGGCGGCTGAGGTTTTCTTGGCGCTCATGGGGAAGCACTACGTTTCGCCCCGGGAAGCGCACCGTCAAGCCAAGCCCGCGATCATCCCGCAACGCCGGCCCGCGCCACGGCCCGCCCGCGGAACCCGGGCTCAGACCAGGCCGAACTGGGAGCCGCAGGACGGACACTGGATGCTTTTGGCATCACGGCGGACGCGCATCTGGGCCTGGCAGTGTGGGCAGGTCAGAGTAGCGAGGTTCTCCTCGCCCGAGCGCGCGCTGGGCGGCACGGGCGGCATGAAGAGCCCGCTTCCCCCGGGGTTGGACGCCCCCTCCTCGCCGCGGGCCTCCGCGAGGCCGGCGGCCTTTTCCGTCTCCGGGGTGAGCAGTTGGGCGAGCAACCCGGAATGTTCCGGCAACAGCACCAGGCGTCCGTGGCCGGAGGCGATCTTCTGGGTTTCCAGCACCTCGAAGAGCGCGGCGGCGACCTCAGGATCCTCGGAGATGCCCTTAAGGGCGGCTCCGACCAACTGCGGACGGATGGCCCCGGCCTTGGCGAACTCGATGGCGGCCTGGCGCTCGGCGGTGCTGGCGATGATGCTGACCTGGTTGGCTCCATCCTGTTTGATCGCGCTGGTGACCTGGCGCAGGCGGTTGACCACCTTGCTTTCGATCTGGCGGATCATGCCCTGGTCGCGGAAATGGACCTTGCGGATGTACACCGAGCCGAGCTGGTATCCCCATTCGCGGGATTTCGGGGAGACTTCCGTCCGGACCGTCTGGCTCATGGTGTGGCGGTTCACCAGCATCGAGGCCAGCGGCATGTTGCTGAGCGAGCGCACGGTGGAATTGCTCACATTGGCCCCGAGCGACCCGCGCGGATCGGTGTTTTTGAAGAGGTACGAGACCGGGTCGCTGACAAACATTTCCTGCCAGATGCCGATGCCCATCGGTGCCCCCTCCTCGGAATTGACCGGCTGGCTGCGCAGGTACTGCTGGTCCAGCCGCAGGTCGACCACATGGCACTTGCCCAGCCAATTGACGAAGAACGCCCGCCAGCCGATGCGGAACGGAAGCAGCTGGAGACCCGGCTCGTCCACGGTGGCAATGACTTTGCCAAACAGCACGTACACGAAGGCGTGGCGCTCGGGCACGATCGCGTACAGGCCGAGCAGCCGGGCCAGCCCGAAGAGGATCGGCACAAAAACGAGGCAGGCGACAAAGGTGACGGCAGCCGCCGTCAGGAATTCGGTGAGCACATTCATGAGCGGCGGGCCTCCACAAAGATGGTTTTGGCCTGCTCGAAGAGCGAGAGCCGGACGTTGCGCACGTACGCCCGCAGGGCGGCCGGACCACTGGCCTTGAGAGTGGCCAGCTGGGAGGCAAGTTTGGCCAGCGGCTCGACCTCCGCCTGCGCCTTCAGGGTTTCGATTTCCACCGCGCGCTTGGACTGGACGATTTTCTGATCGGCGGATGCCTGCGCGAGCGAGATGTCTGACGAGACCTGGTTGTAGGCCGTGTTGATGGCGGCCAGCGCAGACTCGACCTCCTGGGGCGGATCGATGCCGGTGATGAGCGTGGCGTCCAGCACCATGCCGTAACGGGCCGAGGACGAGAGACATTCATGATCCATGTGCTCGTTCAAATCCCGCAGGTTCTTGCGCAGGTCGTTGATCGAAATGCCGCTGACGATGGTGGCGTCGGGCGAGCTGGGATCCAGGACCCCGGGATCGGGAGGCGGAGCCTCGAAATTGGCGATGCGCTCGCGGAGCACGCTGACGAAATATCCCATGACGTGGGCCAGCGGATTCTTCACCCCGAAGAGGTACGCGTACAGATTGCGGTCGGAAACCCGGTAGCGGATCTGCCCGGTCAGGCCGGTATTCAGCTGATCCTTGGTCACCGCCTCCAGGATCGTCCCGCGGTGGTTGGCCTCCGGATCTTCGGGGTCCCAAGCCATGTTGATCGTTTCGGTGGCGATGGACGCTTTGTAGACTTTTTCCCAGGGCCAGCGGAAATACGGGCCGCCCGGCGGGATGACCCGGACCTGCGGGTACGTGTACCGGCCCTTCTCGTCGAGCGTCAGCATCTCGGAGAGCGGGTCGTCCAGGGTCGTCTGCTCCCCCACCCGCTGCGCCCGCCCAAAACTCGTTTTCACCGCCCGCTCGTTCTGGTTCACCGTGTACAGACCGGCCACCAAATAGCGCATCAAAAACCATGCGGCGAATCCGACCATGACGCCAAAAAGGATGCTCATGCGCCCAGCGTGGACTGGCCGCGGCGGTTTGGCCAGCGGGAATGGCACCGAAACCCCGGGACCGCGAAAACGGCACCCCAGCTCCGGGCACCTCACCCCCCAAAAAGCCATCGGGCGAACCCGAAATACACGGGGATCCCGACCACAATGTTGAACGGAAAGGTGATCGCCAGCGACGCGGTCAGGTACAGGACCGGGCTGGCCTGGGGCAACGCCACCCGCACCGCGGCCGGAGCCGCAATGTAGCTGGCGCTCGCCGCCAGCGCGCCCAACACCGTCGCCCCGCCCGGCCCGAGGCCACTGGCCCACCCCAGCCAGACCCCCAGCACCCCGTGCAGCAGCGGCATGACGACCGCAAACACCGGCAGAAAAACCCCGCACTTTCGCAACTCGCCCAGACGGCGGCCGGTCACCAGCCCGACCTCCAACAGAAAAAAGGTCAGAACCCCCTTGAAGGGCGCGTCAAAAAGCGGCGCCACCTGCTCAAAACCCGCCCTCCCGCCGAGCAGGCCGATGCCAAGGCCGCCCAGCAGCAGGACAATGCCCTTGCCCGTCAACACCTCATGAAGCACCCGGCCCCAGCGCCCAGCTTCCTCGCCCCCGCCCCCGCCCCCACGCCCGGCCCGGCCCGCCAGCAGCAGCGCCACCATGATCGCCGGCACCTCCATCACCGCCAGCAGGGCCGGCAGATACGGTTCGCCCGGCGCCCCGGCCTGCTCCACAAAGGTCAACGCCGCGCTGAACGTGACCGCCGAGGCCGACCCGTAAAGCGCCGCCAGCGCCGCCGCATTGACCCGGTCAAAACGCCCCCACCGCCGCAGCACCGCATAACTCCAGACCGGAATCACACAACTCAACCCCACCGCGCTCACCACCGGCCATCCCGCCTCCGCCCAGGACACCCCGTCCAACCGGGCCCCGCCCTTCAACCCGATCGCAAACAGCAAATACAGGCTCAGTGCCGTGTAAATGTCCGCCGGAATGCTCAGGTCGCTGCGGATCAACACCGCCACCACCCCCAGCACATACGCCAACACCATCGGCGAAAACAAACTCGCCTGAACAACGGAAAAAAAATCCACCGAGTGCAGTCAGGTCAGGGTTGAAGGTTGCACCGGGTCGCGGCGCGGCGAATTTACAGTAAGACAATTCATGCAAACCAATACACGAACAGCATGTCGTGTTTTGCAATGCGCATTTCTTCGCGTCCCATGCCCGCCTCCACCAGATCCCCGAGCCCGGCTGGCCCAGGCCCGCTCCCGACCGCGCCCGGCGGCTGGACTTTCCTGACCAACCACACCCACGTGCTGGTCTGCCTGGCGGACGACCCCGGGCTGCGGCTGCGCGATGTGGCGGCGAGGGTCGGGCTGACCGAGCGGGCGGTGCAGCGGATCGTGGCCGAGTTGGAGGCGGGCGGCGTGCTGACCCGCGAGCGCGACGGCCGGCGCAATCGCTACACCATCGAAGGCCGGGTGCCGCTGCGCCACCCGCTGGAACAGCACTGCGACGTGGGCACGATGCTCGGGTGGATCCGCAACCGCCGCTAAACCGCCGTCCCCCGAGGCCGGGAGGCAGAACCACCGCCCCGCGGTTTGAAACGCGGGGTCGGACCACTCCATGCTGCCGAGGAGGCCAGCCATGACGCGCAAGGGCACACCGGCCGACCGGCCCGGCCAGCGCGAACCGCGGAAAAAAGTTGTCCCCCGGCCCGTGCCCGCGCCGCCCCCTGACCGCTCAGCAGCTTGCGCGCTTGTTCACGGCTGTTCGAACCCGTTGTCCCCCGCCCCGGACAAATCCCGCACTTGGCCCCCATCTCCGCCCGCCTATCGTTCGGCATGGCTGAACCAGCTCCCCTCACCGCCTTCTCCGGCACCGATAAAAACGCCGGCAGGGCGGCCGGCAAAACGCCCGGGAAAACCGCCCTGCATGCCCTTCCGCCCCTCAATCCCTCCGGCGGAGCCGACGCCCGCCGCGCCCTGCCGAGCAGCGTGGACGCCGAAAAAGGCGTGCTCGCCAGCATGCTGCTGGATCCCGATGACGCGCTCAACACCGCGATGACCGCGATCACCTCGGTGTGCTTCCACCTGCCCGCCCACCGCATCCTTTTCGACCTGCTCGTCGAGTTCAAAAACAAGAACCGCCCGATCGAGCCGGTCAGCCTGCTGCAGACGCTGATGGACCGCGGCCAGGTCGAGGAGGTCGGCGGCGCCGCCACCCTGACCGACCTGCTCAATTTCGTGCCGGTGGCAGCGCACATCGAATATTACATCGATCTGGTCCGCGAAAAATTCATTCTCCGCGAGGTCATCAACGTCTGCACCAAAACCATCCAGCGCGCCTATCACGAGCAGGAGAATGTCAGCGGCCTGCTCGACGACGCCGAGAAGGACGTGCTCGGCATCCGCGATGTGCAGCAGGCCGGACGCAAGGCCAAGCTGATCGGCGACCACGTGCGGGACGCGGTCATCCTCATCGAAAAAATGATGGAAAACCCCGGCTCGCTCAACGGCGTCCCCACCGGCTACACCGAGCTGGACGAGATGACCCGCGGCCTGCACGGCTCGGAAATGATCATCATCGCGGCCCGCCCCTCCATGGGCAAAACCTCGCTGGTAATGAACATCGTCGAGCACGTGGCGGTCAACCAGGGGATTCCCTGCGCCGTCTTCAGCCTGGAAATGAGCGCCGAACAGCTCGTCCAGCGCCTGCTCTGCTCGCGCGCCCACGTCTCGATGTCCAACCTCAACAACGGCTTTATTCAAAACGACCGGTTCATCCACCTGACCCACGTGGCCAGCGAGATCGCCAACGCCCCGATCCACATCGACGACACCGCCAGCCTCCCGATCGGTGAATTCCGCGCCAAGGCCCGCCGCCTGCACCAGCGCCACGGCATCGGGCTCATCGCCGTGGACTACCTCCAACTCATGCGCTCGACCAGCAAACGCGCCCAGGAAAACCGGCAGATCGAAATCGCCGAAATTTCCTCCGGCCTCAAGGCCACCTCCAAAGAGCTGAACATCCCGATCATCGTGCTCGCCCAGCTCAACCGCTCGCCCGAATCACGCACCGGCGACAGCAAAGGCCGCCCCCGCCTCTCCGATCTGCGCGAGTCCGGCTCCATCGAGCAGGACGCCGACGTCGTCGGACTGCTCGTCCGACCCGAATACTACGCCGAAAACGAAGAGGAAAAGGCCGAGACCGAGGGCGAAGTGGAACTCATCATCGCCAAACAAAGAAACGGCCCGACCGGCACCGTGCGCCTGACGTTCCTCAAGGAATTCATGCGCTTTGAAAACCGCGCCCCAGACCACGCCTCGCAGCGCTGAGTGGTAGCGGATGGCTTCCGCTTCGCTTGCGGCCACTGCGGCACCCGGTCGCCGTCGACTGCCTTGCTCATGCAAGTGAGGTTCCAAGGGGTCAGAGTCAGCGGTGCCGCCACTTGTCTGCGGACGGGTGGCTTCGCGGCGGCCAGTTCGCTTTCCCGCGCGCCGACACTCAGTTTTCCATCGCCGGCGGGGAGTCGTTCGTTGCGCTCAATTCTTTTTCGATCAATGATTTATAGGGTTCCACCGAGACGCCGGATTCCAGCCTTCGGGCCCTTTCATGGTCCCCCCGGTTCAGGCACCGCCGCATGTATTCCTTCCATGGAAATCTCCGCCCGCGCCTTATCGGTGCAGAGACGCAAATTCAGACACCCATTTATGGGTTCACGCTGCGGGGGGGCGATAAAATTCGCGTAATCCACCGGGACGGGTCACCCTCACCGGGCGAGGGCAAGTCCCCTCCGGGTTGAACGGGGATGCGACGGGGTCAGAAAAGCGCGTCCGAGCTCAGATTGGGTTGAGCAGGACAGTTTTCGCGTGCTGGCTCAGCACAACTGACCACTCACAAACCCTGAGGGGTGCCCTACGTGGTGAAGTACTTCTACTCAAAAAGCCGTTGCGTGGCGAGAATAATCTGCGAAAGCGGGGCTGTTTTTTTGTAATCGGAGCCGCCCCCCCCCAGAATCTCCATGTTCCCATCCACTCCCACACGTTCAACGGTTTGTGGACAAGGGGCCTACCTCAGGCCGTTGGTAAAAACCCAGGGAGGCCCACGATGACGGGCGGACCGCATCTGGCCTACACGGTGGCGGTGGACCCGCCGGGGAGTGGGGGCCACCGGACGATGGCGAAGCTGCTGGGCCTCTCCCTGGCGCGGACGCTGTTCACGGGGGATTTCCTGATTTTCCGCAACACGCCAGAGCCGATCTTTCTGGTCGAGCGCAAGGGGATTGAGGAAATCTACATCGAGACGCCGAAGCTGGAGGGGCATGAGAACGCGGAGGAGGCGTGGTGCTGGAAATACCGGGTGCGGGAGCAGGTGCAGGAGTGGCTGGACCGGGCGGCGGCGGTAGGCACGCCGTATGACAAGGTGCTCTTTCTGGACGCTGACAGCCTGGTGCTGCGCAACCTGGACCACCTGCTGAGCCGTTTTGGAGCCACCCAGCGGATGCGAATGGGTCACAGAATTCCGTGTATGGCAGCGCCGCACCGCCGGCCAGACCATTGACCACACGTCTTGGAAAGTTTCGCCCGCCGACGCCTGGGCGAAGATTCCAGCGTGGTCCGAGGTGGGCGGCATGGAGGAAGCAGTCTTTCACGCGCGGTGGCAGCGGCTTTTGCGCAGGCTCCAACCCTCACTAGGACTCCGCCATCAGGTCCGCGCGGCAGTGGGGGAATGGCACGCCGCCCGTCCGCTGGGCGTGGTGGCGGCGGGGTCAGCCACTCCGGACCAGCCTGCGGTGGACTTTGACAAGATTCTCTCGGTCTGTGCCGAAGGCCATCACGATGGCGTGTGGCTGGCGGGCGTGAACGAACAGGCACGCACCGTCTGGGAATATCACCTACCGGTGAGGTGCCTGCGTTCGGGCCGCCCAGTCCGCACAGGGGTGGCGGGCAAAAATGAGCCAGTTCTTGAAAAAGGCGGCCCCTCCCATGAAGGGCTCGATCTTTTCCTGCTGGCGGAATGTTCCACGATTGAAGGCCCGGACGAGGATGAAACCGTGGGGGTGGCCCCACTGCTGGCTGGTTTGGCGTAAGCCGGTCGCTCTGGTTGGCCCACAGCGGCTTGCCGTTGGCGATGGGATGGCTTTGGTCAGGGCTGTGCCTGTCGCTCAGCCAATGCAACGCCCTTTCCGGGCCGCCATCATCGGAGACGGTCCCGCCGGAACGAAGCTCGCGGCGCTGCTGGCGCGGAAGGGCGCGTCGGCGGTGATTATTTGATGACGGAAAACGGCCGGAGCTGGTGGTGGGCGAGTCGTTGATGTCACCGCGACGGTGCTGCTGTTCCAGCGGCTCGGGATCGAGGATGCGGTGGCGGCGCAGGGTCTGAGGAAACCCGGCGTGACCTTCACGATTGATGCCGAGCGGGAGTTTCCGCGCGGTGGAGGGCGTGCTGCCGACCTATGCCTACAATGTGTCGCGGCGGGAGTTTGACGACCTGATCGCGCAGACCGCGCTGGCGGCAGGGGCTCGTTTTATTGAAAAGGCGGCGGTGCTGGAAGTCGCGCCTGCCAAGGAACGCGGACGCGTAGGGGTGCGGCTGGGCGCGGCCTCGCTGGCACGGGAGAGTGCTTTGATGGGTGTATTGAGAGAGAGTGCACTGGAGCGGTGGGAAAAAGCGCCAAAGGCGCGGGTCAACGCGTCGCGTCGGCAAGTCGGCAGGCCGGGCGGTTGACCCGCGCCGATGGCGCTTGGCGGGACGGGTGGACGGTCTTCCTGGGCCTTTCGGCCCAGGCTAGGTTGAGTCCGGCCGTTGGCCGGCCGTTGGCCGGGATTGGCCGCGGTTAGCCGGGGTGGGGCGGGGTTGGCGGGGTTGGCGGGTCCGGGCGGGTCCGGCCGAGGTTGAACTGTAGATACCGAGGCGTCGAAGGGCCCGCTCCTCGAATGGCGCGCCCCTATGGGGATGAATGTCTTTGGTACGTTGATTTCCAAGGCATTGCCCTGGGATGGCTTAGGTCAGGCCGTTGGCCGGCATCCCGTTCCGTCTCCACCATCCCGCGAGTTTCACTTTTTTGTCCTGCACCCATCCGCGTGGCGCGGTCCTCCCTCTGCAAAAATTAGCTGACAGGCCGGGCCGTCTCGCTCACGATTCCTCTTCTCGCGTTCATCCACCACCCCACATTCCTGCCCCACGCCCCCATGCCCAAGATCAAACTGCCCACTGGAATCGAAATGGCCTACACCGAGCGCGGCTCGGGCGACCCCCTTATCTGCATCATGGGCGTGACCGCGCCCGGCGTCGTCTGGGACGCGCATGCGGCCGCCTGGGAGCCGCATTTCCGCTGCATTCTCGGCGACAACCGCGGCGTCGGCGACACCGACAAACCAGCCGGCCCGTACACGACGGCGATGATGGCCGATGATTACGCCGCGCTCATGGATGCGCTCGACATCCCGCACGCCCGGGTCGTCGGCTGCTCGCTCGGCTCGGTGGTCGCCCAGCAGCTGGCCATCCGCCACCCGCAGAAGGTTTCCAGCATGATCCTGATGTGCACCTGGGCCCGGCAGGACCGCTTCGGGCTGACCACCTGGGAGCACCTGATGAAGTGCAAGGCTGCCTTCCGGCCCGAGGATTTCATGCACTACGTGCAGATGCTCATCTTCACCAAACCCTGGTTCGACAACGACGAGTGCTGGAAGGGCGTGCTCGAAGGACGTGCCGGCGCCGCCGTCAATCCCGCGCCCCAGCCGGTCCACGCCATGGAAGCCCAGGCCGCCGCCGCCATGACCCACCACACCGTGGACGAACTGCCCGGCGTCACCTGCCCCACCCTCGTCATCGGCGGCAAAAACGACACCTTCACCCCCCGCTGGATGGGCGAGGAAGTCGCCAGCCTAATTCCCGGCGCGGACCTGCATCTCTACGACAACGCCGGTCACGCCTTCCATTGGGAGTGCCTGGAGGATTTTAATCCGCGCACCACCGACTGGCTGCGCGCGCATTAAGCGAAAGAACCGGAGCCGTCCACCTGCCGACCCTTCGCCCGCCACCGCTGGCGGCCCCGGGTCTCAACTCGGCGGGGTTTCCGTCAGGCCGGAGGAGGGGCCGGCCGCCAGCCCCTTAAAAAATTCGCGGCGCACGCGGTCCCGTTCGTGGTCGATTTGTTCGGCGCTGGCCCCCAGTTCTTCGAGGAGGTAGTCGGTCATCGAGAGGGCGATTTCGCCCTCGCTGGAAAAGACTTCGTTGACGCCCAAGGCGCGCAGCGCCTCGGCCTCGGCCAGGAAGGTGGTCCGCGCGAGAATGCGGATCCGCGGGTTGAGTTCCCGGGCCATGCGCACCAGCTCCCGGGCCTCGACGCCGCGGGCGGCGATGATCAGCCCCTGCGCCGACTCCAGACCGGCGTGGTCCAGGATCTCGCGGTGACCGGCATCGCCATGGACCACCCGCCGGCCCTGCGCGCGCAGACTGAGCACCGTCTCGATGTTCATCTCGATGACCACGACTTCGAGGCCGTTGTTGCGCAGGATCCGGCTGAGCGTCTGGCCCACCGGCCCGTAGCCGACCACGACCACGCGGTGCTCGGAGTGCCCTGGGGTCGGTGCGGCGTCCGCGGACGCGACCCGCGGTTTGATCCATCCGCGTTGTTCCAGCCAGCGGATCGACGGATCGATGGCCTTGTAGAGCAGCGGATTGAGCGTGATCGAGATGACCGAGGCCACGACCAGCGCGCTGGTGGCCTCCGGGGGCATGATTTTCAGCGAGATGGCCAGCGCCGCGAGGATGAAGGAGAATTCGCCGATCTGCGCCAGGGCCACCGCCACCGCGAGGGCGGACTTGAGCGGTTTTTTAAAGAGCAGGACCACGGCCAGCGCCGCCAGCGGCTTGCCGATCAGCACCACCCCGAGCGTGGCCAGCATCAGGGGCCATCCGTGGGCCAGCGATGAGGGATCGAAAAGCATGCCCACCGAGACAAAAAACAGCACGGCAAAGGCGTCGCGCATCGGCAGCGCGTCGGCGGCGGCCCGCGCACTGAATTCCGACTGCCCGACCACCATGCCCGCGAGAAACGCCCCCAGTGCCATCGAGGCACCGAAAAACGTGGCCGAGCCCACGGCAATGCCGAGGGCCAGCACCAGGACCGCGAGGGTGAACAATTCGCGCGAACGCGTTCGGGCCACATAGCCGAGAAACCACGGGATAAGCTTCTGCCCGGCGACGAGCGTGAACACCACGAGGGCCGCCAGTTTCAGCAGCGCGACTCCCAGCGTCATCCACACCGCCCCGCCCTCGTTGCCGGCCCCATACAGGGCGGGCAGGAGCACCAGCGCCAGGATGGTGAAGAGGTCCTCCACGATCAGCCAGCCGATGGCGATGTGGCCGGTGGGCGTGTGCAGCGCGCGATTGTCCGCGAGCACCCGGGTGAGCACCACCGTGCTGGCCACGGCAATGGCCATGCCGAACACCAGGCCGGCCGTCCAGGACCAGCCGAAAAAGTGGGTCACCAGCGCCCCCAGCCCGGTCGCCACCGCGATCTGGACCAGGGCACCCGGGATGGCCACCCGGCGGACGGCGATCAGATCCTTCAGATGAAAGTGCAGCCCCACCCCGAACATGAGCAGGATGACCCCAATCTCCGCAGACTGCGTGGCGATGCTTTTGTCGGCGACAAAACCAGGCGTGAACGGCCCCACCAGAATGCCCGCCAGCAGGTACCCGACGATCGGCGACAACCGCAGCTTCTGGGCCACAAACCCCAGGGCCAAGGCCGCCGTCAACCCCCCGGTCAAAGTCATGATGAGATCGAGGTCGTGCGGCATAATCCCGTCAATTCGAAGGCGGCGGGAAGAATGTCAACCCCGGCCGCCCTCGGAAAGCGCCGCGCAGCCCCGCCGACCGGCCACCTGCAGCCGCGTGCACCTGCGGACGCCGCTCAGCCGGGGGGCGGCGGCAGCGGCGTGGTCACGATGTCCACTTTCGCCCTCGTGCCCACGGTGTCGTACAGCCAGAGGATGTCCCTCGAGGCCATGCGCACGCAGCCGAAGCTGGCGGGCGTGCCCAGTCGCGCCTCCTCCGGCGTGCCGTGAATGTAGATGTACCGGCGGCGGGCGTTGCGGTTCTGTCCATCCCGGCCCTCCAGCCACAGGATCCGGGTCACGATCGGATCGCGCCCGGGGGCATTGACCGGAACGATATCGCCGGTCGCCCGACGGCTCTTGAATTTCATCCCGCTCGGCTGCCCGCCGCCAATTTTCTTCGCCACCCGCAGCTTCCCGAGCGGCGTGCGGTTCGTGCCGGGTTCGTCCCCGTATCCGAACCTGGACGTGGAGACCGGAAAGGTCGCGAGCAGCGTCTCCTGGTGATACACCGCCATCCGCTGGTCCGGCACCGAAACGATCATCCGGTGCGGGTCGGCGCAGCCCGCAGACAGCAGCGCAAACGCGCCCAGGAAAGGCAGTCGTAAAACAAGCGGGGACATCCTCCAAGAAAGCACGCCCGACGCCCGACGCCAACGAATCCCCGCGCCCGACCACGTCGCTCGACTTTCCGAAGTCGAGTCGACGCCCCGCCCCACCCCGCCTCGACAAAAACTCCGCCTCCTCGCCCCTTGCCCCTTGCCCCTTGCCCCTTGCCCCTTGCCCACCGCCAGCCCTACTTTAGCGCCAGCAGCGACATGACCGCTTTCTGCGCGTGCAGTCGGTTTTCCGCCTCCTGGAAAATGGTGCCGGCATGTGCCTCCAGCACCTCTTCGGTAATCTCCTTGCCGCGGTAGGCGGGCAGGCAGTGCATGACGATGGCCCCGGGCTCCGCCCGTTCGACCAGCGCCGCATTGATTTGGTAGGCCTGCAGTTCCTCGAACCGGAGCGCGCCCTCGGCTTCCTGGCCCATGCTGACGAAGACGTCGGTGTAGAGCACGTCGGCGCCGGCCGCGGCCCGCTCCGGGTCCGCCTCGCAGGAAATGGCCCCGCTGCTGAACCCAGCCAGATACGCAGCCGTCGGCTGGTATTTTTTCGGCGCGCAGAGGACCAGCTGAAAGCCCAGGCGCTCCGCCGCCCACATCCACGAGCGGGCCATGTTGTTGTCGCCGTCCCCCATGAAGACGACCTTCCTCCCCTGCCACCCGCCGAGCTTCTCCTGCATCGTCTGCAGGTCGGCCAGCACCTGGCACGGGTGCTCCTCGTCGGTCAGCGCATTGATCGTCGGCAGCCCGCTGTAGGCGGCAAAGTCCACCACATCCTGCTGCGCGAACGTCCGGATGATGGCCCCGTGCGCGATGCGCCCGAAGACCCGCGCCGTGTCCTTGATCGGCTCGCCGCGCCCCAGCTGCGAATCCGCCGGACTGAGAAAAAACACGTCGCCCCCGAGCTCGCGCACCCCCACCTCAAAACTCACCCGCGTCCGCGTCGAGGCCTTGGTGAAGATCATCGCCCACGTCTGCCCGGCGAGGGGCTGGTGCGCCGCCGCCGCCTGGGTGCCGCGCTGCCTTTTCAGCGTCGCTGCCAGGGTGAGGATTTCCTCCATCTCACCGGCGGTGAGCTGTTCCAGAGAGAGCAGGTTTTTCATGGCTGTTCGTGGAAAAAGAAGCGGGCCGGTTTTTCCATCCACCACAGACGGAAAAAACGGCCCCAAGATCGCGAGTAAAGAGGGAGCCTAGCACACAATCTCGGTGCCGATGCCCTCTTTTGTAAAAATTTCGAGCAGCAGCGAGTGCGGCAGCCGCCCGTCGATGAGGTGGACCTTGGCGGCTCCGGCCGCCAGCGCGGCGAGGGCGGATTCAACCTTCGGAATCATGCCGCCGGAAATGGTGCCGTCGGCGATGAGCGCCTGCACCTCGGCCCGGTCGAGATGTGGCAGCAGCGACTTCGGATCCCTCGGATCGCGCATCACGCCCAGCACATCGCTGAGGTAGATGAATTTCGCCGCCTTCAGCCGGCCGGCCAGCGCGGCGGCGGCCACGTCGGCATTGCAGTTGAGCGCGTGGCCGGACCCGATCTCTGAGGCGATCGGCGAGACCACCGGCACAATCTCCCCTTTCAGAATTGCCTGCAGCTCGTCGAGCCGGAAATCGACCACCTCCCCGACCCAGCCAAGGTCGGCCGGCCCCCCCGTGGCCTGGTCCGCAACCGGTGCCGACTTCTTTCCGAGAAAAACCCGCTTCCCGTTGATGCCGACCGCCAGCCCCCCAAAATCGTTCATCGCCTTGACCAGCCGCGGATTGATGTCCTGCGTCAGCACCTTTTCGACAATCCCGATGGCGTCGTCGTCGGTCACCCGCAGCCCGTTGACAAACCGCGCCACTAGCCCGGCCTCGGCCATGCCCTTGGAGATCGCCTTGCCGCCGCCATGGACCAGCACCGGATTGATCCCGATGCCCTCCAGAAACACCACGTCCCGCAGCAACCCCTCGATCAGCAACCAGTCGTCCATGGCGCTCCCGCCAATCTTGATGACAAACGTCTGCCCCCGGAACTGCTGCATGTACGGCAGCGCCTCGATGAGGACCGAGGCCTTGGCAATGTGGTGATGAAACGCTTCAGTCATCGGTTATTTCGCCACCCGGATGGCGTACTCCTGCGAATTGAATTCAACGTACTCCTGCGACAGGTCGCTGGTGTAGACGTGGTAGTCGGCGGCACCGAGGTTGAGGTCGATGGTCACGGTGAAGTCGCGCTTGGCCGTGACCTTCTTCAGCTCGCTGATCGGCGTGCCTGAATACAAGCCGCCGCGCGCGGCGATCAGGCCGTCGAAATAAATGTCGATCATCTCCTCCTTGAGCCGGGCCGCGCGCGAATAACCCACGGCATGCATGACCCGGCCCCAGTTCGGGTCCCCACCATTCCAGGAACACTTGACCAGCATTGAGTTGGCCACGGTCTCGGCCACGCGGCGCGCATCGAGATGGGTCGCCGCCCGGATCACCCGAATGGTCACAAACTTCGTCACCCGCTCGCCATCGTTGACCAGCATCTTCGCCAGCGTAAGCATCACATGCTCAAGCGCAGCCCGGAACTGCCGGGCGGTCGGGGTGCCGCTCTCGATCCGCCGGTTGCCGGCCTGCCCGTTGGCCAGCACAATCACGGTGTCGTTGGTGCTGGTGTCGCCGTCGATGGAGATGCGGTTGAAGGAATTCTCGACCGCGCAGAGCGTCGCTTTTTTAAGCTCGTCCGGACTGACCGCGGCATCGGTCGTGACAAAGCAGAACATCGTCCCCATGCTCGGACAGATCATGCCCGCCCCCTTGGCCGTGGCCCCGAATCGCACCGGCGTTTTCCCGATCATGACCTCGATGGCCAGCGACTTCGGATGGGTGTCGCTGGTCATGATGGCCCGGGCCACGCGATCGCCGTCCCGGCTTTGCAGGCCGGCGGCGAGGGCCGAAAAATGCGGCGTGATCCGCTCCATCGGCAGCGGCAGGCCGATGATGCCGGTCGAGCAGACGGCGACCTGGGACGGGCGCAGGTCGAGGGCGCGGGCGGCCGCGGCGCACATCACCTTGGCGTCCTGGATGCCGCGCGGCCCGGTGCAGGCGTTGGCGTTGCCGCTGTTGGCCACGATCGCCTGCACCTTGCCGCGGCGGATGTGCTCGGCGGACACCCGCACCGGCGCGGCCTTGACCTTGTTGCTGGTGAAAGTCGCCGCGCAGGCGGCCGGCGTTTCAGAAAAAATCAGCGCCAGGTCGAGGCGCGGCTTAGCCGGATCCTTGATGCCGGCCTCGACGGCATGGCAGCGGAATCCCTTCGGGGCCACGACCCCCCCGGACACAGGCTGGGGCTGGTCCTTGGCCAGACGCGAGGCATCATCAGTATTCATGACAGGCCGCCATATCGGAGCAACGACGCCCCCGCGCAAGCGCCTCCTGCACCCCCGCCGGCCGCCACCCCCTCAAAAAATCACGCCCGCCACTTGCCAACCGCTCCGGGCCGTCTATAGAAACAGGCTCGCCAATCAAGCGACGGGTAGGTTCCAGAGTGGCCAAATGGGGCAGACTGTAAATCTGCTGGTTTTACCTTCGATGGTTCGAATCCATCCCTACCCACCAGTTTTAAAATCCGAGAGCTCGGTGAGGGGTTCCCAGCAAAAAATCCTCTGCGGAGGCGCGTGCACACTTTGGGCATTCTGCGGACCAATCGCTTTGCCCCCCAAACCCCGATGGAGCTGATTTGCTCCGGCACCTGGGCTTCGGTTTTAGCCCGCGGCCGCTCCTCCGTTCGAGGGTGACGAGCGGGGGAGATCGTAGCCGAACAGGCACCACCCCTGATCGACCTGGCCATTCCCTCCTGTAGGAGAAGTAGGGGGTGATGAAACCAAATCCAAGATAAACCAAATTCAAGACACCCATGTTCTCAATCTGAAGGAGCACGCCAACGAAAAGTGGGTGTCTGCGATTCGCCTGCGTGGACCAAGCAGGTGCGCGATGGACGCGTTGGCCAGCGCCTCCGGTGAGGCGTGCTGCAAAACGGGGTGATCGGTTTCGCTCTTCAAGTTCCGGCGTCGTTGATTGCTTTTCTGCACGAGGGCGAGCGGGAAATATGGGAAGATGATGCTTCCGTCGGGAAAATTTCGTGTGGGCCAGCGGCCATCCACAATCACTCGGTTCCACGCGCCTTGCTCGTGGTGGGTGTCACCGCGTGCAGGCATCGTCTGGTCGATTCGATCCCATGCCTCCATCACCGCGCCAAAGCAGCTGCCGCTCACCGCCAAGGTCCCGCTGTTCACTCCGTCGATCTTTAGGCTCCGCATTTCTCTCTGGGTCAGGTAGCCATTGAACTGTTGCCATTGAATCGGCATGGCGGGCTCTGTCTGAAAGAGAATCGTCTCCTTGCCTTTCAACAATGGGGTCGGGTCCCGTAAGGCCAGGCAATCCGCATCGAGAAACAAGACCCAGTCGTAGGACGAAAAATCCAGGAGATGACGGACAGTGAATTTCAGCCTGTGTGGCGTTCGCCGCCATTGTTCGCGGGGCAGGTCGTGCGCGCTCAGCCTGATCTCAGTCAATCCACGCCGCCCGTGCTCGAAGAGGGCGTGGCGTTGGTTGTGAAAGACCGCGATGTCCCCGGAGTAGCCGCAGCGATGCAACGAAGCAGTCAATATGCGGGCCATCAGCGCCTGGGCATTCTTTCCTCTCTCATCATAGGCTACGGTGTAGATCAGCGTACGGATGGGCGTCAGCGCTGGTTGGCGCTCACCGCCAACCAGCGCGGGTCGGGGCACCTTCATACGCCCATGGGGTTTGTCGCCTTTGATGCGGTTTCAGTGGCGGCCCAGCGCCGGGAATCTGCCGCCTCCCCATCCGCCACCTGGTTCAGCATTCCCATCACTTCCTCCGGCCCCACCGTGCTCAGGGCGGAGCATTGGGTGGCACAGCCTTCGTTAAAGCCCCGGTCGTGCTGCCAGCGGCAGTGGACGCAGGAGGTCCTGGGCGAGAGCGAACGGACCGTGGGCGCGTGGGCAAAGAGAAACTCCGGCGGGAGGTGGGCGTGAAGGCAGACAGTGGGCACCCGGAGCAACCCGGCCACATGGACCATGCCGCTGTCCAGCCCGATCACGGCGTCCGCGCCAAGCATGGCGTCCATCACCCAGTCTGGCGTGTGGTCCAGCGCCCAGTAGGCATTGCTCTTGTCAAAGGTCTGCTGCATCCGCTCCGCATCGTCGTGGGTGCCAATGGCCACCGGCACAGAACCCGCTTGGTCCAGCAGCCAGGCCAGCCGCCGCCAATGCGCCTGCGGCCAGTTCCGTGCCTCCCCCGCGGCAAAGGGGGCAAGCAGCACGTAGCGAGGGAAATCCAACCGTACGAGATTGATCCGCTGAGACAAACCGTAGCCCGCCGGTCCCCGACGAGGAAATGTTCCGGTCAATGCCGCAGGAAAGCCGGCCCTGCTTCCGCCCCATTGCCCATACCACGCCACCTTGTCCCCCGCATACCGGAGCTGTTCCGCGTAGTCCACATCCAGATCCGGCGTTCCCTTGGGGGGTGTTTGGTTGGTGATCGTCACCTGCGGATGGCCCACACGGGACAGCCACTGCGGATACCGCGTGTGATACACCACCGCCTGACCGTGCTTCTCCGCCGTCTCACACGCCGCGTAAAACCCCGTCACCGCGTCGCCAATGCCAAAGGCATGATTCGCCAGGTGCAGCGGACGCAGAGGGGGGGCAGGCCTCGCGCCTGCCCCTGCGGCGGCGGCTCCGGTTCCGGGCAGGGTGGTGCCTTCAGTCCGCCCCGGTCGTCGGCCCGCCGGAGGGGCGATCACGCGGGCGTCTGGTTCAGAATAGAGCGCGGCGACAGGAGCGACGGTCCCGTCCGGCGAGACTCCAGGCGAGGGGGGCGCGACACGCACCCTCCCCGAGACCGTCGTTCGCAGGGCCGGATACTCCGCCTCCACACGAAAGAGCCGGGCTTTCAGCGCGCCGCGTCTCTCTTCTATGTTCGACACCCATTGCCCCAACCAATTCCCATCAGGCTGACGCCGGAAAGTAACCGTCCTTCCCCTTTCGCCGGAAAGGTGCAGCGTCCAAACGCCGTCCATCCGCTCGAAGTCCCAAAAGTAAAAATCCTTCCGTGCGCCCGTACCCACCGCCCCATCTATCGCAAAGCGAAACTCCCAGCACCGCAGCCCGCGAGCAGTTTCCGCCATCGGGTCTCTCTTCGCAGTCTCGTCTGCCGTGGCGGGAGACGATCCGCCTTCAGGCATCCGAGCCGCGATTCCCGTCCCTTCTGTTGGTCCCGTTGGTGTTTCCTGCGGCGTAGCTGGACGGATTTCCCACGGCTTGGATTTCCGCTGTGCGCTCCATTTCTCCAGTGGGCCACAACACACGCCGGCCTGCGGGTGCCGGTCCTCGAAAAGCCACAATCCTTTTGCCAGCTCTTTCACAAGCTGGCTGCGCTCCCGCCATTCCCAGTCGTCCATGTCCTTCCGCATCGGGGGTTTCCAGTTGATCCGGCCATTCCACATCCCACGCAGTTCCGCGAGGAATTCCCGGCACTCCTGCTCGTAGAGAAAACCCGGAATCCGTGGATTCTCCCCCAACAAATCCCATTTCGCCATGTTTCGATGCTGGAAAATCCGATTCCCCTCAAAATCATGCTGGCACATCACCCCTACGCCCGGCGGCCCGCCCGGCACCTCCAGGATTTGCACCGGATGCGGGATCATCGCATACGAGAGCCCATACTTGTGCCACGCAAACCGAAACGTATCCTTGTCACCCCAGACATGGTTGTAAAAAAAATCCGACCGCTGGTTCATCCACAACGCAAATTCCAATGCCTCGCCGCATCGTTCTTTGTCGATCACCATCTGCCCACTTTCAAACTCAGCTTCGTCCCGATATGGAATACCCCATAATCCTCCAGATTGATCGGTCTTTGTCCATTCGCTTCAGATCGGGCCAAAAAAGGGCACCAAATGCGCGAAATTGTTGATTTTCGAATAGGCCTTTTGGATTTCTTATCGGAAGATTGTCCGCATCCATAAATAGCACATTACTCGTTGGCGCGTTAAGGACAGCTATCGGCTTAACAAGCCATTCGCATCGCATATTAGCAAATTCCCATGGTCGCTTTAGAAGCGCCAATTGCGCCGCGTCTATAACGACAAAATGGGCTCCGGCTTGACGTAAAATTCGTCGAATGCGCGAATCTTCTTCACTCTGAAGCCCTACGACTTGGGTCTCTCCCGACCACCCAAGCGTTCGTAGCATTGACAATGTTATACAAGTCGATGGAAGATACCTCAACCCTCCACCACAGATAACGATCGATTCTTTTTGCATTCTCCTATATGGACAAATCCTAGAACTAGGAATCATTGACAGCTAAAATTGCTACTTTGGCACCTCAACTTTTTGCTCGAACGCACTGATTCGGCTTAATTCTACTTTGTTGAACCCTCCTTAACTTCAAGAGGCGGAGATGGTGAATTTTGAGACAGATCATTACGTCGTCGGGCGGAGTCGATGGATGACTGTCTTTTGTGGTGGCGCCTGGCGAT
>Ga0209702_10001729_pt1 | contig 40486 bp, 28 predicted proteins | sample FRY01_FD_187210 | JGI IMG/M metagenome (GOLD analysis project Ga0209702, IMG submission 187210) | Freshwater microbial communities from Lake Fryxell liftoff mats and glacier meltwater in Antarctica - FRY-01 (SPAdes) (version 2) | ecosystem: Environmental > Aquatic > Freshwater > Ice > Glacier...
GGTCTTGTTACAATAATCGCGGACGATATAAATAATGGGTCTTTCGATAACTGCGGAACAGTCACTCTATCAGCTGATATTATAAGTTTTGACTGCAACGATGTCGGTCCGAATACTGTAACATTGATAGTACTAGACGCTAGCGGGAACAGTTCAACTTGTTCCGCCACAGTAACCGTGGAAGAAATCATTGATCCGACTGCGATCTGTCAGGATATCACTGTTCAATTGGATGGTTCTGGTAACGTATCCATCACTCCAAATGATATCGATAATGGTTCAATTGATAATTGTAGTGTCGCTTCACTTTCACTCGATATAACAGACTTCGATTGTTCGAACGTTGGTCCGAACACAGTGATTTTAACCGTGACTGATGTAAATGGAAATGTATCGACGTGCCCGGCTACTGTGACGGTGGAGGACATCATCGATCCGACTGCAATCTGTCAGGATATCACCGTTCAGCTGGATGGCTCTGGTAATGTTTCGATCACTCCAAATGACATTGACAACGGTTCAATTGATAACTGCGGCATCGCTTCGTTGACACTTGATATTGACGCATTTGACTGCTCGAACGTTGGTCCGAATACCGTGATTTTAACTGTGACCGATGTGAATGGAAATGTTTCGACGTGCCCGGCTACCGTGACGGTGGAAGACATCATCGATCCAACTGCAATTTGTCAGGATATCACTGTTCAATTGGATGGTTCTGGTAATGTTTCGATCACTCCAAATGACATCGATAACGGTTCAATTGATAACTGTAGTGTTGCTTCGTTAACTCTGGATATCGATGCTTTCGATTGCTCGAACGTCGGTCCAAACACCGTGATTTTAACGGTCACTGATGTCAACGGAAATGTATCGACATGCCCGGCTACTGTGACGGTGGAAGACATCATCGATCCAACGGCAATCTGTCAGGATATCACCGTTCAATTGGATGGTTCCGGTAACGTATCCATCACTCCAAATGACATTGACAACGGTTCATTTGATAACTGCGGTATCGCTTCGTTGACTCTTGATATCGATGCTTTCGATTGCTCGAACGTCGGTCCGAACACCGTGATTTTGACAGTGACCGATGTGAATGGAAATGTTTCGACATGCCCGGCTACTGTGACCGTGGAAGACATCATCGATCCAACTGCGATTTGTCAGGATATCACTGTTCAGCTTGACGGAACTGGCAACGTATCCATCACTCCAAATGACATCGATAACGGTTCATTTGATAACTGTAATGTTGCTTCACTTTCTCTTGATATCGACGCATTTGACTGCTCGAACGTTGGTCCGAATACCGTGATTTTAACTGTCACTGATGTGAACGGAAATGTTTCGACGTGCCCGGCTACTGTGACCGTCGAAGACATCATTGATCCAACTGCGATCTGTCAGGATATCACCGTTCAGTTGGATGGTTCTGGAAACGTATCGATCACTCCAAATGATATCGATAATGGTTCAATTGATAATTGTAGTGTTGCTTCACTTTCACTCGATATAGCAGACTTCGATTGTTCGAACGTTGGTCCGAATACCTTGATTTTAACTGTCACTGATGTCAACGGAAATACCTCAACATGCTCGGCAACCGTAACCGTGGAAGACAACATTGATCCAATTATTATCGACTGTGCACCAGATGTTACAGAACAAGTTGACGCAGACTGCAATTTTATTATCCCAGATTATACCGGATTGGTAAATGCTAGCGATAATTGCGCCGGAATACTCAGTCTTGATCAATCCCCAATTGCTGGCACCATAATCAACGGTCACGCTACAATTCAAAATGTAGTAATTACTGTAACCGATGTAAATGGAAATTCATCTGACTGTAATTTCAATATCACACTAGAAGACTCCATTCTGCCAAGTATCACTTGTCCTGATAATATCGTTCAAACAGCTGATACCGGAGTTTGTGAAGCACTTGTAACTATTCTACTACCTGCAGTTTCTGATAATTGTCAAGTTGTTTCCTTCTTCAATGATTACACCGGAACCGAAAATGCATCTGCATTATATCCGGTAGGCACAAGCAATGTTACTTACACCGTAACAGATATCGCCGGAAACGAAAGCACTTGCGTGTTCAACATCGAAGTAACAGACAACGAAAGCCCTGTCGTGATTTGTCCTGTTGACATCAATCAAACGGCTGACCTTGGTGCTTGTGAAGCATTTGTTTCAATAAACATACCATTCACAAGCGACAATTGCGATGTTCTATCAGTAGAAAATGACTACACTTTAATATCGGATGCAAGTGCCATCTATCCTGTTGGAAATACTATCGTTACTTATACTGTAATCGACATCCATGGCAATACGAGCACTTGTCAATTCAGCGTAACGATCACAGATGATGAGCTACCAATTGTGACTTGTCCTGATGATTTTGATGTGCCGGGTGATAACAACTGTTCGTTTATAATTCCTGATTACACCGGACTTGCAAGCGCTACAGACAACTGTGATCCGGCGGTAATATTTAGTCAAGATCCTATTGCCGGCACTGTTATCTCCGGTGAAGGATTTGTTCAAACTATCACAATTTTCGCAACAGATCTTTATGGAAATACCGGATTCTGCGAATTCGATATCACTATCATTGATGTGATCGCTCCAAGCATAACATGCCCCGACGATTTCATCGTACAAGTGGATGAAAATTGTGAATTCACAATCCCTGATTACACGCTGTCAGTGATCAGTTCCGATAACTGCGACGATGATCTTAGCCTTGATCAGGTTCCTGCTATTGGAAGCACTCTTTCAGGCTCAGGAACAACACAAACAATCACAATAACGGCAACTGATAATGCAGGAAATTCTAGTTCCTGTGACTTTGAAATTACTCTCGATGATACAATCATTCCTGAAGTTGTTTGTCCGGAAAATCAGTTTGTAGAAGTTGACAACAACTGTCAATACTTCATTCCAGATTACTCCAACAGCGCCATCTACCAAGATAATTGCGACTCCAATCCTCTATACGAACAAAGTCCATTGGCAGGAACAGTTCTTGAAGGCGTTGGTACTACTCAAGATATCACAGTTACAATCACAGACTCTGATGGAAATGTGAACCAATGCACCTTTACTTTAACACTAATAGATACCATCGACCCTGTAATTACTTGTCCTGCTGATCAAACTGAATCGGTAGATAATAATTGCGAATTGATCCTACCAGATTATACCGGCCTTGCTATAACCAGCGACAACTGCGATACAGATGTAGAAATCGTTCAAAATCCGATTCCGGGAACAGTTATTAATACTGATACTGTTATTGAGTTAACTGCATTTGACGATAGCGGAAACATTACTACATGTACTTTCAACGTAATTCTAATTGACACTACTGTTCCTGTAATTATTGAATGCTCTCCTAACGCCATTGAATTCGTAGATAGTAATTGTGAACTCAGCTTGCCAGATTACACTTCGCTTACTATTGCAACAGACAACTGTGACGCCAATCCGGTTTACACTCAAGATCCGGCACCGGGTACAGTTTTCACTGGAAGCGGAACAAGTGTGGACGTAACTATCACTGTGACGGATTATAGTGGCAACGAAACTACCTGCACATTCAACGTTACCTTGGATGACAATATCGTTCCTATCATAAATTGTCCTACTGATTTCAACGTGGAAAGCGATATCAATTGTGAATTTGCAATTGAAGATTATACTTTACTAGGAATTGCTACCGACAATTGTGATCCTGCAGTAATTATTAGTCAAGAACCTGCGGTCGGAACCATAATCTCCGGTGAAGGAACAATTCAAACAATAACGCTAACTGCAACAGATGCTGATGGCAACGAGAGCGAATGCACATTCAGCATTACAATTATTGATGTGATTGCTCCTGATATTCTTTGTCCGGGTGATTTGATTGAATTAGTTAATGACAATTGCGAATTTGTAATTCCTGACTATACCTCACTCTCCATCACTTCAGACAATTGTGATGTAAGCCTTGATATTACTCAAAGCCCGATAGCAGGAACCATCATTTCAGGCTCAGGAACAGTACAGGAAATTACATTAACTGCAACGGACAATGCAGGTAACCAAAGCTCATGTATATTTAATATTACACTTGATGATATTATAGCTCCAGTTGTAATTTGTCCAGAAGACTTTAACGAACCAGTTGATGTTAACTGCTCATTCAGCATTCCTGATTATAGCGCACTTGTAATACCATCTGACAATTGTGATCCAAATCCTGTTTTGGCTCAGGATCCAGCTCCAGGAAGTATTATTTCAGGAGTAGGTACTTCGCAAATAATCACTTTCACAATTACGGATACCGATGGCAATGTTAGTGACTGTACTTTCAATATTTCATTAGTTGATACAATTGCTCCAATTATTGAATGTTTGCCCAATGATACCGTGTCATTTGACCTGAACTGTGCTTACACAGTTGGAGATTACATTGCTCTAACCATTGCAACAGACAACTGTGATCCTGAGCTCACTTATGTTCAGGATCCGTCGATGGGTATGGAAATAACTCAATCCGAGTTAATCACAATCACTGTTAGCGATGATAGCGGCAACACCAGCACTTGTACTTTCGACCTAATAGTAGAAGACACCACACCTCCGCTCATTACTTGCGCTAATGATGTTACACAAGATAATGATCCAAACGAATGTGGCGCAATTGTGAACTACGATCTACCAACGGCAACAGATAATTGCACCGTTCAGGACATTAGTCTGTTTGAAGGTATGCCGAGTGGATCTTTCTTTGATGTGGGTACCACGGCTATCAGCTATATCGCAACTGACGGATTTGGCAATACTGACACCTGTTCATTCAATGTAATAGTGAATGACACCGAACTGCCTCAAATCGCCTGTCCAACAGACATTATTCAAACAAATGAGCTGGATTCATGCGGTGCAATAGTAATCTTTGATCTCCCAATTATTCTCGATAACTGCGGTATTGACACGCTCGAAATCATTGCAGGATTGGAGTCAGGTGATTTCTTTCCGGTTGGCACAACTACGGTAGAATATCAAGTAACAGATATTCATGGAAACATTAATACCTGCTCATTCAATGTAACGGTGAATGATGAACAAATACCGCTACTTATAGAATGCCCTGAAGACATAAGTGTACCAAATGACCTTGGTATTTGTGGCGCAGTGGTAGTATTTGACGCCCCGGTGGCAGCAGACAATTGCAATATTGCTTCCATTACTCAAGTTTCAGGAATTCCTTCTGGTGATGTTTATCCGGTTGGAACAACTGAAAACAGTTTCCTTATATCAGATGATGCAGGGAACTCAGTATTCTGCAACTTCAGTGTAACTGTAATCGACAATGAAGCTCCGATAATTATTTGTCCAGAGGATCTCGTACTTGAAAACGATTCAAGTATTTGCGGTGCTTTGGTAACATTTAATTTCCCTGCATTCAGCGACAATTGCACTGAGGCCGTGATTGAACAAACAGGCGGACTGGCACCCGGAGAGATATTCCCAGTAGGAACAACTGAACTTTCTTTCAGCGTGACTGATAATGTTGGCAATGTTACGATCTGCACATTCAATGTAATGGTGAACGATACAGAGGCTCCAATAATCGAATGTCCGGAAGACATAGTACAAACAGATCCGCTAGTGATTTATCCTGAACCGGATTATTCTGATAACTGCGGGGCTGAAATTGAACTTATTGAGGGATTGGCAAGCGGTTCTGATTTCCCGCATGGATTCACAAATGTAACTTATGTAGCTACTGACGAGGCCGGCAATGCCGATACATGCAGTTTCACAGTTCTTATTAATATGGCTCCAGAAGGACTTTGTGATGAATACGCGTTCTTTGAAAATGACGAAGAAGTTGAAATAGATGTGCTATCGAATGACATCGACCCTGATGGCGATCAAATCTTCATTGTGAACGCTTGGTCAGAAAATGGAATTTTAACTATTTCTGATGACAGTTTAAGCGTATTCTATTCTCTCCTAGATCCAAATTTCTGCGGAATCGATTCTGTAACCTACGTGATTTGTGATGAATTCCAATTTTGTGATACTGCGTGCATCATAATTCAAGTAGAATGCTTCATAGATTTAATAATTCCCGAATCCTTCTCACCAAATGGCGACGGCATTAACGATGTCTTTGAAATCCTCGGAATAGAAGACTTCCCACAAAATAAATTGTGGGTATTTAACCGATGGGGACACAAAGTGTTTGAAGCCGCTCCTTATGAAAACGACTGGGATGGACGGTCACAAGCATTCCTAACTATGGGTAACGGATTGTTACCTAAAGGCACCTATTTCTACGTACTTGATCTGGGCGATGGCTCTAAGATTTTTAAAGGAACCATTTACCTGAATTATTAATCGATCTGAACACGCTATTATGAAACAGCGAATAAATATTATTCTACTCCTAGCGATGATGAGTTTCAACCTTGCAGCTCAGCAGGAGTCCATGTTCACGCAGTATATCTACAATACTCAGGTTATTAACCCAGCGTATGTAGGTTATCGCGAAGCCTTGAGTATAACCGCTCATCACCGAAGTCAGTGGATTGGATTCAAAGGCGCACCGAGCACACAAACGGTGAGCATTTATAGTCCGCTCAAAAAGGCAGAATTGGCATTGGGAGCGGTGCTAATACATGATAAAATAGGACCTACAAGTGAAACCGATTTGCAATTCGATTTCGCATATCGCGTTCGTTTAAGTAACCGCGCAACGCTTTCCTTCGGAACCAAAGTGAGCGCTGGCTTATATCAACTCAACTTGAGTGGACTAGATATTAGCTCCAACTATTATCATTTATTGAATCAGTCTGTACCTACTGATGAACTTTATATGTATAACACTACTGGCTTGATTCTACCGAATATTGGCTTTGGAATGTATTACTATAAAAAACTTTATTTTTTAGGTATTTCATCTCCAAAAATGCTTAGGAACAGGCTCGAAAAACGAAATAGTGCCAATTTCGAATTAGGACAAGGTCGCACCGAACCAACTCTATACTTACAAGGTGGTTATCTGTTTGAAATAGACAAAGATTTTAAGCTCCAGCCAACGGGTTTGATTAAGGTTACTGCAAACGCTCCTCTCTCCGTTGGCCTCTTCATGAGCGCCATTTTTATAGAGGATATTAAAGTAGGTGCTTTCTACCATTTTGGCGAAACTGCCGGGGCTCTTGTTCAATATCAAATCAATGACCAAATTCGATTGGGTTATTCCTTTGACATCGCCACAAATAGACTAATTTCTACCAATTTTGGTAGTCATGAGATAATGTTCAATTATCTCTTTAATTACAGAAGAAAAAGAATCGTTTACCCTAGATATTTTTGATGTTTTCAATGACTATTAAAATGAAAATACTTGTTATCATATTCTGTTTGCTCTGCAGCTTCAACCTCTTTGCTCAGAATAATAAGCACTTTGAAAGGGCTAACGACTATTATGAAAGATTTGATTATCTAAAGGCTATTCAGTTTTATGAAATGGCGGCAGAAAAAGATCCTACAAACCCAGAAATTAGCTTCAAAATAGGCATGTCATATCGCTCAATAGGCGATTTGGTTTCATCTGGAATTTGGTTTGAAAAAGCGATCAAAAACGGTCATACTAATTCCATTTGTTCTCTCTACTTGGCCGAGGCCAAAAAAGCAGATGGAAAATACGCAGATGCTATTCATTATTACAAAATGTACTCAGATAAAATGCCTAAAGATTCGAGGGCAATTAATCATCTTAGAGACACTTCATACTATCATCAATTACTAAGAACAAACCCCGATATACAAATTAAAAATCTTGGGGTAAATGATGATGGTCCTGCTTTTGGCGTAACCAGCTTTGAAGATAAATTCATCTTTTCATCTCCCGCAGAAGAAGGCGTTTCTATTAAAGAAAGCGGAATATGGACTGAAATGCCTTATCTGGATCTTTTTGTAGGTGAAAAAGGGGCCGGGAATGAATTGGTAAATATCCAACCTCTTGAAGGCATCATTAACTCCCGATTCCATGATGGCCCTGCAAGTTTTGATCCGACAAACAAAATACTCTATATCACCAGAAACAACATAGTGGATGGCAAGCCGCTACGAGATAATACTGGAACAGTCAATCTGAAAATTTACCAAGCAAAGCGCGAAAATGCTCAATGGACAGACCTTCAGGAACTTGGCTTTAACAGCGATGAATTTTCAAATGCGCACCCGTGTGTGACTTATGATGGAACTGCCCTCTTTTTTATCTCCAATCGTCCGGGTGGGTTCGGCGGTACCGATATTTACAAATGCTTGAGATTGCCAAACGGAACTTGGGACAAGCCTCAAAACCTAGGCAATTCTCTTAATACTCCAGGCAATGAAATGTTTCCCTACATCCATACTGATGGAACGTTGTACTTCGCATCTGATGGACATGCCGGATTAGGTGGCCTCGACATGTTTAACACCACTCCCCTTTCTGGAAGTAACGACTACAGCATGCCAATAAATCCGGGAAGCCCTATAAACACCTGTTATGATGATTTTGGAATGATGTTCGAAGCCAACACTAATCAAGGCTATTTCAGTTCTAACAGAGATGGAGGAATTGGCAATGATGATATATTCTGGTTTGAAGACAAAAGCACTCAGCCACAATCAATTTTCGCTAGCATCAAAGGGGAGATCAGTAAGAATAATCCTGTCAAAATCTTGTGTTATGAAAAGGGTTCAGACGAAGCAACAGATATGCTTTTAACCAAAGCAGGCATAGTCCAATTTAAGGCGGAACCAGGAAAAACATATTTACTTATAGCTGATAATGGCGAAACTCTTCCATTAACTGAATATAAGGTACCGGCAAATTCTTCTGATCTTATCCATGACCTAGGTGAATTCATAATACCAGCAAAATCCGACCTCGCTCAAACACCTGATTTAAATCCTAAAGTCGAGTCTATTAAAAAGCCCGACCTACCTAAAACTGAACCTGTAAAAGAACCTGTACTAACCGTAGAAAAGCCTGTTGACCCAACAGTTTCGGAATACACTACTTCAGATTTGCTAGAGCGAAAAAAACTTAAGAATATCTATTTTGATTACAACAAAAGTGATGTTAGAGCTGATGCTGTAGTCACACTCAATGAGATCATCAGAATTCTGAAAGATAGCTCGGAATACAGACTCGAAATTAGAGCTCATGCGGATAAAAGAGGTTCTGTTGACTACAATCGTGAATTGTCAAAACGAAGAGCTGAAGAGGCGAGGAAATACCTGCTCTCTCGTGGTATTTCCGATTCCAAGATTGTAATTAATTGGTACGGTGCAACAGAGCAGATTGAAGCCAATAAAAACGAAACCCTGAGCGAAGAACAAATTTACCAACTCAACCGTAGAGCTGAATTCAGAATAATTGTAGATTGATTACGCTTTACTCAATTTCAACATATTCGACATACCCATTTCTGAAATAGGCATGCTCGCAATATTGATTATGAACTCCCCATCTTTAACTTCTCCGCTATTTCGAAGAATTGACCTGATGTCTGATATGGTATGATCTGTTGACACCATTTTATCATAATAAAACACCTTCACTCCCCAAACCAGACTCATCAAAGTCAGTAACTTACGGTTACCGGTGAAACAGTAAATAATACCCTTTGGTCGCTGTGACGATATTTTAAATCCGGTATATCCCGAATGCGTCATAGTTACAATGGCGGCGGCATCAACACGCTTTGCTAATCGGCATGCATTGAAACAAATACTATCAGTTATGTAACGCTCTTCTTTAGATTCTTCTGGCATCGTTTCATGATAATAGACATTATCATACTTCTCAACCTCTTGCAAAATTTTAGTCATTGCCTGAATTACCTTCACCGGAAATTTGCCCACCGAAGTTTCTGCACTAAGCATAACAGCATCAGCTCCATCCATAACAGCATTTGCAACATCATTAACTTCTGCTCGCGTAGGCGTTACATTGGTTATCATGCTCTCCATCATTTGCGTTGCCACAATAACTGGCTTAGCGCTTCTGATGCATTTTTGAATGAGCATTTTCTGAATAATCGGAACTCTTTGCATCGGAATTTCAACACCCAAATCACCGCGAGCTACCATTATCGCATCCGATTCAGCAATAATTTCGTCTATTTCTTCTATAGCTTCAGGCTTCTCAATTTTGGCTATTACTTTAGCGTGCTTTTTTCGACCCTTAATAATAGACTTAAGCTCCACTACATCTTTCGCCGAACGAACAAAACTCAAGCCCACCCAATCCACATCATGATCCAAAGCAAAATCAAGATCTTTTAAATCCTTCTCCGTTAAACAAGGCAATGAAATGCCGGTATTTGGAAGATTAATCCCTTTTTTGGACGTGAGAATTCCTCCATGTACAATATCGCATTCCACAGAATCCTTGCCATTGGAGCTTACCACAACAAGTTCAATTTTCCCATCATCCAAAAGCACTTTCTCTCCGGCAGATACATCCCTGGGAAAATTGGTATAATTGGTAGATATTACGCTCTCATCACCAACTACATCTTGAGTAGAAATAATAATTCTACTTCCACTTGTAAGGTTGGCGCCCCCTTCTTTAACAAGTCCAATTCTGATCTTTGGCCCTTGCAAATCAGCCAAAATAGCAGTGTGCGTATTCAGTTCAATGTCAATCTGACGAATTCTTCGCAGCACTTTAGCATGATCTTCATAGTCACCATGCGAAAAGTTCATTCTCACCACATTGCATCCTTCCAAAACCATTTCTTTCAACACTTCAACTGACGAACATGCAGGCCCAATGGTTGCAACTATTTTTGTTCTTTTAAGCATCCTATTTTCATTGCGCTGATTAAAAAATCAGCAATTCTTTGTTTTTTAAATCCTCCACTTCAATTTCAAAAACTATTTGAACTATTGAAACAGATTTTAAGCTCTTGCTGAGTTCAGAAATCAATACATTTCCGTCATCTTCTACTTTCAATAAATAATCTGCAATCTTAGATTCAGGCAAATAAAACCCTTCCGTACTTCTATTCTGAATCAAGTGATATACCACATGATTTTCTGTATCAGAATAAACGAAACAAGAATGTTCTGTCTCTTTTTTCTTATGAAAGGCCTTGAGATTATCCTGACGTTCGAAATCCATCCCTAACTTACTATTCAAAAACCACCCAAGCCTGTAATCTCTTGAATGACAAATTATTCCCAAAAGTAGGAATTGATAATCATAACTCACATCTAGCGTAAGTTTCATAACATCAAATTAATCCGGAAATCAATCTTCTTTGAAAATCTTCTCACAGGCTTTACGGGACGCCTCTTGCTCTGCGTGCTTTTTAGACTTAGCCTTCCCTTTGCCGTGTTTTTCACCATCTATACTAACCTCAACTACGAACGAAGATACTCCATTTAGCTGTTCTTCTTCTAAAACTACAAACTCAAGAGTCTTTCGTTCTTTCTGACACCATTCATGCAACTTGCTTTTGTGGTCGATTTCTTCCTGAACCAAATCATCAATTCGATTTTTTATAAAAAAGTCCAATAACGAACGATAAACAATCTCATAACCCTTCTCAAGATACATTGCGCCAACCAAAGCTTCAAATGCATTCCCCAGCATAGAACGATGCAATTCCTGTTTACCCAAATTCCGTTTTAGATACAAATCGAGCTCCAAACGATGACCGAGGTTATTGAGCGACTTACGGCTTACAATTTTAGATTTCATTTTTGTAAGCTCTCCTTCACTAATTTCCGTGTGCTTATTGTAAAGATAATCAGCTAAAACGGCATCTATTATAGCATCTCCCAAAAACTCGAGCCTTTCGTTACTTAGCCTTTCTCCTTTCTCATTTTTTACTCCAGCAGAACTATGAGTAAGAGCCAATATATAATGCTCAAATTTCTTTGGTTTAAAACCAAACGAATCATGAATCAGTTTTAAAACGGCTTGTTCTTCAGGACTTCGACGCTTGCCGAATGAAAAGATCATGTGATCAGATCTTTTTGAATATGGCTGAGGTATTATGCCCCCCAAAACCAAATGTATTACTCAGAGCTGCTCTCACTTCACGATACTGGGCCTTATTGAACGTAAAATTGAGACCCGGATCAAGTTCTGGATCAACATTCACATGGTTTATCGTTGGAGGAATAGCGTCGTACTTGACTGCTAAAATACAGGCAATCGCCTCAATTGCCCCAGCAGCGCCTAAAAGATGACCAGTCATTGATTTAGTTGAACTGATATTCAACTTATAAGCATGATCACCAAAAACTGCTTTTATAGCTTTTGCTTCAGCTACATCCCCAAGTGGTGTGCTCGTTCCGTGAACGTTAATGTAATCAATATCTTCAGGGCGAAGATTAGCATCCTCAAGGGTATAATGCATTACATTAATTGCGCCCAATCCTTCAGGATGCGGCGCAGTCATGTGGTAAGCATCAGCACTTAAGCCCCCCCCTGCGATTTCGCAATAAATTTTCGCTCCGCGAGCAAGAGCGTGCTCGTAAGACTCAAGAATCAAAGCTCCGGCGCCCTCTCCCAATACAAAACCATCCCTTTCTCGATCAAATGGTCGTGAGGCCGTTTTGTAATTTTCATTGTTTTGAGAAAGAGCTTTAAGTGCATTAAAACCACCGATTCCTGCTTCGTTTACTGCTGCTTCAGAACCTCCACTTACAAATACATCGGCTTTTCCAAGACGAATGTAATTGAGTGCATCAATCAAGGCATTTGTTGAAGATGCACAGGCTGAAACGGTAGTGAAATTAGGCCCTCTAAATCCATACTTTATGGAAATATGACCCGAGGCTATATCAGCAATCATTTTTGGAATAAAGAATGGATTGAAGCGAGGTGTACCATCTCCTTTGGCGAATGCAAAGCACTCATCCTGAAATGTTTGCAAACCACCGATTCCCGAACCCCAAATTACACCAACCCTGTCCTTGTTTACCTTGTCCAGGTCGAGACCCGAATCTTTGATAGCTTCATCAACGGAAACAAGAGCATATTGAGCAAAGAGGTCGAGTTTCCGGCCTTCTTTGCGCTCAAAATGCTGGTCAACATCATAGTTCTTCACTTCGCAAGCGAAATGAGTTTTGAACAATGATGAATCAAAATGAGTGATTGGCGCAGAACCACTTACCCCCAATAATAAATTATCCCAGTACTCCTTAACAGAGTTACCGATTGGAGTGAGTGCCCCTAAACCAGTTACTACAACCCGCTTAAATTCCATGTAGCAGGGGTTGAGGTCGGTTACTTACCGACGTTCTTCTCAATATAATCAATTGCCTGACCCACAGTGCTGATTTTCTCAGCCTGATCATCTGGAATTGCGATATTGAATTCTTTCTCAAACTCCATGATTAACTCCACGGTGTCAAGAGAATCTGCTCCCAGATCATTGGTGAAGCTAGCTTCACGATTTACTTCGCCTTCATCAACTCCTAATTTGTCAACGATAATGGCGGTAACTTTAGCACTTACATCAGACATGTTGTCGTTTTTTGTAATTAACGGCTGCAAAGTAAGTAAAACTTGTTCTCATTATCAAAAAGGATATAACATCTGATGCGTTCTTAACCTTTTATTATCAAAAATAAGAGATAAGGTACTCTTTTTCAGTCTTCTTAGAAATATCAGGAACTAGGGCACTTTCGTCAGCAAAACCCACAGGAATCAATAAATAAGGGCGTTCATTTTGCGGGCGCTGCAAACATTCTTGTAAAAAACTCATCGGACTCGGTGTGTGGGTGAGAGTGCACAATCCTGCATGATGTAAAGCGGCTAAAAGAAAGCCAACAGCTATCCCAACTGATTCATTTACATAATAATTGTTAAGTTTTGTGCCCTCTTCACTTTCTTCATTGATCCGTTTAAAAACGACTATGAGATAGGGTGCCTTTTCCAAAAAGGGTTTATTATGATCTGTTCCCAATGGTTCAAGATCCTTTAACCAACGCTCGCTCATGCGGCCTTCGTAACTGATTCGCTCCTCTTCCTCAGCCAATACACGGATTTGCTTCTTGAGAACGGGGTCGCCAATCAAACAAAAGGTCCAAGGCTGCTTATTTGCCCCAGAAGGAGCCAAAGAGGCAGTGGCAATTGCATTTAAAACCAGCTCGAGCGGAACTTCTCGATCTGAAAAATCCCTCAAACTTCTGCGCCCTTGCATTTCAATGCGAAATTCTTGACTTCGCCTGATCATTTCTGCCTCCGGATAAACCGCAGGACGATAAGGAATAAAGGAATGACCCTTAATGATAACCCTTTCTAACATAAAAATGAGAATATAGATTAATGCGAAAGCTTGTCTTTGATAATCCTCATAAACTCCGATGCGTAAACAAAATCATCCAGTTCTTTATTGCCAGAATTGAGAATACTTTTCCGATCGCCGTGCCAATGGATACGACCTTCGTAAATAAACTGAATGGTGTCGCCAATTTCCATCACCGAATTCATATCATGAGAAACCACCACCGTTGTAATGTTATAATCGTAAGTTATTTCTTTGATAAGATTATCAATAACGATAGCCGTTTGAGGGTCCAAGCCTGAATTCGGCTCATCTACAAAGAGATATTTAGGCTGCATGGCTATTGCTCGTGCTATTCCAACTCTCTTCTTCATTCCTCCGCTCAACTCTGCGGGAAACAACTTATTAATGTCTTTTAGGGCCACTCTCTCCAGACAAAAATTAACTCGTTCCAGCATTTCAGTCTTGCTTTTCCTCGCAAACATGGTTAAAGGGAACATTATGTTTTGCTCAACAGTGAGGGAATCGAAAAGTGCGCCTCCTTGAAATAGCATGCCAATTTCTCTGCGGATTTCTTTACGTTCAGTATGATCCATCTGAGTGAAGTCCCGATCATGATATAAAACTCGACCCTTATCAACCTCCTCAAGCCCAACAATACACTTGGTGAGCACCGACTTACCGGAACCACTCAGTCCAATTATGAAATTCACTTTCCCTTCTTCAAACGAAGCAGAAACGTTTTTCAAAACCTGTTTGGTGTCAAACGATTTATCTATGTTCTCTACAACGATCATGTAAGCAATAATTGAGTAATGATTAGATTGCAAACAATGATTAATACACTGCTGTATACTACGGCTTGAGTGCTTGATTTGCCAACCTCTAGCGCTCCACCACTGGTGTAATATCCATGATAAGCCGAAACGGAAGTTATTACCAAAGCAAAAACTACCGTTTTGATGAGTGAATAATAGATCTGAAACTGCCTGAAGTCAAACTGAATCCCGTACTCATAATCCGCTAGAGATATTACTCCTGTCCAATCTCCAATTAATCCTCCGGCAATGATGCCTAAAAACATGGAAATCATGATGAGAAAAGGAAAAATGAACATTGCGGCTACAATTTTCGGAAAAATCAGGTATCCACATGAATTTACACCCATAATTTCCAAGGCATCTATTTGCTCTGTAACTCTCATTGTGCCCAATTCAGACGCAATATTAGAGCCCACTTTTCCTGCTAAAATCAGGCAAATTATGGTGGGTGAAAATTCAAGAATAATTGTTTGACGAGCAGTAAAGCCAATGGTGTAAGCTGGAATCCACACAGAATCAATGTTATAGGCCGTTTGGAGTGTAATAATTGCCCCCATAAAAATAGAAAGCAATGAAATGATGCCCAAACTCTGCACCCCAATTTTGTCAATCTCCAAAAAGGTTTGACGCAAATAAATACTTCTGCGTTCAGGCCGACTGAACACTTTAACCATCATCAGAGCATATTTCCCGATATGACTTAATAATCCCATTTCAGGGCTAAAAATACAGCTATAAAACTCGCATATCCGATTTATCATGCGATAATTATCAATAGCGCATGTTTAATTTATAATTTTGCCCTGACTATTACGCCCTTATGATTTTTCGAAAAACTATAAAATTGAGCCTAATGCTTCTGATGCTTTGCATCATGATGTCATGCTCCGTTTTCAGAAAAAAAAATCGTTGTGTGTCTTGTCCTAAGTGGAATGATCATATTGAATGGTCACGATCTGCAGCCCCCTATGGTACTCCCTCTCCCTAATTGGAATGAAATAGTTTCAAGAGTTCCGGCAAGTGCCATTGGCATGCTGGGCACCTTGTTTTTTGCTTATCCCTGTCGATTTGTTCTTGGTCGAAATCGAAATTGGAAATTCGGGGATTTCAAAGTTTCACATGGACAAGATTTACCCGAAATCTCAGTTAATCGTGACTTACATCCTGACTTGTTCCTGATAACACTTGTGCATGAACTTGCTCACGTGGTAGTGTGGTATAGGCACCCTAAAGACGCTCAGGCTCATGGAAAAGAATGGAAACAAGCTTATCGTGAATGCCTTTCTCCTTTTGGTAGAAAAGAAATTTTCCCTGATAACTTCTTGCCAATTCTCAAAGATCATTTACGTGAAGCTCCTGCTACCACCAAACAAGACACTCCAATTTACAAATACTTCTTTCCCAGCCCAGAAGGACCGGTGCTTAAGGAATTAAAACCCGGAACAACATTCGAACTCAATCCCGGACGAACGTTTAAACTGATTAAACAAAGGCGCACCCGCTTTGAATGCCTCGACCTTCAAAACAAGCGTTTATATCTTGTTTCTGGAGATGCAAAAGTTACACCTGTTAATACTTAAGCTAATCATAACTCATAATTCAAAGAGCTCGCCTTGAATTTCTTACCTTTGAGAACCTTTTTAAGAGCAGATTCATGCCATCAAAGGATTATAATATCATGAAAGCAGATTCAGGCACAGCAACTGCCGCTTCTCGCGTGTCAAATATGGCCGCCGGATTAGTAGGAAGCGAAATTATCCGTTTAGCCGCTGAAGTCAACGAGCGAATAGCTAAAGGCGAACAAGTTTACAATCTAACGATTGGTGATTTTGACCCTGCGGTATTCCCGATTCCCGCTGAACTCAATGCTGGAATCAAAAAAGCCTATGACGAAGGCCACACCAATTACCCGGCTGCCAACGGTGTTGCCTCGTTAAGAGAAGCCGTTGCCAATTTTATCAAGAACAACCAAGGCTTGGATTATCCTGCTTCTGATTATCTGATTGCAGGCGGCGCCAGACCATTGATCTATGCCACTTACAAAGCAATTGTAAATCCCGGCGAAAAGATCCTGTATCCCGTCCCTTCTTGGAATAACAACCATTACACGCACTTGAGTGAAGCCATTGGCCACGAAATTCTAACTCTCCCTGAAAATCGTTTTATGCCCAACGCTGAAGACCTTCCCAAAGACTTATCAGATATTGCATTAGTTGCCCTTTGTTCACCACTAAATCCTACGGGAACTGTACTTTCAAAAGAACAACTCGAAGGAATTTGCGATCGAATCTTACAGGAAAATATAGAACGCGAAGGAAACCGTAAACCATTATATCTCATGTACGATCAGATATACTGGCAGCTCACTTTTGGTGATACTGTGCATTACAATCCTGTGACTCTCCGTCCGGAAATGCGTAAATACACCATTTTTATTGATGGTTTATCTAAAGCTTTCGCTGCTACAGGCCTGCGCGTTGGATGGGCCTTTGGTCCTGCGGATGTTTTGGGTAAAATGAAAGCCTTGCTAGGCCATGTTGGCGCATGGGCTCCTAAAGCCGAACAAATTGCTTGCGGAAGATACCTCAACAACAAAATAGCCTGCGACGAATACCTGAATTGGATCAAAACAGAAATAAATGCTCGTTTAGTAGGCATTTACGAAGGATTCGCTAAACTCAAAACAGAGGGTTTTGCTGTGGATTGTATTTCGCCTCAAGCAGCCATTTATCTGACCGTTAGGTTTGACCTTGTGGGTAAACGATATGAAGATGGTGTTCTTAATTCTATGGGTGATGTTACGAACTTCCTTTTGGCGGATGCAGGGCTTGCCCTGGTGCCTTTCTATGCTTTTGGCGCACCCAAAAACTCGCCTTGGTACAGAATTTCAGTAGGCACCATCCGAAAAGATCAAATAGAAGGGATATTCACCCGTTTGCGTACATCGCTGGAAAAATTGTCCTAAAACATGCCTAAACGCCACTTTTATAGCGTAATTATGGCCGGAGGAGTGGGAAGCCGCTTCTGGCCGATGAGCAAATCTACTTTTCCTAAACAGTTTCATGATATCCTGGGAACCGGACGAACGCTGTTGCAGATGACTTTTGACCGTATGGCTAGAATTTGTCCAAAGGAAAATATATATGTCGTTACCAACTCTAAATATGCCGATCTGGTTGCCGCTCAACTGCCAGAAATGGATCCTTCCATGATTTTACCTGAGCCGTATATGCGCAACACTGCGCCCTGCTTGGCTTACACTAATTTCAGATTGCTTGAGCGAGACCCGGAAGCAATAGTGGTTGTTGCCCCATCTGATCATCTTATCATCAAAGAAGATCTCTTCATTGAAACAGTCAGAATAGCCATCAGTCAAGCAAAAGAGAGTAAAAATCTAGTAACTTTAGGTATAAAACCTAGCCGGCCTGATACCGGGTATGGCTATATTCAATTCAAAGATTCAAAAGGGGTAGTTGATCATCGGGTTAAACAAGTAAAAACTTTCACCGAAAAACCGGATGGTGATTTAGCCGAAAAGTTCCTAGAGTCCGGGGATTTCTGCTGGAATTCAGGAATATTCATCTGGAGATTGGACAGTATTCAAAAAGCATTTTCACAGTTTTTACCCGATATGTACAAAAGTTTTGCGGAGGGTAAAGACATTTACAACACAGAAGGAGAGCCGGCCTTCGTAGAAAAAACCTATGCGGCTTGCGAAAACATTTCCATAGACTATGGAATCATGGAAAAAGCAAGAAACGTGAATGTAGTTCTCAGCGATTTTGGATGGAGTGATTTGGGCACTTGGGGCTCGCTGTACACACATCTCAAATACGATGAAAATAAAAATGCGGTTGTAGGCAAAAATGTATTGCTGTATAACAGCAGTCACAATATGGTGCACGTACCTACCAATAAATTAGTGGTATTACAAGGCCTCAACAATTATATCGTTGTGGAATCAGATGGGGTATTATTAATTTGTCGGAAAGAAGAAGAACAGCGCATCAGACAATTTGTAAACGACGTCAAAATCGAAAAAGGCGATCGCTTCGTTTGATGATTTTGCCGCGGGGGGTAAATACGCGCAATTGCGCGTATCAACGCGATCAGATAAGCGCAGTGGATAAGCGCAATTGCGCGTATTTACATCAATCCCCCAATCAAACCATCTTCGATGGATCCACCCACAAATCATATTCTTCTGCAGTAACATATCCCAATTCCAAGGCTGCAACTTTAAGGGTTTTGCCTTCTTTGTGGGCCTTCTTTGCAATCTCTGCAGATTTGTAATATCCTATATGGTTGTTGAGTGCTGTTACTAGCATAAGGGAATTCTCCAAGTGTTTTTGTATTATCGGTAAATTAGGCAGAATACCATCAGCGCATTTCTCTGTGAAAGAAACACATGCATCGCCAATAAGTCGGGCCGATTGCAATACATTGGCTGCAATAAGAGGCTTAAATACATTGAGCTCAAAATGCCCACTCATTCCACCAATACTCACTGTAACATCATTTCCAATAACCTGAGCAGCAACCATGGTAAGAGCCTCAGGCTGGGTTGGATTAACTTTTCCGGGCATAATAGATGATCCCGGCTCATTATCGGGGATAACAATTTCGCCAATTCCGGAACGTGGTCCCGAGCTTAAGATGCGAATATCATTCGCTATTTTCATCAATGAAACAGCTACCCGTTTGAAAGCACCGGATAGTTCAACCATAGCGTCATGTGCGGCCAAGGCTTCAAACTTATTGGGTGCAGTAACAAAGGGATGACCCGTGAATTTTGCTATATAAGCCGCAACTAAAACATCATACCCTTTTGGGGTATTTAATCCTGTGCCTACCGCAGTTCCGCCAAGAGCCAATTCTCGAATCATTTCAAGGGCATTTTCTATACATCGAATGCCGTTATCTAATTGCTGCACATAGGCCGAAAACTCTTGTCCAAGGGTGAGTGGCGTGGCATCCATAAAATGCGTGCGGCCCGTTTTTACAACCGAACTGAATTCCTTTACTTTGTTATTCAAGCTGTTTCGCAACTTCAAAATACCAGGAATCGTAATGCGCCTTGCTTGATCATAAGCCGCAATATGCATGGCAGTTGGGAAAGTATCATTGGAGCTCTGACTTTTATTCACATCATCGTTTGGATTGAGCACTTTGTCAGCATCCGACAATTTTCCGCCATTCAACACATGAGCTCGATAGGCTATAACCTCATTAAGATTCATATTACTCTGAGTACCAGAGCCTGTTTGCCAGATAACCAAAGGAAATTCTTCATTCAGCTTTCCTTCCAAAATTTCATCGCAAACTTTTGCAATCAAATCGCGTTTACCCGCATCCAACACTCCCAATTCCGTATTTGCAAATGCCGCCGCTTTTTTCAAATGAGCAAATGCATAAATGATCTCTTGAGGCATACTTCCTGCGGGACCAATTTTGAAATTGTTGCGAGAGCGCTCAGTTTGTGCGCCCCAATATTTTTCAGCCGGTACTTTTACTTCTCCGAGGGTATCCTTTTCAATTCTGAATTCCATAGTCTTATGCTTATAACAAACTTAATACTTCATCTGCCGGACGGGCTATAATCGCTTTGTTTCCGCGAACAACAATTGGTCTTTCGATCAAGATCGGATTCTCATGCAATATATTTAACCACTCATTATCGGTAAAATTCATCCCTTTGTATTTCTCTTTGTACAGCCGTTCGCCTTTGCGAATAATGTCCGCTGGTTTGAGATTGAGTTTCATGAGCAAGGTTTTCAATTGCGCGGTGCTTGGGGGTGTTTTGAGATATTCGAAAATCTCAACATTTGCCCCATTGTCGTTTAACATGGCCAGTGCCTCCCTGCTTTTGCTGCAGCGCGGATTATGATAAATTTCGATATGCATATACTCTGAATTAAAGGCAAAGGTATTGGCTCGGTTGGAGATTAAAATCAAACTTGATATCAATCAATATCAGCAACTCTACCTGCTGCAGCTCCCTTGCCTTGTCCCATCAAAAAGGCTTTTAGGAATTCGTCTATTTCCCCATCCAAAACCCCATCAGCATTAGACGTTTCGCAACCTGTTCTAAGGTCTTTAACCATTTTATAGGGTTGCAAAACATAGCTACGGATTTGAGATCCCCACTCAATTTTTTTCTTGCCTGCTTCAATTTCAGCCCTGGCTTCATTTCGTTTGGCAAGTTCCATTTCATAGAGTTGCGACTTGAGCAATTGTATAGCCTTCTCCTTGTTTTGAAGCTGGGAGCGGGTTTCCGTATTATCGATCATAATGCCGGTTGGCTTATGTTTCAACCTTACACCGGTTTCCACCTTGTTTACGTTCTGTCCGCCTGCCCCACCTGAACGGAAAGTATCCCATGTAATATCGGATGGATTGATAGCGATTTCGATGCTATCATCAGCCAAGGGGTACACATAAACACTCACAAATGATGTATGTCGACGTGCATTGGAATCAAAGGGCGAAATACGAACTAATCGGTGCACCCCATTTTCACTTTTGAGCATTCCGAAGGCAAAATCTCCCTCAAACTCTAATGTTACTTGTTTTATTCCGGCTACATCACCTTCCTGCAAATCAAGCTCTTTCACTTTGTAGCCGCTCTTTTCACCGTACATCACATACATACGCATAAGCATAGACGCCCAGTCGCAGCTTTCTGTTCCGCCCGCTCCTGCTGTTATTTGCATTACTGCACTTAAGCCATCTTCCTCTGCGGAAAGCATGTTCTTAAATTCAAGTGCTTCAATCCTTTCTTCAGCAAGGCTAAATTGAACTTCTACTTCTGACAGTGTGCTGGCACCTTCCTTAAAAAACTCGAATAAAACACCCAAGTCGTCAACAGCGGTTTTAGCCTCATTGAATGAATCTGTCCAAACTTTTAATCCCCGAATCTGTCGCATTATCTGCTCCGCCTTCTTTGCGTCGTTCCAAAAACTTGGATCCTGGGTTTGTTTTTCTAACTCTTCTATCCTGATCAATTTGTGATCAACGTCAAAGATACCCCCTCAGCGCGGCCAGGCGCTTAGACATCCCTTGGATGTGGTCTAATGTAATCATGGTGCAAAAGTACAATATCACTTAGCTTTTGTGCGATAGTTTAATGATTTTTATATTTTTGGGCCAAACGCGTAATAAATTATGGAACAAAAATCTTTACCAAACAGTGTGGCTGTTCTCGTTTTGGGAATATGCTCAATCGTACTTTGCTGTGTACTTTTCGGTGTTATCGGAATTACTTGCGGAATCATCGCCCTTGTATAATCTAATAAAGACAAGCGCTTGTGGGAAGCTGATCAAGCTACTTATTCTGAAAGCTCTTACAAATTGTTAAAAGCCGGCCGCATCTGCGGAATTATCGGTACAATTTTAAGCGCTCTTGCTTTTTGTGTTGGACTCATTTACATTATTTTCCTCGGAGCAGCTTTTTCAGCTATTCCATGGAGCCAAATGTAATTTCCAAAAGAAGATTCTACAGAATTGCTTGAATGCTCGTTTAAAAAAACTACCGGCTTAGATTGTCCGGGATGCGGCATTCAACGTTCTGCATTAGCTTTATATGAAGGGAAGTTGATAGATTCGTTCTATCTCTTCCCTTCTCTATTTCCCCTCCTCATTGCAATTATTCTGATTGTTGGTTTCGCACTATTCAAGAAAAACTGGATGTACAGCGGCTTCATTGTGTTTGTTGTTATTGCCGGAATACTAATGCTGGGCAATTGGCTTTTCAAATTGCTTTGATTATTCCTTATCGCCAGGATTGATTTGCACTCTGGCAGCTATATCATCATAGTTAAAACCCTTTCCCATCAAGTGCCTTACTAATTTCTGCTTCGCTTGGTAATCCACTGTACTATGTCTACTGCGATAGGCTTTAGCTATGGCTTTATCTAAAGCTTCTTTCCAATCTTCTTTCTCAAACGCCAAAAGCGCTTTATTGATGAGACTTTCTTTGATCCCTTTTTGAAACAAGGCAGATTTAATTTTATTCTTTCCCCAGCCTTTTAGTTTGAGATGACCACTAACAAAGCCCATCGCAAAACGATCATCATCAATGAATCCTAAGGATTTCAATTTTTCAGTTATCGATTCCATTTTGTCCGGAGGAACTTCCCAATCTTTCAATTTGTTCCTCAATTCTCGCTCGCAGCGATCCCGAACAGCAGACCACTTTCCGGCCTTGACCAAAATCTTTTTTAATTCTTCTTCTTCCAAAATACTTGATGCCGCTATTTAGAAATTGTCCATTTAACTAGCTAATCTACTGTTATACAATCGAATAACTTAGCACTCTCAAGAGTTCCTTGAATACAAATATCAAAAACAAAGCGCATAACCCTGTTTAATTTCATATCTTAACACTGAAATCATGCAATTAGTCGAATTGGCTCTGCTGGATTTTCTTACATTTGCGCACTTATTTGTTATTTATTTTCAACTGACAAAACAATGAAAGCCGAGTTGATTGCGCGCTTGGAGGAGCTATTGAAGGCAGAAGACATCCAGTCTATTAAAACGGATGTTCGTAACCTGATAGGTAACTACAATGCGGAAACTGCTAAAGAACGTAACGTTCAGCAAGAAGAGTTCAACGCTGTTGAACATGAAGAGGGTGTGGACTTCCAGTTTAGCCCAAATCCGATAGACGAACAGTTAGAACAACTGCTTGAAAATTATCGTGAAAGGGCTAGAGAGCATAGCAAGAAAATTGCCGAGGAGCAAAAAGAGAATCTGGCTATAAAAAATGCTCTGCTCGAAGAACTCGACAAGCTCATCAAAGAAGAAGAAAACATCAAAACGGCTTTTGATCGTTTCAATTTGATCAGTGAAAAGTGGAAAGCAACCGGAGATGTTCCTGGAGACAAATTCAAAGACATTCAGGATCAATTCACTCACCAGAAGGACACGTTCTTCTACAACGTAAACATTTACAAGGAGTTACGTGAGCACGACCTCAAAATCAACCATAAGCGCAAAGAAGAGTTAATTGAAAAAACACGTGCCCTTTTAGGCATGGACTCTATTCGTGAAATGGATAACCTCATTCGTGCCTATCAGCGCGAGTGGAACGATATAGGCCCATCATCCCGCGAATCTTATAAAGAACTGGGAGATACATTTTTTGGAGTTTGTCGCGAAATCATCGAAAAAGTACGCGCTCACTACGATGAAATTAAGGGTGAGCTGGAGGCTAATCTCGAAAGAAAAAGAGCGCTGGTTGAAAAGATGAAGCAAATGCTGAGTCTCGAAATCAAGAACCATTCTACCTGGAACAAGAAAACCGATGAGGTAGTTATTCTTCAGAAAGAATGGAAAGATTCTGGTTTCGCTCCTAAAAAAGAGAATGAAGAAATCTGGCAGGAATTTCGTGGATTATGCGATGCATTCTTTAAGGGCAAAGGTGAATACTACGAATCTCGTCGCTCTGAACAAGATGGTAGCAAAGAGAAAAAAGAAGCGCTAATTGCTCGTGCTCGTGAGCTGCAAAACAGCGAAGGCTGGAAAGCTACAACCGAAGAGATTCTTACACTTCAAAAACGTTGGAAAGAATGCGGTGCTTCTTCGCCTCGCGACGAACAAAAGCTTTGGCAACAGTTTCGGGCGGCATGTGATCATTTCTTTCAGGCCAAGAAAAAACACTATGAAGGTTTAGGTGATCGCCATGACGAAAATCTGAAATCTAAACTCAGTATTCTGGAAGAACTTGAAGCCTTCACCCTTTCTGGTGAAAAGGGAAAAGACATTCTAACTCTAAAAGATTTCAGTTCACGCTTTTCGGCTATAGGTCATATTCCTAAAGAAAAGATGAAAGAAGTAATGGATGGTTATCACAAAGCGCTCGACAAACATTACGGATCCGTTGATATTTCTGAAGAAGAGCGCCGCATGATGAATTTCCGCGAAAAGGTGGAATCTGCAAAAGATCATGGCGGATCAGACAATTTCGTACGTAAGGAAAGTAATTTCCTCCGCGAGAAAATTGAAAAACTGAAGTCCACTGTTTTTCAATATCAAAACAACATGGAAATCTTCACCGGTAAAGGTGCAGATGCATTAAAGAAAGAAATTGAGAAGAAAATCAAGCAGGCAGAACGCGAAATCGAAGATGCCCGTAAGAAACTCACTGTTCTTCGAGATCAGGTTAAGAAATAATCATCTTCTAGGTGTATGATGCTGCTTCTGTTGAGGCATGGTTGATTGTGACTTAATTGCGGTAATAAACCACACTTCTGATCTCAGAAACCGGATTTTTTTTGGGCTGCTTAAATCATATTAGCAGCATTCAATTTTCTGGTCAATTAGAGTTGTAGACCTTTTGATCCCTTTCTTTCAGAATTTCTTAAGGAATAATAAACGGGCGTGTAGTTAGAAACAATTCGCATTGAAAAAGCTCCAAAAGAGCTTAAAGGATTTACCAAGTTTGCGATGAAATCAAAAGCGGAATTCAATCCCTACTTCGTCATAATTTAGGTAAGCGATCTTCCGTAATTGCCGAAAATTTATACCCTTCTGAGCCAAAAATTTGCAACACTCTCGGCAATGCATAAAGCACATTTTCCTTGCATTTTAAGCTGTCGTGAAAAACGATTATTGATCCTGATCGGGCATTTTTAACCACATTATCCAAACACTTCTGAGGATTAACCTCAGCATCAAAATCTGCGCTCAAAACATCCCACATAATTAAATGGTACTTCCTTCGCAAAGCAGCTGCCTGGTTACGTCTGATTCTGCCGTAAGGTGGGCGAAATAGATTGCTCTTCACGTATTGACTGCATTGTGCAACGCTACGCAAATAAGTCATTAAGGTAGTATCCCAACCCTTTTCGTGATTAAAGGTGTGATTGCCTACACTATGCCCTTCATCTACTATTCTTTGATAAATGTCAGGATGATTTTCTACATTTTTCCCAATACAAAAAAAGCTAGCTTTTGCTTTGTAGGATTGAAGCACTTCTAGAATTTCCGGAGTTACTTCAGGTTCCGGTCCATCATCAAAACTCAGAAAAAGCTCCTTTTCCCGGGTTTTAATATCCCAAATCAAATCGGATGAGAGCGGCTTAACTATGCCCGGAGTTTTAGTCAGATACACATTGCAAAATAACAGAGTAAGAGCTCAAAATGAATTTCTTAACAAGATTTTGCAAACAATTCCTAGTGAACGATGATAGAACTTTATGTGCTATTACATTACAGCCATTGCCTTCAATCCATAATAGAAAGTCTCCGGACATGGTCGCGCGCCATTTTCAATCAATTCAAAAAGCTCCATATTGCGATCTTTTAAATCATTTTTTACGGCGCTGAACATTTCAGGGGCGCCCTTATCAAACTTAATTTTACCCTCTGCCAAATTGCGCAAATGATCTGCATTACTCAAATCTACTCCGGCTTCTGCAGGAACCCGAAGCTCTAACATTTCAGCCTGTTTCTCGCCAAAATGAAAAACCATTAATTGATCTGGAGAACGAAACTCCACACACTTAATATTACTCAATGATTTTTCCCAAAATAGATCGGAGAATAATTCAATTAATTCTTCTACTCTTTGACTGTTCTCCAATTTCAACTTCTCCCAATCATTTGCAACCACACTGTTAACGGCAAGAAACTTCACGAACTCCTCTTTAACCGTTGCAAGCTCTTCGAGTAATAATTTTCGATATTTCATACATTTAAAATAAAGAGAAAACGAGTCCCGTATCGGAGGAACTCGTTTTCGCAATAATATCCTGTAAAATTATATTTACTTTTTAATCCCTTCCAAATTAAATAAGAAGGCATACTCCATGGCAACTTCACGGTAACGCTCAAAACGTCCGCTTGCACCACCATGACCGGTTTCCATATTACAATACATAATTAACATGTTATTGTTGGTTTTCATGGCTCTGAGTTTTGCTACATATTTTGCCGGCTCCCAATACTGAACCTGAGAGTCCCAATACCCAGTTGTTACAAAAATATTAGGGTACTCCTTCGCTTCAATATTATCATAAGGAGAATACGTTTTGATATACACGAAAGATGTTGAATCCTTTGGATTTCCCCATTCATCAAACTCACCTGTAGTTAATGGAATAGATTCATCAAGCATCGTGTTGATCACATCAACAAAAGGAACCTGGGCTACTACGCCATTCCAAAGATCGGGGCGCATATTGCTCACAGCACCCATCAACAATCCACCGGCGCTTCCACCCATTGCATACAAATGTTCTTTACTCGTATATCCTTGTTTGATAAGAAACTCACCGCAATTGATAAAGTCGGTAAAGGTGTTTTTCTTCTTGAGTAATTTTCCGTTTTCATACCAATCACGGCCCATTTCTTGTCCGCCACGTATGTGTGCAATGGCATATACAAATCCGCGATTCAATAAACTCAATCGGGTTGAGCTAAAATAAGGGTCCATGCTTGCCCCGTAAGATCCATAAGCATAAAGCAAGAGCGGTGTATTGGGGCCTTTTTCTGTGCCCTTTTTATAAACTATTGAAATTGGAACCTGTGTGCCATCAGTTGCCGTTGCAAACAAACGCTCAGAAGTGTAATTATCCAAAGAAAAATCACCCAGCACTTCTTCTTGCTTGAGCAAAGTTCTTTCCTTGGTTTCAAGGTTGTAATCGTAGGTTGAATTTGGCGTGGTCATAGACGTGTAGCCGTAACGCATCACTTTCGTGTCAAATTCAGGGCTTCCTCCAACATAAGCTGAGTAGGTTGGATCTTGAAATTCCATATAGTGTTCTGAACGATCGTCCCAGCGAATTACGCGAATTTCATTTAATCCGTTTTTACGTTCCTGAACAACTAAATATTCTTTAAATATTTCGATGCCTTCTAACAAGACATCTGAACGATGAGGAATAAGTTCTTTCCAATTTGATTTACCGGGAGCTGAAACCGGAGTTTCCATCAATCTGAAATTCTTCGCTTCATAATTAGTAGCGATGTAAAACTTATTTGCATAATGATCAACGCTATATTCCAAGTCGCGTTCTCTAGGTTGAATCATTTGGAATTCTGCTGAAGGATTATTGGCATCAATAAAACGATATTCAGAAGAGAGGGTCTGATTGCTTCCAATCATGATATAGGCCTTAGACTTGGTTTTAAAAACGAAGGTGTTGAAAGTCTCATCTTTCTCTTCGTAAACCATTACGTCCTCACTTTGAGGAGTTCCCAGAATATGTTTCCATATCTGGTTTGAACGCAAAGTAACAGCATCTTTAGTGGTGTAAAAAAGCGTTTTATTATCATTAGCCCAGGTAGCACCACCTGTGGTTCCTTCAATCTTATCCGCCAATAGCTCACCGTTACTCAGATTCTTGAAATAAACGGTATAAACTCTTCGGCTGATGGTATCAACACCATAGGCCAATAAATTGTTATCAGGACTAATAGACCTTCCGCCAACAGAGAAATAAGCATGCCCTTCTGCCATTGCTGGCCCATCAAGCATCAATTGCTCAGCCGCATCCATGGTTTCGGGCTTACGACAATAAAACGCGTATTCCTTTCCTTCTTCGAAACGATTGTAATACCAATAGCCATCCACCTTTGTAGGAACGCTCTGATCTGTTTGCTTAATTCTTCCAACTATCTCATTGTAAAGAGTGTCTTGAAATCCTTTGGTGTGTGCCATAAGCGCCTCACGATAAGAATTTTCTGCATTCAGATAATCGAGTACATCCTTAGTTTGCGCATCAGGAGTTTCGGCATCTTTCTGCTCATCGCTCAAGCGCATCCAGAAATAGTTGTCTTTGAGGGTGTCTCCATGAATCACTGTTTCATGGGGTTCAATTTTAGCAATAGGTGGTGTTGGCATATTCGTCTCGTTCTTTTCTCCATCTCCGCAAGCCGCGAAAAGTGAAACCGCAGCAGCGGCCATTAAGGTGGTTAATTGACGCATTTTTTGTTGATTATGAGGGCAAATGTACAAATATCTTGCAGGGCGAATAAGGGCTATCTAAGAATTATACCAGAGTGGTAAATAACTCAACATGAACGCATAGAAAATGGAATAAACGGCTTAGAAAACAGATTCAGGCAATTCAGGCACTGCTTAGCGCACTAAATTCACATGGCCAACACGCAATTGCCGCCCTCGTTTTAGATCATCAAATTTGACTCGCCACACATAGGTGTCGATCTGGCACATTTTCTCATTCACCTTGCCATCCCAGCCCTCTTTGGGGTCAATAGAATAGTAAATCAATTCGCCCCAACGATTATAAATCTGCATTTCGAAGCCAAAAAGTCCGATTCCGTAGGCATAAAAAATATCGTTATCGTCATCCCCGTCAGGTGTAAACGTATTGGGAACGTAAAGCGGTCCGTACACCTGAACAAGAACACTGTCGCGGTTTATACAACCATTATCGTCTTGTACATTAAGAACAAACCAAGTTGATGTATCCGGATAAACATAGGTTTCTAAACAATTAAAACACGCTGTAAACGCTTCAGGGCTCCACCAAAAATTGTGTTCTTCATTCACATATCCGCTTATTTGCGTTTGCTCAAACCATTCCATTGCTGCAGCTGTTCCCGCTTCTACTGCTGGGAGTGGCCAAATCACTATCTGCACCTCTTCCAGATCATGACAACCATTTTCATCTGTAACATCAACTGTAAAAATTGTGCTCAGTGGCGGGGTAGCTATTGGGTCTGAAATATTAGCATTATTCAAACCATCAGCCGGAGTCCATTGATATACCACACCACCTTCTGCCCATAATTGCAAAGGTGTACCAAAACAAACTGCGGTATCAGGAGAGGCAAAGGCTTGTGGAGTCATAACATATACCCAAACAGTGTCTGTTCCAATGCCGCAAGCATTTTCAACATCCACAGTAAACTGCATATCAGATGGTGGATTTACAAATGGCGATTGCACATTTGCGTCACTCACAAAATCTGCCGGACTCCAATTCCAGGAACTGGCATCTACCGCTTGAAGTTGCACAGGCACTCCTATACACATATTTACAGGGTCATGCAATAAGCCGCCCGGAACATCCTGATAAACGATCACTTCAACACTGTCTGTTATCTGGCAGCCCTCTGCAGTTTCGAAATTGACGTAAAACATGGTGCTTTCTTCAGGACTTGTAACTGGATTGGGACTATCGGGATCACTGAGTAATAATGCTGGTTCCCATTCATATTGGATTCCACCTCCGGCACTTAACGTCACACTTTCGCCAATGCAAATTTCCTCATCATTGCTAATGCTGTATTCGGGGACAAATAATTCAACTAATACCTCTATCGTATCCGTTTCGCATTGATTAAAGTCAGCAAAATAATACGTGCTAGCTTCTGTGGGGCTCGCCTCTGCGTTTAAGCCGTTAATACTGAGATTCGGATCTTGAATCCAATATGAATTGGAGCTGCCTATTCCCGTAAGTGTTGTACTTTGCCCCAAACAGAGTGGATCATAAGGGGCAATTTGAGGGTCAACCCCGGTTAAAACTTCAATCTGGATGGTGGCTGTATCCGGCTGCAAACAATCATTATCATCCAATACCACAAGTGTTATTGTAAAAATTCCCGGACTTTCATAAGTATGTGAAGGTTCAAAACTGTTTGAAGATTCGTCATCACCGAAAGTCCATAGAAAGTCAGTTCCTCCCTGACTCAAATTGATAAATTGAGCGGGCGAGCCTTCACAAACCTGACCCGGACCTTCCAAATCAATTACAGCATTAATTTGGGCTAAATCGAACTTGAAAACACCGAGATTACACGAACTGTTATTTTGCTGGCTCCAAGCCCCTGGCGAAGTTGGGAAATCATCATTACCTCCACAACCGGCGCAAACGGCCTGATAAACTGAGCCTCGTTTATCAAATTTACTGGTACCCCCATCTACATGCTCATTGGAAGCAGCACCTCCGAAGAATGTTCCATAAACCAATTGTGAAGCATCGGGACCGAGAACCATCAAATAAAAATCACTTCCATCTGTGGTGCTTTGAAAAGCGTCATTGCTAATAGGCAAACCAATTGTTGAGCTATTTTCAACATAATCGGAATGTAAATTATTGGTTGTACCACCCCAGCCAGAAACATAAATCTGATCGCAATCACTCACTAAAAAAGCGGCCGGAGAAATATCGATATCACTTCCTCCCGAGCCAAAAATGGTAGCCCAAGTAAGACTAGTAAGCGTGTTATTGTATTTCTGAATAAATTGCTTCCCGTTGAGATTAAAATAAATGCCTGAACTGTGAGGCATCACACCTTTTGTTTGACCAATAACGAATGCACTTCCTTCGCTATCAAGCTGAACAAAATAACACTGATCATAGGCTCCTGTGCCAATATATGTAGCGGCCATTATGGCTCCGCCTGAAGGGTTAAATTTTGCCAGATAACCATCAACTGCTCCATTAAATAAATTGTCGGGTGCATTACTCATTCCTGGCAAGACCGAACTTTTGGTTCCTCCAGCCATAAAGGCCATGCCGGAAGGGTCAATTTGCACTGAATAACCCGAATCATCGCTGCTTCCACCCCAATACGTAGAGTATTGAAGTGTTGATAAATTGGGGGAAAGTCTAAACAAGATGGCATCAGTTGAACCCCCACCAAAACTGCCTTGTGCGGGTAATCCGGCTAAAGGAAAATCAGTGCTATTGGTCATGGAGGCCACATACACCCTGTCAAAATCATCTACAATCACTTCTCCCCTAAATACATCGCCATAATTGTAATTGAGCATGTCAGCCATGTTCAATCCATCGTTTTCTGTGCCTCCAACAAAGGTGGAGCCTATGAGCGAGGTCCCATCTTCACTAAAGCAAGTAACAAATATGTCGCAACCATTCTGATGCACCATATTTCCAAAATTCACGGTAAGGAAATTGATGTTGTCACCACCATTGAAACTGCTATCGTAACTGCCGGCAGTAACAGGGAAATCTGAGGATCCGGTATTTCCTAATACAATGAGTTGATTAAGGCTATTGACAATAATACTGTGAGGCATCTCCTGTCCTGATCCACCGAGATAAGTTGAGAACAATAATTGACTTCCGTCTTCGGAGAATTTCGACAGTGCCACATCAATATAATTGCTCGCTGCCCCATTATAATCCACTTGAAATGCCCCTATACTAGTTGGGTAGCCACTATCGTATGCAATAGATCCGGAATACAGATTCCCATCCAAATCGTCTGTGGCTGTGAACCCAAAATTATTCGCATAAGAGCCACTGTAGCTGGCAAAACTAAGTTCAGGATCAATAATCAGCGCAAAAGAAGGGTTATAATCACCAAGTTCAAATCGCAACTTTCCATTTTCCAAAACCCATTTGCAGGCAATTTCACGAAATTCGTTTTCAATCAATTGATAAGCATAAGGGGCCTTTTCGATAACCTCATTCACCTTAGTCACAATATGCAATTCCTCATTAGAAATAAACAAATTTGATTGTCCTTCTGGACGAATCAAGATCTGATTAGGGTCTGTATTTGGTGCTACAATGAAATCATATTTCAGTTTGCCCTTTTTATCATAAATCAATAAATCGATGCCTGGATATAATTCAGAGCCCTTCAATTCAGAATATTCTGCAAGTCCACTTGCCCAATGAGCAGGATCATTTCCCAAATAATAATTATGATAAGCTTTGCTGGGTTTTTGCCCGGAGATCGACATGGAATTTGCTCCCTCGAAATTCAATTTATAAGCATGATGCCAAAGTTCACCTTGCACAGGAGTTTTTTCTGAAGGGTGCAGCCATTCCCTGACTTTGGAATCATAAAAAAGGTAAGTAAGAGCCTGATCTTCAACAAACAAGAATCCTTCTGGGAGAATTGCTCTAAATTCTGCCCGCTCATCCCATTGTCCCCCATTTTCAATAAACTTGGGCCCCTGAGCTATAGAACTTAAGCTCAGAAACATCAGCAATACTGAAAGGGCAATATGAGATTTTATAGTCAAAATGGTTTTCTCCGTTCAATACAGACGCTAATTGGGCACAAAGAGTTGCCGCAAGTGCATCAATATCAAAGGTCGTGAATTATTTGACGCTTTCGAATTCAAAAAATGAAATGAACAGCCTTCTTCAAAGCCCCAAACCACAGGAAATGCTAATAAAAGTGACCCTGTTAATAGCTCGTAAGGCCTTTTAGCTCAATTGATCTGCCAAAATTCGCATTTCAACCACCGGAGAAATTTTATCGTATAGAATATTGTAAACGGCATCCATTATAGGCATTTCGACTTTAAACTTTTTGTTCATTTCCTTTATGCCTTGAACAGCATAATAGCCTTCCGCTACCATATTCATTTCTATAGTTGCCCATTTTACAGAATAACCTTTACCCACCATAGTTCCAAAGGTACGGTTGCGGGAGTATGGGGAATAAGCCGTTACTAGTAAATCGCCCAAATATGGACTTGTTTTTACGTCACGATGCACAACGTGCACTGCATCCACAAAACGGCTAAGTTCTTGAATAGCATTGGAAATAAGTACTGCCTGAAAATTATCTCCATAGCCTAAACCATGGCAAATTCCGGCAGCCACTGCATACACGTTTTTCAACACTGCTGCTATTTCCGTCCCAAAAACATCTTCACTGGTGGTGGTTTTGATATATCGGCAAGCTAAACTCTCGGCCATATTCTGAGCCGGCTTATACTCTGTGCAGGCAATGGTAAGATAACTCAATTGCTCTTTGGCCACTTCTTCAGCATGGCATGGCCCGCAAATCAATCCAATTTGATTTTCAGGAATTCCGATTTGATTATGAAGATAATGCGCCGGAATACTGTGATACTCGTTAATGATACCCTTGATAGCTGAAAAAACCACTTTCTGATCTAGTCGCTTGGGCTTGAGCTCTTTAAATGTTTGATCAACAAAAGCAGAGGGGATCGCCATAATAAGATAATCAGAAGCGTCAATCACGTCTTGCAAACGCGTACTTACTGCAATTTGATTGGTATCAAACTCTATGGATTGAATATAATTTGGGTTATGTCCATAGCTTTTGATATGATCCACTGCTTTTTCGCTCCTCATCCACCAATGCACCTCTTGTTGGTGATTGCAGATCAGCTTCATAAGTGCTGTGGCCCAGCTTCCGCCACCTAACACCCCAACTCTGGGTTTTGCATCCATGGGCGAAAGATAGGAAAAGGCATTTTCTATTCGCCGCCCGCGTACTTTTCTTGTTAATTTTGCGCGGCTATGGCAAATCAGGACGATAAACTCAAAAAGATCATTTCGCATTGCAAAGAATACGGATTCGTATTTCCTTCCAGCGAAATATATGATGGACTCAGCGCTGCGTATGACTACGGTCAGCTTGGAGTAGAGCTCAAAAATAACATTAAAGAATACTGGTGGAAAAGTATGGTGCAGATGCATGAAAACATCGTGGGTCTGGATGCTTCCATCTTTATGCACCCTACAACCTGGAAGGCTTCCGGGCACGTAGATGCATTTAATGATCCGCTCATCGACAATAAAGACAGCAAAAGAAGATATAGGGCCGATGTTCTGATTGAGGAGCATGTGGAAAAAACTCGTCAGAAAATAGAAAAGGAAATTACCAAAGCCGCACAACGATTTGGCGGAAGTTTTGAGGAAGCTCTTTTTATTCAAACCAATCCTCGAGTTGTTGAATACCAGGAAAAAATTGATCGTATAGAGAGTCGTTTCAAAAAAGCACTGGAAGAAAACGATTTAAAAGACGTAAAAGATCTAATTGACGAATTAGGAATTGTTGACCCTGAAACTGGTTCAAAAAACTGGACCGATGTAAGGCAATTCAACCTCATGTTCAAAACAGAATTAGGCGCTGTGGCTGGAGATGCAGGAACCATTTATCTGCGCCCCGAAACCGCTCAGGGTATTTTTGTGAACTTTCTGAACGTTCAGAAATCAGGAAGAATGAAAATTCCATTTGGAATTGCCCAAATCGGAAAAGCTTTTAGAAATGAAATTATTGCCCGTCAATTCATTTTCCGAATGCGTGAATTTGAACAAATGGAAATGCAGTTTTTCGTTAAGCCGGGCACCGAATTGGACTGGTACGAATACTGGAAACAAGCGCGCATCAAGTGGCACAATCGCTTAGGCTTGGGTGAAACCAATTATCGTTTTCATAACCATTTAAAACTTGCCCATTACGCCAATGCCGCATGTGATATTGAGTTTAATTTCCCTATGGGATTTAAAGAATTGGAAGGAATTCACTCCCGCACCAATTTTGACTTGACTCGGCATGAAGAGTTTTCGGGTAAAAAATTGCAGTATTTCGACAATGAAGATGAGAGCAGCTATGTGCCTTATGTGGTTGAAACTTCTATTGGGCTAGACCGAATGTTTTTAGCAACACTGAGCGCTGCCTTCGACGAGCAAAAACTGGAAGATGGCTCTGATCGTATTGTATTGCGAATTCCACCTGCCATTGCTCCAGTAAAAGCCGCAGTTCTCCCATTGATTAAAAAAGATGGATTACCTGAAAAGGCGCGAGAAATAATGGATGTTCTGAAATACGATCACAACTGCCAATACGATGAGAAAGATTCCGTTGGAAGACGTTATCGCAGACAGGACGCCATTGGAACCCCATATTGTATTACGGTAGATCATCAAACACTGGAAGACAATACCGTTACCATTCGCGAAAGAGATTCCATGGAACAAGAAAGGGTTACGATTGACAAAGTTGCCAGCATTATTTCGGAACGAGTGAGCTACGCGCGATTATTGGGTTAATTACTCCACTACAAATCGCTCCCTAAACAGGATTTCACCATCGGCAGTGGCTGCTTCAAGCATATAAACTCCTCGCACCGGCTGTGGAAGTTGAACTGAATTAGGGTAATATAAGTCGATAGGGATTTCTCGTCCACGGCTATCTCGTACTTTAATTTCGAGGCTTTCGATATTTACGTCCAATGCGAATAATCCTTTGTTTGGATTAGGATATAAATGTGAGCCAAAACTATATTCTAAATTCACAGCACGATTCCAGCTATGGCTGTATTCTCCGTTAAAATCTGTCTGCTTGATTCGGTAATAAGATATTCCCTCTAAAGGTTTGGTGTCCACATAATTATACAGGTGTTGATCGAGACTAGTTCCCGCTCCGGGAATATCAGCTAAAGCCTCCCAGTGCTGCAAATCAGCTGATCGCTCCACCGTGAAAAATTCGTTGTTTAATTCCGTTGCTGTTAACCATTTGCAGTGCACATCCGTTTCATGAACGGTGGCCTCAAAACTGAGTAATTCAACAGGCAAAAGAAATGCAAAACATTGAACTACCACTTCATCGTTAACAATCACAGAATCTCCATTACAATTGATATATATTGCCTCAGCGATATAAGTCTCCGGGTCTTCTGTTGCCTCAACTTCGAGGCTTATGCCTGTGGCCAATTCTACGTTTTCGTGAAACCATTTAACTGAATAATTTGGTATACCTCCAGGAACAAATCGCCAAGCCTCACTGCTAGCTGTCCATGGTCCGGTTTGTCTTGCTGGAGCAACGAATCCAATTGGAAGCATCAAAATTCTGAATTCCAACTACTGCATTCCCTGAGTTCCAGGTTGCGCAAGTTGGCTTGTCACTAATATATACTTCAATTACATTGGTAGTTTCGTAAATCACTATTTGAGAACTTGATTTGATGGAGGTGCATTGATAATGACAAACATCATTAAAGTTGATTACTGCAAATCGACAAGGTTCTACTCCACAAATAGAATAACTCACGATGCCACAAACAGAAGGGTCAATATCGTGATATGGACCAAAAATTGCGTTTGTGGGTAGGATTGCATTGGGAACCGTTGCAGAAAAACTCCAAGGACAAAATTCCAGGGCTTTAGTAATATCAAAACTGATAAGTGCATTGGAGCCTACTATCATTCTGCTGTAAACATCACCAAAGAAACAGAAATCGAAAGGCAATGGAATTTCATAACTCCAAACATCATCAATTCCTATACTCACCGAAACCCCATCAGAATATGCAAGGGGAGGTGCATAAGGAATGCTTTCTACAAAATAAGTATTGGATTCGCCTGTCTCAAAAACCTGAGCTAATAAGTTAACGGTTGGCATGGCACATTCAACAGCAACATCTTCACCTGCATAAATATCAGGACATCCTGGCGGGCTAACATTTTCACATCCAAAATCCTGAGGATTTTCAGAACAAATATTAAATGTGCTAAAGGCTGAAAATCCGGATAATGATCCAACAAAAAGTATTTGTCCATATTGATCTTCAATGAGTATAGTAGCCCCTTCCCAGCCATTTCCTCCCGAATCATAAAGGTTGAGCGTATAACAACCATCGAGACATAAATTCAGTGGACTGTTAATGTTTTCGCCTCCGATAGCAATAACATTCAGGCCATCCAAAATTTCCCATGAAATTTGACCGTCATTACTTCCACCTCCAACAGTAATTACCGAACAGGCGGAGAAACAACAAGACCCATTGTCTAATGTTGCCGCAGGATCGAAATTGCATGCTGCAGCATCACTGCACCCACAAGTACCAGGTCCCACACTAAAATCAACAGATTTATTAGCGCTATCAGTGGTTAAGCCAAGATTCGAAGTGCTTAAAGTCCAGGATATTTCAGAGGGCGAAGTTCCTCCATCAACAATTAGCTCATAACAGCCCGCCAAGAGGCAAAACTGCACCAAACCATAGGCTCCGTTTTGCAAAGTGCCTGTACCATATACATTGCCAAAATTATCTACCAATGTATAAGTTGCTCCCTCCCATCCATCACCACCGCTATCCCACAACTGCAAAGTAGCGCAATAGTCGTAACAACATGTGGTTTGATCTATTTGATTAGCGTCTGGGTTGTAATTACATGAATTTAAGTCTAAACAGCCCGTTATTACTTCACAATAGTTGAGAGTTACATTCATAATTGCGTTCGAATTATTGGTACCGCAATTGCTTCTGTTTAATTGAACAACATAGGGGCCGGAATAAGTAGCTGTAAAAGTAAGCTGAGCCTGGTTTCCGCAGTAATCATTGTTTTGTGCAACTACAGAAGGGACTTCATTAAAAACAGTTAGTCGGGTATTCCAGGTTGAGCCACAGGTTGATATGGTATATGTACAACCTGAAGTTGCATTCAAAATGTACTGGTCGCCACCGGTAGCATTGTTGATATTAACAGTTTGCCCTTGTACCGTTGGAGTGATATTGTCTGCGTTCATTGTGCCCCCATAGGTGCACTGAGCCTGAAGATTAGAAAAGGCTTGAAACACTAACAAAAAGACTAGAAAGACGAAGGTTTTTAGGTGTGGTTTCATAAATCATTGGCCGAGATAGGGTCACGGTCGACCTACTTTACGAGAGTTCTTTTAAAAAGGTTTTCTAATTGCTACATTTATAGCTGATTACCTTTTTGAACTTGGCTTTTACTTTGCATGAGCTCGGCATGAGGTAATGAATATTTAGCCTATTAGTCAGAATGTACTGGCATGATATTAGCCTTTTTTAAAAAATGAAAAATCGATTACCCCTCTTCATAGCATTTTTTGCATTTGCCTCTTGCGCTAATGAGACTCCAATTGATCAGAATGTTAATCAGGTTGATAGTCTTCGACTAGAAATAGCTGAGTTAAATAGCAAATTAGACACGCTTCTTTCCAAAAATTTACCCGCTACCAACGCACAGGATATGACTGGAAAAGCAGAAGAGGAAGCTTTGGAAATTCAAAAGTTAATTCCAGAAAAAAGGCAAGAAAACGAGAAAAAGGAAGAGCCTAAAAAAGAAACCGAAACAGAAAAACAGAAAGTGCAGCCAAAGGAAAAAGAGAAAGTGCAAGCCCATAATTTAAAGGAAACCAAGGGCGATACTCTATTTCACTACTACAGCAAGGGCCCTGTTTCGGTTATTCGCACACCATTTATAAATGGTCATGCCAAATGGATTTTTTACGATTTACAGGGTAATCCCACTTGTGAACTAAAAGAAATTGATTTAAGTTTTACTGTTTCTGTTCAATTGACTTTTCATGAAAATGGTGCTGCTAAACAAGCAAAGATTCATGATAATCCCGGAGCGAGTTTGCATTTTTATGTGTCAACTGTTTCATTCGACACCAATAATCAACCCGGCTGGATGACCACAGAAGCCTATCCTCCAAGTTTAGAAGATCACATGAAGCCACCCTTTTATTGGGATAAAAAAACTTGGGGATGGCGGCAGCAGGAAATTATTAGGGAACAAGATACTCCGAGGTGATGGCGAGGGGACGGAATTTGTTTTTTTAAAATGAAATAGTCTCATCCGATTAACGACTGATTCACCATCAAAAAATTCTCTTGATTTGTGCGTATCCCTCCGCTAAAGCACGTCCTTTAAAAGTAAATAAAATTGACTATTCGTCGTTAATTAGGCCTTTTTCCAGCGATTTGGTAGTAGATTGTGGAGTTCTGATGCTTTGGTATTGTTGATCCGTAAGAGCACATCTTCAAGCCACTCCTCAGGATTAATGTTGTTAAGTTTGCAACTAAGGAAGAACGAATAGAGCATTGCACTTCTTTGTGCACTTTCATGAGAGCCCATGAATATGTAATTTTTTCTGCCAATGGCTACCGGTCGGATTTTATTTTCCACATGATTATTGTCGATGTGGAGTTTGCCATTCTCGGTGTAGACCATCAATTCTTTCTTCAATTTGAGCGAATAATTAAGGGCCTTATAAATCGGGCTGGAGGGTGTAAAAGTTTGTATTTTTTCATCCATCCAATCGAACATCTCATTGAGCAAGGGCAATGCTATTCGCTGACGTAATTCTTTTTTGCCCTCTGCACTTATTTGAAATAAACGCATAAGGTGTTCAAGACGGTAGAGCCCTTGCATCATGCTCATTGCCTGAAGTGCAGTATTAAGGCTCAATTACAATCTCTTCTCGGCGAAGGTGTTCCGGCAACTGATAACGCAAACTGTTGGGATCCTTCTTCTTTTCTTAGCGTTGATGCTCAATAGTGGTATTGGTTTTTACTTCCGGCTGAACAGGCTCAAGTTCTTGCTCAGTAAAGGGGAGCGGATCAAATAGATTTGTTTGCAATACAGGAAGCTTTTCACTTCTTACGCCATACAACTGTTTGAGCAGTTGTTCAACCTGATGCTTAAGTTGTTGGATTGTGAGAGACTGCTCTTGGATAATTGCCTTTTGCTGAACAATAATTTTTTGTGCCAGAAGATTTTGCTCTATGCTCTTTGCTTCAAATTCCGCGAACGATTTTTCAATCGCAATGAGTTTATTTGAAAGCAATATTTCTGTCTCTGACATCACTATACAAAGATG
>Ga0209702_10001730_pt1 | contig 40476 bp, 33 predicted proteins | sample FRY01_FD_187210 | JGI IMG/M metagenome (GOLD analysis project Ga0209702, IMG submission 187210) | Freshwater microbial communities from Lake Fryxell liftoff mats and glacier meltwater in Antarctica - FRY-01 (SPAdes) (version 2) | ecosystem: Environmental > Aquatic > Freshwater > Ice > Glacier...
CATCCACCAACCCATGAACGAACCCCAACCATGACCACCACCCGAACGACAACAACAACACCCAATCCAACTTCACGAATTTGCACCATGGTGCGGTGCGAGGCGCGCCGAGCGTCGCAGCGGGGCGTCCCGCCGTGCTGAGCGTGTGGAAGCTGGCGCCTGGCCAGGAGCTGTACTACCTCGAAGCCGTCGCCAAGGGCGTCGAGGACTACTACGTCGGCGGCGAAGCCCCCGGACGCTGGATTGCCAGCAGCAACCAACTTCTCGGCCTCGACGGCATCGTCGAACCCGACGCACTCCACCATGTCCTCGCCGGCCATGACCCGTCGACCGGGACACAGCTCGGCCAGCCCCACAAGGTGCCCGGCTACGACCTCACGTTCCGAGCGCCGAAGTCCGTGTCCGTGTTGTTCGGACTCGGAGATCCGGACACGGCCCGAGCCGTCCGTGACGCACACGACGAAGCCGTCCGCTCGGCGCTCGACTTCACCGAACGACACGCCGTCTGGTCACGCCGAGGACACGCCGGCAAGAACCAGATTCGATGCGAAGGACTGATCGCCGCTGCGTTCCGACATCGCACCAGTCGCAACGGCGACCCGCATCTCCACTCCCACGTGCTCGTGCCGAACATGGTTCGCGGCGTCGACGGTAAGTGGGCGACGATCGACGGCCGCTGGGTCTACACGAGCGCCAAGACGATCGGCTACCTCTACGAAGCCCAACTCCGCCACAACCTCACTGTCTCCCTCGGCGTCGAGTGGGGGCCGATGAAGAATGGCATCGGCGACATCGTCGGCATCCCCGAGAACGTGTTGAAGGCGTTCTCGACACGGCGAGCCGAGATCGAGCAGAGCATGGAGATGCGCGGCCAGCACTCGCCACGGGCAGCGATGATCGCCGCACTCGACACCCGCCGCACCAAAACCCACGATGTCGACCCCGTCAGCCTGCGCGAGGTGTGGGAAGCCACGGCCGCCGACCTCGGTTTCGGTCCAGCCGATCTGTCGACGGTGCTCGGTCGGGCAGTGGCCGCGCCGGTCGGCGAAGCGACAAAGAGGTCGATCGAGGACCATCTGCTCAGCCCCGGCGGGCTCACGGAACACGTCTCGACGTTCAGTCGCAACGACGTGCTGCGAGCTTGGTGCGACTCGCTTCCGGGCGGTGGGCCGATCGGAGACATCGAAGCGCTGGCCGACGGCCTCGAGGATCGGCTCGAAGCCGTCCCGCTCGATGGCATCGCCACCCGGGGTCCGGTGATCCGAGCCGCCAACGGCCGAGTGCTGTCGTCGTTGCCAGTCGGTCGACGGTGGTCGACGTTCGATCTCCTCAACACCGAACGGGAAGCGCTCGATCTCGCCCGCCGTCTCCTCGACGGCACCGCCGCCGTGTGCGAGGAAGAGGATCTACTCGCCGCGCTGCGAGGAGCGCCGACACTGTCTGAGGAACAACGATCGGCAGTGATCCGCATGACAATGTCTGGTAACGGCGTCGACATCCTTACGGCACCCGCCGGTGCCGGCAAGACCTTCGCCCTCGCTGCAGCACGCGAAGCGTGGGAGCGATCCGGCTACCGGGTCAGCGGCGCAGCCCATACCGGAGTAGCTGCCGACGAGATCACCAACGCCGCCGACATCCCATCGACCACAATCGCCCGACTCCGCATCGCCATCGACAACAGCGAACCCGGAGGACTCGACAACCGCTCCGTGTTCATCATCGACGAAGCCGGCACCGCCGGAACCCGCGACCTCGCCGCCATCCTCGACGCGGTCGACCGCACCGGCGCAAAGGTCGTGCTCGTCGGCGACCCAAAGCAACTCCCCGAGATCACGGCCGGCGGTCTTTTCGCCGGGCTGATCGCTCGACAGCCGACGATCGAACTCCAGGACAATCGACGCCAGCACGAGGAATGGGAGCGCGAAGCCCTCAAGCAACTCCGCGACGGCGACACGTCGCTCGCTCTCGACGCGTACCGCAAGCACGGTCGTATCACCATCGGCGACACGGCCGCCGACACCAAAGCCCTCCTCGTGGCCGACTGGTGGGCCGCCCGCACCCAGGGCGACGATGCGATCATGCTCGCCGGCCGACGATCCGAAGTCGCCGAACTGAATGTCCACGGCCGACTCCGAGCCGAGTTGGCCGGACAACTCAGAGGTGACCCGCTCGACATCGGCAGTCACCAGTTCCAGATCGGCGACGCCGTGATGACGTTGAAGAACGACAAGCGCCTCGGCGTGCGCAACGGCAACAGGGGAGTGGTTGTCGCCGTCGGCAGCGAAGCCCGCTCGATGCGCGTGCGGATGCAACGCGGCGACGTCGACCTGCCGGCCCGCTACCTCGATGCCGGACACGTTGGCCATGCGTACGCGATGACGGTGAACAAGGCGCACGGCCTCACGTGCGATCGCACGATGACCCTCGGCAACGACCAGGTGTACCGAGAACTCGCGTATGAAGCGCTCAGCCGAGGCCGACTCTCGAACCACGTGTACATGCCGAAGTCATGCACGCTCGACATCGAAGAAGACGGCCCACACGCACGCACCGCCAGTCTGGCTGAGGCGACTGAGTCACTCGACCGCGGAATCCGTCGTCGCCGTAACAAGCACCTCGCCCTCGATGAGCTTGCCACCGTGCCGATCGAGGCGTGGCCGACCCCCGACCTGCACGCCGAGAAGCGACGAGTCGAGCAGATCCTCGGAGCCGCTGGCCCGAACCGACAGCGCGATCTCGACTCACTTGTGGCGCGGCGGACGACGGCGGTCGATGACTTGGCCGAAGCCAACGTGGAAGTCGAATCGCTCACAGGTCGCAAGCGCCCGCTTCGAGAGCGACGCAAGCCCGACACCGAACTCATCCGAGAAACCAGCCGAGCGGACAATCTGCAAGATCGCTTCGATCGTCTCGACTCTGAGATCGCAAGCCTGGAGACGAGCCAGCACCGCCGCCGAAGTCACCTCGCTGCGCACGAAGCCGACGCGCATCAGCTCAAGGCGATCGAAGCCGTCGTCGACGGACGAATCCAGAAGGCGATCGCCCGCAGCGTCACCGACCCGCCGTCGTACATCACGAAGTCAGTCGGCCGCCGCCCGGGCCGATGCGAGCCCGACCGCGAGTGGGTGCGAACCGTCGCCGTCGTCGAGCAGTACCGAGTCGAACACGACATCACCGACAAGCGCACCCTCCTCGGCCCGTACCCCGAGAACAACCCCTTCGACCAGATGGATTGGGAGATGATCCACAACAGCGTTACCGAGACCCGCCAAGAACTCGGAATCGAACGGCCGTCACCACCACATGGGCTCGGCATCGAGTGGCCCTCGATCAGCCTGTGACGGTACATCGATGATTCCAACGCACGTCGCGAACGAGCGACCTCACGACTCCCGTCCCGGCGACTCGACCCACAAGGGCGTCACGGCGAGTTCGTACTGGATCGCACATCAAAGCAGTCATCAATCCCGGGGCGCTTCAGACACCCTCGTGAACTCGATGGTGGATCATCGCGCGCAACGCGCGAACCCCTTGGAACTCTTTATCTAGAGGACCTCGCGAGATCTGTGACCTGGACCACGAGCCGATAGCCAAGGCGTCGCTAGCCTGAAGATCGGACAGTTGGGCCTTGGCGCGATGGGATTGTTGGTCGGCTGAAGTAGCCGATCCGAATGTTGGATGAGAGCTGCCTCGGCCCGATATTGGCAAATGTTTCTGGGAAATGCCAACATGCGTCGGCGCTCTAACGTCAACGAGCCGAGGGATTCTTGATGCATCGAGCACGTCGCTACCTTCACTACCGCATCGACTGGACTGTGTCTGGCGGCCCGTTCCGAATGCTGCTTGCGTTACTCGTCGGTCTGACGATTGTGATGGTGACGGGCGGCCTCTTCCATTACGTCCTGTTCGATCGAGGTGTTGACGGTATCGGTGCCGGTTTTTGGACGTCCTTGAGTCGAATGCTCGATGTGGGCTCGCTCCAGGAAGACGCGGGGTGGGCAGAACGGTCATTTGGCCTCGTTCTTGTCTTCTGTGGATTGGTGCTGTCATCAATCTTGGTCGCTGTGCTTCTGACAACATTCCAGGATCTCGTCGAACGTGCACGCGAAGGAAGCGTGCTCGTTCGAGGCCGACCGGACCTCGTCGTTCTCGGTTGGTCCCCTCAGGTGTTCACGACGATTCGGGAGTTTGCCGAGGGCAGCGGCACGCGGCGTCGTGTCGCGGTCCTGAGTTCTGAATCTCGCGTCGTGATGGAGGAACGAATCAATCGAGAATTGTCCCCTGCGGCGCTGAAAAAGGTCGAGGTCCAATGTCGTACAGGGGATCGCGCCGATCCACGCGACCACGAGATTGTTCGGTTGCATGACGCAAAGTTCGTCGTGATTCTCGCGGAGCCGCTCGACACCGATGACGCCGAGGTCGTGCGTGCGGTCTTCGCCGCGCTGCGAAGCGATCTCGACCTTCAGAAGACGTCCGTGGTCGCCGAGGTGTGCGGAAGCGATGCGGCGCACGCCATTCGGACGGTGACGAACGATCGAATTCCGACCGTGAGTAGCAACGGCTTGTTGTCGCTGATTCTCGCGCAGGCGATTCGCGACCAAGGAATGGGTCAAGTGTTCCAGCAGTTGATGACCTATGAGGGGTCCGAGGTCTATGTGCGTCCCGCGCTGGGTTCCATCGTGGGTAAGTCGTTCGAGGAGTGCGCTCGGGCCGCAACGAACGCTCACGTGCTCGGTGTCGTTCGTCACGGAGACGTTCGCGTGCTCCCGGCGATGGACTTGATCATCGAAGCCGACGATCAGATGATATTCATTGAGGAAGAACTGCACGTCAGCCCAAATTTTAATTTCGATGGGATTCCCCCTTCGATGACGACGGATCCGCCGAGTCCGGTGTGGACAAACCAGCAGATACTCGTCATCGGCTGGAACGACATCTTCACTCGCAGCGTTGATCACCTTCGACGTTTCCTCGACGACGACGCCCAGTTGACCGTGGTGGTCGACAAGTCGTCGATCGGCGCGCTCGAACTCGAGGGTCTCGAGGCATCGACGCTCGTCGGGAACTATCACGTCTGCCGCAACCTGACCGAGACGATGGCCCAGGTGCGGGCGCTGAGCGACGTCAACAACTACGACGCTTGTGCGATGGTCCCGTATCGGGAACGATTAACGGCGAATCAAGCCGATGCTGCAACGCTCGTTCTTCTCGCAGGGATGCGTCACTACGTCGATGAACGCACATTGGGTACTCGTCTGGTTGCCGAACTTCGCGAGTCGCGATCGGCCGGGCTTGCCGACCTCGTGTCACCTGACGATCTCATATTGAGTGACTCCGTGACGGCCTCCTTGATCGCCCAACTCGTCGAGCGTCCGGCGATGGACAACGTACTCGCGGACCTTCTCGACTATCGCGGTGCAGCACTCTTCGTGCATCCGTTGGATCGTTGGCCCGACCTCGCGGCCGCCACTGAACTCGACTACGAAACGATCAAGAACGCCGTCATCGACAGGGGTGAACTTCCGATTGGGCTGAGAATGGATCGTCGCATCGAGCTCGAGCCGTTCCACGGCCGAATCATGAAATCCGATGTGTCCGGGATCGTGGTGCTCGGTGCCGGCGTCGACTGGGCGGCAGGTCAAGAAGCCGTGCATCTCTCGGACCTGCGCTGACGCTCGATCGCAATCGAGAGACGATCCAGAGACGATCGAGAGACTACCGGGAAACGGCCCGGAGATGAGGGCCACCGTTGTCCGATCCATATGTGGTCGAGCGCCGTTTGATTGCATGGCGACATTGCCAATGTCGAACTTTTGCTTCTCAGAGTGGTGTGGATCTACTATTGGTGACAATTCACGCGGACGCGGAGGGTGGTACGAATGGCGAACTTTTCAGACATCTCGGGTGAGGTGGATCGCGTTCAATTCGAAGAGGAACTCATCCCGGTGGGCCCTCCAGTCGGCCCGCTCATCGGGGCAGCCGCTTTGATTGTTGTCTCCGCAGTGCTTCTTGTGCCCGCAAGTGATGCCGTCCAACTTGCTGGGTACCTCTTGGCTGCGCTCGGCGTACCGATTCTCATCATCGGTTTTCGCTCGATGGTGCGGCGACGACAATCCAGCACCACATTTATCGATCTTCTGTGGACCCGGTTTGCCGCAGTGGCGCTGTTGGTCGTTGCCATCGCGATCGCCGTCTGGCACGCTTGGCTCTTCGCCCAAACCGAGGTACTGGTGTGATCGGCAAAGGCCTCACAGCCGTGTTGCTCTCCCTTGGCATCCTTGTAACTCCAACGAGTCCGTCGCCGTCGGTGTCCGCTCAGTCAGCGCCGCCCGAGCGCGCCGTCACGGCGTGCGTTCGAGAGCAGCAGTCGCTCTCGGTCCTGTTCCTGGTCGACTCTTCGCAGTCTCTCCAGGGGACCGACCCGAACGGGCAACGTGTCGTCGGGCTCAATGCCGCCGTAGATGCTCTCGGTACAATTGCCCAGCAGGCGTCCACCGAAGGCGGAGTGCCGCCTGCGGTGTTCGTCGAATTTGCCGACTTCGGTACCACCACCCGTCGCGCATTTTCTGAACGCCCATTGTGGGCCCCGCTGACCGAGCCACGCGGACAACTCGCCGGCCAGATCGAGCAGTTTCGTCAGCGGAACCGAAGCGAGGACACCGACTACGTCGGTGCGCTCGACCCGTGGCGCGATCGGGCGGCGCCGGAGCGTCCCGCCGACGAGCAGGGTGCTCTGGAATTGTTGGAGGCGGCCCCCGAGGGTTCGTGTCGCCTGTTGTTGTGGTTCACCGATGGCCGGTTCGACATCGACTACCAAGGAACCCGGAAGTACGTCAATTGGACATCCGAGCCGTTGGAGATCGCCTCGGAAGGAATCGAGGAAGAGGCAGAGCGGCGCGGAGTGGAACGGCTCTGCCAACCTGGCGGACTCGCCGACCAACTCCGGTCCGGTCCGATCACAACAGGGGCCGGCGCTTATATGACCGTCGTCGCGCTCGGAGATCCGTCGAACTTTGGCCTCGTCAGAGCGATCGCCGAGAACACCGGTGCGGAGGTCTGTGGCCAGGAGCCGGCGCGCGGCGACGTGCTCGAGGCGGCGAGCCTAGGCGAATTGATCTACGCGCTGGCCACCGGACCGAACCCGAATGAGAGTGTCGTTCTCGGTGACATGGTCCCGACGTGCACGAGCGTCGAGCTGACGGACGCGTCGGTCGTCTCCGCATGTGAACTCCCGTTTGAACTGACGGCGGCGATTCGATCGTTCAACTTGCTCACGCTTGCAGGCGATCCTGCCGTCTCGACGGTATTGGTGCCGCCGAATGGTGAAGCGATCCGTTTGAGCGGCTCTCAGGCGCTTGCGCTAGCCAACGGCGTCACGCTCGATATTCATCAGCTTGGCAACGCTGGAGATGTCTTTCAAGTTGCTGGTGACCTGCCGGGCGACGGAAGTTGGGCGGGAATCTGGCGGCTGCGGTTCGTCAGCCCCGACGAGTTCCTCGCTCGAGACGCTGTGAACAGGGCGTCGATGTACTTGTTCGTCCGAAGTCTGACCGCCCGATTGAACGACGCTGATACCGAGCTTCGCGTGGGTCGCTCCCGTTCGATCAGTGTGCAGCTCGTGAATCCCAGTGACGAACCGGCCACCGACACGTCATTCGTTTCTGGTTCGGAGATCGACGTGTTCGCCAACGGACAACGGGTCGACCTCTCTCCGATACAGCCCGACGGAACGTTTTCGTTCGACTTCGACGTGCCCATTGATTTCCCTGGAGAGGAACTCGTCGTCACTGCTGAACTTCGACCGATCGTACGGATGAACGAATCGGCTCCGATCGTTGAACTTCCTCAGTGGAGCGGCGAACTCGGGCGAATCGCGATCCTGCCAATTCCGAAACACCCGATCGTCGACCCGTTTGCGCCGTTCATCGGCGCGTTGAAACAGAGCGTCACCACGTTGACGACCACGGCGCTCGTCGATGCGTCAGCCCCAGAATCTGGTGGGTGCGTTCGTGTTTCTGGCGTGGCTGTGCCCGATGGCGGCCTTCTCGAAGGTTCGCCGACCGTCACGTTGCGTTGGAAGGGGAACGTGATTGGTCCATCCGACGTGTGCCCGATCTCGCTGGCGGACGGCGAGACCGGTGAGATCGAACTCGAAGTGTCGCTCGAAGGTGCCATGATCGTCGATTCGACCGAGACGTTGATTGTAGGCGAGGTGTCGTTCGAGGCAAGTGGGGCAATTGAGCCGATCCAATCCGGTGACGTCACGAACGGATACTCGACGAAAGTCGAGCCGGAGTCCAGCGACGTGACTGAAGAGGGCGCCCTCTGGGGGCTTGTGGCTGTTGCACTCCTCATCCCGCTGTTGTTGTTGTTCGGCGCCAACGTGATCGCCGCCAGGCTCCGTGCCGGTCAATCCGCACATGTCGTGCGCAGGGTGCGCTTCACCAACGGTCGTTTCGTTGACGAGGCCGACGGGTTGCCGGTGGTTTTCGTCAGCGATGACATTGACAACATCGGGAATCCACAACCGGGTACGCACCGCGAGTTGACGATCGACAACTTCAAATTCGATGCCAAGATGCCGAAGAATCCATTCGGTGACGTCTCGGCGGTCGTCACGTCGCCAGGATCGCCGTTCGTCGTCGGCGACACAGGTACGGCCAAGAAGCCGAGGATCGGTCGCACTCCGGTCGTGATGGCCAGAGCATGGGCGTTTGCGGCCGACGGACTTCCGACGCGCACCGCGGTCGGTGCCGACACGATCGAACCGCTGCCGGGAACCCTGCTGATCGTGACACCGGCGGTGCACATGAATGCGCTGCCGTACATTCGTGAGCGCATGCCCGAGATCCACGACACCGTGGATCGCGCGATCGCTCGTCACATCGTCGATCCGGGTGTCGAGCCTGAGCCTGAGCCCGCGTCCGTACCGGGCAGCGCCCCAGCGGATCCGGGGCCGGCCGACCCATTCGGCGGTGACACGAAACCCCAACGCAGCGGCGGAACCACCGTCACCGACGAAGCCGCCCGGGGCGAACCGAAAGACCCGTTCGCCGGACTTGGCGCGTCCACATCACACAACGAACCCGCTTTCGGAACACCAGAGCCGAAAAAACGGTCTCGAAAGTCGACCCGCGAAAAACGCCCAAAGCGTTCGCGTCGATCGAAGGACGATTCGACATTCGGTGGCTTCCCGGACGATTCGTCATTCGGCGGCAGTCTTCCGGACGAGCCGAAATCGCCGTTCTGACGTTCACATGGCCGTCTCTACTGCTCCTCAATCTCACAAACCAACAAAGGATTCATCATGGCTCTCTCTCCTGTCATCGTCATTGGTTGCGGCGGTTCCGGCGGCAAGGTCGTCTTGAACCTCAAGCGGCGCATCTCCGATGAACTTGAACGGCGCGGGTGGCACCATGGCCTGCCCTCTGCCTGGCAGTTCCGGTGGATCGATGTGCCCACGACGCAGGAGCGCCACTCCGAATTCGGCCCTCCACTGCGATCAAGGGAGTACGTGGCTCTGGCGCCCAGCGACACGTATTCTGACGTCGACGAAGCGCTGTGCAATGCCGCAGGTCAGAACTTGCATCGCATGGCTGGCTGGAGGCCGTCTCCGTCGCTGAACCTAACGGTGTCGAAGGGTGCCGGCCAGATGCGCGCGGTCGGCCGTGCGGTCGCGCTGACACAGCCCAACGCGATCGCGGACTCGATCCGCACCGCAGTACATGCCGTGCGCGACGGCGGTGCCGAGTTGTCGAACCTTGCGGATTTCCTTTCGGGTCGAAAACCCGATGCCGATGGTGTCGCCCCGGACCGGCCACCGATCCCACTCGTCTTCGTTGTGTCGTCCTTGGCTGGTGGCACCGGTTCGGGCGTGTACCTCGACGTCTGCGACATCGTGAGGCGGGGATTCCCTGAGCTGACGAAAAGTGTGTTGGCGGTGCTCTTCACCGCCGAAGTGTTCAAAGGGGTCAAGCTCGACGGGGGCATGGCGCCGAACACGGCCGCCTCGTTCGCTGAGCTGGGAGCGGGTGCGCTCTCCGGGGGACAAGAAACCGAGGCCCTATTGGGTCAGGTCGGAGCGCAAGCTGTCGACGGCCATGGCGGCCCGAACGCGACCTTCGTGGTCGGGCTGTCGCCGCTCGGTGGTGGCGCCCCGCTGGCGAGCGCTACCGATTGCTATCGGTCGGTGACCGAGACCTTGCTCGCGACCATGATGAATGAGAAGTTCGCTGGCGATTTTGCGGCGTATCAGCTCACCAACTTCTACGAATCCAATACGCCAGCCAAGCGTGCGACCCGCTGGTCCATGCTTAATCAGGAACTCGGCTTGAACATTCCGTCGGCGTGTGGGTACGTGTCGTCGTTCGGCTCGGCTCGTCTGTCGGTCGGTTCCGCACGGTTCGGGGAGTGGGCGGTGGATCGGATGTCGCGTGCGGCAATCGACTACTTGACCGAAGGTTGGCGGGACCGAGGCTTGGAGCTGCTCGACCCGACGGAGCGGGACACCGCATCAGATCAGCAGATCGTCGATTTTCTGGTCAACCGCGACCGCAACCCGTTCGTCGAGGCGTGCGGGCTGTGGGAAGAAGACGAGCCTGATGGTTCGGTCAAGCACGATCAGGTGCTCGAAGGTATTCTTTCCGAGTCCGACCTGAGCACACTGCGCGACGAATTCAAGGCGACGCTGATAGGCGAGATGAGAAGCGCCGGACAGGGAAATGCCGGGCAGTGGTCGGGTTTGATCGATCAACTGGTGCAGAACAAGAGTGAAACGTTCCGCACACTTGTCCAGTCGGCGCTCCTCAGCGGACGTGATCGCTACGCAGCAGGTGCGGTGGATCGGGTCTCGACGGCGACGTCGACGTGGTTGGCAGCGTATGGGTTGCCCGTGACGCAGGGTCTCGTTGCCGAATTGATTCGACAGTGCACGAGCGCGGTCGATCAACTCCGCAAGCAGGCGGCGGAAGCACGGAGCGAATCGGCTCGGGACGTCAGCCCATACGTGCAAGCGGCCCTGGCCGACATCGGGAATCAGAAGGTTCAGCCGAACAACGACTTCGTCGCTCGGGCGCTGCTCAAGGCGCTGGGCCCGTTGTCATGGACTGCGGCGGAGCTGAGGTTTGAGGCTGCGGCTGCCTATCTGGGGCAGATCCAGCAGCGCGTCCTCGATCCGTTGCGTGCCGAGCTGAAGCGCATCGGCACCGAGTTGGAACACCCGGAAATCGTCGAGACCATCAAGGAGTGGCCGTCGGGCCCCGATGTGAGCGAGATCTATCGCCCGCCGGCATCTGAGTTCAGCCTGATGGACTACAGGGAGTGGGACGCCCAGTACGAATCGCTGCTCGTGCGTTCCGAGGTCGGCACGAGTGATGGAGTTCGCGATCTAATCTTGGCCGGGGGTTTCCACTACGGCCCGGTGGCCGATCGCCAAACCGCGCCACAGGCTGTAGAAATCGTCGAGAACGGTTCGTGGTGGTCGCGTGACGGTCGCTCGGTCACGACGACGCTCCGTCTCGGTCCTGTCGAGGTCAGTGATCGGGTGAAGACGTGGATGAAGGACGATTCGCAGCCATTTGGTCGGTTCATGAAGGCGGGATTGTCGGACTATCTGTCCGACGATCACGAAGACATCAATCAACGTGCTCGTCAGGATCGGTTGCGTGTGCAGCTGAGCGCAGCGATCAGGATGGCGCGACCCCTCTTCTCGATCAATCCGGGTGTGATGGGACGTGTGCACACTGTCGCCAACCTGGATGAGATGGTGATGTCGGAGGACTTCCCGTTTGCGTCGTCGCACCCGGCTCGCTCGTTGATCTCCGAAATGGCCGAGGGCGCGGGCATCGAGATCAAGTTCAGAGAGGACAACAACGACGGCATCGAGTCGGTGTTGATCTTGTCGAACCTGGTGAATCCGGTCCAGCCATGTGCCGTCGAATCCTTGTACGGTCCCATCGGACGGAGCTGGTTGAACGTCACCCAGAGCACGCTGGATTCCAGAGATGCGCAGATCGGTGGCTTCAACATGAATCGCCGAGCGCGCTTGCTGACCGAAGCGATTCCACTTCCGCAGTCCTCGATCGACGCGATCATCAGAGGTTGGTCGCTTGGCCGGCTGCTCGGCGTCGTAACGGACCCAGGAGAACTAGAGCCCGTGAAGATCTGGGCTCGCGATCAGGTCGGGAATCCGACTGCTGCCGCCATGCCATGGCCGGTGCTCCGACACGGCAAGTCGTCTCGTCTCGATCGGCCGAGCCACCGCGGCGAATTGTTGCCGGCGTTCTTGGAGCACTTCGGCCTCGCCATGATGTTGGTGTCGCAAGACGACACGATCCTCGATGGTTACCAGGCGCTGTTTGAGCTTGGCCAGAATGCCGAGGACGCGATCGAACGATGGATCCACGATGGCGAGACGCCGGTCGGCCAGAGCGTCAAACCGATGTTGGGCGGCACCGATGCACAGGGTCGGCAGGACGACATGTTGAATGCGCTGTCCTCACTCGCAGGCGTAATGACCGAGCGATACGATTCGGGCCTCAGGCTTGCCGGCGTCAAGAAATACGAACAATTCGCCCAGGTGCCGTACGGGTGGGAAATCATTCCGTGGCAACAAAAGGCATTGCTCGACCTCTCCCAGATGGCGTCGAGCATGAGCGTCGGCGGCTCCGTCGACTACCAATGAGCCACGTGGACCTGACCGTACTCTTCGGAGCGGGCACCGACGACCTGGTCGTTGTCGACACGCTTCAGGCGATTTCTCACCACTCGCTGCTGCGGCCATTTGCCGTATTGCGACCGGACACCACGTGCGCGGTCATCGACGACGGAGAACTGACCGAAGTCGGAACGCTGTACGACTACGCGGCCGGGCGCGCACTCGTTCGTGTGCGAATCGTTCGGTTGTCGCTCGACGGTCAGGCAGTCGATCCGGAACACATCGAGTTCCTCCGCGTCTTGCGGTCCGAGTTCTCGCAATACATCGAGTTCCTGGAATACGGAACACTCACGGTGTTGCCCGATGGAGGGGTCGCGTCGAGAGATGCGTTCGTCGAGCACTTCAATTTCAACTTGCTGATCGAGCCTCGCGACATGGCCGGAGAAGCGCGGTTCGTCCCAACTCGGATCGATCGCGAGCGACAGATCACCGTTGCTGCGGCAGCGATCGCCGCAATCGGTGGGCTGTGGACGTGGCTGGACGAGGCGCCATTCGACATCTTCGATGTCGGCTACGACTCCACCGGAGCGCGTGTGTCACTGATGCGCCTCACGACCCGGGTGATCGACGCCGGCGACCTGACTGCCCGCTCCGTGGCCTGGGCGCTCGCACCGGGTGGACAACGTCCGGCACCGACCGGCACCACCCGCCATGGTGACCAGACCCGCTACGTCAGCTCGCTGATCGAGCAGATTTCGCCGCGTGCCGCTGCGTCGCCGCTTGGACTCTCCTTCGCTCCCCCTGATCCGTACGAACCGCCTGGCGGCGTGCGGAAGGGGTGGTGGCAGACGATGGTGATGTTCTTCACCGAGGTCGTGGACGAATTGAAACGACTGCCGGGCGAGATCATCCATCGTAAAATCGAGGAACTGAAACGTCGGTTCGAGACCGCCGTTCAAAACAAGACGTTCGGGCAGGATTCGGAGATCAAGGTCCAGATCGTGGAACCAAGCAGGTTCGACGAGGTTGCGGACAGCGCCGCGCGGATCGGTCGCCTGGCCAGTATTCCTGGTCTCGAACTCGGAGCGCTCCCGAACGGGTCCCAGACGTGGAGTCGCCTCGGAACGATCTTGCACGGAGCGGGTGACGGTTCGGAGTTTCCGGAGGGGCTGCGCGAGCTCGAGCCGGAGTGGGATGGTGGCCGCGGAGTGCTGACCGACCTGACCGTCTTGGCGGTGACCGATCTTTCTTCGTTCGACGTCAGCGGCAGCGACGTCGCAGCGCTGGGCAACTTTGCTGACGAACCATTCGAAGTGAGGCCGTACGACGTTCTGATGCAGCGGGCGGTGTCCCGAGTGCTGGACATGCCGGTTTCGGTCACGGTCGAGGCAGACCGCATGGCGACCGAGGAAGATCATGTCGCGATCGAGGAAGATCGCGCAGCCGACGCTGACGACGCGGCGAGCGAACCGGACGATCCTGAGGCAACGATCGATGGTGAAACCGACCACACGGAATCCAGCGCTGGCGAGGAAGACGTCGTCACAGACTCCGAGGACGCCGTTCACAACGTTGATGGTGACAGCGACGAGGCCGACATCGTTGACCAGGTCGCTGCTGGCGCACGGAACGATCTCAAGCGGAGGTACACGAGTTGGAACGGAGCGCGTCGTTCGACGCTGCTTTGGAGGATCGGCGACCGTCTTGTCGAGGGCCAGATCGCTGCCGCGGGGTTGCTCGAGAGCACCGAAAATGGGCTTGCGCGACTCATTCAAGAACTCGAAGAGGAACAAGAGCAGGCGGGCAAGCGTCGCAAGCGATTTCTACGACGTGCGCTGCTGATCGTCTGCGGTCTCGTGCTGCTCGTGGCGATTGCGGTGTCGGGTCTGTTGCTGGTCGAACTCCTTCTGGCGGCCATCATCGGAGCTGTCTGCCTGCTCGGGATGCTCGGTCTGCTCAAGATGGCGTACAACTTGGGTCGTGACCGGGTGAGGGATCGACACCGGGTGAAGGGGCTGCTCGCTCGCGACGAGTACCTCGCCACCGTTCGTCGACATGCTGCCGCCGAACTTCACCGGCTCATCGGTCTCTACGACCAGTTCCTCGATTGGTCGGAGGTCTATGCGACATCGATCCATCATCCGTGGGGCGATCTCGAGACGTTGCGAGTGACACCGTGGCGCACGACGACCGGTGCGCTGTCGTTCGTGTGCGGGGAACCGTTGATCACCGCCGAGGGCGAGCAGAAGGCCACCATGGCGACGGCGCAACACATTGCCAAACGCGGTTGGCTCCGCGACGCGTATCTGCAACGGCGCGCCGACTGGATCCAGTGGTATCAGAATCTCACCGGCAACTTGACCGGGTCAGGCGGCGAACCAGAAGCCGACAACGAAACGGGCACTGAGCCGATCTACGTTGCGGCGCCTCAAGAGGGCCGAGCGTCTCAACCGGTGTTTTCGCCTCGCGTGCACTTCCGCAAGGGATACACGATGGGCCAACGTTCTGAGCGCTTCAGGCGCGAGTTTGTCGCCGAACTCCGCGAGGCATCTGAGAGCGACTCGAGCGACCACATCGTCGACGAAGTTCGATGTGACGTTCCGGGTCTGTCCGGAAGATCCACTGCGGAATTCACGAGCCCGGTGGTCACATGGTCGACGGTTGCAAACTTCGACAACCAGTTGACGCCATCTGCCAAGGCGGACCACACGATCAAGGTTCGATCCGTCGGGGGCATCACCGATGCCGCCGGTCTGGACATCCCAGCGACGACAAGTCTTCTTCCGGTTCTGACGCTTCAAGACCGAAGCGTTGTCGCCGCGTTTCGACTCGATGTTACCACTCCGCTCCGACTCGATGACACCGTGTTGATCGAGGCTCAGCCCGGCGCGCAGCACGTCGAGCCGGGCGACGACGAACCGGCGGATGAGCCGACCGGTGAATCGGGTGAAAGTAAGTGGGAGTAGCCGATGGAAACGGGGACGTCGATTGGCCTGAGTATCATCGCCATTTCATGTTTGCTCGCAGGTTGCCTGTTTGGAATCGTTGCAGCCGCTGTTCGTCCTGAGGACCGGCTGGCGAAGTCCGTGGCGTTCTCGTGGGGATTCGCGTTTGGTCCGATCGGCCTGGGGGTCGTGCTCTTCTTGAAGGCTCGGGCAAGTCGGTCAATGACCGCTCCGACGGATCCGTTCTGATGGGGGCGATGATCCAAGCAAAGACGGCACAAGGTCGGTCTGGTTCCGTGACGCTGATTGCGATCGGAACGGCCATTTCAGTGATTTCACTCTTCGTTCCGTGGTTCTCGGGCCGGACGACATCGAGCGAGGTCGTCGTGAGTCCGATCCTCGAGCGGGCACTGTCAGGTCCGACTGTGGTCGTGGCAGGTGCCATGGTCGGTGGCTTCGTGCTCTACGTCATTAGGGGCAACGTGGGGCTTCTCGGGTGTGCGGCGGCGTTGCTGTTCAACACGACTCTGCTGATCTGGCTGTTCGGAGCGAGTCTTGCTGCCTGGATTCCGTCCGGCATCCTCCCGACGAATCCGGTTGTGTCCCTCGAAGTTGGCGTGAGTTCGGCGCTTATGGGAAGTCTGCTGACTCTCGTCGGGATCTGCGTGATCCTGGTCGAGCAAACATGGGGACGGCGCAGCGCTTCACTCAGTTCATGGCAGTTTCTCGTCGGCGTCGCGGTCGCCTGCGGCGCGCTGTACGGTCGCGGAATTCCAATCGTTAGGGCGGAAGCATCAGGATTCGAGTGGTCGTTCGCTGCCGATGCAGTTCCGATTCTCGGAGACCTTCTCGGTTTCATCGGCCTTGCCGTGGCGTTGTTGGCCTTGGCTGCTGGGGTGCTTCGCTGGAGACTCGGTGCCGTCTTGTTGATGATCGCGTCTGCCGCATATCTACTGCTCGCTGGTGTGGTTGTCATTTCAGGGAGTCTCCTGGAGCGGGCTGGTCGCACGCTCGCGGATCAGTTCGGCGTGTCTGGGGTCGAGGTGTCGTCGTTGCTGGCGGCGTCAGGCCTTGCGGCCGCCGCTGCGGTCGGTGGTCTCGTTCTTGCCGTCGCTTGCATGTGTGGCACGCGTCCGCTCAGCGTCGCAACCGTGCCCGGACCCGGACCCGATCCTTCACTTCACGATGGTGGGTCAACGCCGACGTTTGACGTCGCTCCGGGTGACCCCGGCGAGCCGACACTGCCGTTCTGACCGCCTCCGGGACGGTCCCGACGGTTCCGGCAAAGTCGGTGATGACAACTCAATGGCTCGTGAGCGTGTTTTCGCCGCGGCGTACGGAGCGGACGTCTCCGGCACGTCTGGTTTCACCACTACGCAACATGCTGGAGCGTCCGCATCCTGTCTGTTTCAGGTTTGACCGCGGACGAGGTCGTTGATTCCGCTTCCTCCGTCGGTCGAAGCAATCGTGTACCAGCGAGGGCGGTCGTCAGCGCCAGAATCCAGAGCGTGATGGACAGACGAAACAACCCGCCGGATCCACCAGCGTTCGCTTCAGTGGTGATGGTCGACATCGAGACGGGACCGATTTGTACTTCCATGATTGAAGTGATCAACGCCCCGAGGGCCGACAGCCCTGCGATCATGGGAAGCGCAGACGCATCGAGCCTTCGGGCGGCACCGACTGCTAGGCCAAGACTGACAACGATGACGACAAGCTGGGCAAGTGCCACCCCGCCGTCATCTCCAAGCGTGTCGAACTGGGTGGCGACAGCGGCGGCAAGTGCCACGTATGTACCGATCAGCACCGAGGCGATGACGGCCCAGGCAACAACGAGCGAGATGTCCCTGACATAGAGGTACGGCTGCGGCCGACACGTTTGGATACTGGTCTTCGACATGGTGACTCCCTAGGTGAGCGTTCGAACAAGGTCGTGTTCAACAGTGCAGTGGGCCGGCAGTCACGCAATGAGGAAATTATTGTTTCTTGTTTTCCGAGCCCAGTCCCCCGGTCGGGGGATTGGATTCGTACATCATCCGGGCGACCTATCTTGTAGTGGTGCGGCGATCGACGGTGCTCATTGGATGCGGAGCTATCGCGGCGACGATGGCCGCAACGTTTCAGTTCGCTGGTGGCCTCGGCGGCGATGCGCCCGTATCGGGCAGCACCGATCGGCCGGTGCTCTCGACGCCAAGGACTGAACAAGCAACGACCGAATCCGTGTCTACGAGTGAGTCGGCGCCGGCCGCATTGCCGGAATCGTTGACCGATCTGCCATCAGAATCTGTAGTCGACGATGTCCAAAGCTCTGCGGTCTTGGTTTTGCTTGACTCATTGGTCGTGGCCGATCCGGTTCCGAATCGGCCACCGTACGATCGAGAGGGGTATCAGCCCGACGGGTGGGCAGACCTCGACGGTGACTGCATGTCGGCACGACACGAGGTGCTTGCAGCGCTGTCGGAGATCCCTGCGCAATTGAGCCCGTCCGGCTGTTTTGTCGAAGTTGGTGCGTGGACGGACCCCTACACCGGTGTCGAAGTTCGCGAGGCGACCGAGATCACGATCGATCACGTCGTCCCGCTCAGCGAGGCGGATCGATCTGGCGGCTGGCGGTGGGATGCAGCTACTCGCATCGCCTTCGCAAACGACGAAACCCCCGGTGTATTGCTGCCGGTGATCGGGGCGATCAACCAGGAAAAGGGAGACAAGCGCCCGGACGAGTGGCTTCCGCCAGCTGCGGAGTACCACTGTACGTACGCGTCGAACTGGGTCGAGACGAAGGCGCGGTGGAGGCTGTCGGCCACGGCGTCGGAAGTAGCGACGCTTCGGGACATCCTCTCCGGCTGCGATTCGTCCGCGCTGCCAGTGCCAACCGACGCGCCTTTGCCACTCGTCGAACTGGCGCCTGCGTCCACCGCTCTGCCCCAGCCGGCCACAGATCTCGACGTATCCGAGGTGGTCGTGGAGCGGTGCCAGCGTCGAGAGGAGCGGGTCACCCTCCGGAATCCCACGTCACAGCGACTGTCGTTGACCGGATACACACTGCACGACGAAGAGTCGCGACACGCCACTCGCCTCGACCAATTCGGCTCACTCGCAGCAGGCGCGTCGTTGGTGATCCTGACCGGCGACGATGCAACGGCCTCTCCAGGCGAAGTGGTGTGGAAACGACAGAACGTCTGGAACAACGATGGCGACACCGCCTTTGTCCTGACGCCGTCCGGCTCTGTCTCGGACGCGAAGTGCTGACTCATTCGAGCTGATTCCTGGCTGCTTTCGTAGTGCTGGCGTTGAATTTGCCCCACCTGGCCACGAAGCCGACCTTCGAACCCCACGCCAACTCGGGCGCCGAGCTGACTGTTCGGGGGACTGGCCTGTATCCGGATGTGAGTCCCGCGAGGTCTTGGGGAATGGGTGACGCCAGGTGTCGCTTGTCAGCAATTTGTCAGCAGAATGTCCGCGAACGGGACGAAACTAGCGGGAATCAGACGACATTGGCCGACACGGCCGTTCGTCAAAAACGTCCTCTGACCAGGCTAAACGTCACCAAACGACATTCGACGAGATCTCCATATACCGGAGTTCAAGTCCCATCTTCGACACCAGGAAGAATTACGTTGACCAGGGCTCCGGCCCTGGTCAACGGCTTTTTCGGGTGAGGTCGGGATGGGGTCGAGTCGCCGAAGTCGCCGAAGTCGTCAAAATCGGCTGCTTATCAGCGATTTGTCAGCACGAGGAGTTTCGACCACTCGGCCGGCAGCCTCGACAGCTGTCGATTGCCATCCCCAGAGCGAGTGGTTCGACCCAGTCTCGTTGAACGCCACCGTCGACCGGCTCCTGCACCACGCCCACATCGTGCTCACCGCCGGCGACTCGATCCGCCTCACACAAGCAACCGGCGGCCAAGGAGTGATGCCACTGACCAACTAAACACCGGGCAACCCCAATGGCCACCAGTGGGCAAAACTGATGGCCGCCAACGGGCAGTTCTACTGTCCGCCAGTGGGCAGATCGAATTGGCCCTTGACAGTTGATTCTCGTAACACCTGAACGAGTAGCGGCACGTACATGGTGTGGACACAGTGACAAGACACACGGAGACTGGATCCGTGGCAGTCGTCGACCCGAACGTCATGAACAAGATGTACCGAGACCACTCCGGTGATCTGTTTGCATATCTTGCTCGACGGGTCGGAAGGCAGCGAGCCGAGGACCTTCTCGCCGACACATTCCGATCCGCGATCGAGTCGTACGCAACGTTCGAATCAGGCCCCGGAAACGAACGAGGGTGGCTCTTCGGAATCGCCACGAACCTCGTCCGTCGACACTGGCGCGATGAGCAACAGCGGCTGCGCACGCTGAAGCGATCCGATCTCGCCTCGAGGATGGGCGCAGACCCGCTCGTCGGAGTCGACGACGGCACTGCGAACCGGGTCGACGCCGAGACACACGCCGCATTGCTTCTCGCAGCGGTGTCCGAACTGGATCCGGAGGATCGCGACCTACTGATCCTCTCCGGCTGGGAGCACATGAACAGCCGACAGATCGGCGACGTACTCCACATCGAGCCAGGCACCGTTCGCACACGGCTCCACAGAATCAGACAACAACTCCGGTCCACCCTCGAGGCCAAGACCCAACCGGACCCCACGACTTCAGGAGCATCCTCATGAACGAACTCAAAGACTTCAGCCGTCTCCGTCCGAACGACGAACAGCTCGACCCCGCCACGAACGAACGAGTCTGGAACCTTATCGCCGAGGAGAACAACGCCCCAGCAACGTCACGGTTGACGTCAACATCCGATGATCTCGGCGTGCAGCTTCAACTCGTCGACCGCTCTGACCGAACCGAGCCGCAACTGCGCCGACGCGTTGCTGTTCTCGGTGCGGCCGCTGCGATCGTGGTCGGCATGGCCGGCTTCGCCGTCGTCTCGAACAACCGAGCGACTCCTTCCTCGACAGCCTCCCAACCATCAGAGATCCCGGTTTCGGCAGCAAACGAACCGCTCCCTGGACCATTGACCTCGGCTGCCCCAGAACAAAGCGATCCCGCCACGGCGAGCACGCCTCCGACGATCGACGGACCCGTCGAGCAGCAAGTCGAGCCGGGCGAACCGTCGGTGGGCGAGCAGATCAATTATCGGATTGGAAACCTCACCGGCGAAGGACCCCTCGGCGCGCTTGGCTATGTGATCACATCCGCTGACGTCCAGCCAGATTCGTCAACGACGATCACGGTGGGGTCCACGGTCGACGGTCGATCAATCGAGATCAGGATGGGCTCCGGAGATCCGCTACAGCCTGAAGACCATGACCGTGTTCCGATCACGATCCTCGATTCCACAGAACTCTCGATTCACGGTCAGCTGGACAGCAACAGTGGCTGGACCTTCGAGATCGTCGCCGAACGTTCGTCCGCCGATGGCGACCTTCCTACATCCGACCAGCTCCAAGACATCCTGTACAGCCTTGATCCGTGAGGCAATGAACGGCGCTCAAGGGGCCGGGGCGTGAATTCACGCTCCGTGCCCTTTTGGCGGAGGCGTGGGATCTCCGATCAGAACAACATTTCGAACGGTGAAACGACCCGCTCAAGAACCGACATATCATGCATTCCGATCGGTCTCGGCTGATGGCACACCACTCATATCGTGAGCGCCGTAAACCCGGCGTCGTTGCTGAAGCGGCGTGACGATCTGTTCTCGCGCGTCAATCGGCGTCACTTGGCCGTCCCGAACGAAGCTTGCTGATCTACGGTTGGGGTGTGGAGTTTGTCATCGCCCGGAATCCTGACCCTGCTTCGACGTTGCCATTTCTTGTGCGTTTGCCGGTGGGATCGAGACCGGTCGTCTTGAAGGTGAAGGACACGTGGCCTCGCACTGCAAAGGTGTTCTGCCATCCGGCAACGGAGTGGCCCGACGCCGCGGACCTCGAGATTGTCGAGCGGGTTCCGGTCGTGTCGTGTGTGCGGCGCGGCGTCGCCATCGATCTCGTTCTCGATCGGGCGCGGGAGAACCGGTCGCAGTTTGTGTTCACGAAGGCTCGGGGTCGTGACGTCGTGTTCTGGCAGTCGGCGCGGACCCGCAAGCAGGCGCGACCGAACGTTGCGGTGCCGACCGCTCGGGCGTCGGGTCGTCGGCTCGACATTGTTGTCGACACGCGTGAGCGGTACGCCTGGAAGTTCTCGGCACAGCAGGCGATGACGTCGAACCGGGCATTGCCGGTGGGGGACTATGCCGTCGAGGCCGGTGGCGAGACCGTTGCGGTGGTGGAGCGCAAGAGCGTCGAGGATCTCGTGTCGACGATCGTGGGTGGGAAGCTGTGGACGTTGCTCGCCGCGATGGCGGGCGTTCCGCATGCGGCATTGGTGGTCGATGATCGGTACTCGTCGCTGTTCAAGCTCGCTCACGTTCGTCCTGCGACGGTTGCCGATCAGATCGCGGAAGCGGCTGTGCGGTATCCGGCGGTGCCGATCGTGTTCGCCGAGACGCGTCAGCTTGCACAGGAGTGGACGTATCGATTCTTCGGTGCGGCGCTGGAGCACCTTACGAACGAAGCCGTCGGGGCTGCGCGGTTCGATGCCCTGTCCGCAGCTGGGCCGGTACCGGCACCCGCTGCGTCGACGGCCGAGGTGCGAGCCTGGGCAATCGCGTCGGGTCTCGACGTGAGTGATCGAGGTCGGCTCCGACCCGAAATCTGGGAAGCCCATCGCGCCGCAACCGCGCAAGAAAGCGTGCGCGCTATCGACACGTTGACGTTCGAGGAACGCCGATCGTTGGCGATCAGCGCCGCCGTCGCTGAAAAGCTCCGTATGGAGCCTGAGGCAGTGATCGCGAAGGCTCGGTCGAACATCGAGACGATGCGATCGATCGGGGTGAACGAGCAACCATGGGTCGAAATGTGGGAGGCCGTGCTCGGGCTCGGGGCGAGCCACGTCGGAGCAATGCTCACCTCGACCGATCCGGTCGCTCGCGATCTTCGCCAGAGTTCGCCCTTCGCCGGCGTGCTCACGGAGGAGGAACGCCAGCAGGCGGTCAGTGGCCTTCGGCGTTGAGACGGAACGTTTGCCGCACGTAGCCGACAGAGAACTCGGGGAAGTCAGCTACTCGAGGAGCAGTTCGAGGACCGTGTTGAGGTCGTTCCGGTTGGCGCCGTCGGACCAGCAGGGGTGGGCATCGTCGTGGAACGCTCGACGCGCTGCGGTCAGCCGCTTGCGAGTTTCACGATGACGTTCTCGCCGCGCTCGACCGCCTGCGTAGCGCCCGGCGCTTGCACGACGCGTCCCTTTCCGGTCTCGACCGGATCGGCTCCGAGGCCGTCGGGTGCGAGGAGGTCGATCTTGGCGTCGCCCTTCATGAATCTGACGATTCCCTCCGGCGACTGTTCGGAGTCGAAGCCGTCGGTGACGAGCGCATCGGCGACGTGCCGCAAGGCTCGCGGGTGAACGTGCGGACGTCGACGACGATGTCTCCGTCGTCGGTTGCCCGCGGCAGTTCGACGCCCCAGACGGTGGCGTGGATTGCAACTATCTGACCGCCCACGACCGCCCACGTTGCGTGCGCGGCTGGGTGCAACTGACCAAAGTCGACGGTGATGGTCATCGGAGAACTCGGAGTGCCTCGGCAGCCGCACGTGTGTCGGCGGCATCGAGCAGATCGAGCACGGCGACGATCGGTGGTACGAACTTGTCGGTGGACGCAATGGGCCCGTCGACGATGCGCAGAACGACGTTCGGGTCGTCGGCGTTCGGGTTGGCGCGATAGTCGGCTCGGAATGAGTCGGCGTCGGCTGCACCGATGTAGATGTCTCGTTGGTCGGGCCGTCCGATGCCTGCGCCGTGATGGATCGCTGCGTGGGCGCCGCCATGCTGTACTCGTGGGTCGTCGTCGATGCGGCCGTCGAGGGCGGGGAGGATCCGGATGCGCTCGTTTCGGCTTCGTCGCCGAACGAGGCGAGCGAGGTCGATGGCCTCGTTGATGTTGGCGGGCAGTTCGGCGTCGAGCACGCGTTTCCATGAGGCAGATTCGGAGAGGGGCCGACCGCGCCGGGGCCTCAGGAGCCGGTATCGGCGGAGTGAGTCGGGGTCGATGGCCCAGCTGCGCCCGAAGCGCTCGGCGTCCAGTTCTCCTGCGTCGATGAGTCGGCCGACCTGCACATGGGAGACTCCGAGCGCGTCGGCGGCCTGGTCGACGTTGAGTTGGGCCATGCCGACACGGTAGACCTAATACGTTAGATATGCAACGTATTAGCTCTGATCGGCTTGGGTTTCTCACTCCCGTCGACCGTCGGAGGCGAGGCGTCGCTTGTCAGCAATTTGTCAGCAAAATGTCCACGAACGGGACGAAACTCGCGGGAATCAGACGGCATCAGCCGACACGGACGACCGTCAAAAACATGCCCTGAACGGGGTAAACGTCACCAAACAACACTCGACGAGATGTCCAGATACCGGAGTTCAAGTCCAATCTTCGGCACTCTAGACCGCAGGCTGCACGGCTTGCGGTCTTGTACTTTTTCGGGGCGCTTTGCGAGCTGAGCGCACGAGTCCAGGTTGACCCTTTCAGCGGAAACGAAGCTCGTTGGCGCTCGACCCGGGCGGGCTGACGTCATCGATGTACTGGCGCCGGCCTGCGTGGCCGCCAACGGGTGCTACGAGGCCGACGAAACGAGCCAGGCCGTGACCACCACGACGAAGCACAACATGATTGCCTCAGCAGTGATGACGGACCGCAACTGCTCATGAAGCATCGGGTCGTCGGGGTCGGCGTCGAGCGCAGGCAGAAGTCGGAAGTGGTTGTACGCGCCGCCGCCGATCGCCAAGACCGCAGCTGCAGTCTTGAGCAGCAGAACCTGGCCCCATTCGGTTCCCGTGAGCTCGCCGACAGAGTCGAGCACCGAGACAGCCATGATGAGCCCGGCAACGATCACGGCACCCAACGCGACGGCGGCGACCGAGGAGAATCGGACGACGAGTTCGAGTGCACGTGGCGGAACTCCCCGACGGTGTCGCATCCACACGACGGCCGCCATGGCGACGACCCCACCCATCCACACCGACCCGGCGACGACATGCACGCTGTTGGCGATCGCGTGGAGCGGCCGGAAGCCTTTGGAGACTGTGTGGCCGTCGAACCAGAACGAAATTACCGCAGCACCGCAGCCCACGAAGGCCAGTGCCGATGAGCGATCGGCAACCCATCGTCTGAGCGGTTCCGGGGACTGGTTGCGCGGACCGTCCGCTGCTTGATTTTTCTCGTCGGTCGATGCTTGGCGTGGCTGCAACGGCTTCGTTGTTGATTGTCGCGGCAGCTGAGTGGTCGGCTCTGCTGGCCTGTCGACCGTATGTGCTGCAGCCTGCTGGCGCGCCAGGAACAGCCCGGGGTCAGTGAAGCCATTCGTACCGGCCGACGGCCCGCCCCGGGTTTTGTCGGCGCCTCCGGTCGTGTTCGGCGCCGACGACAGGGGTTTGGGTTTCCGTGATGGCCGGATCCTGACAGTCGTCGCCGCGAGGCCTGCAGCGATTGCGACACCAGCCAGCATTCGCAGGACCGTGGCGAAACCAGACGACGACGTCCAGTAGCCGAGGAGCGGTTCGTCGGCGATTCGGGCGACACCGCCATACTCGATGGCTGCGCCGATGGTGATCGTGCCCCCCACGATCTTCACGGCGTTCACGAGCGATCGGATCTCTGTCGAGCTCCCGCGTAACGTCGTCCTGGCGAAGTACATCCCACCGATGGCAAGTGCAATCCCGGCGAAGCTGATGAGGCGGCCGATCGTGGCTTGCGACTCGCCGGGTCGTGCAGACTCGACTGCCAGAAACTCGTCCATCGACATCATGTCTGCGGAGCTCATCTGCGACATATCCATGCCAGTGGTTGCAGTTGTGCTGGCGTCGATTGTTATCGCCGGCACGGTCGCTGGCACTGCACCAGCCGATGATGGCGCCGTGACGGTAAACGAGAACGCACCTTCGACCGGGTGGGCATCAGGGGCGCGAACGGTCCACTTCACTCCGATCTCACCGCCGGCGAGCGGTGGATCGAAGGTGAGCGTGAAGACTTTGTTGTCGAGGGTCGACACAGCAATGGGAGCGCGCACTTGGCCGCTCGCGTCGAGGACGACGAAACCTTCACCAGCCTCTTCGGACTCGCCGGTGAAGACCAAGGTCACCAAGGTGACCGGATTATCGACGACCTCCCCGTTTGATGGCGTCGAGCCCGCGAACCCTGTGTGGGCGCTGACGGATCCGCCGATCGACAATCCCACCAACGTCACCACGGCGATCACGAGCAACGCCGCAATCTTCTGGAGGGCGCGCCGGGACGCTGCCTTCACGACGATGAACATTGGTGGACTCTACGCTGCGTCGGGTATCCCGATCAGCCAGCCAACATCGCTTGCATCTGCGCGATCTCTGCTTGTTGAGCGCTGATGATCTGATCGGCAAGCGTCAAGACCTCAGGGTTGGAGCCATTTGCCTTGACGGTTTCGGCCTGGGTGATTGCACCTTGATGATGCGCGATCATCATGGTCACCCACTCTGTGTCAAACGCCGGGCCGGACAGGCCTGCGAGCGCGGTCATTTGCTCCTCCGTCATCATGCCGTCCATTCCGTGCATGCCATCCATGCCATCCATTCCGTCCATTCCGGGCATCTCCGTCGGCTGCCCCCAGGTCTGCAACCACCCCGTCATCGTCTCGATCTCTGTGTCCTGCGTACCTTGAATTGCCGACGCCAACGCTTGGATCTCAGCGCTCGCTCCCGATTCAGGCTTGAGTGCGATGGATGCCATGTCCACGGCCTGTACGTGATGCGGGATCATGCCCTGAGCAAAAGCGACGTCAGCGTCGTTGAAGCTCGAATCCGTCGCCGGGGCGATGGACTCAGGTGGTGCCTTCGCGGAAGAATCGGCATCGCTGCCCCCGCCGCATGCGGTCAGCAGCAGTGTTCCTGCGACCAGGACGGTCGCACAGGGACGAATGGACTTGAACATGGTGGTGAACTCTTTCTCAAGTACTCGGAGCCGCGGAAGAGCGACTACGACAAACTGTAAGAGTTGAATGGTCTGCTGAGTCGGCAGGCGACCCATGATCTCGGTCACAGCATCAGAAATGCGCCCACGGCCCGGTGATCGTCAGCGACTGACGGCCAGCGGCCGAAAGGGTTAACCCGACAGCGCTTCGACCATTGCGGCCGGACGGCCGGTGATGATGCCGTCGACGCCGTAGTCGATCAGGCGCTCGTAGAATTCGGCGTTCTCCTGCGTTGACGCATCGTCCGGCCAGACCCAGACCTCACGGCCCTCGTCGTGCACCCGTTGCACCGTCTCGGCATCGACGACTTGAATATCGCCCTGGAACGGCGGCACCTGGAAGACCTTGAAGTATGGCTCGATCTCTGTGCCGTTCAGGAACCACTCGGTGAGCCGAGTGAGACCGGGGCTCACGGCAACATCCGGTGCGAGCTTGTGGAACGTATCGATCAGGTCGTCATCGAACGACACGACGATCGTGCGATCGGTGAGCCCGAGTTCGGCGATCTCGGCAGCCAACTGCTCGGCCACCGGGACTGCGTCGGGGAACGAGCCCTTGATCTCGACATCGAGCACCAAATTGGGGAACGCCTCGGCGACCTCGCGGAATGTGATGACCCGGAAATCGTTGGGGGAGTAGCCCTCGGGCGGCTCGACATCGCGCGTGCGGATGCCCCGATAGATGTACTCCTCAACCGGTCGGTCTTGGCACGGCCAGCATGCGGGCGAGAACCAGTATGCATTATCGAGCGCTTGGATTTCTTCGAGCGTCAAATCGGCGACTGGGCCGGTGGCATTGGTCGACTTGTCGACGGTGTCGTCGTGCTGCACGATCAACACACCATCGCCAGTGAGCTGTACATCCATCTCGAGTGCATCTGCACCGGCGAGCACGCCCTCACGGAAGGCGAACATCGTCGAGTGTGGAGCGGCCTGGTCACCACCGGCGTGTGACAGGTTGATCGGCGTTGATAGTGCAATGAGCGCCTCGACAGAAGCCGGGCCGATGGCCAGCGCTGGAGCAACTGGGGTCGCAGGCGCATCGGTGCTTCCTGGTTCTGTCGCCGAAGGCGCAGTGGTCTCGGCTTCGGCGACAGGCGGATCAGTCACTGGTATTGCGATGACAGGGGCCCCGGTGGTCGGGGCCCCTGTCGCCGGCGCGGCCGTCGAATCGACGGCGTTCTCGTTGCCGCTGCCACTGCCGCACGCGGCAGCGGCGATCAACAGACCGACCGCGAGTGCAACTTGGCGACGCATCAGAGCGAAATCAGATGTCCATGCCCTTGGCGACGACCGGGTTCATCATCGTGATTTCGGGTCGGCCGCCGAGGAGACCTGCAAACTTGCCCATCGCGGCTTTCATGCCGTCGCCCTTGCCGTGGACGCCGAGCGCGTCACCGTCGGTGTACAGCTCGAAGAAGTAGTACACGCCTTCGTTGGCGGAGTCTTTGTGGGCGCTGTAGATCTCGAGGCCGGCCTCTTCTTCGGCGGCGGCAACGACTTCGGCGAGCACGGCTTCGAGCTCGGCGCTCTTTCCTTCGGCAGCGGTCAACTTGGCAATCAGTGAAATCTTCGACATGCCGCCGAATGTAGCCGCCACGCCTGTCGCGCCAAGAGGCCGAGGCGCGCTCAGTTTTGTGTGAGCGATTCCGGCAACCGACGCCGCTATCGCTCACACAAAAAAGGGAAGAGCGGTTGTTTAGGCGAGTTTGGTGGCGAACCAGTCGAGGATGAGCTGGGCGCGCTGGACGCGGTGGACGGGGGAGCCACTGCGCGAGAGCTCGTGGTTCTCGCCGGCGAAGCGGTAAAAGTCGACTTCCTTGCCGAGCAACTTGAGTGCCACCCACAGCTCTTCGGCCTGGATGATCGGACAACGCCAGTCTTCTTCGGAGTGAATGAGGAGCATGGGCACGTTGATCTTGCGGACGTCTTTGATCGGGGAATGGTTGGCGTAGACGTCGACGTCGTCGATGTGCGACGGGCCGTGCTCGGTGCGGAACGCCGTGGCGATGTCGCTCGACCATTCTTCTGACACGAGGTTGTTGACCGCACGCTCAGAGCAGATGCCCTTGAAGCGTTCGCCGTGGTTGGCTGCGAGCCACGTCGCCATGAAGCCGCCGTATGAGCCGCCGATCATGCCGACACGACTCCGGTCGCAGAAGGCGTAGTTGTCGAGTGCTCCGTCGAGAATCGACAGGACATCATCGACGTCAAGGTGGCCCCAGCCAGAGCCCGGTGCGTGTTGGTGCTTCGGGCCGAGGATGGCCTGGCCCCATGCGGTGTGTCGGCCGCTGCCTCCACGCGGGTTGCCGAGCACAACCACGAAGCCGGCCGCGGCCTGCATTTGCGCCTCGTCAAAGAAGAAGTCGCCGTACTGGGTGAATGGCCCGCCGTGCACGTTGAGGAGTACGGGGTAGGTCTGTGATTCGTCGAAGTCGGCGGGGCGCATGATCCAGCAGTCGATTTCGTCGGTGCCGTCGGCTGTGGACGTTGCGAACTTCTCCCAGCCGAGCAGCTGGGCAGCGAGTGCATCGCCGACCGAGGTGCGCTTGTCGTCACCGACATACAGCTCGGGGGTGTGGTCGATTGCCGATCGAGCTGTCACGGTCGTCCCCGCTGCCGTGCCGTAGCTGTGCACGGTGATCCGGCCGGATGTGAGCGCCACCGGGTTGGTGGAACCGTCGGCGGTGACACGAAACAGGTGTGTGTCGCCACGGTCTTCTGCAGTTGCGAGCAGTGTGCTGTCGTTCTCCCAGACCGGTGCTTGGGGACCGGCCATGCACAGGAAGGTCCGGTCGAGGCCGGCTGATGCCCATGTGAAGTCGGACTCGGCGAGACCGTCGGATGAAATTGGGATCACGCCGACCTTGTAGTTCTGCGACAGCGTCTCCAATTCGCCGGTGCCGATGAACGCAATGCTGGTGCCGTCGGGCGACACCGACGGGAGGGCATAGGTGCCGTCGTGCGCGGTCAGGCAGCGGATGCCGCCTTGGTTCGTGTCGGCGTCGCCCGGAACGAAGTACAGATCCTCGGCGAGGTCGGTGTCCCAGGTGTCGTGGCGCTGTGCCGAAATGACGAGACCGGACGAGTCGGGCAGCCATGCGGGGCTGCCGTGCTGGAACTCGCCCGGCGTCAAGTTGCGTGGCGTGCCGGTGCCATTGGCAGCGATCGCGTAGATGTGCTGCGGGCGGTCAAAGACCCAGTCTTCGCCGTTCAGGCGGCTGAAGAAACGCTCGACCTTGCGAGGCGCCTGCCAAGCAACACTTTCCTTGGTGTACCGATCGTCCTGTGTGCGGCTGGTGAAGACGATCGTCGCGCCATCAGGTGACCAGGCCAGGTCGCCGAGGCCGTCGGGCATCGAGCAGAGCTGACGTGTTTCGCCTGGCTGCGCGATCGGCATGATGTGGAGCGTCGACTCGCCCTTGTTCGGCCCGTTCTGATCGTTGCGCCTCGACGTGAAGGCAAGGAAGCGGCCGTCTGGTGACCACGTGGGGTTGCCGTCATGGTCACCGGACGAAACGGGTGCGTCGTCGATCCAGATACGGCTCGTGCCGCTGTTCTTCTCGAGGCTGGTTGTCCCAACGACGAAAGCGACACGCGTGCCGTCGGGCGAGAGGTGGGGCTGGCCGACCGATGAGCGTCCATCGATCAGGCGCTCGGCGACGGTGGTGTGCAGTGACTTCTCGGCGGTGCTCTCAGACATGCTGCCGACGGTACCCGCGTGGGCTTCGCTCAGCAGTCGAAATTTGGACGAGCCGGGTCGTGCTCAGGTACCGAACGTGCGCATCTGGTAGCTGTTGGTGCTGATTGCTACGACGGTGCCTTCGGTGTCGATGAGTTCGACGATGCGGTCGTAGTCGGCCTTGCCGTCACGATCAGCCGTGGCAGCGATTTCAGCGGCCTCGTCGGCGGTCATGGTCATCTCGACAGTGATGTCGGTCGTGGCCGGCCGGCGGAAGCGGATGTTCTGCTCTTTGATGATCGGGTAGTAGCGGCTGCTGTCGAACGTGGTTGAGAACAGCGTGCCGCCTGGAATTTCTGCGAGCGTGTACAACGCACCGGCGTAAATGGTGCCGATGTGATTTGTATTGCCGTCCTTCGGCATCGACAATTTGACCCGACCAAACTCGGCCTCGTCGATCGAGATCTTGCAGTGCTCGGCCATCGATACCTGCGATCTCGTGTTGGCGGTCATCTTCGCCGTGTCGAACGGAGTGTTGTTTTCGCTGCCTGCTGCCATGGCGCAACAGTAGAAGGCAGCGGTGTTTCGAGACGGCTCGGCCGAGCACGCTGCACTGTGCAGGTAAACACGGCCTGAACGGAAGTTGAACGAACGACTTCACTACAGTCGGTCTGAATGCTGAGCGGAACAAGAGTGTGGGCTGGAGTCGCCGTCGCGGTGGCGCTACTGGCGGCGAGTTGCTCGTCGAGCGATACACCACAGAACATCGACGAAGCAACGTCGCTGGTCGACGACGCCACGCAGGAATCCATTGCGCCGCCCGAGCCAGGTGCCGCAGTGGAAACTACCGACCAACCAGAACCGGAGGTTGACGGCGAGCCTGTCGCTCTGGCCCGGTTCGAGTCTGAGTCGTCGGATGTTCTGTTCGACCCGGGCGTCGTGCACACCTTCGCGATCGACCTCGACGCCGACAAGCTCGAGGAGCTTGACGCCGACCCGACGGCTGAGGAGTACGTCGAAGGCAGTTTGACCTTCGACGGTGAGACGATCGGCCCGATCGGGGTTCGCTACAAGGGCTCAGTCGGTGCCTTCTTGTTCTGCACCGATGGCCCCAACGCGTTCGACCCGAGCGGAGCGAAGACCTGTACCAAGTTGTCGATGAAGCTGAAGATGAACTGGGAAGACGGCGGCGACACGTTCTACGGCGTCAAGAAGGTGCAGCTGCATTCGCAGAACCTCGACACGACGAAGATGCACGAGCGACTCGGCTACTGGCTGTTCCGTGAAATGGGTGTGCCAGTCCCGCGCTCGACGCATGCACGAGTCGAAATCAACGGTGAATTCGTCGGGCTGTTTGCCCTTACCGAACAGATCGACGGTCGTTTCACTCGCGAGAACTTTGACGATGGCAGCGGCAACCTCTACAAAGAAGTCTGGCCCTTCAACCCCGACGGCACGGCGCGAAACGCTGATGAGTTCATCGACGGCCTGCAGACCAACGAGGATGACGACCCGACCGCCGAGTTGATTGTTCAGTTCGCCGAGGAACTTGCCGACGCAGAACCCGGCACCGAGATCGAGGTAATCAACCGCTGGATGGATGTCGACCTCCTTGTTCGCACCATGGTGGTTGATCGCGCTATTCGAAACGACGACGGGGCACTGCACTGGTATTGCTTCGACGGTTGCGACCCGCACAATTTCTACTGGTACGAGAACCCGACAAACGGCAAACTCACCCTGCTTCCCTGGGATCTTGACAACGCCTTCGACAACCTTGGGTCCAGTGGTGTCACCGGATCGGTGACACAGATCGCGGACCGGTTTGGCGACATCACCGACGACTGCGCGATCTTCGTCTTCGGCCGTCTCAACCTGCCGCAGAAGTCGGCGGCATGTGATCCGCTCATCGGGCCGATCAGCCAGCTCACTGACGAGTTCGACGCAGCACGGGCCGAGTTTGTTGCTGGTCCGTTCTCGAAGGAAAGCGTCGACGAACGCATTGCGCAGTGGTCGACACAGATCGAAGATCTCGTGGCCGAGGCCGAGGCAACGCACGCCGACGGTCAGCCGGTAGCGGCGTGGCGCGAGGCTATGGCCGCGATGATTTCTGACATTGATGCCGCAAGAGAAACTGACGGCCGATGATCACCGACGCCCACCAAGCCAACTGCAAGGACGCCCGCCATGTCTGACTTGACACTGCTCGGCGCTGACGCTGTCGCCGTGCTCGTCCTGACGTTTCTCGTGTACTTCCCGCGCTATCGCCGCCCCGACATGGTGCTCGCGATCATGAGCATCAACGTCGGCGTGGTCGCCGTTGCAACGGTCCTGTCACGCGCCGACGTCACCGCAGGGCTTGGGCTGGGCCTGTTCGGCGTGCTGTCCATCATCCGGCTGCGTTCGCAAGAGCTCGACCAGGAAGAAGTGGCCTACTACTTCTCAGCGCTCGCGCTCGGCCTACTCGGTGGTATCCGCGTGACGCCCGACTGGATTGCCCCGGCGTTGATGGTGGCCATCATCGTGGTGCTGTTCATCGTCGACCATCCGCGCCTGTTTGCCGGAGTTCGCCACCAGAACATGACCCTCGACTCGGCCTTCACCGACGAGGTTGCATTGCACGCCCATCTCGAGGAACTGCTGGGTGCCAACATCACCAGGCTCAAGGTGAAGAGGGTCGACCTCGTCTCCGACACGACCTCGATCGACGTGCGGTTCCGCCTGCCAGAAGGTCGTCGCTCGACATGAGCACATCGGCGTCGGCAATGGTCAACGAACTGGCGTCGATCTCGCTGCCAGACCTCGACGCGATCGCCGCCCTTCAGGTCCGCAACGACCGGAAGTACGTGGTCGACGAGGCCACTGTCGACCTGATGATCGGCGACCTCGCCGCCGATTTGAAGGTTCTTGAGATCGACGGTTTACGAACGTTTGACTATCGCTCGGTGTACTTCGACACGCCCGACTTCGACCTCCACCACGCGGCGGCGACCGGTCGTCGGCGACGCTTCAAGGTGCGGACCCGGGTGTATGAAGATTCGGGTCAGGCGATGCTTGAGGTGAAGACCAAAGATGGGCGCGGTCGCACCGTCAAGGAACGGCTCGACTACGACATCGACGACAGCAGCCAGCTCACGCCCGAGGGCCGTCGTTTCTTGCAGATGGCACTAGTGTCGTCTGATGTGCCGGTGGCCGACGACGTGCTGAGCCACACCGGGCTACAACCGGTCTTGACCACGGCGTATCGACGGTCGACGATCGTGCACGAAACATCGGGCACGCGCGCCACGATCGACTGTGCGCTGGTGTGCACCGCACCCGATGGCCGCAGCGTGTCGCTCGATGCCATCATCGTCGAGTCGAAGTCGCTCACAGCAGCTGGCCCCGTCGACCGATGGATGTGGGCCAACGGGCATCGCCCCGTGAAGATCAGCAAGTGCTCGACTGGCCTCGCCGCGCTCAACCCCGAGCTGCCGTCGAACAAGTGGCGCCGCATCCTCGACCGTCACTTCAGCTGACGCCCGCCGGCCGACCACCCGTACTGTCGAGGGATGACGATGATCCGGCTCCGTGACTGCGACTTCGCGTACGACCTCTCAGGCGTTGGCCCAGCCACGCCGTTCGTGTGGGGCCACGGGCTGACGAGCAGCCGGGCGAGTGAGAATCGCCTGCCGCTCGTGGATCTTTCTCTGCTGGCCACTGGCCGCCAAGTCCTGCGGTACGACGCTCGCGGCCACGGAGAATCGGGCGACCTCATACGGCCAGAGCAAGGCGCGTGGTCAGAACTGGCGCTCGACCAGATCGCCCTGATCAACGAACTCGGGCTCGACAAGGTCGCACTCGGGGGAGCGTCGATGGGGACAGCGACAGCGCTGCACACAGCGCTACACCTCGGCGACCGCGTCGAGAAGCTGATCCTCACCATCCCACCGACCGCATGGGCGAGCCGCGCCGATCAGATCGGCTTGTACGAACAGATGGCGCAGGCGGTCGAAACGCAGGGAGTTGCCCCACTGGTGTACGGCGCCAAGACGATGCCGCCGCCCGACCCGTTCATCGACGATGCTCAGTACGTCGAGCGCCGGGTCGAAGGCCTCGAAGCTGCCGACACCGCTCGTCTGGCCTCGATGTTTCGAGGTGCAGGCCACGCTGACCTGCCAGCCGAAGATGCGCTACCTGCGCTGACGATGCCGGCGCTGATTCTTGCGTGGACCGGCGACACCGGTCATCCGGTTTCGACCGCCGAGCGGCTCGGGGAGCTGCTGCCGAACAGCGCGGTCGTGCTCGCATCGACACGCGCCGAACTCGACACTTGGACGCAGCGGTGCGTCGACTTCCTGAACGGTTGACCAGCGGTAGAACGAAGCGTGCTTAGACGGAGGCCTTGACACGGGCGCCGGCGAATCGCATTGCACCGTCGACGATCGGGGACTTCGCGATCAGCTTCTTGTCGGCGCTGTAGCGCTGCGGGTTGAGCCACGGGGCTTGGTCGCCCTGGCGGGGGAGGAGTGGCATCATCCGTTGCATGTAGCCCGATGAGAAGTCCTCGATGAACGGGCGCTCGGTCATGTCGGCGTCTTCGGGCCGCAAACGCGGCGTCGCCTGGGTGGTGCCGCTCTCCGTCATGTGGTTGAGGAGACGGCACACCCACTCGCAAGTGATGTCGGCGCGCAGTGTCCACGACGCATTGATGTAGCCGAACGACGACGCCATGTTCGGCACGTCGGAGTACGCAATGCCCTTGTACGTCCACGTCTTTGAGAAGTCGACTGCTTGACCGTCGACGCTGAAGTCCATGTCGCCGATTGTGACGAGCTGGAGACCGGTAGCGGTGACGATGATGTCGGCGTCGAGGTGCTCGCCGTTGGTCAGCTTGATACCGGTCTCAGTGAACGTGTCGATCTCGGCGGTGACGACCGAAGCGGCGTCGGACTTCAGCGCGTTAAACAGGTCGCTGTCTGGGATGAGACAGAGCCGCTGGTCCCACGGGTTGTAGGCAGGAGTGAAGTGCTCGTCGACCATCTCGGCGGGCAGTTCCTTGCGGATCAGCCCGAGCAGTTGGCCTTTGACCTTCTCTGGCTTACTGCGCGTCTGCTTGTAAAAGAACTCGCCCATCGTGGAGTTTTTCCAGCGCGTGATGTTGTAGGCCACGCGGTCCGGCAGCACCTTGCGGAGCCCGTTTGCAACCGCGTCGGTCGAGGGCCGTGACACCACATAGGTGGGCGAGCGCTGCAGCATTGTGACGTGTTCGGCGTCTTTGGCCAATGCGGGCACCAGTGTCATCGCTGTGGCACCCGAACCGATCACCACGACGCGTTTTCCCGTGTAGTCGAGGCTCTCGGGCCATTTCTGCGGATGGACGACCTGGCCAGCGAACTGGTCGGCACCGGCGAACTCGGGTTCGTAGCCGCCCTTGTAGCTGTAGTAGCCCGAACACATGAACAGGTAGTTGCAGGTGTACTCGACCGGCTGCTGGTCACCCTCTGGGCCGACCTGCACGCTGAGGGTCCATGTCGACGTGTCGCTCGACCACGATGCCGCGCCGACCTGATGGTCGAACCGCATCTGCTTGTCGATGCCGAACTCGGCAGCAGTGTCTTTGACGTACTGCAAGATCGACGGGCCGTCGGCGATCGACTTCGCATCGGTCCAGGGCCGGAAGCTGTAACCGAGCGTGTGCATGTCGCTGTCCGAACGCACACCGGGATAGCGGAAGAGGTCCCAGGTGCCGCCGAGCGATGGGCGACCTTCAAGGATCGCGTACGACCGGTCAGGGCAGTTCTGCTGGAGGTGGTAACCCGCACCGATGCCAGAGATACCGGCACCCACCACGAGGACATCAAAGTGTTCAGCGATCATGCGGTCGAACTTACCGACCCGACTGCGGCGCCGAGCAGTCGTGCGAGATCAGCGCGCCGACGAAAGGCGAGCGGCCCGGGCAGCTGTTGCAGTCGCTGCGACTGCACAGGCCCGGTCGTCGGCGCCACCGATTCGGGCGGTCAGGAACCCAGCTGCGAACGCATCGCCGCAGCCCAGCGTGTTTCGGAGTATGGTCGGTGCTGCGGGTACCGAGAATGTCGGCTGGCCGCGCCGAGCGACAGTTGCTCCATCGGCGCCACGCGTGACGACGACGCAGTCAGCGAGGTCGAGGAGCGAGTCGGCGGCCATCACCGGATCGTCAACGTCGGCCAGGAGGGCTGCTTCGTCATCGCTCGGAAACATGACATCGCAACCGCTGAATGCTGCTCGCGACGATGCAACGTCAGAGCGGACCCGGATGAGTTGCGCCGCCGACGGATCGACCGACCACGGAATGCCGAGTTCGGATGCCTGCTTCGTGAGCCCGACGAACAACGATCGGCTCTGCTCGGTCAGGAAGGTGTACCCCGTCAGGTGCAACCATGAAGCTGCTGCCAGTTGGTTGGCGTCGACGTCGCCCTCGACCAGCGCTGTCTGCCCGCTGAGGTCAGAGACCAACGACCGGTTCCCGTCTCGGCCGACGATCGCCGCAACGGCGCGGGTTGACGCTCCGGCACGTCGAATGACGTACGTATCGACTCCGGCCTGGACCAGGCCGTCGACGAGGAACTTGCCGAGATCGTCGTCGCCGACCACACCGACGAATCCGACGGTCGACCCCGTCCGGGCAGCCCAAACTGCGACGTTCGCTGCAGAGCCGCCGCCGTGCATCTCGATGGTGCCGTCGGTGTCGGAGCCGATGACGAGGTCGTCGGCAAGCGAGATCGCGAGGTCGGCATTGAGGTCCCCGACGCAGAGCAGGTTGACCATGGGTAGAGGGCGTTAGCCCTTCGCGAGGCGTTCGAGCATTGCGCCCATTTGGGCATGCACCGCGTTGACGGCCTGGAGCGGCCGCATCATCACCTTGAACTCGGTGATGATGGCGTCGTCATTGCACGTGATGATGTCGACGCCGTTGACGTACTTGCCTTCGACCGTCGTTTCGAATTCGAGCATGGCGTGATGGCCCTGCAGGATCGTCTTGATGTAGCCGAACCCGCCGGAACCTGATTCGGCCGCCTTTGTTTCGACGTCGGCATCGCCGCCGAGCGTTCCACCCGCAGCGGTGAGGTACAGCATGGTGATGTCGCGACCCTCCTGTGGGGTGAACACGACCGGCGACAGGAAGACGACGTCAGGATGGAGCATCGACGCAAGGCCGCCGTCGAGCTGACCCTTCAGGTGTAGGTACCAGTTGTCCATGCAGCCAAAGATCGGGTCGCGGGTGTCGGTGTGATTGTCGGTGTCGGTGTGGGTGCTCATCCGAGTGACTCCACGGAGTCGATCATGTACTTGTTGATATCGGCGCCCGCGAGCGCGAGGCCCTTGCGGGTCTCCTGCCATGCAGCCATGTGGTCGCTGGCGAAATGCGCGTCGAGCGATGCCTGATCGTCCCACAGTTCGTAGAGCATGATGCGGTTGTCGTCGCCCGGGTCGGGGGAAAAGACGTACTCCCGGCAGCCGGCCTCGTTGACGGTTGCCGCGACCATTGGTTGCACCGCATCGAGAAACGCAGCACGTCCTCCTGGTTGAGTAACGATGGTTCCGGCGACGATCAGCATGGCCTGAGCGTATTGCACGAGTGCGTCGTCGACCGCAACGGCATCGCTTGGCCGCGAAGCCGTCATCCGCTGCGGCATCTGCCACGATCACTTGATGGCCGCTGTCCCCGGAGCTTCCGAACTACTCGATCCACCAGCGGTCGGTCGACGATTCTGCGCAGAGCGCAAGGTCCGGCTCGGTGACGTTGACCCGAGTGGTCAGCTGCGCCTCGATGCAACGGCGCGCTACCTGCAAGACATCGCGAGCGACGATGCATCCGATGCCGAACTCGATGGTGCGTGGGGCTGGGTTGTCCGGCGCTCATTGATCGAGGTTCGACAGCCTGCGGTGCTCGACGAGGTCGTCGCGATGACCACGTTCTGCACGGGGCTCGGTCGCAGCTGGGCGGAACGAACAACGATGCTCGCCGGATCATTCGGTGCCGACATCGCGACGGTCAGCGTCTGGGTCCAGGTTGCCACCGACACCGGCCGGCCGGCCGCGCTGACGCAGCAGTTCATCGACGCGTATGGCTTGGCATGCGACGGCCGCAAGGTTTCGGCACGACTCGCGCTGGGAGTGCCGACCGACTCGGCCGGTGCACACCCCTGGGCTGTCAGGCGAGCCGATCTCGACCCGTTCGATCACGTCAACAATGCTGCGAACTGGGCGTTCGTTGAGGAGTTGATCAACGGAACGACGCCACGACGTGGCCGCGCCGAGATGGAGTTCGTCGGGCCGGTCACGTACGGGACAAACGTCGAGTGCGTCGTCGAGAATGCGGACGGAGCGACGTCGATGTGGTTACTCCATGAGGGCTCGGTGCTCAGCGCAGCGCGCTGGTCGCCGGCTGACTGAACTCAGCGGAGGACGATGCCGGGCGTACCGTCGGTGGTCGAGCCGATGCGGGCTGCCTGATGGCCGGTGGCAGCGAGTTCGGCGAGCACGGCAGCGGTTTCACCGGGGTCGACTCCGAAGACAAGGCCGCCTGATGTCTGAGCGTCAGCGATCAACAGTTGATGGATCTCGTTGTGGCTGCCGGCGTCGAGAAACTCGACACCCCACTCAAGGTTGCGGCGGGACCCGCCCGGCATGACCCCTGCCTCGGCGTGGTCGACGGCACCGCTGAGGAACGGCACGGCATCGAACTCGATGGTGGTGGAGACATGTGATTCGAGCGACATGCGGCCCAGGTGACCGAGCAGACCGAAGCCCGTGACGTCGGTACAGCCGGTGGCGCCCGCACCGACTGCCAGGCGGCAGGCGACGTCGTTCAATCGAATCATGGAAGCAACAGCGCCAGCGGCCTGTGCGTCGGTCGCAACACCTGACTTGATCGCAGTGGTCAGTACGCCGACACCCAACGCCTTCGTCAGGATGATGTCTTGCCCTGGGCGGAGCCCGGCGTTGGTCAGGATGCGGTCGGGGTGGACCTCACCGGTGACCGACATGCCGTACTTGGGTTCGGGGTCATCGATCGTGTGTCCGCCGACGATGACGAAGCCGCCAGCCGTTGCGATGTCTTGCCCCCCAGCAAGGAGCTCAGACAGCAACTCGATCGGCAGTGCGTCTTTGGGCCAGCCGACGAGGTTGAGTGCGAAGAGCGGGCGGCCACCCATCGCATAGATATCGGACACGCTGTTTGCTGCGGCCACTTGGCCCCAGGTGCGCGCATCATCGACCACCGGGGTGATGAAGTCAGCAGTGGAGACGATCGCTCGGTCGTCGTCGAGCTTCCACACTGCGGCATCGTCGCCGGTGTCGGTGCCGACGAGGAGTTCGTCGGGATGATCGGTTTTGAGGTGGCGCACGACGTGCGCCAGTTCGCCAGGGGCGAGTTTGCAGCCTCAACCGGCGCCGTGACTGAACTGCGTCAACCGAATTCGGTCGCGCTCGTTGTCATGCATGTCCGCCCCCTTTCCGAAACTGTCCGTGTGGTGTATTTCTACTGGATCATTCTGGCCGAAGGTCAAGGTCGACCATCAACTCGTTGGCGATGTCTTCAAGTGTTTCGCGGAGCTGGTCGAGCGCCAGTCCATCCGGAACTCGCAGCGTGGCCTTTGCTTCGAAGAGGGGCTCGCCGGACATTGGCGCCGACGTCGTGTTGGTTTCGAGTTCGAGGATGCTGACGTTTTGTGTGGCGAGTGCTGCAGAGATCTCGCTGATGATGCCCGGGCGGTTCTGGCCAATGAGTTCGAGACGCAGCACGTTCTCGGGCGGCCCGCCCTCAGTTGACGACGAAGCGATCGCCACCTGCACGTCAAGGAGGCCCTGGGCATTGAGCCCCTCGAGGCTCGCCTGGAGGGCCGTGACGTTGTCGTCGGGTACGGAGACGACGACGATGCCGGCGAACTGGCCGGCAAGCCGCGCCATATGGCTGCGGTCCCAGCTACCGCCGTGGCGGGCGATCGGTTCGGCGAGGGCATCGACGAGCCCCGACGTGTCGGTGCCGATGACGGTGAGAACCAGTGTTGCCATCGGTGCAGTGTGCCAGAAGTCGCCAGGCCGAGGTCTGAACTCGGTATGACAAGTTCAGTAGGCGGCAACAATCGGGGCGAGTTCAGTCGGTGTCGCACCGTGCATGATTACGGCATCC
>Ga0209702_10001731_pt1 | contig 40473 bp, 36 predicted proteins | sample FRY01_FD_187210 | JGI IMG/M metagenome (GOLD analysis project Ga0209702, IMG submission 187210) | Freshwater microbial communities from Lake Fryxell liftoff mats and glacier meltwater in Antarctica - FRY-01 (SPAdes) (version 2) | ecosystem: Environmental > Aquatic > Freshwater > Ice > Glacier...
CTCCTTAAAACCAACAATATCAAAATGAGATAAAAGACCCTCTGGCAGAAAAGAAGAAAATATACTAAAATCCATTTGCTTTTTTTAGGCAAATTTATAACTTCTCCCCAACTTTTTTATGTGAGCCATTTTAAATCAATGTCGTTTCCTTTAGGTAAATTTAAACAAAGAGCCGTAGGCTCGATACATTTTGTAGGGACGGGTTTCAACCCTTCCAAAAAAGAAAAGCACATAACAAATACCCGTTGGATAGGCACATATAATTACACCTTTGTAAATTGTAATGAAAATTGTAAAAAAATGAATCATCCCTACATGATTTTTTTCGAATGTTTGCATTTATCACCAACGGATTAAAATCCGTTGCTACAATATGAGTCGAGCCGATGGCTCTCTGCTTCAAATACCAATAAAAAACACTTCGCCCATCAACCCTTGCAATCCCTAATCCAAAAACAATCAACAATTAAGCAATAAAAAACTATCTTTGCAGACTCGCGGCCATTAAAGGCCGAACTGACGAAGTAAATTATAGAATATTATGAATAACAAGGAAGGCAATAATAATAAAAGCGGCGGTAGAGCAAACAGCTCTAGACCAAGCTCAAATAAGCCAAAACCTGCGATGCAAAAAAGGGCACAAGGGCCTAAAAAAGTAAAGACAATTGTTAAAGTTGCTGACACATCTGATAAAGTAGAAAAAAAACCAAATCAGGCACCAAAAAGACCTAAGGTTAAAGACGAAATTCGTTTGAACAAATACATCGCCAATTCAGGTGCTTGTTCGCGTCGTGATGCCGATATTTATATCCAATCCGGAACGGTGAAGGTAAATGGAATTCCGGTTACCGAAATGGGATATATGGTAAAACCAGGAGATGTCGTGAATTTTGACGGAGCCACTTTGACTCCAGAGAAAAAGGTATATATCTTGCTCAACAAACCCAAAAATTTTACAACAGCACTTGACGAAGGTCAGGAATTTCGTAATGTTTTGGAATTGGTAAAAGGTTCGACCACGGCCAAAATTGGTGCAGTTGGAAGAATGGACAAAAACACAACGGGTCTTTTGTTGTTTACCAACGATACGGATATGATTCGTAAATTTACTTTACCAAGTCAAAAATCATCAAAAATCTACCAAGTTTCTTTGGACAAAAACTTGAAATTCGAAGATTTAGAAAAAATAAACAAAGGTTTGGTTCTTGACGGTCACCGCGTTTTTGTGGAAGACGTAAGTTATATCGAAGGAGAAGCTAAAAGCGAAATTGGTCTGAAATTAAGATCGGCTAACGTTAAAGTGGTTCGCTCTATTTTCGAACATTTCAGTTATGATGTTTTGAGAATTGACAGAGTTGCTTTTGCAGGTTTGACCAAAAAGAATTTGCCTCGTGGAAACTGGAGATTGCTTACTGAACAAGAAATCATCAATTTGAAAAATGTGTAAGTTTTATAAATTTATCACTACTATTAATTCCTGTTCGCGGTGGTGAACGGGAATTTTTTTTAAACCCAAAATATGACTTCTACAAAGAATTTATCAATCGCACACAAATGGTTTGAAGCTTTCAATAACCATAATTTGGAACAACTTTTATCATTGTATGATGAAGATGCGGAACATTTTAGTCCAAAACTAAAAATCAAAAAACCAGAAACCAATGGATTAGTAAAAGGTCAAAAAGCTTTGCACGATTGGTGGCAAGAAGCTTTTGAACAGCTCCCAACCTTACAGTACAAAGTAACTTCGCTTACGGCAAATGAAAATCGCGTTTTTATGGAATACATAAGAAACGTTCAAGGCGAAAACGATATGCTAGTCGCCGAAGTCTTGGAAATAAAGGAGGGAAAAATCATTTTCTCTCGAGTATATCACGGATAAAATCCATTGACAAAAACAAAAAACCTGCAACACTATTTTAATGTTGCAGGTTTTATAATTTAAAAGCTAAGCCTTGTTTATCCTCTCACTTTTTTGAGTGGCTCTTCTTTTTTGTCTAATCCACGTTTTCTCAACAACGGTTCAATACTTGGTTCTGCGCCACGGAAACGTTTGTACAAAACCATTGGATCTTCGGTTCCTCCTTTTTCCAAAACATTCTCACGGAATGATTTTGCTTTATCGGGATTGAACAAAGTAGTGGTTTTGAAAACTTCAAAAGCATCTGTATCTAAAACTCCAGACCAGATATAACTGTAATATCCCGAAGAATATCCACCCGAAAAGATATGACTGAAATACGTGCTTCTGTATCTTGGAATTATAGACTCAATTAAACCAATTTTTGTCATTGCTGCTTTTTCGAAAGTGTTGGCATCTACCGTAATATCTTTGGTTTGTGAATGGTATGCCAAATCTAACAAAGAGGCAGCAAGATATTCTGTTGTTGCAAAACCTTGGTCGAAAGTTCCTGCTTTTTTCAATTTATTTACTAAAGCGTCTGGAATAACTTCGCCCGTTTTGTAATGTTTCGCATACATTTTTAAAACCTCAGGTTCTGCAGCCCAGTTTTCCATAATTTGCGAAGGCAATTCCACGAAATCCCTTGGAACACTTGTTCCTGCCAGACTTTTGTATGTTACATTCGACAACAATCCGTGCAAAGCATGTCCAAATTCGTGAAAGAAAGTCGACACTTCGTCAAAAGTCAAAAGTGCTGGAGTTTCGCCCGATGGTTTGGTGAAATTACAAACTATCGAAATCACGGGAGCCAATCGTTTTCCCTCAACCGTTTTCTGGGTTCTGTAGGAAGTCATCCAAGCTCCGCCACGTTTCGATTCTCTTGGGAAAAAGTCCATATATATAAGACCAATATGAGTCCCATCAGCTTCGGTCACTTCCCAAACCGATGCGTCTTGATGGTATTTTGGAACATTATTCAACTCTTTAAATTGTATGCCGTATAATTTTTCAGTGACTTGAAAAACTCCCTTTCTAACATTCTCTAAACTGAAATAGGGTTTTAGCTCTTCCTCGTCTAAATCGAAACGTTCTTTTCTAATTTTTTCGGTATAATATCTCCAGTCATAAGGTTGAACATTGCCTTTGATTCCATCCTTAACCATCATTTTTTGAATATCCGAAGCTTCGGTTTTGGCTATTTCCAAAGCCGGTTTCCACAAATCATTCAAAAGCTTGTTGACGTTTTCCGGGGTTTTGGCCATCGATTCTTCAAGCACATAATTTGAATGGGTTTTATAGCCTAACAATCGTGCTCTTTGTCCCCGAAGATTAGCTAATTCTACTGCATTTTTCTTATTGTCTAACTCATCGTTATGATTCCCTTTGGTTTGATAAGCATTCCAAATTTGTTTCCTCAATTCTCGATTGGAACTGTATTGCAAAAACGGCATCACACTTGAATTAGAAAGTGTAAAAACCCATTTTCCTTCTTTGTCTTTTGCTTTGGCATCAGCTGCAGCGGCATCTATCAATCCTTGTGGCAAGCCTGCCAAATCTTTTTTAGCATCGATAACCAATTCGTATTTATTGGTTTCAGCCAAAATATTCTGGCCGTATTTCAAACTGCTAAGAGAAAGCTCTCCGTTGATTTTTCTTAATATTCCTTTATCCGAATCGGATAAATTAGCTCCGCTTCGAACGAAATCTTTATAGGAATTGTCCAGAATTTTTGCTTGTTCCAAATTCAATCCCAAAGTTTCTTTTTTATCCCAAAGCGCTTTTACTCTTGCGAATAATTTCTCATTCAGGTAAATATTATCTCTGTGTGCCGAAAGATTTGGTGCAACTTCTTTAGCAATATTCTGAATTTCTTTGTTGGTGTTTGCCGAATTAAGGTTCGAAAAAACCACATTCACATTCGACAATAATTCGCCTGCATTTTCCATCGCAAGAATGGTGTTGTCAAAAGTGGGCGCAACAGCAGCATTAGCAATCGTGTTGATTTCAACTTCGTGCTTTTTAATTCCTTCTAAAATAGCGGGTTTAAAATGTTCGTTTTTTATCTTGTCGAAAGGCGGCACATTATAAGGCGTGTCGTAAGCCTGGAAGAATGGATGCATAGTTATAGTCTCTTGTTTTTCTTGTGCTTCAATTGTTAGCAAATTACCGATGACCAACAAAAAGAAAAGGGATTTATTTCTCATTTAAATTAAATTAATTTTAGTTGTAAAGCTACAAAAACTTTTAACAATTGACCGAATGTGCGTTAGATTAATTGGACAAATGCTTTTAAAAAAATTAAGTGTTTTTGCCTTATGTTTTTATTTCCATTTCAATGTTTCCATCAACCTTTGCATATCGTTTCTGATGTAACTTGTGGCCGGCATAACGGAATCAAAATTGGGTTTTGCATAGAAATAAACGGAACCCGTAACAAAATGTTTGATACTATCGGTAACGTAAAACTGCGAATTTGTGGCCGCGTTTCCATCCACTTGATAGAACATTCCATATACTTTTTTGGATGGATTCAAATAGGGTTGTTCTAGGATATCGTCGGCTTTTATGACGTGTTCGTAGGTTAATTTTTGAGCATCTCGCAACAATAAATTAATATCATTATTTACGGGTTTATAGGTCAAATAAATGGTGGCTTTCATTTTTGGGTACAAAATGGTGAATCCGCAATTCTTCTCGCCTTTGATAACCGCTTCAGAATTCATTTCGAATGCAAACGAACATTGATTTTCAAAATTTACATATTTTGCTTCGGGATAATCCAATCGCAAATAGCCTGACGGTTTAGGAAAAACTTCGTCTTTACAGCTAAAAACAGAAAATAATAGTATTAAAAGTGTCGCAATTGCTACTTGTTTTTTCAGCATTTATAATTGATATTTAATTAATGTTGTGTTTTGTATGCTTGTAAAAATATAGTATAAACACAATTCGTAATTCGTAATTTTTAATTCGTAATTACTAAAATTTATTCAATGGCCACTTTTATTTGTTTTACACGTTTTTTATCCACAACTTCTATGGTGAACGTACAATTTCCGAAGGTAATTTTTTGGTCTTTTTTGGGAAAATTTCCTAAAACTTCCAGAATGAATCCTGCCAATGTTTCGGCTTCGCCTTTTGCTGTTTCAAACAATTCTTCGTTGACATCAATGATTCTGTAAAAATCCTTGAGGTTGGTTTTTCCCTCAAAAAGATAATTCTTGTCATCGATTTTAGAAAAATTGGTGTTGTCCCCATCAAATTCATCGCTGATATCACCTACGATTTCTTCTATAATATCTTCCAATGAAACAATCCCTGATGTGCCTCCGTATTCATCCACCACAATGGCTAAATGGCTTTTCATATTTTGAAAATCCTTGAGCAAATTGTCTATTTTTTTGTTTTCAGGAATAAAAAACGGTTCACGAATCAATGTTTTCCAATCAAATTCTTCCTTGTCAATGTGCCGAAGCAAATCTTTGACAAACAAAACGCCTTCTATCTGGTCAATATTGTCTCGATAAACCGGTATTCTGGAAAACCCTTTTTCGATTATTTTTGAATATATGGTTGCAAAAGATTCTTCGATTTCCAATGCAAAAATATCCATTCTCGGACTCATCACCTGTTTGGCATCTGTATTGCCAAAAGTCACGATTCCTTCCAATATCTTTTGTTCTTCAAAAGAACCCTCATCTGAATCGGTCAATTCCAATGCTTGTGACAATTGGTCAACAGAAAAATTTGTCTTTTGTTTGCCTAATTTGTTGTGTAAGTATATGGTGACTTTTCGCATCGGCAAACTTATTGGCGAAAGCAATTTATCGAGCACTGCAACGGGATAAGCAGACCATTTGGCAAACTTGATGTTGTTTCTACTGGCAAATACTTTTGGCAAAACCTCGCCGAATAGCAAGATTAAAAATGTAACAATAATAACTTGAATACTAAACTTCAAAAAGGGAGAAGTGACTGCGGAAAACAAATTTTTTCCAATAAATAAAAACAAAATCACAACACAAATATTGATAAAATTATTAGCTACAAGGAGCGTTGCCAACAATTTTTTGGGTTTTTCCAACAGTTTCGAAATAATTTTTCCCTTTGAAGGATGTTCTTGTAAGGTGTCGTCTACGTCTTTTTGGGACAATGAAAAAAGTGCCACTTCGGCACCAGAAACCAGTGCGGAACAAAACAACAACGCAAATATTGCGAAAAAACCAAATACCAAATTAGTATCTAAAGTGTAATCAAAAATAGTACTGGGCTCTGAGTCCAAATTGAAATAGATTAGTTAAACAATCAAAACGGCAAGTCGTTTATGGGCAGGCCATTATTCTGTGGGTCAAAGTTAGTGTTTTTTATAAGTTCAGGACTTTGAATTGGTTTGTTATCTTCATTTCCTTTTTTGGTTGACAAAAAAGTAAACTCGGTGACTTGAATTTCGGTCGTGAATTTTGTAGTACCGTCTTCAGCCTGCCACTGACGCGATTTTATTCGCCCTTCAACATATATTTTATCTCCTTTTGACAAATATTTTTCGCAAAGTTCGGCAGCTTTATTTCGCACAACCAGATTGTGCCACTCCGTAGAAGTGATTTTTTCGTTGGTAGTTTTGTTGATATAAACTTCATTTGTTGCCAACTGAAATCTCCCAATGCAATTGCCTCCATCGAAATAATGCATCTTGACTTCTTCGCCAAGATGACCAATCAGCATTACTTTATTTAAGGTTCCGTTCATTATAATTTTATAGTGTTAAAATCAAAGATACATATTTTAAAAAAAATTAATTCAATTCAATAAAATTAAAAATCACGATTGGAAATGGAAATGTTTTCAAAGTTTTGGCATCGATTCCGTTTTCGATAGTTCCATCGACCTTTATTTTCCAAAACTTAATATGCAAATGTTGGTGCGATAATTTGTGAATAATGCTTTTCTCGTTACAATCTTCGATACTTTTTACGTTGTTGTTTTTGAAAAATTGGTCTTGGATATTCGTAGAAATAAAATCAAAATCTTCGGGAGCATCCGTTTCAATAAGTGGAAATTCATAAAGATTGTGCCAAATCCCTTTTGCTGTTCGCTTTTGAATTATCGTATTATCATTATCATCGGAAACCACTAGATAATTAAAGTATCGATTTCTAACCTTTAGCTTCTTGGATTTCACGGGCAATTGATCGACTTTCTTTTTTTGCAAAGCCGCACAACCCGAGTTGAAAACACATATACCACAATTTGGGCTTTTGGGAACACATTGCAAAGCGCCGAATTCCATTATGGCTTGATTAAAAATTGCTGGACTATCTTTTGGCATTAATTCGAAAGCTAGAGCGGCAAATTCCTTTTTGGCGGAAGCCGAAGCAATATCCGTTTCCACATCAAAATAGCGAGACAAAACCCGAAAAACATTTCCGTCAACAACTGGAACAACTTCATTAAAGGAAAAAGAAGCGATGGCGGCAGCGGTATATTCGCCAACGCCTTTTAGTTTCAGCAAGTCATTATAGTTATCCGGAAATTTTCCAGATAAATCTGTGGCAACAAACTGCGCTGTTTTATGTAGATTTCGAGCACGAGAGTAATAGCCCAAGCCTTGCCAAAGTTTTAAAACTTGCTCTTCATTGGCATTAGCCAAGTCAAAAACTGTTGGAAAAGCGTTTACGAAAGACAGAAAATAGGGCGTTCCTTGAGCTACTCGCGTCTGTTGAAGCATTATTTCGGAGAGCCAAATAAAATAGGGATTATCCGTTTTTCGCCACGGCAAATTACGCTTGTTTTCTAAATACCATCTTATCAATATGTTGGAAAAAATCATCGTTAAATTTTAGTTAGCAAAAGTAAAAGTTTATGTTGTTAAATTTTAATGAATTAGCTTGAATAATTGTTTTTTTAATTCATATATTTGCAACCTCAAAAAATTAGTACACATATTATAAATTACGAATTAAAATGACAAAAGCAGATATCGTAGCAAAAATCTCAGAAAGATTAGGTCTAGAAAAAGGAGATGTTCAAGCAACCGTTGAGACATTTATGACAGAAGTTAAAAACTCATTAGAAACTGGTGATAATGTTTATTTAAGAGGTTTTGGAAGCTTTATTGTGAAAACAAGAGCTGAAAAAACAGGAAGAAATATTTCAAAAAATACCACAATCAAAATTCCTGCACACAATATTCCAGCATTCAAACCTGCAAAAGTGTTTGTTGAAGGAGTAAAGACAAATAACGAAGCAAAATAACAAAATTTATTAATTACAAAATCACCAGATTATGCCAAGTGGTAAAAAAAGAAAGAGACATAAGGTAGCAACGCACAAACGTAAAAAAAGAGCGAGAGCTAACCGTCACAAAAAGAAAAAGTAGTTTTAAACTACTTTTTTCTTTTTAAACGTTCATTGAAATTTGGAAAAAAGATTGCAGATTGCAAATTACAGAATGCAGATTTAGCTGCTGCCTGAAAACTGCAACTGCTTACTGGACTTCCTCCCGGGTTCAATACCTGTTAAAATTATTGTTTAATCCATCTGTAAATAAGATTTCAGATTTTAGATTTCAGATTTTAGACTTTAAAAATCTATTCTCTTTTATCGATTCTCTTTTTTCTAAAATACAGATAAAAATTTACAGAGTGAATAAAGAATTAATCATCAGATCTAGTTCCGAAGCCGTAGATTTTGCCTTATTAAAAGATGGAAAACTAATTGAATTACACAAAGAACAGGAAACAAGCAACTTCCAAGTTGGCGATATTTTTATTGCCAAAATAAGAAAACCAGTTGCTGGACTTAATGCAGCTTTTGTAAATGTAGGCTATGAAAAAGACGCCTTCTTACATTATCACGATTTAGGCCCTAATCTTGCTTCCCAACTGAAATTCATAAAACTTGTAAGCGCAGGTAAAATAAAAGATTTCTCCCTAAAAAACTTTCAGTTTGAAAAAGAAATAGACAAAAATGGATCGATAACAGATATTATCAATTCCAATCAATCTATCTTAGTACAAGTTGTCAAAGAACCAATATCTACAAAAGGACCAAGAATTAGCGCAGAGCTTTCCTTGGCTGGAAGATTTATTGTTTTGGTTCCGTTTTCTGACCGAGTTTCTATTTCACAAAAAATAGAAGACAAAAAAGAAAAAGAACGTTTGAAACGTCTTGTACAAGCTGTCAAACCAAAAGGATTTGGCGTTATTGTTCGCACAGTAGCCGAAGGCAAAAGCACAGTAGAATTAGAAAAAGATTTGCAGAACCTCACAGAGAGATGGACTGCAATGTGTAAAAAATTACCAACCGCTCATCATCCGTCCAAGGTATTAGGAGAGCTCAATAGAGCTTCATCAATATTAAGAGACGTCTTCAACGATACCTTTAGTGGCATCCAAATAGATGATGAAGAGTTGTACAACCAAACGAAGGACTATTTACAAGAAATAGCCCCTTCGAAAACATCGATTGTTAAGTTTTATCAATCCAAAGACACTCCAATTTTCGAGAAATACAATATAGAGAGACAAATCAAGACCTCCTTTGGAAAAACAGTTTCTATGAGCAAAGGTGCTTATCTTATTATTGAACACACCGAAGCTTTGCACGTTATAGACGTCAACAGCGGAAACCGTTCTAATAAAGCATCTAATCAAGAGGATACTGCAATGGAAGTCAACATGATTGCCGCCGCCGAAATCGCCAGACAATTGCGTCTACGTGATATGGGTGGAATAATCGTAATTGATTTTATCGATATGTCAAATCCCGAAAATCGCAAAGTATTGTTCGACTTCTTAAGAGAAGAAATGAGCGATGATAAAGCGAAACACAAAATCTTACCTCCGAGTAAATTTGGCTTAGTCCAGATTACTCGACAAAGAGTAAGACCGGAAGTCAACATCAAAACTAGGGAAGAAGATCCAAACAATATTGAAGGCGAAATTGAAGCGCCAATTCAAATCATTGACAAAATCGCTCTTGATCTAGAAAGTATTTTAAAAACCCATAAAGACGTTGTGCTTAATGTACATCCATTTGTGGCTGCATACCTTACCAAAGGTTTCCCATCTATACGTTCAAAATGGTATTTTGAGCATAAAAAATGGGTAAAAATCATACCGCGTGACGCTTACACGTATCTAGAATATCATTTCTACGACAAAAAGAAGAATGTTGTTATAGAATAAATCAAAAACCGCCTTTCGTGAGATTGGCGGTTTTTTTGTGGCTTGTTGTCATTGCTAGCAACGGGCGCAATCACACGAACGAGAGCTGCTAATGCAATTCCTTCATTTGTGTTTTTGTTTAGGTATTTTGTCAAATCACGAGCAATAGCATTAAGTTTAAGTTTCGTCTGTTCGAGTGGTTTATTAAAAATGCGATAGCTTTTTTAATAAAATGTATCGAGAACCCTATTACTGATAGACTTCTCGATACATTTTTTAACAGTAAAGCTATCGCATCCCTATTAAAAACCACTCGAAGTGCCGGTGAAAGACTTAACCAGACAGTTGTGAATTTTTAAAATCAGGAGCTATTTCCAGCTATCCGTTACAATCTTTTCTTTTTTTGGCAGCAAAAAAAGAAAAGGATTTTCACTTCTATCTGGGCTAGAGCATTATTTTTAATAATAACTAATATATTAGCTATTTATATTAAATATTGTTATATTTGGCTACTATTTTATCCCAAATGAAAAACTATTCTATAAATAAAACTCCCAATCAAGTTCAAAGCGAATTAGCCGAACGTTTCAAAAAACTTAGGAAAAGCAAAAAAATCGCTCAAGCAACATTAGCTAACAAATCGGGCGTTTCATTGGGAAGCCTCAAGCGTTTTGAGCAATCTGGGCAAATTTCATTAGAATCATTGCTAAAATTGGCGCATCTTTTTGATCGATTAGACGATTTTGATGCCGTGTTTACCATCAAAGAAGACTTGAAAGAAATTGAAAAATTATTTAAATAATAATTATGGAAAGCGTTCAAAAGATAAAAGCATTTCTGAATCTTTTCCAGCATCGGTTAAATCAAAGAATTCTCCATAACAAGTACTGGAACTTCTAGTATGCCACGACCTTTCGGAAGTTGTTGAGTATTCGATTTTGTAACTTGTAATTTTAAATTAACTCTAATTCTGAAAAATTTACTTTCTCAAAATTAGGTGATGAAAAATAGGTTTCTCGCAAATGTTTTTCTTTATCATAACTATCTGTAAAATATTCTTTTAATTCAATATCTGAACCATTTACAGCAAGTATTAAGCGTTTATCATTTGATTTTGAAATATAAGCTCTACCTGTTAAGTTTCTAAATTCTTTATCAATGAATTCTTTTAATAATTCTGGACTTTCAAATTCAGTATTATAAAATTTAAACAAGTTTTGCTTCTTTAAATAGGAAACAAAATTATTTCTAAATTTCTTATGAATTTTGACTCTGTATTTTTCTAATTCAAACGAACTTTTATTGGTATATGATTTCAAAACAAAAAGAAAATTAATTGAATAGTGATTTACGAATAATGAATCTCTATCAAATATTCTTTCTTTAAAATGATAAGAATGCTTAATTCCTTTGTCGAAATCAATTGCAAGCTTGTCATCGTCAAAATCAAAAATATCTGTTACAACGCCTTGAATGAAGAAATTTGGAGTGATATTATATCCTTCGGTAACTTTATCCCTGTATCGAATGTTATTGTTGATTTTTTTGCCTTCATTCAGTAAATCTATATTGAATTGAATGACATTCTTGGCATAAGTAAATTGCTTGTAAATAGAGTTTTCTTGAACTTCATTATTGGTTTTATAATACTTTGAATCTCCGATGTAAAAAATACTTTCATCACGATCAATTAAAGAATCGTACTCAAATAAATGGTCAATAATTTTCCCGTCTTTATTTTCTTTCAACTTTTTAAGCGAAACTCCTTTGCTTGTTTCTTTCGTATCAATTTTAGAAGTAATCAATTTATCAATCATATCTTCAAATATCAAATGATAATACTTGACCATAATAAAATCTTCATTCTTGTTTTGAATTGAAACTTTATTTGATTTTGAAAAATACAATTCCAATAATTTATACATTTTTACTAATGTATCTGAAAAGTATTTGTAGCGTATTTTCTTTAATATTTTTGGAGCATTGGCTGCTAATTTTTCATAACCACTTCCTTTGACAATTGTATAAGATTCATCTATTTGTATGCTAAAATTATATTCTGTCTTTAAATGATTTAAAACCGAATAAAACATACACAATAATTCTTCCTCTGTATTAATATATTTTTTCTTGACAATGAGTTCTGAATAAATTGGTATTCCTTCATTGGTAACAAAAGGACTTGACTTCCTTACTGTTTTACCCCAATTGACTTTTTTATGCTTTGCTGAAATTTGCTTTTTATGAATGAACAGAATTGTGTTTTTATTCTTCTTATGGAAGTTTACGAAGCTTAAAACTATATCCAAAAACGAATATTCATTCTCGCCTAAGGAGGAACTTAATTGTAAAACATCGCCTTTAGATTGTATGGTGTTTTTATATCTTATTCTATACTCAATTAATCCCTTGTAGAAAATTATTAGAAACCGTTTTAACCAGTTTAATTCATCTTGAGATTCAATTACATCATCAATACTATTTTCAGCAAATAAATCTTTAGGATATTTATTTAAGATTAAACCTTTTGTATCAATAAACACTTTTGGCAGTAAATAAATTACTTCATTATCAATACTATGGTAATATCCCACATTATCAATAATACCATTAACACCATTAGGCATATAAAATTTATCGCCAAAAATGGGTTTTAGAATGTCTAAAGAATAAGATTCTCCTTCAATAAATATCCTCATTACTCTTCTCCTGTTGTAGTTGGGTCTGCTTTATTTACATCAATTAATTTCAAACGGTCTTCAAGGATATAACTAACTAAATTATTTGAAACACCATTCTCGAAAAAACTTGTATAAGTTAGATTTTTACCTTCAGCTGATTTGAAAATAGTATTTTCTTCGTCTTTAAAAACATCATTCCACAAGTAGAAAACAACTTTGTTTACAAACGTGCTTTCTGTAATAACTTTTCCGGAATTTTGAGCATCAATAAACCAATTTCCTATTTGCTTGTCTTGGCTTTTGGTAATTTCAAAGATTTCTTCATTGATTACTTTTAAGAAACTTAACCATTCAAATTCTTTTCCATTATTTAATTGTATTGTGAAATTAGAATATTTACACTCTAAATCTATTGGAACATATATCCAATCCCATCTTCTTTTGAATGCACTATCCATAGGGAATAATGATTGGTCGGAAGTGTTCATTGTTGCAATTATTTTTAAATTGCTTGGGAAACGAAGTTTACCATTTTCAATTCCTGGATGATTTCCTCCAAATCCTTTTTCACTTAGTAAATACTTGTAAAGCTCTTCTTCGGCTGTAACTTCGTATTTACTAAAGCCATCTTTATCTCTATCTAACAATTGAAATAAATCTCCAAATATTTCAGCACAATTTCCTCTGTTGATTTCTTCTATTTGCAAGTAGAAAGGTTGAGTTTCATTAGCAGAAAATAAATTTTTCCAAGCATCAATATAAATTTTAGTAAAGATTTGAGGCACAAATTTATAAGCAATTTTAGCATCAATTCCTTCTCCTACCATTGTTGGTTTATAACCTCCTACGAATGAATGGTAATCATAATCAGGATGAAAAGTTACTTTTTGAACTGCTTTACCGTTTGTTATTATATCGGCTGTATGCGATTTTCCAGTTCCTGGAGAACCGAAATAGATTGTGTTTTGAATATCTTGAAGTGATTTATTTTGTTCACTATCATTTTTATTATTAGAAAAAAAATAATAATTTTTAATGTATTTGAAATAGTGAGATAAAGTATTACTCAAAATTTTTCTGCCACTAATTTCTTTTTCCTGATATTTTTTGATTTCTTCTAATTTTTTATAATTATTTTCTAAATTTTCAAGATTCCAATTCTCAAGAATTTCAATATTATTCTCAATAAGAATTTTATTAATTGTGCCGAAACAAGAAATATAATCAGAAATAGTTTTATCTTTTGTTCCTGTAAATGAAAGCCATTTTTTAAAATTTTCTTTTGTCATAGTTTTATATTTATGAAGCGATTAATAGGTTTAAATTATCCAATCTTCTCATTGCACGTTTTAAATCACTATTATTTTGAAGCTCCTCTGGACAATGTCTCATAGAACCACCTTCAGGGATATGCATAACCCTTTTTAAATTTAATTCGGTTAATTTACCAACTGAATGGTTTGGGCAGTTTTTAGGTATTATTTTTTTTATTAAAACTTCTCCAACAGTTTTATAATTATCCTCGTTGTTTGTTGGTTTTGGAAATTCAAATTTAAAATTAATATCATTTCTAACTCCAATAACAATCATTCTTCTTCTACTTTGAGGAACACCGTAATCTCTTGCGTTAAGAAGTTTGTAACTTAAATTATAACCACAGTTAGACAATTCCTTTCTTATAAGCTCAAATACTTTTCCATTTTGCATTGTAACCATTCCAGAAACATTTTCCATCAAAAAAACTTTAGGTTGAACTTCTTTGATAATTCTTGCATATTCTTTGAAAAGCTGATTTCTTGGGTCATCAAATGAACGAGAAGGATTAGCTGTAGAAAATCCTTGACAAGGAGGACCACCAATTATAACATCGGCTTTTGGTAAATTTTTTAATTTTGAAATATCTTCACAAATAATATGGTTTCCAATATTATGAGTATATGTTTCACAAGCTTGATAATTGAAATCATTTGCATAAATAATTTCAAATTTACCTGTTTCTAAAAAACCTAAATCTAAACCACCACTGCCAGAAAATAGAGAAATTACTTTTAATTTATCATTAATTTGGACTTCGTTAGATTTAGTCCAATTCTTTCTATCATCAAACTCTAAAATTTGAGGTTCATTAACCATACTTAAAATATCTTCTTTAATGTTATAATCTACTTTCATATAATAAATGTAAATTGATTTTTATTAATTATTGCTATTAGTATTTACTCCTTGTTCTTTTTTGAATATTTAATGCTTTCTTCTGCTACCATCATTGCTTTTAATGCTGTGTTTTCATCTTTTACCACATCATAAATTTGGTCAGCTAACCAAAGTGTTACTAATTCATCTGGAGTAACTTTTAAAATTTCAGCCAATTTTAAAACTGTTTCTTTTTTAGCATTTCTTTCTCCTCTTTCAATTTTACTTAATTGAGCGGTGTCCATATCAAGCAATGGTGCTAATTGCCGTAATAGCATCTTTTGCTCTTCCCGTAATATTCTTATTTTATTTCCGAATTGACTATTCATTGTTTATTTATTGACTTGTCACATATTGGCAAATATAAATAACATTTTAAGGAATCAATATAGAAAATTTTGAAAATAATACAAATCACTAATATAATGTTACATAATTTAGTGGAAATGGCTGAACCAATAAATTAATTTCATCAGTAATGATTCCGTTTTCTACTCTTACCAATCCAACTTGGCAAATGCTCCAACGACAACCTTGTGCGGTTTCAAAATCTATTGCAGTAAAGGATTCCATTTATTGATACAGTTTTGACATTTCGGCAATGCTATTTTTTATTTCATTTTGCAGCGAAATTGGCGCCATCACTTTTACATTCGAACCGTATTTCAAGAGTTCCATCATAATATCATTAGTAGAATGAATTGCGATTTCTAGCAAAACTCTTTCCTCGTTTTCTTCTAAAATATGTTGGGATTCGTGTAGCGGAAAACTCTTGATGTAGTTGCCTTGCTGCCAAGGAAATTCTAAAACAATTTTCTGCACGGGTTCATAGGTTTCAACCCCAAAAGCGTGTTTAAATTCTTTTTCTACATTGTAGGGGATCGGTTTGAATTTCGTATCGGTAATCATCAAATTTGAAATCCGATCCAAGCCAAAGGTTTTTATTTTTTCGTCTTTTTTATCCAAAGCAATCAAGTACCATCTTTGTTGCGATTCTTTGATGGCAATGGGTTTTACGTCGCGTTGGGTTGTGAAGTCATCCCAATGTTTTTTATGTGTAAATTTTAAAATGAATAAATTTTGAATGGCGTGAATAATACCGTGAATATTTTCGGTTCCTAATGATTTTCGCTTTTCGAGAAAGACACTTGGCGATAATTTATTTCCTTCTTTCAACGCATGATGAATAGAAAAAGCATCTATCATTCGGGTTATGGATTGATCTTCGATTTCGTCTTCGTCAATGAAGTAGGTTTTGTCTTTTCGGTTGTACCGAATAATAATTCCAAAAAGGTCAAAAACATCTTTTTTGTCTCTTTCAAAAGTGCGAATGGCATATTCAAAATCGGTTTTAATATCTTCCTTTACAAGTTTTCGCATTACGTATTCTTGTAGCGCAGCAAAATCACAAGGGCGACTTCTCAAGCGGTCTATGATGTATAAATACCGTTTAAAATAAATTAATTTTGACATAATGATTTGATTTATTTTTCAAAGATAAATCATTTGTCTGCCAATACGTGACGGGGTAAAAATTTAGGAAGAATATAAAATTAAAAACTCCAATCTTTCAGATAATTGTGAGAAAGATTGGAGGTTTTTGTAATTTATTTTAAGAATTAGTCTAAATTATACTCTAATCTAACTGTGATTCTAGCCGTTTTATTTTTACTAAAAGTATCGTTATTTCCTCCATAACTATCCTCTTCTGTAGAGCCCTGACCTGTGATTTGAAAAACACCCATATTTGCTCCTTTCAATTTTCCTAAATTTCCGTTGGCGGTATTTACAATTTTATTGGCTCGTTCGTTAGCATCTCGAGTAGCATTTTCTATCAAACTTTGTTTCAGGCTAGGCAAATTAGAATAAGTATATTGAATAGAATTTGAAGTAAGTTCAATGCCCGAATTAATCAATTCCGAAGTTTTACTCGAAACTTCTTCAATGCGTTTCATTAATTGTGGATTCTTTTTAGCCGAAAACGAAATGCTTTGAGTAGCTTCATAACCATTAAAAACTTGTTCAGCATTTACATAGCCGTTTTCAGCAGTAACTGTTCTAATTTCTCTAAACTTTTTTTGAAAATTCACCGCTCCAAACGAAAACTCATTCGATCTAAAACCTTTACTAATAAAGAAATTGGAAACGATTTTCTGATCAGAAATAATTTTACCGTAAGCAGTTTTAATGTCCATACTATTAGTTGCAAAACTTCCAGACCACAAAATTTCATCCGAAACAAAATCTTTTGTACCCAATCCGATTACTGAAATAGAATCTAAGTTTTCATTTCTACTTTTGAAAGATTGACCTAAAACAAAAGCAGTGATAATAACTGCAATTCCAATAATAATTGACGACTTGATTTTGCTATCCATTTAAAATTAATTTAAAGTTTGCTTAAAACAGTTTATTCTACAGTAAATGTATCACTAAATAAGAAACTAAAGCCAATTGAAATTTATTTTCTTTTCTGTGCAAAAAAACGCTTCATCAATTCCGAAGCTTCATTCGCCATAACTCCAGAAACAACAGTAGTCTTGGGATGCAGTTTTGTTCCCATAGTTATAAAACCACGATTATCATCGGTCGCTCCAAAAACAATTTTAGAAATCTGACTCCAATATAAAGCACCGGCACACATCTGGCAAGGTTCGAGTGTGACATAAAGCGTGCAACCCGTTAAATATTTCCCACCTAAGAAATTAGCGGCAGCCGTTATCGCTTGCATTTCGGCGTGAGCGGTAACATCAACAAGCAATTCAGTGAGATTATGACCTCGGGCAATAACTTTATTGTCGATTACAATTACGGCACCTACAGGAATTTCATCCTTTTCGAAAGCCATTTCTGCCTCTTGCAAGGCTTTTTTCATAAAATATTCGTCGGTGAAAGGGTTTTCCATAATTACAAAAATAAGAATTCAATTCGTACATTTGTGCTATGACCAAGAATTTACTTCAACACATCAACAATCCAACCGATTTGCGCCAACTCGACGAAGCTCAACTTCCTCAAGTGGCCAAAGAATTACGAGATTTTATCATTGATATTGTATCGGTAAAAGAAGGACATTTGGGCGCAAGCCTTGGCGTTGTTGAACTCACCATTGCTTTGCATTATGTATTTGACACTCCAAATGATTTATTGATTTGGGATGTTGGCCATCAAGCCTACGGACACAAAATATTAACCGGCAGAAAAGAAAATTTTCATACCAATCGCCAACTTAATGGTATTTCTGGTTTTCCAAAAAGAAGCGAAAGTATTTACGATGCTTTTGGCGTTGGACATTCCTCCACTTCCATTTCGGCGGCTTTGGGAATGGCGATTGCTTCCAATTTGAAAGGAGATTTCGAGAAACAGCATATTGCGGTTATCGGCGATGCTTCGATTGCGTCTGGAATGGCATTTGAAGGATTGAATCACGCCGGCGTAACCGATGCTAATTTATTGGTCATTCTCAACGACAACGCCATTGGAATTGATCCAAGTGTTGGCGCTTTGAAAAATTATCTCACTGCCGTGAAAGAAGGAAAAAATCCAAGAAAAAATAATATGATTAAATCCCTGAATTTTGATTATTCAGGACCAATAGACGGACATAATATTTTTGCAGTTCTAAAGGAATTAAAACGATTACAAAAAATAAAAGGACCAAAATTTCTCCACATCATTACCACAAAAGGGAAGGGATTGCAACGAGCCGAAGAAGACCAAGTGAAATACCATGCTCCTGGAAAATTTGATGCTAGCACAGGTGAAATTCATCCAAAATCGGAAGAAAATCTTCCGCCAAAATTCCAAGATGTTTTTGGTTTGACGCTGCTAGATTTAGCGAAAGCCAATGAAAAAATCATAGGAATCACCCCGGCAATGCCCTCTGGAAGTTCGCTGAAATTTATGATGGATGCTTTTCCAAAACGGGCGATTGACGTTGGCATTGCTGAGCAACATGCCGTTACCTTATCCGCAGGAATGGCAACACAAGGAATGGTGGTTTTTTGCAATATTTACTCCACTTTTTTACAACGAGCTTACGACCAAGTCATTCACGACGTGGCTCTACAGAATTTACCCGTGATTTTTTGTTTGGACAGAGCAGGATTGGTTGGCGAAGATGGAGCAACACATCACGGTGTTTTCGATTTGGCTTATTTGCGTTGCATTCCCAATATGATTATTTATTCCCCTTTGAACGAAATAGCGTTGCGAAACATTTTGTACACCGCACAATTGGGTTTGAATCATCCTATTGCCATTCGCTATCCTCGGGGTCGCGGATCAATTTTAGATTGGGAAAAACCATATAAAAAAATTGAAATAGGCAAAGCAAATTGTCTCAAAAAAGGAACAAAAGTGGCCGTTTTATCTAATGGAACCATTGGCAACAATGTAACTTTGGCTTTAGTCCAAATACTTCATCCGGAAACCATTGCTCACTACGATTTTGCCTTTGTAAAACCGTTAGACGAAAATTTATTACATGCCATTTTCACGACATTTAAAAACATAATTACCCTTGAAGACGGCGTTATCAAGGGAGGTTTTGGCACGACTATTGCGGAGTTTGTATCGAAAAATAATTATCCTTCAAAAGTGAAAATTCTTGGAATTCCAGATGAATTTATCGAACATGGAACCGTTGATGAACTACAACAATATTGTAAAATTGACGTTAAAAGTCTAGTAAACATTTTTTCAAACTATTGAAAAGAATTATTTTTCGCCTTTTAAACTAAATAAACCGTAATGAAATTACTACAATATACCTTTCTCTTTGTTTCGCTTACATTCTCTATAAATAGTTTTTCACAAAAGGATACTATATCACCAATAATTGTGGAACTTAAACCAATTACGACACTTGCGGCAGTAACTTCAAAAGCAACGGTAACAGCAAAAACACGACCAAAATTACCGTTAGTTTATTTATCCCATTGGCAAAGAAAAAACACAATAGGTTTTGACCTACACGAAATTGCATTTGTAAATTGGAACGCAGGTGGCGTCAGTTCTATTTCGGGCTTGTTAAAAGGCAATTTTATAAGAATTCACACTCGCGAAAAAAGCGAGTGGAACAATGAATTAATCGTTCGATATGGCATAAATAAACAAGATGGATTGCCGATACAAAAGTCGGATGACGAGTTTCGATTTAACTCTACCTTTGGTTACCGAAAAGACACTTTGACGAATTGGTATCATTCTGGAAAATTCAATTTCAACACACAGTTTAGTAACGGTTTTAAATATCCGAACACTAGTTCGCCCATTTCAAAACCATTTGCGCCAGCCTATACTTTCCTTGGATACGGAGCTAATTATTTTGACAAGGTGAAAAAATTCGATTTGTATATTTCGCCTTTGACATTTAAAAACACTTTGGTTTTAGACCAAACCTTGGCTAATAAAGGTTCTTTTGGAGTAGCAAAGGCTATTTATGACGCTGACGGAAATTTGATTTCAAAAGGCGAAAAATCAAGAACGGAGTTTGGCTTTTTAGTGACCAACTATTATAAAAAAGAAGTATGGAAAAACATCACTATGGAAAACCGATTGAGCTTGTATTCTGATTATATCCATAATTTTGGAAATATTGATATGGAATGGAGACTAAATTTTGATTTAGTCGTAAATCGATACGTACGAGCCAATATTGGAACACATCTTATTTATGACGATGACATTAAAACCACCGAGGAAATTAACGGCGTTCAGGCTCCTAAAGGAGCAAAACTGCAAATAAAGCAATTCCTGGGCGTGGGCTTAGTTTATATTATTTAAAATCAATTCGTTTTCCTGCCATTGATAGTTTCGTATAATTCCAATGCGTTTCCGTCGGTCAAAAGGGAAACGTAATGACAAATATGGAGCAATCTCCTGTACAAATCATCCTTTTCTTCCAAGAACTTTTCGGGCAACATTTTCAATAATAATTTATCATAATTTGATGCATTACCATTAAATTTATTGTTGAAAGCCGTTATAAATTTATCTAATAAGGTTTGAATGATTTGGTAACCCACGATTTCTTTCTCAATAACTTCGCGACTTTGATAGATATTTTTGACACTCAACTTGATGATATCGTCCATTTGGACTTTGTATTTGCTTTTATCCGTCAAGGCGAAAGGGAATTTTCCCAGCAAAATCAACTCTTCATTTTCGACAAAAACTTTTACGGCATCGTTGATTAAACTGCCTATTGCTAAAGCTCTCAAATAACTTATTCTATCTTCTTTTGTGATTAATGTATTGTATTTATTAGTGTCAATGCTGTCTTTTACTAATTTTATCAGGTATTCCAATGCAAAATCTTCGGAAACTAAACCTAAATTTATGCCGTCTTCAAAATCGATAATCGTATAACAAATATCGTCGGCTGCTTCTACTAAGTAGGCCAAAGGATGTCTTTCGAAACCAATGTCGTTTCCGCCTTTATTTGGAATCATCCCCAATTCCGAAGCTACATCTTGGAAGAATACTGCGTCAGTTTGAAAAAAACCGTATTTTTTGTCGGCGATATTTTGAGTTGGTTTTTTGGGTAAACTTTCTTTTGGGTATTTCATAAATGCGCCGAGAGTTGCATACGAAATCCGCAATCCACCTTCAATTCCGGGACGACTTGCCGTAAGTACTGAAAATCCATTGGCATTTCCTTCAAAATCTATTAAATCCTGCCATTCTTTGGCTGAAAGTTGGTCTTTGTATTGTTGCCCTTTTCCAATGGAAAAATATTCGCCAATTGCTTTCTCTCCAGAATGTCCAAAAGGCGGATTTCCAATGTCGTGTGCCAAGGAAGCTGCAGCAACTATCGCTCCGAAATCATTCGCTTGAAAACCGTGAATTTCTTTTAAATGCGGGTATTTTTCGATAATTTTTTTCCCAACCAATCGCCCAATGGAACGACCAACCACCGAAACTTCTAAACTATGCGTCAAGCGTGTATGCACAAAATCAGTTTTCGAAAGTGGAATAACTTGGGTTTTATCTTGTAAACTTCTAAATGCCGACGAGAATATGATACGGTCGTAATCGACCTCGAAACCTAACCGAGTATCGTCTTGTTCCATTCGTAATCTCTTGCTAGTGTCGCCTTGGCGTTTTAAGGATAATAATTGTTCCCAGTTCATAACTATTTTTTATTTGATTACGAATGTAATTTTATTTTACATTTTTCTTCATACAAACGCTGCTTTCAACGTTGATGTACTGGCCATAATTTGGAATCACTTCATAACCTGCTTTTTTGTAAAGGACTAATGCGCTTTCTAGTTTAATGGAAGTTTCCAAAACGCAGGATATAAATCCTGATGATACCGCCCAAGATTCCAATTCGTTTAAAATGGTTAAGGCTATTCCTTTTCCACGTTGCTCCGGAAGCACAAACATTCTTTTGATTTCTGCCACTTGAAGTTCTAATTGCTTAAAGGCGCCGCAGCCCACAGCTGATTCGTTATCATAATAAATGACTACTTGCGCAATGTAAATCTGATTGTATTGAGCAAAGAAATCTTTTTCGTCGCCATCAATATCCACTAAATACTCATCGAAAAGACGGGTTAACTTTTGAAAATCTAGATTATCCGAAGTGGTTCTTTTGAGCGTAATCATTATTTTTTAATCTAAAAACAAAACAGCAATCTTAAGACCGCTGTTTCTATAAATACTGATTTTAATTATTCTATTTATTAAGAACCGCACATTTCACATTCTTCAGGTCCGGCATTTTTAGCCATTTCTACCATAGCTCTGTATTCTTCGGCAGTCATTTCAGCAGGTTCGTCTAAAACTGCAATTGTTTCTAATCTTGCTGCTGGTTGTTCTTGCACTTCGATAGGTTCTGCTTTTTTGTCGTTATTCAAGGTGAATTTAATGGCGTCAACTGCCGCTTTTGTTCTCAAATAATACATTCCGGTTTTCAGTCCAGATTGCCAAGCATAGAAATGCATTGAGGTCAATTTTGAATAATTAGCATCTTGCATAAACAAGTTCAGCGATTGTGATTGATCAATAAAATAACCACGTTGACGTGACATATCGATGATGTCTTTCATTGACATTTCCCAAACGGTTTTGTACAATTCCTTCAAATCTTGCGGAATGGCTTCAATATTTTGAACTGATCCATTATTGCGCATAATTTCCTGTTTCAAGGTTTCGTTCCATAATCCTTGTTTTACCAAGTCGTGCAACAAATGCTTGTTTACAACAATAAATTCGCCCGAAAGCACTCTTCTTGTGTAAATATTTGAAGTATATGGTTCAAAAGCTTCGTTGTTTCCAAGAATTTGCGAAGTAGAAGCTGTTGGCATTGGTGCAACTAATAATGAGTTACGAACACCGTTTTTCATCACTTCTTTTCTCAATGAAGCCCAATCCCAGCGACCTGAAAGCTCTTCATCTTTTAATCCCCAAAGATTGTATTGGAATTCTCCTTCTGAAATTGGCGAACCTTTAAAGGTAGAATAAGGGCCTTCTTCTTTTGCCATTTCCATTGAAGCGGTAACTGCTGCGAAGTATAAGGTTTCGAATATTTCTTGATTTAATTTCTTAGCTTCATCACTTGTAAAAGGCAAACGCAACATAATAAAAGCGTCGGCTAGACCTTGAACTCCAAGGCCAATAGGGCGATGACGCAAGTTTGAGTTTTCGGCTTCTTTTACTGGATAATAATTTCTGTCGATTACTTTGTTCAAGTTGCGAGTCACTCGTTTAGTCACTTTGTACATTAAATCGTGGTCGAATTTTCCGTTTTCAACAAACATTGGCAACGAAATTGAAGCCAGATTACAAACTGCAATTTCATCTTTTGAAGTAAATTCCATAATCTCGGTACACAAATTCGATGAACGAATGGTCCCTAGATTTTTTTGATTTGTTTTTCTATTTGCTGCATCTTTGTACAACATATATGGTGTTCCGGTTTCTATTTGTGATTCCAGAATTTTTTCCCATAGTTCGCGTGCTTTTATGGTTTTTCTCCCTTTGCCACGAGTTTCATAATCAATGTACATCGTTTCAAATTCTTCGCCATAAACATCGTACAATCCTGGACATTCGTTAGGACACATTAACGTCCAATAAGCGTCTTCCTGCACCCGTTTCATAAACAAATCCGAAGTCCACATTGCAAAGAATAAATCTCTGGCGCGCATTTCTTCTTTTCCAGTATTCTTTTTCAAGTCCAAAAAATCAAAAATATCGGCATGCCAAGTTTCGATGTAAATCGCAAAACTTCCTTTGCGTTTTCCACCACCTTGATCCACATAACGAGCCGTATCGTTAAAAACTTTCAACATTGGCACAATTCCGTTTGATGTTCCGTTTGTACCGCGAATGTAGGAACCTGTTGCACGAACATTATGAATAGAAAGTCCAACTCCACCGGCTGATTGCGAGATTTTTGCCGTTTGTTTCAGCGTGTCATAAATCCCGTCGATGCTGTCGTCCTGCATTGCCAAAAGGAAACAGGAAGACATTTGAGGTTTTGGAGTTCCTGCGTTGAACAATGTTGGCGTAGCATGCGTAAAGAATTTTTTCGACATTAAATCGTAGGTTTCAATCACAGAATCCAAATCGTTCAAATGAATTCCAACAGAAACACGCATCAACATGTGTTGTGGACGCTCCACGATTTTTCCGTTTATTTTTAACAAATACGAACGTTCCAAAGTTTTGAAACCAAAATAATCGTAGTTAAAATCTCTATTGTATATAATATGCGAATCCAAGAATTCAGCATTGTCCATAATCACTTTATGCACTTCTTCGGAAAGCAATGGTGCTTCTAAATTAGTTCTTGGATTCACATAATGAAACATTTCGTTCATTGTTTCCGAGAAAGATTTTTTGGTATTGGAATGCAAATTAGATATCGCAATTCGAGCCGCTAATTGTGCATAATCAGGATGTGAAATCGTCATTGAAGCGGCAGTTTCGGCAGCAAGGTTGTCTAATTCCGAAGTCGAAACTCCATCATACAACCCTTCAATCACGCGCATTGCCACTTTTACTGGGTCGACCAAGCCGTTTAATCCGTAACACAATTTTTTAATTCTATCCGTAATCTTGTCAAACATTACTGGCTCTTTGTGGCCATCTCTTTTTACTACATACATACGATTACTTTTTTTTTAAAATAGACAATCCCTTCTCTATTTTGGTGTATTTGTGTTTGTTTTTGGGAAGCTAATCCCGGTATTAATTGCACCTTTTCCGCGAAGTCGCTAAGGCACAAAGTTTTTTTTTGACGATTAAATAAATTACTATTTCTTTTTGACGTAGCGCCTTAGTGGCTAGAAATTAAAAATCAGCGTCGAAGCTAATTTTCTGTGCATCAGAATCGGTGTTCATCACACCCGCTTTTTGGTATTCAGCAACTTTCTTTTCGAAGAAATTTGTTTTTCCCTGAAGCGAAATCATATCCATAAAATCAAAAGGATTTGCTGTGTTGTATTCTCTTTTGCAACCTAATTCCACCAACAATCTGTCCGTCACAAATTCTAAATATTGGGTCATCAAAACTGCATTCATTCCTATCAAACTCACGGGAATTGACTCAGTAATGAATTCTCTTTCGATATTCAATGCGTCAACGATAATTTCTCTGATACGTGTTTTTGACACTTTATGTTTTAAATGATGGTTGTGCAAGTGAACGGCAAAATCGCAGTGAACGCCTTCGTCACGAGAAATTAATTCGTTTGAAAATGTTAATCCTGGCATCAATCCACGTTTTTTTAACCAAAAAATAGAACAGAAACTTCCGGAAAAGAAAATGCCTTCAACAGCTGCAAAAGCAATTAATCTTTCGGCAAAAGAATCGGATTCAATCCATTTCAAAGCCCATTGCGCTTTTTTCTGGATTGCCGGAAACCTTTCAATGGCATTGAACAATTCGTCTTTTTCGGCTTCATCTTTTACATAGGTATCAATCAAAAGCGAATAGGTTTCGCTATGAATGTTTTCCATCATTATTTGAAATCCATAAAAGAATTTTGCTTCGGCATATTGCACTTCGTTAACAAAATTTTGAGCTAGGTTTTCGTTAACAATTCCGTCAGAAGCCGCAAAAAAAGCAAGAATGTGTTTAACAAAATATCTTTCGTCGTCACTTAATTTATTATTCCAATCATTTAAATCTTGAGACAAATCAATTTCTTCGGCAGTCCAGATACTGGCTTCTGTTTTTTTGTAAAATTCCCAAATATCGTGGTGTTTAATAGGGAAAATCACGAAACGATTCTTGTTTTCTTGTAAGATTGGTTCAATTTGCGGCATAGTCATTTTTATTTTTTTGAAATTTTAACGAATTTTTATGTTTTCGAAGATTACAAAGATTGTGAATTCTTATGGTTATTAAAAGTCAAACTTATTCACAATCGGCTATAGTTTTTAACAAATGGGAGTAATTAGAATATTTTTCATACAAATAATAACATCTTGAAAATCAATATTTTAAAAAACAAAAAATATTCTAAGCCACTGTAAAATAAAGGATTTAAAATTATATTGAAAAATAAAATTATAATTTTTAAAAATTATTTTTTCAAGTCTTGGGCAACTTTTTCAAGCTCTAAATACCAATCTTCTCCAAACCTCCTGATTAGAGCCTCCTTGACAAATTTGTAAACTGGAACTTCTAGTTCCTGACCTAAAGAACAGGCCGGATCACAAATATCCCATTTATCATAATTGACTGCGGCAAACTCTGTAAAGTCTTTTACGCGAATGGGATATAAATGACAGGAAACAGGTTTTTTCCAGTCAATTACTCCTTGATTATAGGCCTGCTCAATTCCGCATAGCGCTGTTTTACCGTCAAATATGACATAGGCGCAATCTTTATTGTCAATTAAGGGCGTTTCAAGATCACCATCGGTGCCTATTGTCCAAGTGCCTTTTGCCTCGATGGCAGCAATACCTTCTTTGCGTAAAAAAGGTTTTATCTTTGGATAAATGGCTTCCAAAATTTTAGTTTCTTCTTCACTTAAAGGTGCTCCAGCATCTCCATCGACACAACACGCGCCTTTGCAGGCTGAGAGATTACAAACAAAATCTTTTCCGAGAATATCTTCTGATACGATGGTTTTTCCTAGTTGAAACATTTTGCAAATATACGCTACAATTCTGAATTTTGAATGTTAAATTTTGGCTTTATTATGGTCTTAACATTGGCGATACTAGTTGTATTTATTGGATTTTAAAACCATTAAAATCAATATCAATAGTTTATCTACTTAATTTTGCCGAAAATAAGCTTAATTTAATTTTACATCCTCGAAATTCAATACTTTTGTCTCATAAATTTAAGAAATTATGGAACTGGATATTAAAGAAATAATTACCGTTGGGATGGTGCTTTTTGCTGTAATTGATATTGTGGGAACGATTCCTATTGTGGTAGATTTGAGAACAAAACACGGCCACATTGAATCGGAAAAAGCTTCTTTGGTAGCTGGTTTAATTATGATTGTTTTTCTTTTTATTGGAGAAGAATTCTTGAATCTTATAGGAATTGATGTTCACTCATTTGCCGTGGCAGGTTCTTTCGTGTTGTTCTTTTTAGCACTTGAAATGATTTTGGGCATTCGCATTTATCGAGACGAGGCCGCAAGTTCCGCTTCAATTGTTCCGATTGCTTTTCCGTTAATTGCCGGAGCTGGTACGATGACTACCCTATTATCACTAAAAGCGCAATACCAAACCTTGAATATTGTTATTGCCATTGTTTTGAATATCGTTGTGGTTTATATCGTTTTGAAATCCTCTTCAAAAATCGAAAAAATGTTGGGACAAAATGGTTTGGGCGTAATTAGAAAGACTTTTGGAGTGGTCCTTTTGGCCATTGCTGTTAAATTATTCGCCGCTAATGTTAAAGGTTTGTTTGTCTAAAATAAATTTTTATATTTTTACCTCTTCATATTACAAAAAATGATTTTTATGAAATGAGCATAACGAAAATGCGATGGCAACACCGAAGAAGATATATGCGAATTCCATATTCCTTTAAAAAACAAATTTTATCTACCTATGAAAATTTTTACTAACATATTGGTGATTCTAGCGTTAGGGCTAATTGTATTTAACATCACCCTGCTTGATTTCGAAAACCCTCTTGAAGGAAACAGTATGGTTGCCTTTATTGGAATTGCCGCATCCATTTGTGCCGTTTTAATTCTTTTGATTTTTAGAATGTCAAAGAATATCGAAGAAAAAATGAATGATAAATCCTAATTGTGTTTGATGTTTTAATCATTGGCAGTGGCGTTTCAGGAATGTCATGTGCTCTTGTTTTGGGTTCGGCAAAAAACAAGTCCTTTGTTGTTGATAAAAACATTGGTATTATTGCCCATCAAAAAACTTCCTCTCTTCAAGAAGCCATTATCAACAATGCTTACGGAATTGCTCCAGGCAAATTAGGCGCTCATTTATTGACCGAAAGCATTCAACATTTATCAGAAACTTATCCGCACATTAAGCAAATTCCAGTAGAAAAAGTGTTAAAAATTGAAGGGGAATTTTCTGATTTTACAATTACTACAAACAAGAATACTTATAAATCTAAAATGATTGTTGTGGCCATTGGTTATTCCAATACTTTTGCGATTGAAGGATTAATGAATTACGTGGAACCGCATCAAAAATCGCTTGCCGAAAAACAAAGAATCCAACTCAAAAATACCGACCACAAAGTAGCTGAAGGCATTTATGTGACGGGAACTCTTGCAGGCTGGAGAAGTCAAGTGGCCATTGCTTCAGGAAGTGGCGCGGCTGTGGCAACTGATATTCTAACTTTATGGAATAACGGCATCCAATCACAATCACACGACAGCGTTAAGAAATAGCACTAAAAATTCAGAAAAATATTTTTTAGACTCGCTTAATTCCGTTCCAAGATTTCTTTTTTTATGGTATTAACTTCTTTGATCAATAATAGAAAAGCTGGCTCTGCCATAGCTCCATGATTAAACCCTTCTAGTTTATATAAAGTAGTCCGTTTGTGACCCGCCAGTTTCATCATTCGCCACATATAAGCATTCTCCTCGTAACGACCCAGCAATTCCATTTCGGGATCTCCGGTTATTAGTACTAATGGTGGAGCGTCCGGACGAACAAAATAAAGTGGTGCATATTTGTCAATCAATGGCTGTATGTCATTCATTCCCATTTCTTTTCGAATTGTAAAATGAGTTATTGTATGCCCGCTAAAAGGAATGTTTCCTGCAATTCTATTGGCATCAATATCATATTTGGCCAAATATTTTTTGTCAAGACCTGCCATCATTGTTAAATAACCTCCTGCAGAATGTCCAGACAAAAAAATCAAATCAGATCTTCCACCATAAAGCTCCAGATGCTGAAATACCCAAGCTATTGCTGCAGCCGCATCTTCAATATAAGCAGGTGCTTTTACTTTTGGCGAAAGCCTGTACCCAACCCCAATAACTGCAAAGCCTTTTTCTAATAATGCGTTTGGAATTTCTTTGTTTCCTCCAGAAAGTCCACCACCATGAAACCAAAGAATGGTTGCGAAATTTTTAGAATCTTTGGGATAATAAATATCCAAAGTACATTGAGAATCTATGTATTTGTCACTTTTATTAACGGCATCGGGATAATAATGAATGTCTTTCTCGACAGCATAATGCAGTTGTGCACTTACAAAAATTGATGTTGTCAGTAGGAGTAAAAAAAATATTTTTTTCATATTTATTTCTAATATAAAACCATTGCAATCTTAAATTTATAATCAAAATTAGACTCTATTTCAAATAGGTTTATTTTAAAACTGCTTTAATCATTACGTCGTCTTTTAACACGATTTCATAGTATTTGCTTTCGCTGTATAATTGTCGGGCAAATTCAGCCGACAAATACCGTTTTACCAATGCTTTATTTTTATCCAGTTTCATATCCAATCCAGTGGTGTAAAGATATTTTTGGAAAGCATTAAAATATAAATCGGTTCTGTCAATTTTGGGTTTAAATTGTTCGAAAGACATGCCTTTAAAAACATTTCTATCACGATCTAATTGTTCGAACACAAAATGACCCATCAAACCTGATTCCAATAAATAAGTGGTGTGCTGGTTGCCATAACCTATTTCAAGCGGAACAAAAACATCAGGAACAATTCCGCCGCCGCCGTAAACAATTCTCCCTTTTGGGGTTTTGAATTTTGGCGTTTTTGGCTTTTTGATACTGTCTTTATAGTATAATTCTCCATTTGTAAAACGAGAATCAGATTCTTTAGAATACGCTTCAATTCCTTTTGAATACGGTTTTTGAATCGAACGTCCCGTGGGAGTGTAGTATCTGGCAACGGTCAATCGCACTGCTGAGCCATCGTCAAAATCCATTTCGCGTTGCACCAATCCTTTGCCAAAAGATCGACGTCCCACAATGGTTCCTCTATCATTGTCCTGAATGGCTCCTGCCAAAATCTCGCTTGCCGATGCGCTATTTTCGTTGATTAAAACGACCACTTTTCCGTTTTCGAAACTTCCGGTTTTTGTGGCAAATGTTTTTTCTACTGTTCCGTTTTTATTCTTTGTAAAAACGATAAGTTGTTTGTCTTGCAACAATTCGTCAGCGATGGCAATAGCTTGTTCCATATATCCGCCACCGTTGTCCCGAAGATCGATAACGAGGGATTTTGCACCTTGTTCTTTTAAATTTGTCAATCCGGTTTTGAACTCGTTGTAAGTGGTTTCGGCAAAACGATTTATTTTTATATAGCCAGTTGTTGGATTCAAAAGCACGACTGCATCAACACTTTTTATTGGAACAACCCCACGTTTCAATTTGAATTCTATTTTTTTATTTTCTGATCTTCGATACACTGTAACCAGAATTTCGGAACCATTCACTCCTTTTAGTTTGGAAAACAAACTGTCATTTGGCAATTTTCGACCATACAATTTTGTTTTATCGGCAAATAGAATTCGGTCTCCCGCTTTTATTCCTGCTTTTTCAGAAGGGCCATTTTCGACGGTTTTTATAATCGCCAAGGAATCTTTGTACATGTAAAAATTCACGCCAATTCCCACGAAATCGCCTTTCATACTTTCGGCAACTCCAGCTTGCTCGCTTGGTGGAATATAAACCGAATGTGGGTCGAGTTGGGCCAGAATATTGTCTATGGTGAGATTTACAATAGAATCGGATTTAACCTCATCTACATATTCACTTTCGATAAAATCCATAAGTTTATTGAGTTTGTCTTTCGAATTGTCCTTCACCAAAAAATAATTCTGATGCGGAAAATTTAGCCATCCGCCGAGAACAACTCCAAAAGCAAGAGCAGCAAAAATAAATATTGGAAAAAAGTTAGAATTAATTTTCATTTTATCCCAGAACTTCAATTTGTTCAACAATTACGCCAGCTTTAACTAGAAAATCTACTCCAGAAGTGTCTCTATACCCTAATTGGTACACCACTCTTTTTATGCCAGATTGATGAATCAATTTGCTGCATTCTTTACACGGAGAAAGGGTGATATATAGTGTGGCTCCTTCGCAAGTTTGTGTAGATCTTGCCACTTTTAGAATGGCGTTTGCTTCGGCGTGAAGCACATACCAATTGGTTAATCCTTCGTGGTCTTCGCAACAATTTTCAAAACCAGAGGGTGTTCCGTTATAGCCATCGGAAATTATCATCCGGTCACGAACGATAATCGCGCCTACTTGTTTGCGTTTGCAATAAGACAAAAGACTCCATTCTTTGGCAATTCGAAGATACGCTCTATCGTATTTATTTAATTTTTTCTTTTCCATTTTAATTTATCTATTCCAAATTTCGCTTTTGATAATCATTGGCAAAACTACACCAATTATGAAAGACGACATTACTAATGTCCAATCTCTTTTCGAAAATCGGAAGAAAGTTTGAACAATATACGAAAGTATCAAAACTACAAAAACCACAATTATTTGAGCGGCTTCTATCCCCAATGCAAATTCCGATAACGGCAATAACTTGGATTGAGGCGAACCTCCAAGCAGGGATTTAAAATAACTTGCAAAACCCAATCCGTGTATGATTCCAAAAAACAAAGTTATAAAAACAACGACACTAATACTTTCGTTTTTCGATGATTTTCCTGCCGTGAAAAGATTGAAAAAAGCCACAATGAGAATAGTTATTGGAATTAAAAATTCGACCAAATTGCCTTTGATAATTATCACGCCAAAAACAGACAATAGCAATGCTAATGTGTGTCCAATGGTAAAAATGGAAACCAAAAGCAATAGCCTTTTCCAATCCTTGAATGCGTAAGGAACCGTTAGCGCAATTAAAAACAAGACGTGGTCATAAGCTGATAGGTCAAGAACATGCCTTAACCCAATTTCTAAATAAATCCAAAATTCTGACATTGTATATGTTTTTAAGATTAGGGGTTGTCAAACATACAATTTATTTTGAAAATAGGTTGAGATGAAATTGTTAAAAGCATTTCCTGTCTCCTTTATTTTACTAAATAACTAAAAAACCAAAAAAAAATATCGTTCCGTATTTATTAAAATCGAAATTATCAGTATCTTTATATAAATCAATTAAAACTCAAAGCTATGTCAATAGCAGAATTATTTGATAATGAATTTAAAAGCAGGATGAAAGGTCGTTTTGCTGCAGTGGTTCGTGTATTGTATGTTGACGGAAAATTTGATCCTGACGAGAAAAAGTTTATGGATAAGTTAGCCGTAAAACTAGAAATTTCAGATGATGAATATGAAGAAATTTTAGGAAACCCAATGAAATACGAACTTAACCCTCCGTATTTACATATTGAAAGACTGGAGAGTTTGTATAATATTGCTAGAGTGATTCACTATTACCATCATTTAGGCGACAAGCAAGAAACTTTACTGAGAAAATTTGCCGTTGCTTTAGGTTTTACTACAAGTAATGTAGATTATATTGTAAACAAAGCGCTTGCGTTGGTTGATAGAAGAGTAGATTTAGATACTTTTATTTATGAAATGCAACTTATGAATCGATAATATTTTTAACTATTAAGAAATTAAGTTTGCTTCGCAGGTTTGTTATTAATGTCATTGAGTTAAGGATTCGTTCGTTCGAGTTTCCGCCTTGGCGGATGCGATAGTTTTTTTAATGAAATGTATCGAGAACTCGACTTCTTGTAGGCTTCTCGATACATTTTTTAATAGTAAAGCTGTAGTATTACAATTAAAAACCACTCGAAGTGACGGTGAAAACACTTACTTAATGACATTGTGTTCGCTATCGCTCGGGTCATTAAATCATTAAAATTCTTAATTTTCTTTATCCCTTAATGGTTTAAAAATAATTACAAGGATTAAAGTGTACAACTTTCACACAATTTCCAGTAGAACCAAATTTGTAAATTAAGCGTTTTAGTATTTACTCAATTTGGCCAATCGCATAAAATCTTCTGCTTTTTCGACCATATTATAACTTCCGCAAAAGAATGGTGCTCTTTCGTGCAATTCCGTAGATTGAATTTCCATTATTCTGTTAAAACCATCCGATGCTTTTCCTCCGGCTTGCTCGACTATAAATGCAATTGGATTACATTCATACAGCAATCGTAATTTTCCTTTTGGAGCTTTGGTACTCGTTGGATACAAATAAATTCCGCCTTTTATCATGTTCCTGTGAATATCCGAAACCAAACTCCCGATGTACCGCGAAGTATAAGGTCTTTCCTCCTCTTCAAGCTGGCAATATTTAATATAATCTTTCACTCCTTGCGGAAAATGGACATAATTACCTTCGTTTATGGAGTAAATATTTCCGTCTTTTGGGAATTGCATGTTGGGATGTGACAAGTAAAATGTTCCAATGGCTGGATTCAATGTAAATCCATTTACGCCATGCCCCGTTGTATAAACCAACATTGTTGAAGTGCCATAAATTACGTATCCTGCGGCAACCTGATTGATTCCGGGCTGCAAGAAATCTTCGATTGTAACGGGTGATCCAATTGGAGTAATCCTTCTAAAAACTGAAAAAATAGTTCCCACCGAAACATTTACATCAATATTTGACGACCCATCGAGTGGATCCATCAAAACCACATATTTGTTATTGTGACTGTTATCACTGCCTTCAACAGTTATAAAATCGTCATTTTCTTCCGAGGCAATACCGCATACAATCTCACGGTTTATTAAAGTCTGAATAAAAACTTCATTGGCATAAACGTCTAGTTTTTGTTGGTCTTCGCCTTGAATGTTTTGCTCTCCAGCTGCACCGACAATGTCGACCAAACCGGCTTTATTTACTTTGTAGTTAACCACTTTTGCGGCCAACCTGATTGAATTAATAATTCTAGACAATTCGCCTGACGAATATTGAAAGGCATTTTGGTTTTCGATGATAAATTCTCCAAGGGTTTTGTTGCGTTCTTCCATTGCTCAATCGTTGTAGTTAGTTTGAAGTCACAAATATCGGTTTTTTTGTGAAAATGATTTAATTTTATTCAATTCGTTTATCAGAATTGTATATTTGTCCTATAAAATGCCTTTTTATCAAGTAAAAATCTTTTTTTTACCCATAAAAAAACATAAATATAAAATCATGATTATTCGAAAAGGAAATCCAGAAGATATGGAAGCCGTTTTAGGTCTTATTAAAGAACTTGCAGTTTTCGAAAAAGAACCTGAAGCCGTTCTAATAACCGTTGACGATTTAATTCGAGATGGTTTTGGATCCGTTCCGTTATTTCATGTTTTGGTTGCCGAAGTAGAAAAGCAAATCGTGGGAATTGCTTTGTATTACTATCGATATTCCACTTGGAAAGGAAAAACCATTCATTTAGAAGATTTGGTGGTGAAAGATAAAATGCGCGGAACAGGATTGGGTTATGCCTTATATTCTGAAATTATTAAACTAGGCAAGAAAGATAAAGTTCGAAGAATTGAATGGAATGTTCTCGATTGGAATACGCCTGCCATCGAATTTTATGAAAAATCTGGAGCCAAAATACTCCACGATTGGAAAGTAGCGCAAATGAGTGAGGAGGCAATCAACTATTTCGTTGATAATAAGTTAAAATAAAAAATCCTCACCTTAGCCCTCGCCGAAGGAGAGGCAGCCGAAACTGCAAAAATCAAATTGGTTTAGAGTTACGAGAGTGAATCACGCCCAAGGAAAAAAAGTTTAAAAAGTTAATTGAACAAATAAATAATCGCTTTCAAGTTTCTGCATAAATCCGAAACCTGAAATCTGAAATCTTAATTTAAAATGAGAGTATTCAAATTTGGTGGTGCATCAGTAAAAGATGCCGCAGGAATTAAAAACGTGTACAGCGTTTTGCAAACAGCAGGTTACGAAGATGTATTATTGGTGGTTTCGGCAATGGGAAAAACCACGAATGCCCTAGAATTAGTCATTAAAAACTATTTCGAAAAATCTCCGGAATTGCAATCATCTGTTCAAGAAGTAAAAAAATACCATAACGAAATTCTCTTGGATTTATTCGAGGAGGAGAAAAACGAAGTTTTTGCAGCTGTAAACGCACAGTTTGCAGATTTAGAATATTTTTTAAGCCATAACAAATCGCCGAATTATAATTTTGTTTACGACCAAATTGTGAGTTATGGCGAATTAGTTTCAACCACGATTTTGAGTCATTTTATGAGCCATAAGGGCATCAAAACACAATGGCTTGACGTGAGAAACTTCATCAAAACAGACTCAAATTATAGGGATGCCGAAGTGAATTGGGATTTGACCAAGAAAAATATTTCCAAAAACGTAAAAGGAAAAATATTGAACATCACTCAAGGATTCTTGGGTTCTGACGAAAATAATTTCACCACAACCTTAGGTCGCGAAGGATCCGATTATACTGCGGCGATTTTTGCCTATTGCATAAATGCCGAAAGCGTAACCATCTGGAAAGACGTCCCGGGAGTAATGAATGCCGATCCAAGATATTTTGAAAATGCGAGTTTGTTGAACCAAATTTCGTATCGCGAAGCCATTGAATTAGCGTTTTACGGCGCAACGGTTATTCACCCAAAAACTTTGCAACCTTTACAAAAAAAGGAAATTCCTTTGTATGTAAAATCGTTTCTAAATCCTTTGCTGCCGGGAACAAGCGTTTCCAAAGGTGCTGATTTGGAACCTTATTTACCTTGTTTTATTGTAAAAAGAGAGCAATTGTTGATTTCGCTTTCTTCAATAGATTTCTCTTTTATTATGGAAGAAAACATCAGCGAGATTTTTGCTTTGTTTCACCAATTCAAATTGAAAGTTAACCTGATCCAGAATTCTGCCATCAGCTTTTCAGTTTGTGTGGAGGATAAATTTGGCAACTTCAAGGATTTGAATGCTATCTTGTCGAAAAAATTCAAGGTTGATTTTACCGAAAATGTTACTTTGTACACCATTCGCCATTTCGACGAAAAAGCGGCACAAACCGTTGAAGAAAACAAAACGGTTATTCTAAAACAAGTGAGTCGTGATACGATGCAAATTGTGACTAAGGAGAGTTAGAGCATCCTCACCCCGACCCTCTTCTGCTTGCTTCATTCTTCGCAATGACAGAAAGAGACGAAACCAAAAAAAACGCTATAAATAATTTTACCGCAGATTCGCAGATTATAAATTTGTGGGTTTTTTGTTCATTGCGAGGAACAGTTGCCGTCACAGCTGTTGCTCTCGTATTGGGATTGCTTCGTTCCACGCAATGACAGAATCACTTTATCCAAACATTTCCTTTTTCGAAATCCTAGCATTAAAAATTACCAATTATAAATACTACTTTTGAAACTTTCGAGTTAAAGTATTTATGTTAAAAAGCATCCTGATTTTGTTGGCAATAATCTGCTTTTCTGGACTACAAGCCCAAGAAACTAATTCGTCGTACAAAACCAAAAAAATTCCCGTCTCTCGCGACACCATTTATTTAGAAAACACAAGCATTAATTCGAGTTCTTTCCAATTGCTTGACGCCAATAACCGAAACATTGATTCCACATTTTACAAAATAAATTTCGGAAAAGCAATACTCATTTTAAACGAAAAATTTTCTGCAAGTTCGGATTCCATAACGGCTTATTATCTTAAACTACCAGATATTTTAACCAAAGAATACCGCATTTATGACGACAGCCGAGTGGTTAGCAACGAAGCGGCAGCAGGAAGTTTGTACAAAATGGAAGAAGCCATCAACCAAAAAAAAACCACTCCATTTGAAGGACTCAACACTTCGGGAAGCATTACGCGTGGCGTTACGATTGGGAACAACCAAAATTCGGTTTTAAACTCCAATCTCGATTTACAAATCACGGGAAAACTTTCCGAAAAAGTGAGTTTGCGGGCTTCCTTGCAAGACAACAACATTCCGCTGCAAGATGGCGGTTATTCGCAAAAACTGGATCAATTCGACAATGTTTTTATGGAACTTTTCAGCGAAAAATGGAATATTCGAGCAGGAGATGTTTTCCTTGAAAATCGCAAAACGCAATTCCTGAATTTCAACAAAAAAGCACAAGGAATAGCAGCCAGTTTCGACTTTGGAGAGAAAGACAACAAGACGAATGTTTTCGCATCGGCGGGATTAGTCCGAGGACAATATGCCAAGAGTGATTTTGTTGGACAAGAAGGCAATCAAGGCCCTTATAAATTAATTGGTCGAAGTGGTGAATTGTATGTATTGGTCATTTCGGGTTCAGAGCGGGTTTACGTAAATGGAATCCTTTTGAAAAGGGGAGAAAACAACGATTATATCATCGACTATAATGCAGGAGAAATTATATTCACCCCTCTTTTTACCATCACTTCCGAAATGAGAATTGCCGTAGAATACCAATATTCCAACCAAAATTACACCCGATTGGTTACTTATGTCGGTGGAAGCCACGAAAGCAAAAAATGGAGTTTTAGCAGTTATTTGTATTCCGAAAACGATTTGAAAAACCAGCCTTTGCAACAAAGTCTTTCGGCTGAACAAGCACAAATATTGGTTGATGCTGGCGACAATACCGACTTAATGGTCGCACCATCCGCTTATGTAGATTCTTATTCCGACAACAAAATTTTGTATATAAAAACAATTGTAAACACTGTTGAAGTTTTTGAATATTCCAATAATCCAGACGCTGTTTTGTACAATGTTCGTTTCAGTCAAGTTGCTGCCAATAGAGGCAATTACATCCTAAAAAACAGCGCTGCCATTGGTCGAATTTACGAATATATTGAACCTATGAATGGAATTCCACAAGGAAATTACGACCCCGTTATTCAATTGGTTGCGCCTATAAAAACCCAAGTTGCAACATTTTTGGGCAAATATAATCCTAGCGAAAAAACAGCAATTGATTTTGAAATTGGTGTAAGCAATAATGATAAAAATCTTTTTTCATCCGCAAACGATTCCAACAATGAAGGTGTGGCGACAAAAATAAATGCCAGACAACGCCTTTTTTCGAAAAAGTGGAATGTGGATGCTTTTGCCAATTATCAGTTTATAGCCAAAGATTTCAGCACCGTGGAACGTCTTTACAACATTGAATTCAGCCGAGATTGGAATTTGGGAACAACTACAGTTGGCAATCAAAGTTATTTAATTTCGGGATTGCAAATGACTTTGCCGGGAAAAGGAAACTTGGTTTATCAATTTGAAAAGCTGGATTTCTCCAAAAATTTCTCTGGGAATAGACATATTTTGAATGCTTCATTTAATTTGAAAGATTGGAAAATTCAAAGTCAGGGAAGTTTTTTGAACAGTGACGCAACGAGTTCTGCATCAAAATTCCTGCGGAATCAAACTCAAGTCAAGTATCATTTCAAGAAAAACTGGATTGGCAGCAGCCTAAAACTGGAAGACAACCAAGAAAAAAACAAAGCCAGCAATCAATTTTCTGTTTTGAGCCAACGATTCACGGAATACGGATTTTTTGCCGGTCGTGGCGACAGCACTAAGGTTTTTGTGGAATTGGGTTATTTCAAAAGAGCGAATGACAGCCTACAAAACGGGATTATTCAACGCATTAACAATTCACAAACGCTTGCCTTGCGGTCGAAATTGATTCAAACCAGCAAAAGCGATTTGTCACTTTTCGTTAATTACCGAGTTTTGGATTTTGTGGATTCCACCAAAAAAAATGAACCTTCGTTGAATTCCAGAATGATATACAACGACCGTTTTTTCAAGCAATTGATTCAATCGACAACGGTTTTTGAAACCAATTCAGGTTCCATTCCCCAACAGGAATTCACCTATCTTGAAGTTCCCGTGGGGCAAGGAGTTTATACTTGGAACGATTATAACAGCAATGGGATTCAGGAAATAGAGGAGTTTGAGGTTGCCCCTTTTGTCGACCAAGCCAAATACATTAGAATCTATTTGCCCAACCGAATTTACATAAAAACGCACCAAAATAAATTCTCTCAATCGCTAGTTTTAAATCCGAATCAGTGGCAAAATGAGACTGGATTCAAGAAAGTGCTTTCTTATTTCTATAACCAAACTTCGTATCTCATTGATCGAAAAGTGGAAAACAAAGGCGATAATTTCGACTTAAATCCTTTTAGCAAATCCGAGGAAAATGTCTTGGGACTGAACTCGAGTTTCAGGAATAGTTTGTTCTATAATCGAGGGAAGCAATTGCATTCCGTAACGTACACTTATGTTCAAAACGACGCTAAAAATTTACTTTCGATAGGTTCGCAAAATGCAAAAAACAGTTCCAATCAATTACAATACAATCATTTGTATCGAAAAAGTTGGCTGTTTGGGATGTTTGCCAAAACCATCCAAACTGCTCTGAAATCGGAAAATTATCCGGAGAAGAATTTTGAAATTAAAGGTTATCAATTGGCCCCTAAAATCAGTTATTTGTTTTCCAAAAGCACGAGTTGGGACTTGTTTTATGAATTGCAAAACAAGGAAAATCAAATTGGCAATTTTGAAACTTTATTGCAAAGCCGTTTTGGAACTTCCTTTACATATGCAGGCGAAAAAAAATTCACGATGAATGGCGAAGTTTCTTTTTACCAAAATAAATTCGTTGGAAGTGAATTTTCGTCTGTAGGATTTCAAATGCTCGAAGGATTGCAAACGGGTCAAAACCTGACTTGGAGATTGCTTTTGCAGAAAAACTTGACCAATTTTCTGGACATCAATCTGAATTATCAAGGTCGAAAAAGCGAAACCAGCCAAACTATTCATACAGGAAGCGTACAATTAAGGGCTTATTTTTAACTAATATTATTTGCCTAAAAATATTTTCTATTATAAAATTTATTATTTTTATTCTTCAAACTTAAAATCAATCTATTAACCTGAGTTCGATTATTATTCAATTTATCAAATATCAATAGAAAAGGGCTTTAGCCTTATTTATAAGATGAAATATATTGTGCTTTAGCCATTTTCTTAAATAATTATTTCGGCTAAAGCCTAATTTCATAATTATTTTATAACATCGGGCTAAAGCCCGACGCAATTGATAAAGCATAGCTTGAAAATCAATGTGTTATGTAATTTTAATAATCGAACTCAGGTTATTATGAAAAAATTAATTT
>Ga0209702_10001732_pt1 | contig 40469 bp, 61 predicted proteins | sample FRY01_FD_187210 | JGI IMG/M metagenome (GOLD analysis project Ga0209702, IMG submission 187210) | Freshwater microbial communities from Lake Fryxell liftoff mats and glacier meltwater in Antarctica - FRY-01 (SPAdes) (version 2) | ecosystem: Environmental > Aquatic > Freshwater > Ice > Glacier...
ATAATTACAGTAAAAACCACCACCACCACCAACATTTTGTGGACACCCTTCTAAAGAAGTTAATTGATTCTCATAACAGAGAAAATCGCCACCAACACTTTGTGGACACCCTTCTAGAGAAGTTAATTGGTTACCAGAACAGGAAAAAGCACCACCAACACTTTGTGGACAACCTTCTAGAGAAGTTAATTGATTATAATTACAGTAAAAATAACCACGGACGTTTCGGAATTTCAAGGGAATCCTTTTTAATCCTCTACTAGATAAATTAACATCTCCGTCAACATCGATGGATTCATCAGGATTTATTGTATAGTTTTGGATTCTATATTTTCTACAGATGGAATCTATTTCCCGTGTATTAATTTTTTCACGGATACGACTATTCTTACCACCATTCAACATACTTTTAAACCACCCCTCATTTATTTTCTTAATGTGTTTCATGTTATCTTTTTTATATATTATCTTCAACTAGGAAAAAGAAATTTACATTTATAGAAAGGTCCTTTTGGAATTCGGTAAGCTTCCTAATATTATTTATATGTCTATAAGCTCCCATCTTAATCGATACACCTAAGTAAGATGTATCACGTGCTTGCCACCCGCCAACACAAACATTTGCCTGTGTTTTATAGGATATATTTTCGTTATCAAGTCTATCACACATCTCAATACAAACATCATATAGATGTCTCTTATCATCAAACCATTTTTTATCTGGCCTTGATCTACCATCAACTTGTGGCAATCCTTCATGTACACGACCGCCTTTACACCCAAGAGTGGAAATTGTTATCCACCCTTTACGGGTGGAAGAGGAATGCGATGAAAGCATGTTTTTTCTCGAACCCATAAATGAATTCGTCACATAACCATCGGAAGCATCAAAGTCTTCCCATTCACGGAAGGTCACATCAAGGCTATCATCATCAACAGCTATGTTAATTATATCCTGTATAGTGGCTTTCTCATCATAGTCAATAGATTCGTTATATCTATATTTCTTTTTTATTGTTATCTCTACCGATCTGAAGTCATTAACAATTACGTTCGGGTCTTCATACCAATTAGTATCATTCACTGCTCTAATAAATGGTGATCCTAAAAGATCGATCCATGTTTTTGACAGAGGTATCCGATTCATAATCTCATATCTTTGCATTACCATACCCCTCGATTTATTCAATATATCCATATCTTGTGGTGAGAACTTACCATATCTATCAGCGCATATTATTGGGACAAATCTTTTATTAATTTCTTCTATATCATATAGTCTATCAATTACATCTCTGATAATCCCTTGGAATTTATCCTTATTATCAAAATCGTTGTATATTATAAAAAGACAATGATCACGATCATATGCCTTTAAAACACAATCATATTCATCACGAGCAATATTTAGTATATCATTAACCTCATCACTAAAGTCCTTTGATTCATTAAATCCTCTAAGATGTTTCATGACTTATATATTAATATATATAAGTCATGAAACATCTTAAACAATTTGAATCTGTTCTGATTTCATCAACCTTTACTGGTAGAATTGTCTGATCGAATATATACACACGTAGTTGTTTTATCAATTATATTTTAATATATTTGTAACTCACCTTAAAAAAATTGGAAATCGCAGAAAATAAAATATTTATAACCACCACACTTCCATATTGTAATGGAACGATTCATGTTGGGGCAGCATTTGAATTTATACTAGCAGACTCTATTAATAAGTTCTTAAAATCTCAAGGAAAAAATACCTATTTAAATATAGGATTGGATCAAACTGGTAGTAAAATACTAGCAAAATCTAAAGAGCTTGGAGTGCCTGTAAAAGACTATATAACAGATATAAGTAATGAGTGGAGAAAATCGATTAATCTATTGGAGATTGAGTATGATAATTTCTATGAAACTTACACTGATGATCACGCGGATAAAGTCAAAAATTATTGGAATATATTTCTTGAAAATGGAGACATATATGAGAAAGAATATACTGGTAGATATTGTATTGGGTGTGAATCATTCAAGTTGGACAAGGATCTTAGTATAGATGATAAATGCCAAGATCACCCATCTACTGAGATTCAGAATGTTAATGAGGTAAATTTCTTTTTTAATCTTGGAAAATATAAAGATGCTATAATAAAATGGTTGGATACAAATCCAATATCCACCTCAGATAAAAGTGAGCTACTAAAGTATCTTAATGACTATAATGAACTATCCATCTCTCGGAAGAAAACTGATCAAACTTTTGATATAGAGGTACCAGGTCGTGAAGATCAGGTTGTTTATGTTTGGTTTTCGGCTCTGCTTAACTATATAATAGCCGCGCCTGATTGGAATAGATCTGTGAATATACAGTTATGTGGAAAAGATAATCTTAGATTTCAGGCTCAAATATTCCAAGCATTCTTGTCCGCCCTCGGTAATAAAAACACTGATAAGATTTTAGTACATGGTACTATTCTTGACAAGAATGGTCAAAAGATATCAAAGACATTAGGTAATATTATTGACCCAATCGATCAAGTTCAAAAATATGGAGTTGATGCTGTAAAGTATTATTCATTGGCTGGATTAAATACTTATGCTAATTCATCTTGGAACGAAGATGAGTTGAAAGCTCTTTGGAACTCCCAGATTGTTAATGATTGGGGCAATTTAGTATCAAGAGTATTACATCTAATTGATATTAAATGTGGTGGTAGAATTGGCACTGAGTATAAAATTGAACTTTATTTCAACAGGGCCATATCAGATTATAGAGAAGAGATCACAAGTCTTTGGAATAATTTCAAAGTTAGAGAGGCCCTATTAAAGACTAATGAATTGGTTAAATTTGGTAACAAATATATTAGTGATGCTAAGCCTTGGTCATCCGAAAATTATTATTATGAACTATCCAATCTATACCTATTATTGACTACGGTTAATGAATTTTATATACCATTATTTGGTAAAAAAAGATATGAAGAGGTTGAGGAGATAATTAAATTAGGTAAGAAACAAATACTTTATAATAGAATTTAATGAACTACACACTAGCTAAATATATATTATATGAGAAATATTTGAATCATCTGGTAAATCTTGTATGATTATACGTGGATGTCATAATAGGTCTTAGCCTAGGTGGATATATGGCTTATCAGCTAGCCAAAAGGACTGGAAAGCCAGTCGTTCTTATAAATCCGGAGAAATGGAGCATAGAACTCCCATAAATTATTTTATACAAATTATAGATCAGAGCGATATTTTAAATCGATAATTAAGAGTATAAATATGATTCGTATTTCTCCTCTTGATTTAGATTTATCTGAAGGTTTATTTCCTCAACACCTGCCTTAAATACAGCAACAACTAAGTTATTCACACCCCTATCATCATCATCTACCTCGTCAAGTATATCTGATATTATTAGGTCACGACTTTCTTTTTTACACATTTTAGGACCAACATCCAATATAATATTGGTGCTATATTGTAATCTCTTTTCAACGAAGCTCCTAACATATTCCTGATACTGATCTTCCTGATTACGCATATCTTTATACATAAATAGTGCTAATATAACTAGTCTAATGATATAGTTCTGATTTATTTCATTAACATCAATCTTCATATAATATTAAGTCTATCTTTTCTGTTCTTATTTGAGCAACCGTTCTCATTTCATGTATTCTTTTAATTGAAAGACACCCCTTACACCACATTGAATCCTCCGATATTTTATAAGTTAATATATCATCACCATCTTGGTATGGATCTACATTTATCTCCCAATCATTACCATAACAATCAACGCAATGATAATTATCAACATATTTTCTTATCCCGTTTGAGTAGAATAATCCATCTTCCATATAATTCTATGGCGTAAATATATAATTGTTTAATGTTTTGCTACTATTTCTAAATCAACAACGGGAAATTATTTTGTTTCTTTAACTTGTGAAGTTCACTGGAATTAAAGATTTGGCTATATTAAGTGAAGGAACTACATATGAAAATATAAGAAGTTTAAAGACTAAATTAAAGAAGTTAAAATTTAATCAAAGGCAATTATCTAAAAAAGTAAAAGGTAGTTCGTCAAGAAATAAACAAAAACAAAAACTTGATGTTGTTCATGAAAAAATAAATAATGTTAGAAAAGATTATTTACACAAAGTTTCAACTGAAATTGTCAACACTTACTTAAGTTTTCCTCTAACATTATTAACAACAAGGTTAGTAGCTGGTATTGTTAATATAGAACCGTTTATAGAAACATCATTATTTCGGAATAAAAGTATGTCTGTATATCCAACAAAAGCGATATAATCCGTTTTATATGGTTTAATTCTTCCAGAGCTTCTAACCTTTATATTATCACCTTCCGTTTTATGCAACATAAGTGGTTTTACTTGACAGGTATAATCTTTTCCTTTTATTGTGAAGGTTATATCAATTCCTAACACCATGTCTTTATATGATGAGGTAACCTCTCTAACTGGATCAACAACGATGCTAAACCTTTTCTTAATTATATCCTTAATATGCTCACAAGCTCTTTCCTCATTTTTCTCACCAACTAATTCTGTTGATCGTATTGTATCATATACAATATGAAAGTATTTACCATTATCAGTAAATAGATCCTCTCTATTTGCTCTGACAAACATCACCAATTCAACAAATGATTTTAGATCGAATTTATTAACAAGTCTAAGCATTAGTTTTATATTGGTATTAACTTTATTCAATACAGAGTAATCTCTGCCAGCATCCTTTTCACTTTGAAGTGCTTTCAACACCGTAATACTACCATCCTCTGTTGTTATTGTTTCATAGTCTGATTTAGGATACATGAATGCTAAAATCTTTTTAATCTGATTCATATATTGTGAGAACTCCCTTTTATTTATTACGAACTTCCCTAGATTGGTATCATTGTTTTCCTTTATTAGATCTTTCCACCAATACTCATCGAGTGCATATTTCTTCTTATATTCATCATTATCAGATATTAGCTGATCCATTAATTCCTTTATCTGTTTAGCTCTCATAGAGTCTTCTTCTTCTAAAGCACCGTCTAGCTCTTTCTTTAATAAGTCTAAGACAAATCCATCAGGTAATTTTTCTTCTTTATAATATGTTAGGAATTTCATATTAAGTATATATTAATAACCATTAATGATATCCATCACATAATTATTATGAGAAATTATGGTGTTCTTTATGACATCTTGCTCTAATCAATATATTATGACGAGACATGAATTTAAAATTTCACCATATTCTGTTTCTGGTGTTTTTATATACAAAGATAGTGTGGCTGTTGCTGAACTAACCAATGTTGAATTTGAGTATATGGATACCTACATTCAATTAACCCAATGGTAAAAATAGAAGTCAATACCTCTCTATACGAACTAAATGAACTACACACAAGATAAAGACTAGTGTGTTTCCGAGCTCCGATATATAACATAGGATCATCAGGCATCAATATTCCATAAAAGGGGAAATGTCCTTACATATATATACATTGATAAAAAATCAAATGAATAGATATGGCAAGAAATGACAAATTAATGAATGTCCGTATTCCGTCCGAGCTTCATGCCGAATACAAATCTTTCTGTGAAGAAGCTACTTACAACCTTTCCAAAAGGATCAGAAAATTAATGGAGAATGATCTAGAAAAATGGAGAAGATTCAAAAAAGAAAGAGGAATAGAATGAAAAAGGAAATAGAATTTATTGAAGAAGAAGAATCTATATATAAAGTAATCTTCACAAAAAGTTACCTATTAGATCATATAAAAAAACACGGTCTAATTTCAACGGTAAGAGAGTATAATATACCAGAAGATTTTATATCTGATAATATTTACGAGATAAATAAGACAGATTTTATGAGGTTAATAGAATCAGGTAATTATGTTGTAAGTGAAACTTTCTTAGAAAAATTAATAGATGATCAATACTTAAAGGAAATTGATATCTATAATCTATCAATGACCACTTACTCTGGATTAAACCAATGGTTTGTCAAAAAGTATTACGAAAATATAAACTGGGAAAGGATGATGACATACCTATTATCATGTGATAAGATTGATAATATGGATGTTTATAAAGAAGTAATTGAAAAATATAATATGTGGCCTCTTATTAGTGCCTCACCCTTGTCTATAGAATTCATCAGAGAGAACAAGGATAAACTAAGTTGGAATTTCGTTGGAATAATGATAGACTTTACAGAGGAAGAAGAGGAAGAGTTCAGAGATTATATTGTTGATAGGAATGTTACAACTTTTGGTAGAGTCATGGAAGAACAATTCAAGAGTTTTGAAGATATTAGCATGCATGATCTTAGAAATGATATAAGTAGTATTAGTAAGTCAGAAATGAAAGTTAACATTGCAAATAGAATTGATGAAGAAAAAGGTTAACGATATCATAAATAATGTTGGGATAAAAACACCCTAAGGCTGATATATCCACAAGGGAGGAGTAAATAGATAATATATCATTATAATAAAAAATAAATTAAAACTATGAAAGACGAATTATTTGAAGAGTTGAAAGGGCTATGGGCAACTTTCGAGGAAAACCATGCAGCAACAACTAAAGCTGGAGCAACAAGAGCTAGAAAAGCAATCGGTGAAATTAAAAATTTAGTAACTGCTTACAGAAAAGCATCTGTTGAAGAAGCAAAGAGTTAAGTTTATATGACGGAACGTAAAACACACAAGTCTTTAGCTTGTGTGTAGTTCATCTGAATCAGAATTTAAAATCCCCTTAATTGGGGATTTTTTATTTTGCTGATATTTCAAAATGAATATTACAAACGATTCCATTGTTTTTATCAACATAATCAGCTAATTTATCGACACCTATATCCATTGTGAAAACTTTATCATTGGTACTGCAGTAGACAAGTGAGACACAATCTTTTGAATTTTTATCTCCTGATACTATATCAGGCTTTTGCTTTCGGGCAGCGGTCTTGGTTGTATTTTAACAAACATGTCATCATCACTTATTATGTTTAAAATATCTTTAATGTCCTGTAATGAATCGAAATCGGGGAAATCCTCATCACTCATATTATCAGTTAGATAGGATATTGATTCTTGAAAATACTTATAGTTATTCAAATGTTTAAGTATTTTCATTTAGGATCTTTTGATTTACCTATATATGAACTACACACAAACTAAAGATTCTTATTTTTGCTCCGCGTCTGTAATCGACACCCACTTTATCACTTACATCACACAAGCTAAAGACTTGTGTGTTTTACGTTCCGTCATATAAATATGCTTATCTAAGAAAACTTATCCAAGGGCAACACCTACAAATATTATAAATAAATATAAAGTAATGGCAATATCATATATTGGTGGAAAATCACAGATATCAAAATTTATTATACCATTCATACCGAATGATATAGAGACCTATGTGGAGAGCTTTAGTGGTATGTACTGGGTCTTCTTTAATATGGATGTGTCTAATTACCCAAACCTTAAAAAAATTGTTTATAATGACTTTAATAAGTTAAATGTTAATTTATTTAGGTGTTTAAATAATCATTCTAAATTATTAAATGAATGTTTGAAAGTACCAGTTCAAAAAAAGAATATATTTCCAACACCACCAGAATGTAAAGAATTTTTTAATTTATCACAATCTGAAATATATGATCCTAATTTTATAGTACCAGAATACCCAGATTATGAACTAGCTGCTAAATATGCACTTGTTTTAACATCGGTTTTTAGTGGCGCGAATCCATCAGGTGGTGGTTATATAGACCTTAAAGGTAAATACCATTCCAAATTTACATCATTTATGAATAAGCTTAGGAATCCTAAATGGCAAAAAATGTTTGAAATGATAAATATTGTTGAGAATATGGATTTCCAAGATGTGATTGAAAAGTATGATTCACCTACAACATATGTTTATAATGATCCCCCATATTTTATAATTGGTGAAGGATCATATTATTCTAATTTAGGATTTACTAGGGAAGATCATGAGAGGCTTTCAAAATGCCTTAAAAATATGAAAGGTAAATTCTCACTATCATATTATGATTTTCCACAATTACATGATTGGTTTCCAGAAGGTGATTATATATGGGAATCAAGAGAATTTTCAAAAGCAGCAGCTGCTAAAAGCGGTAAGAAACAACCAAAAGCTATTGAGATATTAATTATGAAATGAACGCATTATCGGAGCGAAAATCAATCTACCCTGCATAAACCATAGTAATGGTGGTGCAACCAACATTTATGTTGGACTACTTGTAGGCTAAAGACCTACAAGTTTCAGGAGACCAGGCTCCTTCTTTTTGGATGCTTCACCGACTTTGCCAATTAAAACTGGTCTTATTTCATCTCCACATCTGTAATCGTCTGTCCCAGACGATATAATTTTCAAAACCTCATTTTGGATCACCGTACTTGGAAAGTTTCCATACTGTGTCAAGAATTGAAGAGTATTTATCTAAAATAGAAATATTACCATCGCGGGAAATTGATTGTATATTCACACTTAATAACCGTGATGAAATATAACCACGGTCAAATGATCCGACTCTGACTTCTTGCCAATCTTCCCTTTAATGGTCCAAGAGCGGGTCTTGATCCCGATCTCCAAACCTCTTTATTTTTCTCACCATATCGAGGAGATTGGCACATATTATTACCAACAATTTCTAGAAATATAATAAGTGATAATACCCACCCATAGAAATACCATGCCAATCCTAATGATGACAATATGAACTTTGCTCCTAATATTTGTTTCCTTTTCATATTAGTTCATATAATTTCCAATCTTCTCAAGATTGTCCTCAATACACTTATCACATATTCCGATTAGAAATACACCACCATCAAATTTACTACCATAATTGGCAGCAATTTTATCAATGACACCATTAGCCCACATACCCTTCTCACGATTACCATTAAGTTCTGGGTATAAAGGAACTATTTCGGTCCCACATTTTATACAATTTTCACTTTTCATATTATTTATCCTTATCACTTGGTCCTTTTTTTAGATCAGTTGGTTCCATACTTTTTTTAACATCTATATTCCTTTCAGAGATCTTATCACGGAGTTTAGCTGCCAGCTCATATTCCTCACCAGTAATTGCTTCTTCCATCATTCTATCCAAATCTTCAATAGAAACGATTTTCTCCTTTTCAGTATCAGGTTTTAGTGTGCCATCATCACCCATTTCTATCCCACATTTTTCCAAAACCTTTTCCTCAACATATAAGGGACAATCGAAGACCTGTGATAAAGCAATTGCATCACCAGCTGTTGATTCAATATATGATTCATCAACACCATTATGCATTAAAAGTGTGGCGTAGAATATACCTTCCATTACATCATAAATGGTAACTTCTTGACAATCTATTTGAAATGCATCACATGTGTCTTTTAAAAGATCATGTGTCATTGGACGTGGGGACTCCATATTCTCTACATTAAGTGCTATTACCTGAGCATCTTGTGGTTTAATAATAATTGGTAATTTTCTATGACCATTTGATTCTGATAGAACACAAACATATGATCCAATCTGTGATTGTGAATATGATAATCCTAAAATTGATACTTCTCTTTTCATTTATATGTGTAGTTAGTGCTTTTTTTATTATAATTTATAGTTCCAAAAACCTCTGTTGTTTTTCTATTAAGTTTAGTTATTTTACCAATCATTTAAATCATAGTCAGATATTAGTGGTAATGCAGTATCACAAATATGGAAATATAAAACAATTAAATATTAATTTAAAAAATGATTTAAATCCTAAATAAGATTCATCAAAGATTTTTTCTAAAATTTTCACCATTATCTTACTACCTTTGTTAAATATTCTATGCATTATTTTAATAAGAGGTCAGCAGCATTCGTAGCAGCAAAAGCGACATTCTTGGCCCAAACTCTATATCCCTCACCTCTTAATCCTGGAACAAATGATAGATAGGACATATTTGATTTATTCTTACCATCATCCAATTTTGGATTAAAATCCAAATGTATATCCACAAGCTTATAGTCTGCTGCAGCTTCATAGTTGGTTAAATTAATATTACTTATAAATTTATCTTGGTTGTGTAATTCAATATTCTTATATGTACCATCACATATTCCTATGTGATACTTATAGTATTGTCTTTGGAATTTATCAAGGTCACCTCTTGTGTAGAATTCACCCAATTCATCATTTAAGTAATCAGCAATCTCATGAGCATACTCAGCTTCTTTTTGAAGTCTCATAAAAATATTCTTCTCATTTGGAATTGCTTCACGAAAGAAAACAACGTGTGCTCCCCTTCTAATATCAGTATTATGCATCATAATAGTACAGGCATAGACTGACTTTCTCCTCTTTTGGATGGAGTCTGTGCCTACACTTATTGTTATGCCTGGTTGATCCTTGATATATTCTTTCAAATACTCTATAATATCAGGTATCCATTCACCATTGAATTTTTTAAATTTATTTCTATACATTTTGGTTATACTTTATGCTATCTTTTTTAATATCTCTGTTTATTCTACTACATAGAGGTTGTAAATTTGAATAATGATTCAATTTAATAACATCTTCCTCAGTAATAGCACTTGAGGTAGGTATTATATGGTCAATATCCCATCCACAATATAACTCACCATTATATAATCCATGATTATCCCAATTCATCCATGATTCAAATTTAGACTCCAGGTGATGTTTAAGATCCTCGAATGTACATCCTAATATTTCCAATGTTTTTGTTCTTTTATATCTACCTTTAAAACTCTTCTTAATTCCAGAAATGGTGAGTCTGGATAACCTATACACCGGATCTTCTTTATATCTTTTTACCTCTCGAATATTTCTATCTTCCCTATGTTCGGAAGAATATTTTTTCTTTGATTCTTTATTATTGATATAATATTTTTTATGATACTTTCTCCTCTTTTCCTTAAATTCCGGATCATCTTTTACTTTATCATATCGTTCTTTATCACTGATTTTTCTTTTTCCCTTATTCTCCTCTCTATATTTTTTAGATGATATTTTTATTTTTTCCTTATTCTCCTCTATATATTTTTTATTTAATATTCTTTTCTTTTCTTTATACTCATCAGTATTCTTATCCTTATCATATGTATTTTTTCTTGTTCGTATAATTTTTTCCTTATTTTTAATCCTCCAATTTTTATTATAAATTGCTTTCTCCTCCTACTTGCTTAATATATTTATTTTATAAATACTTTTCTGAATTATCTCTGGGGGTATGATTAGATATGATTCATCCTCACACACCATTTCAAATCCATTTTTGTAATAATCTTTGGATATATTAACAATAACCCCATATTGTTCTTTCGTAACATCAGTTACCTCACCTTTGAATTCACCGAATTCATTTGTTATAACAATTTGTATTTTCATCTTTAACTTTTTGTATATAAAAAAAGGGCCTTTGTTCCTAAAGACCCTTTTTTCAAAATATCTTTAAGAATTACTTCTTTTCATTCTTATCACCATCATTGATATCTTTAATAGTCACCAATACATCTTTAAACCTCAATAGGAATGCTTTAACACTCTTATTTCCAACTTCCGTTTGGTTGTTGTCAATTATACCAAGTAGATATCCGGTAAGTTCATCCTCACCAACGGTTCGTAAGAACTTATAAGCGTTATCCAGTTGTTCTCCTGTTAAATCTTTGATATCTCTCTGTGTTAAACTTTGGAGAAGTTCAGAGTTCTTATCTCGGTTGTACTTTTTCAAGTCCTCCAAAATACCATCATAATTATCTAGTACGTCTTGAATACTAATATTCAACATATCTTCACAATATTTTATATATTTCAATGCTGAGTTACCAACATATCCGGTAGCGATTTCTTTCAAAAGTGGTAGGAATTCTCTTGGGGAAGAGTCCATTCCGTAGTTACTAACGATAAACTTACTCAACATCGTCCAAGAACGAGGAGTTGCGTATGCCGCATCTTCATCACCACCTGCTTTATAAAGGTTCTCCTTATAAGCTCCAATGTAATCTACAATACTCTTGTGAACATTTCCAATAGCGTAGTTCTTCATCCACTCGTCTGTTGAGAGAACATGCTTGTAATGTATTAGTCGGTTGTTAAGAGCCGCATCGAACTCTTCTACATCTGTTCCATCTGCATCACCAAGGTTACCAGACGACATCATAAGAACGTTAGCATTGAACTTAAAATTAGTACCAATCTCACGCTCAAGTAGGATTTGTAGAGCCGCATTTCTAACAGCTTGCGATGCTCTGTTCAACTCTTCAAAGTGAATAATAGTTGGATGTGCATTCGCGTCAACTGCCCATCTCGGAACAACATGGTCAAGACACTTAATCATAACACCATCTTCACCAGCTTCTTCACCAACGGATGGGAAAAGTCCAACATCAGTTTCATCAACCATTGATAGTCTAATATCCATGTATCGGAAACCCATTTTATCAGCGATTGATCTAGCGATAGCAGATTTCGCAACACCAGGCTTTGCGGTGATAAATAGAACCCCATACTTTGCCCACATAATACGGAAGTAGAGTTCCTCACGCTCAGTTAGGTTTACCATCAACTTTAGATATTCCTCAGGAATCAATGTTGACTTATTTTCAGTTGTTGTTTTTTCATTCATGTTTTTATATAATTTATTTTGTTTACTTTTTTATTTACGCATTTAAGAGGGTGGGGATTTAAAATCCCCACCTTCTTTTACTTTACTTTATTTAAAAAGACTTGGAGATTAACTTCCAATCATATTATTATACTACTTCAGCTCCTTTCAACATTACTACTGGTCGAACTTCTGTCATAACTTCGTTTACATTTCCGTAGTTATCCAATTTGTCAATTGTTCCTTTAGAAACATTGTACTTGGTAACCGCTTTGATAATTCGTCCTTTGTCAGCTTCGCTTATTTCGTCACTTCCCTCGATAAGGTTTGAAAGAACTTCACCGTACTTCTCAATCATTGCATTGTCGAAAGAAAAGTTTGTAGTCTCCTCAACGATATCTTCACCGTACTTCTCAACAAGCTCTCCGGCTCTTTCTTCACCAATAGTTATGTATTTATCTGATACGATTACCATAACTTGTGCTGTATTTTCACCGTTTCGGCTTTCCACCATTATAGATCCCGGATTTCTACCAGCATTTGTAAAAGTTTCACACCATTTTTTCTTGGATATTGTTCTTACTTCATCAGATATAACATCTAATTTTGCCTGTGAGGATTTAATAATTTTCTGAAGGTCTGACATATCAGAAATCATATTATAGAATTCTGGGTCACCAGCATCTACTCTAATCTTCTCGTCTTTTGCTTTAGCTGTAGATTTAACTGCTACTTTTTTTGCTATTGAGAATAAATTATTAGCCATCTTTTTCGTTTTTTAAGTGTTTGTTTGATTGTTTAACAAATATACGGAACTTTTCAAGAACCACAATCTTTTTTATATTTTATTTTCTAATTTTAATTTAATATTTCTTCGATTATTCCTCTTCTAATATCCGATAGTTTTTTAAAACAAGAGTCTGTAACCCATTGTATTATCTCACCATCGGAACACCTTATTGAGTGTGTATCTCTATTAGAAACAACATAATCATATTGTTTTTTCTTACGGTATCTAGATATATCTAGTATAATTCCGTTTTTAAATCCAACCCCTTCACACATTCTAACATTATCACCGATTTCCATTTTAGTTGGGTACCCTTGATGACTCATATAATAGGTATCCTAAAAGTAGAAAAATAGGTGATATAGCAACAAATAAACGAAATATGGAGAGGGGGAAATCTTTCAGTGCCAGACCAAAAACAGATCGGGGTGGTAATTCATCATGGAAAATAACAATTCCATTTTTTCTTAATATAGCGCGTAAAAGTAAAACGCATCCTACAAATGGTATTAACCACCATATATTTGGTCGGGTAATTGTATGTGTATTTTCACATTCTAAAGACTCTTCTTCAGTTTTTTTTGAATGCCCGCAGCACTCGAATAGTTTTTTCATGCTTAAAGATAGTAAATATTATTTTGGAAAATTTTAATAGATAAAAAGATTCAATGAAAATTAGACATTAATGTTATTTATCTAAAACGTCATAGTTATGAACTACACACAAACTAAAGATTTGTGTGTTTCAGCGTTTCTACTCCGAATAAAAAACGGCTTATAACAGCAGCTACCCAAAAGAGTGGTTTTAGTGGTTATATGGAGTTCTGTGCTTCGATCACACAAGCTAAAGACTTGTGTGTTTTACGTTCCGTCATATAAATAAATTTTGTTAGTTAGATCGTTAATAATCTCTTGATCACCAGAAACTCTAGATTCATATAAATTATTATATAGAGTATATAGCTTAGAATCATTATCAAGCAATTTAAATATTTCTTGTAGAATTTCCACAGATTTTTCCAATCCGCTAAATCTACCTAGGAAATGACTTTTGTTATCCCCAATCTTACATGAGTATTTATCCCTCTCCCCCAAGAGTCTAATAACTTTTTCGTTTACTTCCATTACCTGTTCTCCAATATTGTTTTATATTCATCCATTAACTTACTATGAAGATTCTCATCAAATGATTTCATAAGGTTTATAACCTTTCCGATGCCAGAATCTTTTGGAGTTTTATCACCAGTTTTTATCTGGTGCATCTTTGTTCTAATTCTTTTCTCTAATCTGTTCAATTCCTTTTCAGTTGCCATTTCTAGTCTTTATTTATTATTTGATCAATTTCATTACTTCTTCTCCATCTCAACATATCATTATCAGTAACAATATGTTGCACAATTCGTTTTTGTGTCCTCAGACCAACAATCCACTCACCTAAATCCTTATTATATATTGTCCTCGCCCTTATAATTGAATTTGGTGAAATATATCCCTTATAACCCTGTGATTTTACACAGGCTATTATGTCTTCTCTTGATGTCATGAAAAAATCTGCCACCATTTCTTTTCTTCAAGAATTAAACCAAGAGCCTTAGATCTCTTATTTTTCCTCGATTCTGGATCACAATCCTCACAGATAATCAAGCATTTCGGTTCGGTGTAATGTTTCTTACACTTAACACATTTAAATTTAAAATCATCCATTATTTCTCCTTCCATATTATGTATAGTTAATATTTCAGTACTGGTTTTGTACCGAAATATGAATTAATAGAATTTGTTGTTAATCTTTATTTCTTACGTCATGCGTATTCCGTATTCTGATGCTGTATATCTACAAGAACCAAATGATTTATTTGCTTATGTGAAATACAAATATACAGATAACTTTTAGATGTCCAAGTGTTATCCTATAATTTCCTTTATTCTAGATTCCCTAAAATCTTTAAGTGGTTAGAAAACCTCTACAACATAATGTTTAGCAAAGTCACAAGTCCAAATCCATTTATCTGTCTTGTGTTCTGTGCTACCCAATCTTTCCCCTGTTATTCTGCTTCCTGAAGATCCCTTATATCTGGTTAAATTCTTTTTTAAGAATGAGATCATAGGGTTACCCCTTTAAATTGTGAACCGGTTTTGGATACTCAGTACAATATTCACCATACCAATATCCCTCTATCTTTCTTCCAAGTCTATCGGTTATTATTTTACTTTCGGTAAATCTTCTAATTTTCATATCTTAATAGTCATCACCATCATAATCACCATCAAAATCATCAAAGGATGAATCCCAGTCATCTCCATCTTCTTCTGAGACATATACAGAGAGATCCTTAAATGTTTTCATAAGATCCTTTTCTTCCTTTGCTGATAGATCAGAATCGGTTATTTGTATGTTATAACTATCTATTTTTCTATAGGATATTAACTCATTATCTTTTAACCCCTCAAGAACCTTAAACAAATACTTGTCGTCAGTACATTCTTCAATTGAGTAAATTGTATCTATTATCATTTCTTAATATTATTTTTTAAAAATCCAATTATTTCAGTAAGTGGCATTCGATTGGCTTCCTTATCACTATCGTAACTTGTTAGCACTCTTAGATCACTTTCTATCAATCCTATATCCATAATAGTCTTACCGACAATTATTTTTAAGTATTTATCATTTATAGAAAGTGGAATTATTTCAGCCTCACTATCACCGTTGAAGTTATTAATAGTTCTTATAAAATTAAAGTTTTCTTTTTTCAAAAATTCTTTTGAAAAAATATCAAGAAATTGTGATTTTTCTTCCATAACCGTGTTCTTTCGGACACCGAAAACATCACGGTGACAAAATCCTAAAGTTATGTGGAAATCATGCTCATTTAATTTATATCTATTTCTAATAGAATCTAATTTATTGGATTTACAAACAACAAAATATGATGTGTTGTTATTTCTTGATGCTGTTCCGAGTCCCATTAATTTAAGATCATCAATTGGGAATTTAAGAACGCCTTCCAATGAATTTGTAAATTTGTCCATACCCATTACTTTGGTAAGTCTATTGTAATCAGATACATTTATAACCGTAATATGATTTGATCCACCATCACGATTTGATTTATTAGTTATATACTCTTCATATTCGGTGCCGATATGATCCTCCATTTGATTAAGATATCGGTATATAGCAGAGTCATCTATCTTAATAGCTAAGTAGTTATTACCAACTGAATCCCTTGTATATGTTATGTAATGTGTCATACTACTTTATGATATTATTTTCCTATATCTATTCTTTAAATCATCTATTTTAGTGATCCAGCTCTTCTTATAATCTGAATCTTTAACTAGTTTATTTATTCTTGGTTCTATATAGTTTAATAAGTTTCTAATTTGTAATAGAAGTGCTGAAATATACTTTGGACCTATATACTTTTTCAAATCTTTGTGTATGTCAAAAAAGTTTAAACCGTTCATAATTGGTGATCTAAGTCTCATCATCATTGATTTTAATTCCTTTGTGGATTCATCATTATTTCCCATTTTTACAACACTGGATAAATTCATAGATATGAAAAATGCAAAATCATTTAGGAAATCTATAAGATATTCTTGGCTAACAGATTCAATTATTCTATCAGAGTCATCTTCTGATCTTTTGGAAATAAATTGTTTAAAACCTTCTATCGATCTTCTCCTTATTTCTTGACCAAGTTCTGGACCTTGTTTCCATCCACTTCCAATCAATTCATCACCTAATCTTTTAGCTCTATATTGTAAGAATTTTTGATGTAATGTTCCAAGATTTTCAATTCTGATCCATTCTTGTATATCATTCAGCTTTACATTCTCAACATCTCTATTCTTTTCATCAAGAGCCTCTTTCATCCTGTGACCATTCTCTTCTGTAAGATTTTTAAAGTTTAACAGAAAGATAATAGTATCAGCGCTACTACCATCTATCTTATAATCACCAACAAGTTTATTTCTTAACCTGTTTGGGTTCTCATTTCTAAAAAGATTCGCCATTGATACATTTAAACTACTAGTATCAATATTATCAGTATTTATATTTGATCCAGGAAATACTTGACCCCACATATCAAATTCTGTAAAAAGATTCAAATAGTCATTATAATCCTTTACTTGCGAGTGTGCCTTTTTAAATTCTTCCCATATACGCTCTTGTGAGATTATTTTTAATAGGTGTTTATTCTTCCTAATAGCCTCAGCGGTTTCCTTTTCAATTACTGCCATCTTTAATGTCTATTATATTTTCAATTAATGTTTTATACTCAATATCATTTTCAAATTTATTAATTATATATTCTTCGCTAATATCAGATTTATGTTGTTTTTTTTGAACAATATTTAGCTTTCGTTTGTCTTGAATCATATTCATATAATTCTCCGCATATTTCACAATTCTTAGTATGATATTTAACCCACTTTAATGCCATTAAAAGTTTATTATTTTCTTTATATTAAATATGAAAAGTGTAAAATGGATAAACGGGATTTAACAATATTGTTTTTTAGAATCTACACGCCATCCTAATAGCTCTTAATATTCTAAGTGGATCTTCCTTTATCCTTAATTCCGGATCACCTATCATACCAATTACTCCATTTTTTATATCTAATATACCACCAATTAAGTCAATTATTTCTTTTTTATCTAGGTCATAGAATAATCCATTTATACGAATATCCCTTCTTTTAACATCCTCCTCAATATCAGTGGATAAGATAACATCTGGATTTCTAGTTATTCCTAATTTACAATCATAATTATCAGAGCGAAATGTCGCAATTTCAATTCCATCTGGTTGATCATCAGTAAATACAACAACCACTCCAAAAGATTTACCATGTATCTGTCGTCTATATCCTTTCAATATTAACATAACCTCATCTGGAAGAGCATCGGTTGCTAGATCAAAATCTTTTGGTGAAACACCAATAATAAAATCCCTAACAGATCCACCTACTAAGTATAGTTTCTTACCTTCTTTCTTAAAAAGTTTTTGGATATCTTTAATTGATTCAGGAATGATATCATAAAGTTCTTCAGATTTAAGTGATTCTCTTAGTGAATCTGAATTAATCAATCCATTAAATGATTGTAAGTGCTTCATCTACTTATATAATTTATTTAGTGAGTATGTTTTTAAGAACTTTGAAAAACTTTCGACAGAATTACTCTGTGTTCTTAGTTCATTGAATTGTAATAGGTGATTCATTTTTAACAGATATACTTTTTAATATATATTAAATGAGACATCTGAATAAATTCGAGGACTTCAAGTATAAGTTCATGACACAGGATGATATAATCAATTGTATCAAAAATAATGGATATATATATGCCAAAATTGTTAAGGACCTACCAAAAAGTGATTCAGAAGAACCAATCAGACCTTTAAGCGTTGATAATGATGGTCTAATAACGGTTGAAATTGGTGGTAAAGAATATGAGGTTGATCTAAAAAATGTCGAGAAGATAGATTCTTGATTACCAGAGAGTCCTTTTACACAAAGCCATTGGTATTGAAATGAGCCATACAAGTGTATTAAGAAAAAAAACTAGTAACATTCTCCACCATTCTTTTGATTTCGGATTTACTTTAGAGTGTCTAATAATATCCCAGATACCAGTTATGACACCAAGTATTAGATATAAATTTTCAAACCGATCCAAAAGTATTCCATATTTCTTATTGCTTATAATAACTTTAAAGTTATAAAAAAATATTAAACAAAAGAGAATAGTATAAAATATATTTTATACTTATCGTCATCTAAATAATAGGAATTCTTCTTAATCCAGTTTATTGTGCTGACTTTTGATTTCTCACCATTAGATATACCTGTTTTAATTTTATCAAAATGATGCACCATATTCAATGAATCAACATCAACACTTACCGATCCCATGATACCATCCCCATACCAATAGACAATGGTTGTGGTGAATTCTATATGCTCATTTATCAACCTATTATTTATATCTAAGCATATATCAATCGGAAAGTCTTCGTCATCATTTATTTGCTGTACACAATAGTTAAAATTGTACTTTTTACCAGTTTCCTTATTTATTGTGACATCTAGATCACTATTATCCTTGGCTATATTAAATATATCTCCAATGATTAAATGATCCTTATCTTTAATATCATCAATATGTGATTCATAAAATTTCTTTAAATGTTTCATCTAAAGTATATATAACTTCTTACTCGGGCCATTTTGGCTGCTAATGACAAACTTAACTGATCACAAGATTTTCTTTTTATGATATAGCTTAGTGTTGGTTAATGTCCACAGCAATGATCGTTTCATCAAATTTCTTGACGGGGGAATTTAACAGATTTGTTTAACACTATTTGAAACAACAAAATTATTCTAACTAAAGAAGTTGTGGCACATTCACCAAAAAATATGAATCATTTCATAGAACAAGGAAGGTGATATAACTGAAGGTTTAATGATGTTGAAATACTCAAATAATTATTCAACTATCTACCAATAGACCAAGAAATTAGTGGTACCAGATATCACCATTACCACAACATTTCAGGATTAGATATACCTACTCTGGTTAAGTTTGATGGTATCATTAAGAGTCTTTTGGATTTTTACAAGTGATATTATACTACCTTACGAATTATAAAATCATTGGTGAAATCCCTTCGTGGGATTAGATACCCTTTAGTATTACTTCCTTGGTCTCCAGAGTATTCTGATATGAAGGATATTGAAGAAATTCAACGATATTATTAAAATGTTTTTTGTTTTGTGGGAATATCTTAATGTGTATTGTTTTGGTTAATATCATGGTATTTACGTGAGTGTTTTAACATATAAAAAAGTGGATAATTAGTTTCCATTTATGTCCTAGGGGGAACGATAGTATCTAATATATAAAGAAAATGTATATGTATTATGATATTAGATGAATATGTGAAAGTAGAGTTGGTGAATAGGAACTATAAAAAATTATCAAGTAAGTATGGTCTCAAAGATGTATCAGTTGGTGATATTGTTGAAATACCAATTAATAAATTATCTAAATCATCACACTACATGGTTAATGTATCATGTGATTATTGTGATATTAATTTAGAGGTTCCGTTTAAACGGTATAATAAGAGTACTGAGGTTATTTATAAATACTCATGTTCGAATAAGGATTGCTCAAACCAAAAGATTAAAGATGTCTGTCAAGAAAAATATGGTGTCGATAATCCCTTCCAATCCAAAAATGTTAAAAAGAAGATTAAAGAAACCATGTTGTATAAATATGGAGTTGAGCACCCAATGTTTTTAGAAGAAACAAAAGGGAAAATAAAAGATACTTGTTTGGAAAGGTATGGTGTTGATAATTATACTAAAACCGATGAATATAAAGTAAAAACAAAGGAAACAAATTTGGAGAGATATGGTGTGGAGTGGGCTATGCAATCGGATGTTATCAAAGAACGATCCAAGAAGTCCAGTCTGAAGATATATGGAGTAGACCACCCACACAAATCGAAAGTGGTAAGGGATAAATTTATAGAAACCAACATGAATAATTGTGGGTTTCCTACAAATCTAATGTGTCCAGATAATATTGAACAAGTTAAACATACAAACTTGGATAGATATGGGGTTGAGTATCCACTACAGTCGGAAGAAATTAAAGATAAAATAAAAATTACTTGTTTAGAAAGATATGGAGTTGATAATCCATTAAAAAGTAAATTGGTTAGAGATAAAATGTATAATACAAATATTGAAAGATATGGTAATAAATATGTAAGTATGAGTCCTGTTGTGCGTAGTAATTTTAAAATGTGTTGTGATGATAATTATATTAAATACCTCGGTAATAATTATTCTTCATTTAAATGTTATAAAGGTCATAATTTCAAAATATCAACAAATAATTACTACAGTAGGATGAGTTATGGAACTGTACTTTGTACTGAATGTTATCCAATCGGTGATACTTTTTCTATAGATGAGCAAGAAGTTTATAATTATATCAAAGAAATTTATGATGGTGAAATCATACAATCGCACCGTGATGGTTTGGAGATAGATATTTACCTACCGGGACTGAAAATAGGTTTCGAGTATAATGGATTATATTGGCATTCTAATAAATACAAAGATAAAAACTACCATTCGGATAAAACCAAGTTTTTCAAAGAACGAGGAATACGTATAATACACATCTGGGAAGATGATTGGGTGTTGAAACGTAATATTATAAAGAGTCAAATATCCAATATGGTAGGTTTAGTTGTTAATAAGGTATATGGTAGGACGTGTGTAATAAAGGAGTTAGTGGATATTAAGATGTGTAGAAAGTTTTTGGACGATAACCATATACAAGGATTTGTACAATCCACACTGAAACTTGGACTATTCAATGATGGTGAGTTGGTTAGTATAATGATATTTGATAAGTTTGAAGGTCGGAAGAAAATGGAAGAAAATGGATGGACATTATCCAGGTTTTGTTCTAAAATTGATTATAATGTGATTGGTGGGTTTACAAAATTACTCAAGTATTTTATAAAAATACATAACCCAATTAGAATTGTGAGTTATTCTGATAATGATTGGAGTCTGGGTGGTATATATGAAACATCTGATTTCTCAAAAGTGTCTGATGTACCCATAGACTATAAATACATAATAGATGGTGTTCGTGTGAATAAGTCAAAATTTAGAAAATCTAACTTACCAGGGGATTTATCGGAATCTCAGTACATGTCTAGTAATGGTATTCTACGAGTCTATAATTGTGGTAAAAGTAAATATGAGATGATATTATCTTAATAAAAAGTGGATGATCAGTTACCTGACCATCCACTTACAAACAAACACAAACCAAATTCTTAGTGAGTTTCTTCTAGTACGATTTGTTTAACACCCTTCTTACTGTTATGTGAGATTGGTACTTCAACACCCACAGAAATCATAAGGACTCGACCATTTACTTTGGAAAGGTCCAAAGTGTCAGTATAACCGTCTGACAAACAAACTGTATTGAACTCGTTGTAGTGTTCAACTACGTAATCTATTGAAGGTTGAATTGCAGTACCACCTAAACCGTGAATTTTCATAGTTTCAAGACCTCTTCTCTTTTTGAAATTTTCAACCCATTTAACTTCGGTATCTCCTTGTATAAAGTTAATCTCAATGTCGTTTTGATAAACATAACTTAACACTCTTTCGAATGTTCCTTGCCCACCCATTGAACCTGATGTATCTAAGATAACATTAATCCTAGTTTTAATTTTTCTGTTACCTTTTAATCCAAAGATTCCTCTTCTATTAAGTTTAACAATAGTTTTAATCTTATGGTGTCCGAATATCATTGCTGATACTGAACGCTTAATCTCTTTCAAGTAATCCTTTCTCTTCTTTTGAAGTTTGTTAAGAGTTGAAGTAACATTACCACTTGCAAATCCTCTTGCCTCAAGTCTGTCCATTACATCACGAACCATTGCCTCTCTCAATTCTTCTGGTACATCATCACCCATATGAACATCCATGTATTGACCTTCATTCTTATCCATATCAGAGAAGATTTTCTCTTTTGACCAGGTGTCTAGATTTCCTTCCTTCTCATTTGGGTTTTTACCATAAGGTCCGTAAGCATCTTTTCCAGTTGAGTCTTTTCCACCACCTTCTCCAGTTCCATCACAATCTGGACAAGTCCCACTGCCGTCTCCTTTCTGACCCTTTCCTTCGCCTTTCTTACCACCTTTCTTACCAGTGCCTTCACAGCTTTTACATTCACCACCTTTCTTATTCTCCTTATCCCATTTTTCTTTACCTTGCTTTAACCAAGAATATAGTTCTTCAAAGATAAGTTTACCTGTATAATCAGCAGGAACAAATAGTGCCATATTATGACCGTTTTTATCCTTTGGTATTTCAACAAAGTCGTGTGTAATATCTTCCCAAATAACATGATTTATGATCATGTCCTGAGCGATGTTTGATAATTTGTGGTCGTATTGACCAGCCATAGTTCTCCGTGGGTGCGCGAAGAGTAAGTGGAAGTCCTCATGTAAAACAATAAAGTTTACCTCCTTCTGTGATGTATTCTCCAAGAATTTCGGAGCGTAGTAAAAGTTCATTCCCTTTGATGTAACATTAACACCACAAGTGCCAACTGATTCAAGTTCGTGAAAGTTAATATGTAGATTGAATTCACCATAATATGGTAGATTTATCCTCGTGTCAATTAGTAACTGCTGAAGTGAATTCAGTAGTTTTTCGTGTATATTCTTTACTATCATAGTGTCTTATATATATTTTATACAAATATAGTAATAAAAGTTTGGCAAATAAAGGAAATGGGAAATTTTATATATACATCAAGTAGTATTATAAAAATTAATTCAATTATATGATAATTTCAGAAATGGTGGTTATAAAAAGAAGGAGTAATAAAAATCTAAAATACTATACTGGATTAGGATATGATACAAGTACTTCAGAATTTAATATTTTATGTATGATAACATAGATATTTTAACCATGTTAAAAGATCTATGTTATAATTAATAAATCAACCACCTAACTCTGAAAGATGAATACATTTTACTATATTATATTTAGCAATTCTATTGTAGTCTAATAAAACATAAGTTTGACACATTAAATGTTCCAATGTATTGTTTGTGATTATATTTAACATATCATCAACTTGTTGTTGTGTATCGAAGCCATCGTTTATCATTTCATCAATTCGATTATATAATTTGTAGTCTATAACAGTAAAATGTATTTCATCACCACTTTCATGATGAACAATTAGTAAGTGTTCATCTTTATTACTTATAACGTCAGATATGTTTGGGTTTTCTTGCTGACCGTGACCGAGTTACTTGGTTTTGATAATATTTTAGAAAGTGATCCAGATTATAAATATGTGATTAATAACGAAAGAAAGCATAAACAAAATTTCAAAAAGGATAATCTAAAATTGGATGAATCAATTACAGAATCTAAATATATGAGTGATAAGAATCTTTATAAGATATGGGATTGTGGTAAGATAAAGTTCGAGAAATTATACGGCACGCCCTTACGTACCACTCTAAATAAATTGTAAATAGTTATAAGAATAAATGACCTATTTATAGGATATTTGAACACACAAATCTTTAGTTTGTGTGTAGTTCGTAATGTAATATTAGTAAAAAAAACGTCCACAATCCAGACATATTATATAACCTGGTTGGACTCTTCCTCTTTCTTCTCAGATTTATATGAGTTAGAACCACATTTCTCGTCAAATTCCGGACTTTGTTCAAATCCAAATCTCAACATCTTATCAGTAAGCTGGTGCCAATTAAGGTCGCCTGTATAATTAAACTCACCAGATAGTGGTTTAAGACTACCTGCCGGATCAAGATTTGAAATCTTCTTGAAAATTTCTGGTGTCAAATTTGTGTTTTCGAGATAATCTTTCTTAGCAATTTTTATAACATGGAATTCTTTTTTCAAGAACTCAGCTAGTTTACCAACATCTACCCCAAGTGCTGGTGATATCTTAGAAAGAACTCCCATATCATCTTCTGAAATGATATCATCTGTATTTTTCTTTGATTCAGAAATAAAGAAAACATACCCATTTGGTTCCGCAAAAGGACTTAGTGATTCAAGTCTTGAGTTTAGTACTCTATAATCCTCTGTCAATTGATTAAATAGTCTTTCGTTTCTAGAAATCTCATATTTACATTTAGTCAAAGCATTTTGCTTATCACCAATTTTTGATGTTAGTTCTTCAATCTTATCACGGTTCATCTTTGTAAATGAGTCTTTCATCATTTGGTCATATGTTGAAAGAATCTCTGTTGATACTTCCTTTACACTAACCTCTTCTTTAACATCATTATTTTCCTCAACAACTGGTAATTCTTCTTCCGGAAGATCACCAAGTAATGAATTTAAAAATCCCATTCCTGTTTCAGAAACCTTTCTCATTTTTGTATCTTCTTCAAATAGATTTTTCAATTTATCAATTGGCTTAATAGTTTCTACCTCAAGATAGAGTCGGTTACTATCCTTGTCAACAAATTTGTAACTAGCAATAAGTGCTAGTTCGCTGAATACACCACCACCACCACTCTGTACTTTCTTTGTTATTACATCATCTAAAAATCTTTTCTTCATACTATCATCGATTTGATCTGAATCAATCTCTTCTAAGTTTACCTTTTTATCATCACAGATAGTTAGTTTCATTGTAATACCATCATACATTCCTGAAAACTCACCAATATTAATAAATGCGCTATTTTGGTGTATACGGGCACGGCCTTTAATATTGATAAATCCTTTGAATTTACCATCAACATCAAATTGACCAGTTGTTAATTCCTTTCTATATGATTCATCTTCAATAAGAAAACATTTATCACCTGTAACAGGATCGATGAATTCAAATTTTAACAACATTTCCGATACAGAATCACCATCTTCACCCTCTGGTGTTAACATAGTTATTTCCCCATCAGGTTTTACCGTAACCGAGATTGTTTTATCCTCCATTAAATGGGCGGTCATTAATGTCTTACCCGATTCTGTTTCAAAGTATTTAAATTTCATATTTTATTTTTTTAATATTGTGTTTAGGTTTGATTCTCTTCGTATGTTTCTTGATTCTTCCTTAGTATAAGGGTTTGGTATATATGATTTCATAATTATATTACTAAACTCAGTAGCTGTATATTCTCCAATTAAGTCTTTAGATGATTCTAGTGAGTCTAATATAATATTCATTTCACTCATAAATGATGCACAATTTTCACTTATTTCCTCTGATTCATGATTTTTACTACATATAAAAAGAAGAAAGAGTCTATCGAGTCCTTCCAATTTATTAAGATTCTCACTTTGTGGAAAAACATTGAAATTTTGATAAATTTCAAGTTCCTCAGTAGTTAATATCAATTTTTCCTCTATTACTTTCATTCTTATGATACTTCTAATAATTTAGATAGTTGATATTCTCTATATTCTTTTTTACCAACAATACCAAGTTGATATGCTCTACGGAAGAAAACATCATATATCTCCATTTGACCCAATTCTTTAGCGGCAAGCGCTCTGTTTATAGACTTTGATTCATCAGTTATACGATTCGCTTGTGTTTTAGCGAGCATTATCATCCTATCAATGTCACCACCAGACTTATCAACTATGTCTCTAACTCTTGTGTAGTTCTTAAAAAATTCTTTCTTTGTCTGCATTTTTTTAAATTTCATGAAACATCATGATATACTATTATTTATTTATAACACACATAATATTATCACCTAGAATGTTATCCAGACTCTCTTCGCAGCCATGTTGGGTTTGGGCTTCTTAAAACTACCGAGTAAAAATACATTTTATCACAAGGTTAAATGTATTTTATCGCTTACATCACACAAGCTAAAGACTTGTGTGTTTTACGCTCCGTTATATAAAGAATTGCCCAAACTCTCAGTAATGTGCCAGATAGTGGCTTTTTCTTCGTTGGTTACGCTCATAAGTTTCTCCAAATCTTTTCTCATCTTATTAATTTCTAATCTCAGTAATTTGCTATCTCTGTTGTTTTTGCGACAATTATTACAGACATCTCCCAATCCTTTTCCATATATGTTACTACATTGTTTACATCTAAACCCTATGCACTTTCCTCTCGAATTTAATATACTATTGTTTATCATTAGAATTTATTATTTCTCTGTAATCTTTTTATATTTTAAATCTCTTTAAATATTTAAAATGTTTTATGTGTTAAAAATACCCTTGATTTGTGCACGGTTTCAGGTGGATATCTCTTCCCATTTTGCGGGATGTACCGCATTTTTTCTGTAAGTAAGGAATTGTTCAGATTCATAATGTAACTGACAATTCATAACCCCGTCTATATCAAGGAATATAATATTTTTTTAGAACACCCATGATTCTATTTTTTTAGGTTCGTTATACATAGATAGGTCTTTGTGACATTGTTCATCGAATCTTAAACCACCACGATCATATCTCTCTTCCTTTTCGGTTCTCCCATATTTATCGACAACTTCGGAAATTAGATTCTCACTCTTATCCATATTCTCCAACTTAGAATTTATATCTTTTGACTTCTCACTCATTAGTTTCTCTTTGAATAATAAAAGTTTAAAGTTTTTTCTTGGGCGGAATCCAAAATTGAAATCTCTTTCAATTTTATATAGATCTAAAAGTCGTTTTTCACACTCTAGAACTAAGTAACTAAAGTATTTTGGTCTAGTTTCTGTGAGACTCTCAACGGTATCCTCACTTATGATAAAGTTTTGATCCGTGACCATCTTATAAACAGTTTCTCTCCTCTGACTCATTTTCTCAGCCAGCTCTTGTCGCATTTTACAATACCCAATAGAGTCTATCTTATCAAGGACCATGTTATTAATATACCTTCGTATTGATTCCCTTTTCATGATAAAATTTTCGTTTGTTTATCCTATAAATATAGTAAATTATTTATAGAAATCCAAATTTATTTGAAAAGTCTATATGGTGAATTATATTTTAAATAAGTATATTTTGATTCCTCTGTTAAATTTAAATCAAATTTCATAAATTTGATTTAAATCATTTATGTAATAAAGATTATTGTTTCTACGAAATATAACATACACCATTCTTTGTGTATGTACAGTTCTACTCATATCTTATCAATAACTTTATATCATCGCTGCTTTTCATACGTGGTTATATCTTTTTTTAAATTGTTAAGGTCGGACACATACATTGATTTAGGGTTTAATTTCTTGAGTTCAGATAACTCTTTCTTTTTTAATACAATGTCGGCTAACATTTTCATCACCATTTCCTTTGAAAGTGTGTATAATGGGATTCTTAATAGGTAATCATAATTGCCTTCTAGTTTATCTATATCATGTTTATCAATCTGATCAACTATATCAGATTTTGGCTTATTGTTTATTATGATTTTCTTATCAATTATAAGCTTTATGAATTTTGATTTATTAGCTAGATTCTTTATATTCTTCTCTACCTCACTAACCATATGTTTTTTACGCTTAACATAATATTCTAATCTAAAATCCAAAAAGTATTTTATAATTTCTGCTGGGTGCTCGAATATTTTTAATTTACCTTTCTCATCTAGTGTTGTGTATATTTCTGTCTGACTTTCGGTTAGTTTAAGAAGTTTTATCAATTCTTCATTGCTCATTGTTAAATCACTCCTTTTGAATTTAATTACATAATTAACATCATCGGAACACTTATCATCATAGCTGACGATTTTCTTATCTTCGAGCAATCCCTCAAGAATATTCTCATATTTCTCATAGGTCATTGATGGTGGTAGTTCAGATATGTGAATAGTTGATGTGTTTATCCTTTTAAACTTTCCGGATATGTACCATTTCTTATGGTTCTCTTCATCTTGATTGTAATAACCTGTGAAATTATTTAATCTAGGTTCTACCTCAATTACTTTATCATTTTCGAGATATGATATACAAGATTTTATTATATCCATAACAGGTCTATTTAAGATATTTGTGGCAAATCCAACAGCTATGCCAGATCCACCATTTATAAGAACCATTGGAATAATAGGTAGAAAATAATGTGGTTCAATAATATAACCCTCTTCTTCCTTTAGTCTTAATAGTTCAAAATCTTGATAAATCATCTTAAAATATGGACTTAGTTTAGTGCCAATATATCTGGGAGCTCCAGCGTCTGGTGATCTTAATGATCCGAATTGACCATCTTCTTCCAACAGAGGAGCATTGTTTTTAAAGCTCTGTGCGATGTTTATAATAGCGTTTGATAGGCTCGAATCCCCATGATGATAGAAGCAATTATGAGCAACGATTGAGTTGTTTATTATAAAGTTATTATGATTATCTACCGAGATATCATAATACGATTCCGGAATATCTAAGGTTATCTTTTTAATAGAGTTTATTCTCATTTAATAGTTTTAATTTTTTGTATAAATTGAATCATATCATCATATGTTTCTAATATCTCCATGTTCTTAAAAAGAGATTTCTTTTTAATCATTTTCTCCTTATTTTTGTTATGAAATACTTTTTAAATTATCACTGACAGTTATTTCAGAGACTTTTTTATACACACCATTACTTAGCATGATTTCGTGGTTACCGCTCAATTTATGAACATTGCCATCTTCCGTCTCTATTTCATACACATATTTTTGTAATGATATTTTGGGTGAAAATCCTTTACTAACCGTAGTGCTGCCAATATCATCAATGCATACTACCTCCATCTCAACATCTGGAAATTTATGGAACCAGTCTCCTATTTTTACTGATTCCCCGTTAGATAATAAAATTTCAGTGTCATAGTGTAAGCAATCAGAAGCTACCTTACCAGTCAACTGGAACACTTTTAGAGCCTTCTCACTACCATTCTTCCATATCTGTGATGATATGTGAATAATCTTTCTTTGTGAGGGTTTGAAACCATCTATTACTGATGGTATTGCTCTATTCTCTATCGAGTAGAATGCGAACTCTTTATATTCCTCCGATAGGAAATCTGTTATTGATTTATTATTCATTAATTATATATATGAATATTCGATATTGGTTTCTTTTTTAGAAGTACCATCGATTATGGAAGGGCTCAGTTCTTAATATATAGTATATGATAATTGAGAGTAATGTGAGTATTATAGTAAACCCAAACTCTAAAAAGTATTATAACTCTATCGGTTATGAGTGTGAAAACTTCGACAAAATATTAGTTAGAACTAAAGATCTAACAAAGGGGTCAAATATTGAAATATTAGTAAGTTGTGATATATGTCAATATGATAGAAAATTAAAATATAATAGATATTATAAAAATACTAAAGGTTTAACAATATTATATACCTGTAAAAAATGTTCAAGCATCAAGAATAAAAAAACAAAGTTTGAAAGGTATGGGGATGAGAACTATCAAAATATTGATAGAATTAAAAAAACAAAGTTTGAAAGGTATGGGTATGAGAACTACACAAATAGGGAATCTGCTAAAAAAACCTGTTTAGAGAAATATGGAGTAGAGAATGTTTCACAATCTGATGAAATAAAGGAGATTAAAAGGGGCACGAATTTAAAAAACTGGGGAGTAGAGAATGTTTTCCAATCAGAGGATGTAAAAACAAAAATATCCAACACTATTATGTCCAAATATGGAACTTATCAATATCTTTTATCGGAGGATTATAGAAATAAATACATTAATTTTTGTAATGAATTGGGTGTCGATCATTATTCACAATCTGATGAATTTAAAGAAAAATTTGAAAAAACTTGTTTACTGAAATGGGGTGTAAAAACAAACCTATTAAGTGATGAAACTAAATCTAAGATTAAAATATCCAATATTATAAAATATGGATATGATAGCCATATGAAAAACTCTGAATTCATATACTTATTTGTTAAAAAAATTGCAGACGGTAGGTCAGAATATTATAAATCCTTAGGATATGAAATGATAGAATATGATAAAGATGAAAGGGAATATACTCTTAAAAAAATAGATTGTGGGCATATATTTAAAATTAAACATGATTTATTTAGAAGTCGCATAAAATATGGGAATAATTCATGTTTAGAATGCTATCCTAAAGATAATATTTCATCGATCAAAGAGTCTGAGATTGGAGATTTCATAAAAACACTATCTGATAATGTAATATTAAATTCTCGTGATCTTATAGGTGGTAAAGAGATTGATATTTATATACCGGGTAAAAGATTAGGAGTTGAATTCAATGGACTTTACTGGCATTCAGATATATTCAAATCTAAATCATATCATTATGATAAAACGATATCATGTCATGATAATGATATATCATTAATACATATATGGGAGGACGATTGGATCAATAAAAAGGATATAGTAAAGTCAATAATAAAAAATAGGTTATGTACAACCTCAGATAAAATATATGCTAGAAAATGTAAGATTGGAGTTGTGTCGAATAGTATAAGTAATAAATTTTTAAATGAGAATCATATACAAGGCGGAACAAATGCAAGTGTGTGTCTATCACTGACATATAATGGTGACATTGTTTCTATAATGACATTCGGTTCCAGAAGAATGAATAGTATTTTAACATTTGAACTTATAAGATTTTGTAATATAATAAATACTACGGTCGTTGGTGGCGCATCTAGGATATTTAAATATTTTATAAAAAATTATGATCACAATGAGATTATATCATATTCGGATGTGTCAATGTTTGATGGTGGATTATACGAAAATCTTGGATTTAAAAATGATGGAAAAACATCTTTAAATTACTATTGGACAGACTTATTTAAAAGATATCATAGGTTTAATTTCAATAAAAAGAAGTTGATAAAAATGGGATATGATCCTAACATGACTGAGGATTCTATAATGAGAAGTATTGGATATTATAAGATATGGTCTTGTGGTCAGATAAGGTGGGTTTATAAGAATGAGGTAATTGGTTTTAATATATAGTTAATGAGGTACCTAAGACTTTTTAATGAATCTAGTTATTCACTAAATCCATATTTGGAAGACATTATTAATATAGCGCGTGATGAGGGGTATAATATAGAAACCCCTGGTGGCTTTAAATCAACAACAGGCACTTATGATATAATAGTTATTAATAATATTAATAAAGGCGTTGGTCGTAGTTTAGAAGATGATGAGAATCTATTAGAGATTGTTAAGAATATTAAAAATAGGTTTGAATCAGAGTGTGATGAAATTTATATTTCATATGTTTTCAGGAGACATAATCAACGATATCATAGATCAACTATTGAAGATGCTACTAGAGAACTAAGAATTAGGGAAGACTTTTTTGGTAAGGAAAGGAATAGAAGAATATTCGAAAGAATAGATATAGAACTACACTTTAATTAATGGTGAGCCTGATATTTGATATTTCAATAGAAATTACTGGCTTTATATCCTCAAAGTCAAAGGATCTCTTTATCCTTTCAATATTTTCCTGATCATATTCGGAAATTTTTATATCAGCTTGTTTTATATAAGTCCGATTGAACCTATTTATTGTGCGAACGGAAAAACGCTCTACTACATTTAGACCAAGAGCTTCTAATCTTTCTATTATATTAACGGTTGCCTGTTTTATCTCCTCGTCTGTGCAATATACTTCCTTTGTATATATATCATATCTACATATATTCACTAAAAGCTTATCATTGGTTCTATTATTCCCTACTATTGTATATATTTCTACCTTACATATGTCCTTCGCTATATTTAATATGTCATCAATTTCACTCTTTTCTTTTTCCCATCTAGATGGTTCTGTTCTATCATAGATATCATAATGCTCGAACTTTTTAATTATTTTCAAAATAACAGGGATTGGATTTTAGTTATATATTAAATCTGGAAGGATTAAACTTCTTCGGAACTGATTTAAATATTTATGTCTTTATATATATATACTTAATGTAACCATTAAGTTGGAAGTAGTCATAGATACAAAAGTTAAAAATCTACATCCTGATACCGAATCCTTAGTGATGGAAAAGGTCATATGGTATTAAATTCCATCCAAAGAAAGGACAAACTGATTGGAAATCGATATATGATGTATCATATGATAGTGATATATCCTCAGATACATTAAAAAGGAACTTGGCAGAAGATAATGTATTTGAATATATTCAGGTATATAGTGATGATAATCTTAGAGAATAACAATCAAGTATTGTCGAGATATTAAAAAATAAAATAAAAAATGTCTAAAAATATTGAAGAAAAATATAAAATACTTGAACAGATAGATCATGTATTATTGAGACCTCAAACCTATGTTGGGTCTGATAAATTAACAAATAAGGATTGTTGGATACTCGATAATGGATACATGGTAATAAAAAATATAAATTATGTTCCATCATTTATTAAAATATTCGATGAGATTATAATGAATTGTGTTGATGAGAGTAAAAGAGGTGGTAGTAAGTTGAACACAATAAAGGTAAATATATCAGGTGATGAAATATCAGTCTGGGACAATGGCGGTATACCAGTAGTTATGCACAAAACATATAAGATATACGTACCTGAGGTAATATTTGGTAATCTAATGTCTGGGTCCAATTATGATGATAATGAAAGTAGAACCTATGCTGGGTTGAATGGATTAGGAGCAAAACTAACAAATATATTCTCAAAGGAATTTAAGGTTATAACATGTGATGGTAAAAAGAAATTTATACAAGTTTTTAGTGAAAATATGAGAAATAAAGGAACTCCAAAGATTTCAAAATCATCAGATAGGCACACAGAGATAAAGTATAATCCAGACTTTAAAAAGTTCGGAATGAATAAGATTGATAAAGATCATTCACTTATGATACAGAAAAGGGTATTCGATGTTGCTGGGTCTAATCCTAAACTTAAAATATACCTTAATGGTAAAATAATAACGATTAAATCATTTGAGGATTATATTAAAACATATACTGAGGATCCTATATTCGAGGAGAGTAAGGATAAGTCTTGGTCTATTGGAATAGCACCATCTAATGATGGGTTCCAACAGGTGTCATTTGCTAATTCAACAGAGACATGTGATGGTGGCACACACTTAGATTATGTACTAAACCAAGTTATAAACCACTTGAGAGAATTTTTCAAGAAAAAACACAAGGTAGATGTTAAGCCATCTGAGTTGAAAAATCATATGTTTTTCTTTTTAAATTCCACGGTTATTAATCCAAGCTTTTCATCACAGACAAAGGAGAAGATGATAACAGAAATAAAGGATTTTGGTTACGAATATAAAGTATCAGAAACGTTTATTAAAAGGATACTTAAATCTGAAATAATTGAATCAATTTTGGACTGGATCGATCAGAAAAAAATAGCTGATGAGTCCAAGACAGCTAGACAATTAAATAAAAGTCTTGGCAAGGTAAGAGTTGAAAAGCTAATAGATGCTAAGGGTAAGGATAGATGGAAATGCTCTATGGGTATATTTGAAGGTGATTGTTTACATGAAAGGACCAAGGTGAGGGTGATAGATGGTGGTGATATAATTGATAAAGAAATTAGGGATATAAAGGTTGATGATTGTGTTATAACACATAACAACTCTATAGCCAATGTTTATGGAATAACCAAAAAGATTAAAAAGAAAGCTGTGATTAAAATTAAAGATGATGATATAATATGTGGTCATGATCATAAATGGTTCATATATGATACTGAAAAAAATGAATTTTATTTTGAGATAACAAAAAATATAAATAAATCAAAACATAAATTGGTCAAGAATTATTTAGCTTTTACAGATTCATTATTAAAAATATCATCAATTAAAGATAAAAATTTACAATTATTATCTGGTGATAATATTGTAGTTAGTCCTGATCACAAATTTGCCGTATATAATATCACCGCAAATAAATTTGAAATGATTGAGTTTGAAAAATTGGATATCGATAACCATGTTCTTGTGAACACCTTCAAATTATAGCACCACCTTCAAATAGGGAGATGGTATACTTATAGGACATGAGCATATGTCAGAATTTTTTCTGAGAGATCATAATAAAATATATTTTTATGATTTTGTTATAAGAAGTAAGAAGATAATAATTGAATATAATGGTGTGTTATTCCATCCAAAAAGTGAAAATTGTGATTGGATACATACCTTTGATAATAACATTTCTTGTAAAGAAGTATATAACAAACAATTGGATAAAATAAATGTTGCCAACAATGCTGGATTTAAATTATTAGAGGCATGGTCTGATGATGACAAGTATGAAAAGTGTTTAGAATTTATTAAAAAAATATTTGAAATGATAGTTGAAAATTTTTTAGAATTGGTAGATATAGAGGATATATCATTATATGATGAATATGTCAATATGGTAGATATATCAGTTGATGTCGATCAAAGCTTTTTATTAAGTAATGGATTGATATCACATAATTCAGCAATATCAGCATTTCGTAAATATAGAGTTCCTGAAACAATGGGAGCATTTGCTCTTAAGGGTAAATTCACAAATGTATCTGATATATCAAATACAAAACTTGTTAATAATTCTGAGGCTGTTAATTTAATGGCATCACTTGGTTTGAAGCTTGGTAAAGAACCAGACTTAAAAGATCTTAGATATGGCCGTATACTATTATATACAGATGCTGATTGTTTGGAAGAAAATACATTAGTATTAACTAAGAATGGAGGTAAAAAGATTTCAAATATTACATATGATGATGAAATCATGACACATACTGGTGAATATAAAAAGGTTTTAAATATATTAGAGAAGGATATATCAAATTATTTAATAATAAAAGTAAATGGTAATACCATAATATGTTCTAGTGACCATAAATTAATTGTATTTAGGGATGGTGACGTATATGAAGTGAGTGCAAAAGATATAAAATATTCCGACTTTTTATTGCTAAAGGATAAAAATTGATATACCATCCCTAATATATACCTTAAAATACTTTTTAGGGATGGTAAATCAATCGGATAGGATAGATTGTAATATTTGTGGAAAAATAAATTCAAACAAATTAAAAATAGCAAAAAGTCTGAAATAGTTGGTAGTTCATTAGAAAAACTAGATATAAAATTTGAAATTGAAAGAAATATATGTAGTAAATTTGTGGATTACTTTTTACCAGAGCATAATATCGAGAATCCGCAAGATTGTTATTGAGTATTTTGGAGATTATTGACATGCCAATCCAAAAATCTATGAGAAAGATTTTAGCACCACACAATTAAAATATACAGCAGAAGATATATGGATAAATGATAAGAATAGATTAGATATAATAAAACAAAATGTTTACTCTATTATAATAATATGGGAGTCATCAAATATAGAATTATCATTATTAGAGAAAACCATCAATGATGTTAAAAATAAAAAACAATAATTTATATATGAGAAAAATGGAAAATATAGATTTATCTGAATATACATTAGTTAGACCAGAATCTATAACAAGTAAAGAAGGTATTAAAAAGTTCTATGACATAGGGGTTGAAGATGATAACACATTCTATATAATCGGTGAGAATAATTTAATATTATCACATAATTGTGATGGAAACTCTATATCAGCACTACTTCTAAACTTCTTCTATAGATATTGGCCAGAATTATTTAATAGAAAAATGATCTACAAGGTAGAGACACCAATTGTATCGGTTTATAATAAGAAGATTAAGAAAAAGTTATTATTCTATAACCAGAATGAATATGATGTGTGGGTAGATAAAACAAAGAATTTAAATCTATGGGAGATAAAATATAAGAAGGGTCTGGCAGCATTGGTTGATGATGAGTATAGATCTATTATCAATGATCCAAATATGACTCTAATTACAAAGGATGATATGGCAGAAGATAGTTTAAACACATGGTTTGGAAAGAGTTCTGATCCAAGAAAAATAGAATTATTAAAATAATGAGATTGCAAAATAGTAAAAGTGAAGACTAGGTTACGTGTTAAACCAGGCCAAAGTATGATAGATAATTAACATTCAACTGTAGAAAGGATTAATTTAGACACAATATTATGATTTATTCACATATAAATCCGCCTTACCGGAACAACACATTGATATTACAGGTATATAATATATTAAAGGCGGAATGTCAGAAAAAAAGAGGATAATTATAATATGAATCTAAATTTAATCATTGATTGCAACTATGTTCTATCAAGACTAGTTTTTACATTACACAAGAATAACTTATTATACGGTGAGTTGCACCGGGCACTAGAGAACTCACTATCACAATACCGAACCTGGTATCCTTTTTCAACAATATATTTAGTATCTGATTCTAAAGAGAAATCCTGGAGAAAGAAGTTTCACGATAACTATAAGTCACAAAGAAAAAAGAATGGTGATATTGATTGGAAATTCGTATATGATACATACTCTGAATTCAAAAATAAAGTGAATGGTGTCACGGTACTTGAATGTCCAAGGGTTGAGGGTGATGATTGGATATCAATGATTGTTGAAGATACCAACAAAAAGGGTCACTCAAATTTTATAGTTAGTAATGACCATGATATAAAGCAGCTACTTAATATGAGTCTTGATCCTATGTGGATTAATATAATGTCAAATGAGATGTATAATAAAAGTCATGTATTCTTTCCAAAGAATTATAAGATGTTTTTTCATAATCTAATAAATAATAAAAAGGATGATGATATATTCAACCTTAGTAATGATGATGATTTCATTTCTTTGTATGAAAGGCTTATCAATAAGCATAGCTTTAGTGAAGTAGATCCAGTTGAATCACTCATGACCAAGGTAGTATCTGGTGATAGAAGTGATAACATACCATCTGTGCATATAATAAAGTCTAATAACGGGAAGATAAGAGGCATTGGGACTAAGGGAGCCAAGGATATTTATGATTTCTACATAAAGGAATTTGGAGAGGTTAGACTGGATGATCCAAACTTGGTTGAGAATTTCGCAGACTTAATCTGTGAAAAAAAGAAAATATCTAAAACAAATATAGGTGATATTAGTAAAAGGATATATGAAAACTTTAAAATGATCGATTTAAAGACAGACAATATACCACCTAATCTATACACTGAGATGAAAGAAATCTATGGCTAATCTATCCGAAATAGCAAATGCTATGTTCCGATATCGTAATAAATGGTCGGAAATATCTGATAAGGATAAAGACTTAAACGCCTTTATATTCACTAGGTATTTTGGGAAGAAATACCCTGAACATTCTGCGAAAGTAAATTCTAATATGGATGATAAGGTGACCTCAATGAACTTGTGGTATTATTTTATGGAGGGAAAGGTATATCCAAATTGGTTTTGGGGATCTGACAAGAAAGAGAAGAGTGTTGTTTCGCCAGCAGATTTTAAAATGCTAATGATAAAATTAAAAATGGACAAACCAGATGATTTAACATATATGATAAAACATTATCCTGATATTATAAAAGAAGAGTTAAAGAAGGGGTAACGAAAGATGAATATTAAATGCTTTATAAAAGGGATTGGATATGTTATGATAGATGTAAGAGATCATAAAACAATAATGAGGGAGTTAAAACTAAAACTAATATTAAATGATGAGAACAGAAAGTAAAAATATGGACTGGTACGCAGTTAGAGTTCAGAACAACAAGGAAAGAAAGGTATTGGAAAGAATCAAGATTGAGCTTGAAGATGTAAATTTATCCAGTAAGTTGGGTAATTGTATTATACCAACCGAAAAGGTGGTATCGATTAGAAATGGTGATAAAAAGGTCCGTGAGAAGATGGTTTATCCAGGGTATATTTTCATTGAAACATCCGCAGTTGGTGAATTAACAAACATCTTCAAACAAATAGATGGTGCTGGTGGATTTGTTAGAACAAGATCTGGTGAGATACAGAAAATGGAGGATAGGGAAATCAAAAAGATATACAGGGACCAAGAAGAGGTTAACACAACTGATCACTATAATACTTTCGTTGTTGGTGAAGAGGTTGTTGTAACTGATGGCCCATTTAGCACCTTCTCTGGTAAGATATCAACCATAAATGAATCTAAGGAAACGGCTAACATACAAGTTGCTATTTTTGGAAGGATAACCGATGTTGAGCTTAGATTTACACAGATTGAAAAGAAAGAGAACTAATGTATCAGAATTCAAATAACAAATGCCCATTGGTTGAAGTAATGGTTCCCGGATTATTTGCTACTACTCCATATAGACTTGGTATTGATAAGATATTGGATAGATTAGGTATTACATCAATCTCTGTGATAAGAGAGTGATCGAATGATCCACGTACAATAATGAAATATTCTAATGGTGATGAGGAAATACTTGATGGTTTAGAAGGTATAAAGAAATCCTAGTAAGTAATTAACGAATGTGCTCGTATTCAAAGAGGTGAGAAGATTAGTAAAATATTAAAAAATGGGACTTAAACAAACGGTCACAAGGGACAGGGAATTATATGGTAATTGCCGGGTGTTATCACCCGATGGTCATCTAATGTTCAGGTGTGACGAAAAGAAGACAAATTGGTATCTAAAAAGAAATTTGGCAGAAATAGTTGATGATGATCCACATACCATAAAGTTGAATTTTGAGCCTAAGGGATATGGAAATCATAATAAAGATTATGGTTTGCATGAGATGGCTAATATTTGTGTGGATTGCGGTGAGACTGAGTATTTAACAAGACATCATGTTGTTCCTTATTGCTACCGCCGATACTTTACTGTTAAATTAAAGTCACACAATTTTCACGACATACTTGCTATGTGCCCAGATTGCCATGAAGAGTATGAAATAAAGGCTTTTAAACTAAAACGGTCTATATCAGAAGAGTATGGTGCTCCGATTAGTGGAACTATAAATATTGAGGGAGATACAATAATGTTAAAAAGAATGGCAAGTTGTCTTTTGAACCATTCCAAAGATGCTCCAGTTGAGAAAGTAAATGATTTTGCTGTTAAGTTGAAGGAAAGATTTGGATGGAAAAGAATCACAAGGCAAAGACTTAAAAACATCTGTGAGCAGAAGGTTGTTAAGCATCATAGATTACATGGTGAGATTGTTGTTTCAAAGCTAACTGACATAGGTGAGTTTATAAAGATGTGGAGACAACATTTCTTAGATAATAATAAGTGTGGGTTTCTACCTAAAAACTGGTCGGTTGATTATGAATAAAATGAACATACCAAAGACTATTGAGGAACAGAACATTTCGAATTAATTAAAAAGAGATAAAACAATTTATAAAATATTATTGTATCAAACATTCAGCATATGAAATTCTTTATCGACACCGCAAACCTTGCCCAAATAAAAGAAGCCCAAGACCTTGGTGTACTTGATGGCGTGACCACCAACCCATCGTTGATGGCCAAGGAAGG